>Ga0187893_10005580_pt1 | contig 22436 bp, 16 predicted proteins | sample MA1701074metaG_FD_139574 | JGI IMG/M metagenome (GOLD analysis project Ga0187893, IMG submission 139574) | White microbial mat communities from a basaltic lava cave in the Kipuka Kanohina Cave System on the Island of Hawaii, USA - MA170107-4 metaG ...
CATGGCTCAACGAGAACGGCAACTCCGAGGTGTCGCCCGAGTACTCCGCGCCCGTCGACGCCAAGACGCTCGGCATCTTCCTCGTCGCGTTCACCAATCCGCAGGTGGGCGGCGACAAGCCGAACGTGTACGTGACGATCGAGAAGTTCGACCCGAAGCACGGCAAGGTCACCGTCCGCAAGATCCAGCACGTCGGCGACAAGATCGGCGTGTGGCCGGAGAAGGAGGGCGCCGAGCCGACGGGCCTCCACGTCGTCGCGCTCCCGCAGGGCCGCTCCGACGAGATCGACCTGGACACGAAGTTCACGATCAAGGAAATCAAGGAGTGGAAGGGCGACATCGACAAGATGAAGTGCGACCCGCAGTACGACTCGCGGGGCAACCGGACCGGGTGCAAGGTGCTCAAGGAGAAGGTGGCCTTCGCCTCGAACGTCGTCGTCTACCTGGACGACGAGGGCAAGGAGATCACCTGGTACCAGCGCGACCCGAAGGTGCTCGTGAAGGACGACCTGTGCCCCGATCACGGGGGCGCGGCCTCGTCGAGCGTCTCGCCCGAGGAGGCGAAGAAGCGCAAGGAAGCGCAGGCCAAGACGCTCCTCGAGGAGGCGGACAAGGCGTATTCGTCGCAGAAGTGGAAGGACGCGGCCGGCAAATACGACGAAGCGCGCAACAAGTTCGCGGACACGGAGGTCGTGAAGAAGCGCAAGGACGAGCTCGAGAAGCGCGTCAAGGAGTGCCGCGAGAAGTCCAAGTAATCCACGCGAGGTCACGGAAGGGGACGCGAGAAACCGCGTCCCCTTTCTTTTTTGCACACGCCCGGGTACGCACCGTCGAATGACCGGAGCAGGGAGCGGGGTCCCGCACGGCGCCTGAGAAAGGAGCACAGCCATGGCGGGACAGATGAAAAATTCTGTCGCCCTGAACGGACTGCGGCGGCACTACGAGAAGATCGGATTCGCCGCCGCGGTGGTCGCCCTGTCCGTCTACCTCGCGCACGGGTTCGCGACGTCGCCCGACGAGACGCCCGCGGAGGTGCGTCGTCTCGCCTCCGACGTCCGCGAGAGGTGCGCCGACCCGCGCGTGAAGTCGGGTCCGGGAGCGCACTCCGTCGATCCCCCGCACCTCTGGTGCGTGGAGGCGCGGCCGATGGACGCGTACGCGGCCACACGGGTGACGTGGGTCGACGTGCCTCCCCCGCCCCCCAAGCCTCGGCTGCGCGTCCCGCGACTGATCCTCTCCGACGTGAAGCTGCGCGAAGCCACGCTCGCGTGGACCGTCGACGACGGCGACGTCGACCCCGCCGGCTTCGGCGTCGAACGCCGCGCGGGGGGCGGCGCGTGGGCCGTCGTCGCCACGCTCGGCCCGAAGGCGCTCGCGTACACGGACGCCGCGCTCGAGCCGCGCACGTCCTACGCGTGGCGCGTCCGGGCCGTCGCGAAGATGAAGGACGTCGACGATCGCACGTCCGCGGACGTCGCCGGACGCACGCCCACGCCCTACCGCATCGCGTTCGAGGGAATCATGCAGGTGGGCGACCTCGTCAGCGTGCGCGTGCACGTCCGCAAGGACGGCGCCCCCGACATCCGCCTGCAGCACGCCGCCGGCGACTGGATCGGCGACGCAACGTACGACACGCTCTGCCGCATCCTCGCCATCGAGAAGGTCACGGTCCAGCGGCCGCGCCGGCGCTGCCGCCCGGTCCGCGACGCGGACGGCACGTACGTCCGGTGCGACCCGGACGACGACACGCTGCCCGTGGGCACGTGGCGGATCGACCTTGAGGACGAGGGTGTGAAGCGGTCGCGGCACACGGATGACGTGTCGACGCTCGACCAGCGGTGCCAGCGTCATCGGGGAAAGTAGCAAGAATAGTGGAAGCAGTGCGGGACTGTTCTACTATTCCTGAGTCTCTTGACAGCCCGTCACGATTTTTCCGCTGCGGCGCGGATCGCCGCCTTGGAATCGCGAGGAACGCGGCATGCCCGCAAGAGCGGGCATGTCGCGTCCCCACAGCGATTTCCACGAGCGGCGGCTGCACACCGCGGTTTGAGCTCCACGACGGGAGCGCCGGGGTTCTCCCGTCCGTTTTTTTGCCCGCGCGTTGCAGGGGCGGCACTTTTCCTTGCGTCTAGGTTTTCGTGGCCTATACTCAGGCTTCTCATCATCCCGGCGCCAAGTCGAACCAATTGCGGAGCGTGAGCCTATGAAGAGGTTCGTCCTCGCGGCACCGATCGGCCTCCTGGCGTTCGCCGCCGCCGGCTGCACCGTCTCGTCCCAGCCCGCCCGGAACCCGGACGTCCAGGCCGCGGCCAAGGGCGAAGGCGCCAACGCGAAGAACACCGGCGCGGCCCAGGAGTGGGATTCGCTCCTCGAACGGCTGCGCCAGCAGCAGCACGTCGCCGACCAGCAGAAGTTCGCCGAGGCGGACGAGCACTACAGGCTCGCCGAACGGTGGTACCAGGCGGGCGACTACGACCGCGCCGAGATCGAGTGCCAGAAGGCGATCCAGCTGAACGACAAGCACGCGCCGGCCCACGCGCTCCTGCTCGAGGTGCACTTCCACCAGGGCAAGGGCGTGGCCACGCCCGCCAGCGAGATGTACCAGAAGCTCGTCCAGGAGGCGCTCGTCCGGCACCAGCAGGTGCTGCTCGAGATCGACGACAAGCTCGCCCGCGCCATCCGCGCGTACAACGGCGGCTACTACGAGGAGGCGGAGCGCGACCTCCGCACGATCCTCGAGTACGCCAAGTGGCTCCCGACCGGCGTCGAGCTCGAGACGCGCCGCAAGCAGGCGCTCGACATGCTCGAGAAGACGAAGGCCGCGCGCCGCCAGAAGGAGATCGACGAGGAGAAGGTGCGCCTGCAGATGATCGAGGAGGAGAAGGCGCGCGACGAGCTCCGCAAGAAGATCGAGCAGAAGCGCGAGCTCGAGATCCTCTTCGGCCAGGCGCAGCTCTTCTTCGAGCAGGAGCGCTACGACCGGTGCATCGAGATCTGCGACCGCATCCTCTACGTCAACCCGAACCTGAACTCGGTCGACGAGATGCGCGAGGTCGCCCGCCGGCTCGTGCACATCAAGAGCGAGCGCGACAACACGAAGATGTACATCGAGGAGTGGAAGCGCACGTTCGAGATCGTCGAGCTCAACAGCGTCGTGCAGGCGGAGACCCTCTCCTTCCCCGCGCGCGAGCTCTGGCAGGAAGTCGTCGCCAAGCGCCGCCCGAAGGGCATCCAGGACTTCGAGCTCGAGGAGCTCAAGCCCGAGGACAAGGAGATCGTCGACAAGCTGAAGTCGATCCGCATCACGATCGACATGCAGAACGCGCCGCTGCCGGGCGTGGTCGACTACATCCGCGAGATCAGCGGCCTCAACTTCATCATCGACACGAAGGCGATCCCCGATCCGACGCAGGAGATCATCTCGATCAAGGTCACGGACATCATCCTCGACGGCGCGCTGAAGCTGATGCTGCAGCCGCGCCAGAAGGCGCATGTGGTCGAGGGCGGCGTCGTGATCATCACGTCGCTCGAGGCCCTGAAGAAGAAGGTGCGCCTGGAGCTCTACGACGTGCAGGACCTCACGTACGGCCTGCAGGACTTCCCCGGCGTGGACATGTCGCTCGCGCAGGACTCGCTCGGCGCGACGGTGCAGCAGGAGGAGGGCGCCAAACAGCAGTTCACGGGCGACGACCTCGCGAACCTGATCAAGAACACGATCCAGAAGGACAACTGGGAGGAGGCGGACGGCAAGAGCGTCCAGTTCCAGAACGGCCTCCTCATCGTGCGGAACACCGTCGAAGTGCACAAGGCGCTCGCGAAGTTCCTGACGGACCTGCGCGCGTCGACGGGCGTGCTCGTCAGCGTGGAGACCCGCTTCCTCACCGTCGAGGACGCGTTCCTCCAGCAGGTCGGCATGGACTTCCGCGACCTGGACGGCGCCCGGACCCCGACGCCCGCGCTCGACGACATCAACCCCGGCTTCGCGGTGGCCGGCCGGCCGGTCTTCCTCGATCCGGACGGCCCCGGCGGCCCCCTGACGGCGACGTCGACCGGCATCACGTGGGCGGGCGGCCAGAACGTCCAGCGCACGTTCGCCGGCCGCGTGCAGAACATCATGGCGAACGACTTCGTCCGCACGCGCTTCTACGGCCAGGTCCTGAACCCGGTCGGCGGCGCGTCGCTCCAGTACACGCTGATCGACGACATCGGCCTCGAGGCGATCATCCGGCTCGTCAAGCGGAGCACGCGCTCGCATGTGCTGGTGGCGCCGAAGATCACGTGCTTCAACACGCAGCGCGCGAACATCCGCATCTCGAACCAGTTCGCCTACATCCGCGACTACGACATCCAGATCGCGACCGCGGCCGTCGCGCCGGACCCGGTGCCGGACGTCGTGAGCGACGGCATCACCCTCGACGTGCGGCCCATCGTGAGCGCCGACCGCCGCTTCGTGACGATCGAGCTGCGGCCGACCGTCGCCACGCTCTTCCCGCCGCCGCCGGACGTCTTCCGCATCAACGTCGACCTGGCGGGCCCGATCGGCGCGCCGGTGACCCCGGGCACGGTGTCGATCGAGACGCCGATCCTGAACGTGTCGCGCATGCGCACGACGGTCGTGGTGCCGGACCGCGGCACGCTGCTCATCGGCGGCCTGACGACCTACTTCGACATGGACGGCGAGAGCTCGATCCCGGTCTGGCGGAACATCCCGATCCTCGGCAACCTCGGCTCGAACAAGCTGAAGGGCCGCCAGAAGAAGCAGCTGCTCGTGGTGCTGCGCTCGCGCATCATCATCCCGGACGAGGAGGAGCGCCGGCGCTTCGACTAGGAGATTCCGAGATCACGAAAGCCCCCGGGCCTGCCCCGGGGGCTTTTTCATTGCGAAGAACCGATCACCGAGTCTCCGCATCCCCCGTACAGAAAGCTTCGCGCGGTGAGGACCTTCGTCTAGAATCCCGCCAGAGATGAACCATCCCATGCGGTTCATCGTTAGTCAGGGACGGACTACGGAGGAGATACTATGTCTCGCCTGACGCTTTCGGTGGGGTTCGCCCTCGCCGCCGCGCTGCCCGCGCGCGCCCAGGACGACTACGACCTCGCCCGCGCGCTGATGGATCGCGGATGGTACGACCTCGCCGGCGACATCTTCACCGGCATCCAGAACAACGCGTCGCTCCCCGCCGAGAAGCGCGCCGAGGGCGCCTACGGCATCGCCCAGCTCAAGATGTCGCAGGCCGAGACCGAGTCCGACCCGGAGAAGAAGGCGGGGATGTACGACGCGGCCATCGTCACCATCAAGGAGTTCATCTCCAAGTATCCGCAGCACCCGCGGCGCAACGAGGCGTACGGCGACATCGGCTATCTCTACCAGCAGAAGGGCAAGTACCTGATGTCCCGCGCGAAGGTGGACGCGCAGGCCGCCGACAAGGCGAAGGACGCCTTCGGCGAGGCGGAAAAGCTCTTCAACGAGCTCATCACGAACCTGAAGGGCAAGAAGCCGGAGCGCCCCGAGGATCCGGAAAAGGACAAGGCGAAGATGGCCGCCTACGAGGACTGGGAGCAGCAGATGATGCTCGCCAAGTACAACTACGGCACCAGCCTCTTCTCCCACGCGGAGACCTACCGGGACAAGCCCGAGAAGCACCCGGACATGAAGCGGCTCCTGGAGCAGATGGTGAAGTTCTTCCAGGACGACTTCATGTGGGACTTCGAGAACTACGTGACGGCGTACGACGCGTGCATCTACATGGGCCGCGGCTACCAGCTCCTCGCCGAAACCGCCGAACTCGCCAAGGCCGCCGACTACTGGAAGCAGTGCTTCGGATCCATCGGCCGCGCCCGCTCCCTCACGGCCGATCCCAAGATGCGCCCCAACGAAGGCGTGCGCGAGGTCGGCGTCCGCGCCACGTACTACGAGATGAAGGCGCGCATGGCCTACGGCGACACCTGCCGCGGCGGCGCCGCCACCAAGCAGTACGTCGAGGCCACCAAGCTCGCCGAGGACATCTTCAAGTACTACCCGAACGCCAAGACGGAGGACATGGGCAAGATCATCCGTCTCGAGCAGGGCCGCGCGTACTGCAAGGCCGGCCAGCTCGACAAGGGCATCAAGATCCTCAACGACCTCAAGAAGGCGTACCCCGAGTCGGCGATCGAAAACCTCGCCATCGACGTCCTCGGCGAGTACGTCGGCGAGACGAACGTCGGCATGGCCGTCGAGGCCGCCGACAACTACGCGGAGCGCGGCGTCGCCTTCCTCTACGGGGCGATCTCGAAGTACCGCCGCGCGCTCGCCGCGATCAAGAAGAAGGAGGACGAGAAGCACCTCTCGCACTGCTGGTACCAGATCGGCTACTGCTACTTCGTCCTCGACCGCTACTGGGAGGCCGTCGCCGCCTGCACGCAGCTCGAGAAGGCGCAGTTCCAGAAGACGCCCGACGGCGCCAAGGCGGCGCTCCTGAAGCTCCAGTGCCTCGCCAAGCTCAAGAAGCTCACCGGCGGCAAGGCCGAGGAGGACGCCTACTCGCAGTTCCTCAACTGGGCCAGCGGCATCTACAGCTCCGAGGTCGGCTCGCGCGGCAACCGCGAGGCCGCCATCGAGCTCGACACCGCCGCCGAGCGCGCCGCCGAGGCCAAGCCGAGCAAGTACAGGGACGAGTACCTCCAGGCCGCCGGAAAGTGGCAGGCCGTCGCCAAGGACTCGAACAGCCCGATGTTCGGCGAGGGGACGTTCTTCGTCGGCCTCGACAACTACCGCCACGCGAACGAGCTGCTCAAGGCCGCCAAGACCGAGGCGGAGCGGGGCAAGGCCGTGCCGTTCCTCAACGCCGCGCTCGACAGCTTCAAGAGGTACATGGACTGGTTCGAGCGGCTTCCCAACAAGGAGAAGGACGCGGTCAAGTACGCGATCGGCTCCATCCACTTCTCCGTCTCGATCTACAACCACGAGCGCATCAAGAAGCCGGAGGAGGCGCTCAAGGTCTCGAACGACCTCGAGAAGCGCTTCCCGATGGGCGACCCGATCCGCCTCATGAAGATCTACTCGCTCCGCATCAACTCCAAGCTGGAGCTCGGGCGCGTCGAGGAGGCCGAAGAGGATCTGCGCGCGCTCAAGTCCCGCTACGAGAAGGACCGGCTCGGCCTCGAGAGCTACGTGACGGCGCTCGCGCTGCTCGCGCAGGAGTTCGAGAAGCTCGCCGCCGAGTGGCAGCCCAAGGACCGCGAGAAGTCCGACGCCTTCTCCATCAAGTCGGGCAACTACTACTACGAGGTCTTCCAGCTCGCGCCGGAGAAGTTCAAGTCGGCGACCCTCGACGCCGTGGCCGGCAAGTTCTTCATGATCGCCGAGCAGAAGTACGAGCTCTCGCAGAAGAACAACGACCGGAAACTCGAGGATGAGGCGCGCCGCTTCTACGACCAGTCGCGCGAGCTCTACTCCCAGTTCCAGGTCCAGCCGGGGGTGAAGCTCACCGACGAGCAGCGCGCCGCCATCCAGCAGCGCGTGACCCGCTGCTACCTCCAGACCGGCAAGTTCGAGGAGGCGGTCAAGGTCTACGAGGACATCACCGGCCGCGACCCGGAGCGCAGGAACGGCTCCGCGTGGGAGGCCAAGGCCGACTGCTACATGGCCCAGGCCAAGGCGATGGAGAAGAGCCAGGCCCGCGTCGACCTCGTCAAGAAGGCCGACGAGATCTTCGGCGACCTGGCGGCCCGGCTCCAGCAGATGTCGATCCGCAACGAGCACTTCTGGCGGCTCATGTACAAGCACGCGGACGCGCTGTTCGAGTGGAACTACGAGCAGCTCCAGGCCTTCTTCAAGGTCATGGACACGCGCGGGTACGGCCCGGGGTGGGACGACAACAAATTTGGCTTCCAGACGAAGTTCGAGGATCTCCGCAAGAAGCTCGCCGAGAAGGTCGGAGGTGGCAAGTGATGACGAAGGCCTCCTGCTTCACCGTCGCGATCGCGCTGGCGCTCTCCGCCTCCGCGGTCGCCCAGCCCAAGGGCGACCCCAAGATCGACCGCATCACCCTCAAGAAGGGCGGCGTCGCCGAGGGCACGATCACGAAGGACTCGTACTCGAGGGTCGAAATCCAGATCTCCGGCGGCGCGCCCACCGGCTACACCCCCTCTGAGATCGCCAGGAGCGGGCCCGTCGTCAAGATCGACTTCTGGGACATGCCCGGCCCGTTCCGCGGCGCGCTCAACGACATCGAGGCCGGCAACTGGCAGGAGGCGCTCGGCAAGATCACCAATGCCGAGGATTCCGTCAACCTCAAGGAGATCAAGGTCATCCCGCGCGCCTTCTGGTTCGGCGCGTGGGTCAACTACTATCGCGGCGTCTGCCTGAAGGAGCTCGCCCGCCCCGAGCACGCCATCCAGAGCTTCAAGAAGCTGATCGACAAGCAGAAGGACTCACGGTTCGTGCCCGACGCGTACGAGCTCATCCTCGAATGCTACCGCGACAAGGGCGACAGCGAAGGCGCCGACGCGTTCCTCCAGGAGATCGAGAAGGCGCCCAAGGAGATCCAGCCGCAGCTCAAGAAGCGCGCCCAGAAGCAGAAGGCGGAGATCCTGCTGCAGCAGGACAAGCCGAAGGAGGCGCTGCCGCTCTTCGAGGGCCTCACCAACGACGCCGACACCGACATCAAGGCCGACGCCATCATGGGCGTCATCAAGTGCAAGTCCAAGATCGACCCCGAGCAGCTCGCCTCCTACTGCAAGACCGTGCTGACGACGGCGCAGGACGCGTCGCTGCTGCTCGTCGCGTCCAACGCGCTGGGCGACTCCGCCTTCGGTCGCAAGCAGTACGCCGAGGCGAAGAACTTCTACATCGACAGTGTCGTGCGTTACCACCCAGGACGCAGCTCGCCGCTGGCGAAGGAGCACGAACGGGCGCTCTTCCACCTGGCGCGCTGCTACGAGGAGCTGGCGGCCGGCGCGAAGGACACCAACGCGAAGAAGACGTACGAGATCATGGCGGGCCGCACGTACCGCGAGCTGTCGCTCGAGTACGCGTCGGGCCGATACCGCGACGAGTCGGCCGCCAAGGCGGCGAAGCTCGACAAGGCGGACTAGCAGCTGTTGGCTGTTGGCCATCAGCCGTTGGCAACAGGGATTGCCAATGGCGGTCGGCCCGTGACTCCGTGACTAATGGCCAATTGAAATCCGATGAACCGGTGTCTAGACTCTACCGTTGGTAGGGGGGTGCCTCGGCTGCCCGCTGGGGGGAGCCGGTGACGGTTTACCAAAATTGGGGGTGCTGGGAAATGAGTCGCTCTACCCGTAAGGCCTTGTGGGCGGGCCTCGGCGTTCTCGCCCTGAACCTTGTGATCGCCTCGATCGCCTTCGCGCAGGAAGGCGAGAAGAAGGGCGGCGGAGACCACGACTTCAGCTTCTTCCAGGTCTACATCCTCGGCGGCGGCGGCATCGGCTTCCTGTTCCTGCTGCCGATCGAGCTGCTGTCGATCGCGACCGTCGCGGCGATCATCGAGCACTTCGTCACGCTCCAGCGCGACAAGCTCGTCCCGCCCGAGATCGTCGTCGAACTCGAAACGCTCCTCGACGAGGAGCAGTACGAGGAGGCGATCAACCTCTGCGAGGCGAGCAAGAACTACCTTACGAACATCGTCGGCGCCGCCATCGCCCACGTCGGCGACGGGTACGACGCCATGAAGAACGCGGCGAACAGCGCGTGCGACGAGGAGAACATCAAACTCATCCACAAGATCTCGTGGCTGTCCCTGTTCGGCAACGTCGGCCCGATGCTCGGCCTGTTCGGAACGGTCGTCGGCATGGTGAGCGCGTTCAGTGTCATTGCGCAATCCACGGGCTCGCCTTCGCCTCAGGAGCTGGCGCAGGGCATCTTCACCGCCCTCGTCACCACGGTGTGGGGCCTGATGGTCGCCATCCCGGCGATGGGCTTCTTCTACATGTTCAAGATGAAGGTGCAGCGCATGAGCTTCGAGCTCGGCAACGTCGCGCTCGAGATCGTCGACCGGTTCAAGCCGGTGGCCGAGGGCAAGTAGGTCGGTTCACAACCAGCGAGGCCGATATGCCGAAAGTAAGGAACCCGGACGACGTCGACACCATGAACATGACGCCGATGATCGACGTCACGTTCCAGCTCATCATCTTCTTCATGCTGGTCACGGACATGGCCAACCAGCAGCTGGAGCGGCTGAGGCTGCCCGCAGCCAGCAAAGCGATCAAGGAGAAGTTCGCGGACGAGACGCTGATGGTCCTCAACGTCACCGAGAAGGGCGTGGTCAAGATCCAGGGCAAGACCTACTTCACCCCGCCCAGCAAGGACCGTCCCGAGGAGTACGACGCGAAGAGGCTCGAGGACGTGTTCATCGGGCGCCGCCAGGACAAGCGCTACCAGGAGCTGGCCGGCAAGGATGACATCGTCAAGTACCCGCTGCTCATCCGCGCGGACCGCTCCACCGAGTGGCAGTGGGTCCAGATGATCATGCAGATCGCCACGAAGGAAGGCGGCGTTACGCGCGTGCAGATGGGCGCCATGCAAGAGGAGGGCAAGTAATGCCGAAGATCCCCGAGGAAGAAAAGAGACCCGATCTCAACATGACGCCGATGATCGACATCGTGTTCCAACTCCTCATCTTCTTCATGCTGTCGATGCACTTCAAAGAGGTCGAGGGCAAGCTGATCACCACGCTCCCGAAGGACAAGGGCCTCCAGTCGTCCAGCGTCCTCCAGCCCGAGCTCCAGGAGGTCCGCGTCATCCTCTGCGCGGGCGGCGACGTGCGCATGCACTCGCAGAACAAGGGGGAGCACGAGCGCGTCGACAAGGATCCCACCGTCTGCAAGGCGATGGTCGAGAAGATCGACGTCGGCGACCTCCACAAGACGTCGAAGGACGAGAGCAAGATCGCCCCCAACCGCGCGATCTACAAGCAGATCGGCGCGAAGACGAAGGAGCTCTACGACATGACCCCGTCGTCCCGCGACCCCAGCAAGCGCTCGCCCATCATCATCGACGCCGACAGCGAGACGCCGTACGAGCACATCATCGGCGTCATCAACGTGCTCAAGGAAGTCGATATCGAAAACATCGAGTTCGCCGGCAACCCCCGGTTCGGCACCACGTACGGGTCCGGCCAGAAGGACCAGTTCAACAGGAAGAAGTAGTCCCAGCGAATACCTCAAGGAGACCCCGCGGGCCCAAACCCGCGGGGTTTTCGTTTCATGGACTGGCTGCGGCTCCTCCCGGCCGCGGGCTTCGATGCGGAGCATCGGACGGTTCCGATCAGCGACGCGACGCTGCACGCGTTCGTCGCGCGCAAGCGCTGAACCGGGGAGCGCTCCGCCACGTTGAATGCGATGGCGTGCCCGCCAGCGACTGGAGGTACGCCCATGCGCCGTTTCGCCTCTGCGCGCCCCCGTGCGAAGCGTGCCGGAGACCGGAATCCGAAACCCGGAGTCCGAGCGGCGGTCCCGCCCCCATCGGAGGAAACGACATGCGGAAGGAATTGAAGCCAACCGACCCGGAGGGCCTGAACATGACGCCGATGATCGACGTCGTGTTCCAGCTCCTGATCTTCTTCATGCTCTCCATGCACTTCAAGGAGATCGAGGGCAAACTGATCACGACGATCCCGCGAGGACCCGGATTCAGCGACGCTCACTCACCCCCCGACCTCGACGTCCGCATCCACGTCTGCGCGGGCGGCGACCTGCGCGCCCACGTCGCCGACAAGGGCGCGCACGAGAAGGCGATCAAGGACCCGGCCGTCTGCCGGACGCGCGTCGAGAACATCGACTTCCCCGACCTCCACCAGACGTCGCGCGACGAGTCGAAGCGCGCGACGAACCGCGCCGTCTACCGCGACCTGGCGAAGAGGGCGAAGGAGCTCCACGACATGACGCCCTCGATGCGCGACCCGTCGAAGCGTGCGCGTGTAGTGATCGACGCGTGCAGCGAAGTGCCGTACGAGCACCTGGTCGGCCTCGTGAACGCGCTGCTCGAGGCGGGCCTCACCGACGCCGAGTTCGCCGCGAACCCGCGCTTCGGCACGACCTACGGCTCCGACGCGCGCGACCCGTTCAAGCGGTAGCGCTCGAGCCGTGCCGGTCACCGGTCTCCCGTCTCCGGTCGGTCGCGGCCACCGGACCGGGGCCTGAGCGCGAAGCGCGTGCGGTCGGCCGGAATCGGAATCCGAAATCGGGAGTCCACAAACACACCCGCTCGCATCGGAGGAAACGACATGCGGACTGCGCTTGAGCCCGCCGAACCGGACGGCATGAACATGACGCCGATGATCGACGTCACGTTCCAGCTCATCATCTTCTTCATGCTGGTGACCGACATGTCGAACCGGCAGGTTGAGAAGATGAGGATGCCCGCCGCCTCGAAGGCCATCATCGACGCGCAACCGGCGCTCGTCATCGTCAACGTCCGCCGGGACGGCGTCGTCGCCATCGACGGCAAGGTCTTCGTCCGCCCCGGCCCCGACGCCGACACGAAGCGCCTCGACGACTTCTTCGCCCTCCACGCGGCGATGGGCAAGCCCGTGACGGTCCACCTCCGCGCGGACCGCTCGTCCGAGTGGCAGTGGGTCCAGCTCGTCATGCAGTCCGCCACGGCTCACGGCGGCGCCGCGCGGATGGACTTCGGCGCCGCCATCGAGCCGCGCTGACGTGTCCTCATTCCATTGACCGTCCCCGCCCCGAAGCTAGAATCAACGCTTCCGGGAAGCGGATTTTTGCAGGGATGGGGCGTTCCCGGCCCGTCACCAGATAAGCGAAATCGAGCGAAAAACAAGCCTCGCGACAGCATCCTATCGCGTTGGGGAGGTGGTCGATGAACCACGGTTTCCGTGCGCTGCTCTTCGTGATGGCGGCCGCCCTCATCTGGGGGTGCTCGTCGAGCTCCAGGTCGCGCACCAGCGAGCCCGAACCGCAGCCCGGCCCGGATCCCGCCGTCCAGCCGCAGCCCGAGCCGGAGTCGAAGGCGCCCGCGAAGAACCCCACGCTCCAGGCGCAGGACGAGGAGAACCGCAAACGCCTGGAAGAGGCGATGAAGACGCACTCCGTCCAGGACCAGCAGCGCCTCGCGGAGTCGAACCAGTACTACCAGCGCGCGCTCGCGTTCAAGGACAACGGCCAGCTCGACAAGGCGAAGGAAGAGGCGATGAAGGCCGTCGACCGCTGGCCCGGCAACGCCGAAGCCCGCAAGCTCCTCGCCGAGCTCAACGCCGTCATGGTCGGCGGCCGCGGCGAGCAGAACGCGCGCTCCATCGCCCAGGACCAGCTCGACGAGTTCAAGGTCAAGGTCGAGCAGGCGCAGATGGAGATCACCAACCACATCCGCCAGGGCGAGCGCTTTTACGCCGTGCGCGAGTACGACAGCGCCGTCCGCGAGTTCGAGCAGGCCGAGTTCAAGATCAAGTCGATCCCGTACGACATCCGGGCGATGAGGGAGATCCTCCCGAAGGTCTCCGACTATCTCAACAAGACGCGCGACGCCCGCGTCCTCGAGCGCGCCCGCGTCGACGAGATGAAGAAGAAGGAGGCCGAGGCCGAGAGCATGGCGCACGAGCTCGCGCGCAAGCGCGAGGTCGTCGAGAAGATCGCCCACCTCCTCGAGCTCGCGTACATGGCCTTCGACCAGCGCAAGTTCGACCGCTGCGTCCAGGTCTGCAATGAGATCCTTTTCATCGACTCCCACTACCATGTGGCCGTCGAGCTCAAGGAGGACTCCCAGAAGGCCCGCCACCGCGAGGAGTACTACGACTTCCTCCGCAAGAAGATCGACAACTGGAAGGCGCTCGCGGACTCCGACGACGAGGCGATCATCCCGTACTCGGAGACCGTCCGCTTCCCCTCGCCCGACGAGTGGGCGGAGATCTCCAAGCGCATCGGCGAGGCCACCATCAAGGGCCAGGAAGGCGCCGGCAGCGAGGAGGATCCGGAGATCCTCGGCATGAACCGCAAGCTCGACACGATGAAGATGGACATCGGCCTCGAGACCGCCAAGCTCGAGGACATCATCGCGTTCATCCGCGACTTCACGGGCCTGAACATCATCATCGACGCCAGCGTGCGCGACAAGGTGGACCTCGAGAAGCAGATCACGTTCAAGGTGAAGGACCTCGTCCTCAAGAACGTGCTCAAGCTCCTCCTCAGCCAGTACGGCCTCGACTTCACCATCACGGAGGAGAAGGTCGTCCTCATCACGACGCCCGACCAGGCCGGCGGCAAGCCGATCCTGGAGCTCCACGACATCCGCGACATCCTGGTCAAGATCCAGGACTTCCCGGGCCCGAAGGTCGAGCTCACCAGCGCCTCGGGCGGCGGCACGCCGCTCACGGGCGCCACGTTCACCCTCGAGGAGCCCAAGGAGTCGTCGGTCGGCGAGGAGCAGATCGTCGACCTGATCAAAGAGAACATCATGCCGGGCACCTGGGAGGGCCAGTACACGATCGAGAAGACGCCCAACCAGCAGCTGCTCGTCAGCCACACCCCGCGCGCCCACCGCGAGCTGCGCGAGTTCCTCCAGAGGCTCCGCAGCTACACCGGCACGATGGTCGCCATCACGGCGCGCTTCATCGCCGCCTTCGACGACTTCCTCGACGACGTCGGCTTCGACATCATCAACCGCACCGTGCCGCCGCCGGTCGGGTACGACATCCCCGGCATCGGCGCGACCGACGTGGACGAGTTCGCCGACGCGGCGCCCGGCTTCCCGGGCTCCGAAGTCGGCCCCGGCTTCATCACGACGGAGTCGGCCCGCAACGAGCTGTACGACCTGCGGGCGCAGACCTTCCACTCGCTGCTGCGCGCCGAGCCGCTGACCGGCACGATCCTCGACCCCTCAAGCGGCCGCCTCGTCAACCAGGGCGGCATCGGCATCCAGTACTCGTGGCTCGGCGAGCAGACGCTCAACACGGTGCTCCGCGCGATGCACAAGGGCATGAAGGCCACGGTCGTGCAGGCGCCGCGCGTCACGGTCTTCAACACGCAGCGCTCCCACATCATGGTGCTCGCGCAGCGCGCCTACATCCAGGACCTCGAGCCGCAGGTCTCGACCTTCGCGGCCGGCTACGACCCGGTCATCGGAATCATCACCGAGGGCGTCGTGCTCGACGTCCGCCCGATCGTGTCGAACGACCGCAAGTACGTGACGCTGGAGCTCCGGCCGTCCCTGGCCGAGGTGCAGGTCATCCGCAACGTCGACATCTCCACCGGCCTCAACATCCCGCCGGGCGGAACGGGCACGGTCGTCCAGCTGCCGTGGATGATCCTCCAGAAGGCCGAAACCACCGTCACCGTGCCGGACCGCGGCACGCTGATGATCTCGGGCTTCAAGGACGTGGTCATGCGCGACCTGCAGTCGGGCGTCCCTTTCCTGGAGAACATCCCGATCCTGAACTTCTTCTTCAGCCGCAAGGCGAAGAGCGACGAAAAGCGCCGGCTGCTGATCCTCGTCACGCCGGAGATCATCGATCTGTCGGAGCACGAGGACAGGCACTTCTAGCTCGCGCCCGAGCGCGGGCATCGCCGAGTTGCCCCGAGCGAACCCCCGCCCGCATGGGCGGGGGCGAGTCGAAGGGTTGCCTCCCGCCCGCCATCGGTTTACACTCTCCGACCTCATGCCCGTGGCCGACCTGCGCGCGGTCTTCTTCGACATCGACGACACGCTTTTCTCCACCACCGAGTTCGCCGCGATGGCCCGTCGCAACGCGCTCAAGGCGATGATCGACGTCGGCCTCAACATCTCGCTCGAGGACGGCCTGCGGGAGCTGGGCGAGGTCATCACCGAGTTCACGTCGAACTACCCGCACCACTTCGACAAGCTCCTGCTGCGGCTGCCGGAATCGGCCACACGCGGCCTCAACCGCGCCGTCCTGGTGGCGGCGGGCATGGTCGCCTACCACGACGCGAAATTCAGGCGCCTGAGGCCCTTCCCCGACGTCCTGCCGTTCCTCCGCAGGCTGGCGAGGACTCCCGTCCTGCGCGGGGTCATCACCGACGGCGTGGAGATCAAGCAGGCCGAGAAGCTCCTCCGCCTGCGCGTCTATCCCCTGCTGTCGCCGGGCGGCGTCTTCATCTCGGACCAGATCGGCATCGCGAAGCCCAACCCCAAGCTCTTCGAGAGGGCCTGCAGCGAGATGCGGGTGGCCCCCCGGGACGCCCTCCTGGTCGGCGACCACCCCGCGAAGGACATCGATCCCGCGAACGCCGTCGGCATGGTGACGGTGCTCGTCGACCGCGGCGGCCGGCACGCGTCCGCGGGCGGGAAAACCGCGCCCCGATTCCGCGTGCGCGATTTTCACCAGCTATTGAATTTGCTGCGCAAACAGTATAAGCTCCGCATTCCTTCCTAGTCCCTTTTCGGGCGCCGAGCCGACATGCAAAACGAATTCATCGGCATCATCGATTTCGGCTCGCAGTACACGCAACTCATCGCGCGGCGCATCCGCGAAGCCAGCGTCTACTGCGAAATCCTCACGCCCGACGCCACGCCCGAGCAGCTCACGAAGGACCGCAAGCTCAAGGGCATCATCCTGAGCGGCGGACCCGCGAGCGTCTACGCCCGCGGCGCGCCGAAGTGCGACAAGCGCCTCCTGGAGCTCAACGTCCCCGTGCTCGGCATCTGCTACGGCATGCAGCTGGCGACGTTCCTCCTCGGCAGCAAGGTGAAGGCGGCGAAGGACCGCGAGTTCGGCCGCACCGACATCAAGATCACCGACGGCGACCCGCTCTTCCGCGGCGTGCCGCGCGAGACGAAAGTCTGGATGAGCCACGGCGACCGCGTCGAAGCGAGCACGAAGGAATTCCAGATCCTCGCGGCCACGAAGAACTGCCCGTACGCCGCCGTGCGACACAAGTCGCGCAAGCTCTACGGTGTGCAGTTCCACCCGGAGGTGACGCACACGCCCCAGGGGGCGCAGATCCTCCGCAACTTCGTCTACGCGATCGCCGGCTGCCGCGGCGACTGGGAGATGAAGTCCTACATCGACGGTGCCATCGCCGAGATCCGCCGCACCGTCGGCCCGCAGGGCCGCGTCATCTGCGGCCTCTCCGGCGGCGTCGACTCCGCCGTCGCCGCCACGCTCGTCCACAAGGCGATCCAGAACCGCCTGACGTGCGTCTTCGTCGACAACGGCCTGCTCCGCAAGGACGAGGCGCGCAAGGTCCGCCGCGTGTTCGGCGACCAGATGCACCTCAACCTCATCACCGTCGACGCGACGAACGAGTTCATGCGCAAGCTCAAGGGCGTGACGGATCCGGAGAAGAAGCGCAAAGCGGTCATCGGCCCCCTGTTCGTGAACGTGTTCGAGCGCGAGGCGAAGAAGATCAAGGACGTCGGATTCCTCGCGCAGGGCACGCTCTACCCGGACGTCATCGAAAGCCGCAGCACGTTCGGCGGCCCCAGCGCCAAGATCAAGACGCACCACAACGTCGGCGGATTGCCCGAGAAGCTGAAGTTCAAGCTCATCGAGCCGCTCCGGTTCCTGTTCAAGGACGAGGTCCGCCGGATCGGGCGCGAACTGGGACTCCCCGACCACATCCTCGACCGCCAGCCCTTCCCGGGACCGGGGCTCGGCGTGCGCTGCGTCGGCGAGGTGACGAAGGAACGCGTCGACATGCTCCGCGAGGCGGACGAGATCGTCACGAAGGAGATCGAGAAGGCCGGCGCCCACAAGGAGCTCTGGCAGTACTTCGCCGTATTCCTCCCCATCCGCACCGTCGGCGTCATGGGCGACGAGCGCACGTACGACCACGTGATCGCCGTGCGCGCCGTCCAGAGCTCCGACGGCATGACCGCCGACTGGGCGCGCCTGCCAGCGGACGTGCTTTCCAGCATTTCGTCGCGTATCATCAACGAGGTCAAGGGGATCAACCGCGTCGTCTTCGACGTGTCGTCGAAGCCGCCCGCCACCATCGAGTGGGAGTGATTCGCGCCGCCCGGCCATGCCCGAAGAGGAAGATCTCGTCCTCGGCAAGATCGCCATCCAGATGGGGCTCATCACCCCGGGGCAGCTCGACGAACTCGTCCGCCTCTCGAAGGAGATCGGCAAGCCCGTCGGCGCCATCCTCATGGAGCAGGGCGCGATCCAGCCCCCCGAGCTCCAGAAGCTGATCGACCTCCGGAAAATCAGCGTGTCGAGCGACGTGGCCCAGCCGCCCGCCCGCGAGCAGGCGATCGTGCTCGCGCGGCAGATCGTCCGCGAGGGCTACCTCACGCCCGAGGAGGCCGACCAGTGCCTGCGCGACCACGTGATCGACGGCGAGCGCCGCCCCTTCGAGCAGGAGCTCGTCGACCGCGGCATCGTCACGCAGGAGAAGATCGACCGCATGAAGTCGCTCCGTGAGGAGCGGCCGATGCACTGCCCGAAGTGCGCCATCGGCTTCAAGGTGAAGAGCGTCTCGGGCCGCTCGAAGATCGAATGCCCGAAGTGCAAGGGGCCGCTCGCCGACGGCAAGCCGCCCGCCGCGCCCGCGAAGCCCGCCCGACCCGCGACCGTCGCGTTCAAGACGGAGGTCATGAAGGCCCTCGAGCCCGACCGCCCCGCCGCCCCGACCGGCGCGAGGAGGCAGAAGTGCCAGTGCATGATCTGCGACGCCCTCTTCGAAGCCGCCCCGGACGCGAACGGCCGGGTGAAATGCCCGCAGTGCGGGTCGTCGTTCGAACCGCGCGAATAGCCTGCCGTTCCGCGATATCATGAAGACGTGAAAGCGACGGCACGTCCCGCGCGCCCCGACGTCGAGCCCGCGCTCACCGAGAACGCGACCGCCGTCCTCAGGCGCCGCTACCTCGCCCCCGGCGAGACGCCCGCGGATCTCCTCTGGCGCGTCGCGTGGCACGTCGCCCAGGCGGAGACGCCGTACGGCGGCGACGCGGCCGCGGTCGCCGCGCGCTTCCATCGCGCGATGGCCGCGTGCGACTTCATGCCCAACTCGCCCGCGCTCATGAACGCGGGGCGCGAGCTCGGACAGCTCTTCGCGTGCTTCGTCCTCCCCGTCGCGGACGCGCTGCAATCGCCCGGCGACGACGGCATCTTCGACTCGATCCGCTCGGCCGCGCTCATCCACCAGTCGGGCGGCGGCACCGGGTTCTCGTTCTCGCGCCTGCGGCCCGAGGGCTCGCGCGTCGCCTCCAGCGGCGGCCGCGCCAGCGGCCCCGTCAGCTTCATGCGCGTCTTCAACAGCGCCACCGAGGCCGTCCACCAGGGCGGTTTCCGCCGCGGCGCCAACATGGGCATCCTGCGCGTCGACCACCCGGACATCCTCGACTTCGTCAACCTGAAGGCCGACCCGCGCGAGATGGCGAACTTCAACCTCTCCGTCGGGCTCACCGACGAGTTCCTCCGCGCGGTGCGCGAGGACCGGCCGCACGAGACCGTCGACCCCCACACCGGCCGCCGCGAGCCGCTGCGCGAGAAGGTGCGCGACGCCTCGGGCCACCTCTCCGGGTGCGGCCAACGCGCCTGGAAGGCGCGCGAGCTCTACGACCTCATCGTGCAGCGCGCGTGGGAGTCGGGCGAGCCCGGCGTCGTCTTCCTCGACCGCATCAACGCGTTCAACCCGACGCCGCAGCTCGGCGCGATGGAGGCGACCAACCCGTGCGGTGAGCAGCCGCTGCTCCCCTTCGAAGCCTGCAACCTCGCCTCGATCAACCTCGGACGCTTCGTCGACGACGGTCCGGCGGCCTCGCCCGAATCGCGCATCCAGTGGTCGCGGCTGGCGGAGACGGCGAGGCTCGTCGCCCGATACCTCGACGACACGATCGACGCCAACCGCTACCCGAAGCCGCAGGTCGAGGCGATCGTCAAGGGCAACCGCAAGATCGGCCTCGGACTCATGGGCTGGGCCGACATGCTCTTCCGCCTCGAGCTCCCGTACGACTCCGACGAGGCCGTCGCGCTCGCGCGCACGCTCGCGAAGTTCATCCGCGACGAGGGCTGGAAGGCGTCGATGGAGCTCGCGGACGAGCGCGGGGCGTTCCCGAACTACGCCGGGAGCGCGTGGGCCGGGGGGCATCCGTACTTCCGCGCGCCGCGCCCCGTCCGCAACGCGACCGTCACGACGATCGCCCCCACGGGCACGATCTCGATCATCGCGGGCGCCTCCGGCGGCATCGAGCCGGTCTTCTCGATCGCCTTCGAGCGCAACGTGATGGACGGCACGCGGCTCGTCGAGGTGCACCCGCACTTCCGCGCCGTCGGCGAGCGCGAAGGCTGGTTCGGCGAGCGCCTCGCGCGCGCGATCATGGCGGGCGGCTCCGCGCGCGGCCGCAAGGACGTGCCCGAGCGCTGGCAGAAGGTGTTCGCGTCGGCGCGCGACGTCCCGCCCGAGGGGCACCTCCGCATGCAGGCCGCGTTCCAGGACTTCACCGACAATGCCGTCTCGAAGACCGTCAACTTCCCGCGCGAAGCGACTCCCGACGCGATCCGACGCGTCTACGACCTGGCCGTCGAGCTCGGCGTGAAGGGCGTGACCGTCTATCGCGACGGCTCGCGCCTCGGCCAGCCGATGCAGCTCGCGACGCGCGACGCGCGAGACCTCGCCGAGCGGGCGACCGGCGTCCGCTACCGCTACCCCACGAACCTCGGCACCGCGCACGTCATGATCACCGACGACGAGCGCGGCCCGCGCGAGCTCTTCACGACGATCGGCAAGGCCGGCAGCGACATCAACGCGCTCACGCAGGCGATCGGTCGCCTCGTCTCGACCGCCCTCGGCCACGGCGTCCCCGCGGCGGAGATCGCCCGACAGCTCCTCAACATCACGAGCGAGCCCGTCCCGCACGACGGCGGCTGGGTGAAGTCGGTGCCCGACGCGATCGGCCAGGCGCTCGCGCGCTACCTCGCCGAGCGCGACCACGGCGGACCCGCGGAGGAGGTGGGCACGCCGACGGGCGGCCTCTGTCCCGATTGCGGCGCGCCGCTCGTGTTCGAGTCCGGCTGCCGCGGCGGCAGGTGCCTGTCGTGCGGCTTTTCGAAGTGTTGACGCTTCCGCCGCGCGGATCGCGTCCTCCGCGTCCTCTGCTGTTCCACTCGGGACGCGACCCGACGGGACGTCCCCCCGGTGAGGGGTCTCGGAATTCGCCGAACCTCTGAAAACTCCCCCGCGTTCTTCGACTAACAAGGTGGAAGAACGCATGGAACAGGCCGAGGCGGTGCGGACCGAGGACGTGGACGCGCTCCGCCCGCGCCTCCTGCGCGCGGCGATGCGGCTCGGACACGCGCCGAACGAAGCGGAGGACCTCGTGCAGGAGACGCTCCTCGCCTTCGTGCGCGGCGCCGACCGGTTCGAGGGCCGGGCGTCGCTCTACAGCTGGCTCTACCGCGTCCTCGTCAACCGGCACGTCGACCTCCTGCGCGCGCGCGACCGCGACCGCCGCATCCCGCGCGCCCCGGCCGCCCCCGCGCCGGACGCGCACGAGCTGGCCCACGTCCGCGCGACCCTCGCGCGACTGCCCGAGCGCGAGCATCACGTCCTCGTCATGCGCTTCTTCGAGGAGCTCCCGTACGACGAGGTGGCGCGCGCCCTGGACGTCTCCGTCGGGACGGCGCACGCGCTCGCCTTCAGCGGCCTGCAGCGGCTGCGCGCCCTGCTCGAGGAGGACCGCCCATGACCTGCCCCGCCGACACGGACCTGCTGGCGACCGCCGAGTCCGGCGACGCCGCGCACTGCGAAGACTGCGCCGCGACCGTCGCGGAACTGCGCGCCACGATCGCGCTCGTGCGGCGCGCGGCCGCCGTCGAGCGCCCTCCCGCCGCGCGCCCGTCGCGATGGACGGCGCTCGCCGCCGCCGCGGCCGTGGTCGCGGCCACGTCGATCGTGCTCCTGCGCACCCCGCCCGGCCTCCCGGGCGAGGCGATCTCCGTGCCCGCGCGCCAGGACGACGAAGGCATCCGCGCCCTCGTTCGTCAACTCGGCGACGAGTCGATGGAGCGGCGCGACGCGGCGCAGGCCGAGCTCGCGCGCCTCGGAAAGAAGGCCGCGCCGTTCCTCGAGGAGGGGCTGAAGCACGCCGACGCGGAAGTGCGCTCGCGCTGCGCGGACATCCTCCGCCGCCTGCGCCGCGACGAGGCGCTCGCGAAGTTCCTGCGCGGCGACGCGCGACTCGAGCGCCGCAGGACGCACGGGGCGGACACCGAGGAGCTCGTGCGGACGTCGCTCGCCTGGCTCACGACGAGCCAGCGCGCCGACGGCTCGTGGGGCGGGACCGGCGTGACCGCGCTCGCGGTCCTCGCGTACCTCGGCGCGGGCGAGGGCGAGACGTCCCGGGACCACGGCAAGGCCGTCGCCAGGGGGATCGCCTGGCTGCTCGCGTCGCAGGACCCCCAAGGCTGCATCGGGCCGCGGGGCGAGCGCTACGTGTACGGCCACGCGATCGCGACGTGGGCGCTCGCCGAGGCCTTCGCGGGCGGCTACGCGGCGACCGACTTCCGGGCGGCCGC
>Ga0187893_10005581_pt1 | contig 22426 bp, 18 predicted proteins | sample MA1701074metaG_FD_139574 | JGI IMG/M metagenome (GOLD analysis project Ga0187893, IMG submission 139574) | White microbial mat communities from a basaltic lava cave in the Kipuka Kanohina Cave System on the Island of Hawaii, USA - MA170107-4 metaG ...
CATTTGAAGTGTCACCCCCGCGAAAGCGGGGGTCCAGGGCGAGCGACGTTGCGGTTGCCCTGGATTCCCGCTTTCGCGGGAATGACGACCGAGGTGTGTCTGGAATTGAGAATGCCTGCTTAGTAAGACGGCTCACACTATGGCCGTCCGAACTCGAGAGGACTGGCGCCGCGCTCCTGGGCGCCGCAATCAGGTGCCTTGCCGACATAGCCGTCGCTGAAGTTGGGAATCGGGACGCAGGAATCATGGCCGGCCGAACCGTCGCTGAGCGTGTACTTCCCCGACGGGCTCGCCGGATCATAGACGGGCTTCGCCTTCGTCCCGTTTTCTTCGTAGCGGCGGGCACCGGCCGAGACCCGTCCCTGATATAGATCAAAATCAAGGCTGTTCGTCGGATCTTGCTTTGGGTCGACAATCGCCCCTTCGGTGTTGTCGAGAATGTTGTTCCGCGAGACGTAGTTGAGCAGTTGCTTGCCCGAAGGCGTAATACCGATTCGGACCCCCTCGGACCGGGACCGACGATACAGAGTGTTGTGGTAGACATACACCCGGCCGCCGCCATAGAACGTCCCCTTCACGGCTTTCGACTGAGCCTTGATGAAGACGCCGCTGTTCATGTCGCGCTCCTGCGTGTACTGCCCCCGATCCGTCACGTTGCGGAATATGTAGAGCGGTCCGACGGCGGTCGCGGACACGCCGAGCGCCGTGAATACCTGATCCGTGTAGTTGCCCCAGATTCGGACATTCTGATTCGCCCCCTCGCTTTCGATGGCGTCGTCCCAGACCTGCGAAATCGTGTTTCCATAGATATCCGAGTCCGGACCAGGGAACCCGGCATAGCTGAAGTTGCGGTACGAACCCATGCCATCATTGAAGTAACGACCGGCCTCCGAGAAGATCTCGTTGTGGCGGATCACATGGTTGCCTCCCGTGTCGAAGAGACTTATCGCTTGCGGGCCTTTCGGGTGGCGGTTGTTCTTTTTCCCACGCGGCTCCATCCAGCTGTTCGCACCCGAACGTGGATGGTGCAGACGGTTCCTTTGAATGACGAAGCGCTTCTGCGCCGCGGCCTTCTTCGTCGCACCGCGAATCGCCGAATCCATGTTCACCCCTTGGCCATCGGCCGCAACGCGACCCCAGCCGCTGATATCGTTGTCCTCGATCACGACGTCGTGGACGTCGCCCTCGAGATAGATGCCATGCTTCCTGGCTCCCTTGAGCGTCAGCCCGCGAACGATGACGTAGGAACCCTTGACGTGGACGTCGTAGTCCTCGGCACCGGCGACATCGATCTCGGACGACCCACCGGTGGGAGCGGTATAGAGAATGTATCCGGCCGGCGTCCCTGAATCGGTGATCGTCAACGTCGTCGCCGATCTCGTCGGGAGCGTCACCGTCTTGGCTATCGGGAACTCTTCGCTCCAGGTCTCCACGGTTACGCGGGCCACCTCGCCCACCTGGCTGACGAACGCCTCGATCTCGTATTCGGTACCCGGCTCAAGAAGGACGATCGAGCCACGATACTCCCGATTGCGATCGGGCACGGCGGACTGGTTGCGATCATCGAACCAAAGTGGATGTGCCTGGCGCCATTCGGCTGTTCCCGTTTGGCGGTAGCGGACCAATGCTGTCCGCTCTGCAGAACCGAACTCGGCCCGCCAGTACAAGCTCACCGAGCTGAAGGTCGGCACCGCGGTCATCGCCCGAGTCGAGGTCTGCGTGCCATCGCTCGGAAACTGATAGCCCGCCGGATCCGCGTCTGCCGCGGCAACAGGCGTCGCGAAGAGGCACCCGGCAAGCGCTGCCCTTGCGATCACGCGCAACCCGGCAACCTTGAGCAACATGCGTCGACTCACTGCCCGTTTAGGCCGTTCACGTGGCCGAGTACCGAGCGATAGACATCGAGCACCTTGCCCGCGTGTTTGCGCGGCGATATCTCCTCGGCAATGTGGCGACGCCGTTCCGGCGACAGGAAAACGGCGCCCGGCGCGACGACGACTTTCATGACTTCCTCGGCGAATTGCTCCGCGGTCGCCGCGGGGGCCACGAGCCGGCCGCCGCCCCACAGCGAGAAGATCTCGCCATTGCCCGCCTCGTCATCGGTGGCGACGTAGGGAACGCCCAACAGCAAGGTCTCGACCAAGGTCCGGCCGAAGGGCTCCGCGAGCGCGGGCACCAGCAGTATGTCGAGCGGCGCAAGATTCCGTTCCGGCGGCGAACGGAACCCGGCGAAGAAAATCCGTTCGGTCAGCCCCAGCTCGTTCGCATAGGCGGCCAACTCCGCGGCACTGTGATCGCGCTCCCGGCCAAAGACGACGAAGCGCACGCGTGGTTCCCGCTCCGCGAGAACGCGGCACACATCCAAGAAGAACGTGGGCCGCTTGCGCCGCTGGAAATTGGCGGCGAACCCGATCAGCAGGATTTGTTCTCCGGCCGACCACCGCTCCGCCAATTCTGCCCTCCAACGGGAGGTCTCGCGCGCGGACAAGTCAGGAAACGGATACGGATTCACGATCTTGTGCACGCGATCGCGGCGTAGAAAGGCGAGATTGCGCCGGCACGCCTCCGACACGCAGATCGCGGCATCCGCCATCCCGAACAACAGCCGGTTCGGCAAGATCGGACTCTCGAAGGCTCGATGATGATAGATCACTGGCCGTCGGAGCAGCCTGCCGGGTACGCCCCAGGATTGCAGCGTCCACAGGTCGTTGCAGTGGACGATGGCGCCCGGGCCAAATCGTCGCAGCGCCTGCAAACGCCCCGCCAATTTGAGAAGGTCGCCAACGGCCGAGCGTGTCCTGGCGGGAGCGCCGTGGATCGCCTGAACTTCGAGCCCGACGCGCGCGGCCTCCCGGGCGATGGTCGAGCCTTCCACGGCCAGTACGACGCATCGCAGCCCGTAGTCGGAAACCAGGGACCGGGCAAGGTTGAACGTCGAGATGTGACTTCCGCCGACACCGGCACCCGTGAACGGAAACAGGATGGGGCCGAGCCCGTTGGTTTTGATTGCGTCAGCAGTCATCTGAGGATTGTTTGATTACCAAGAGCTTAGCGTTTCTGATGACAGGGTCTCGATCCATCGGCAAGGGCGTACGATGTGACATTTCCGGGGGAGCAATCCCTGCGCTGTCACGCAAGCAAATGGAGTGCTGACCGAGCTCCGGCATCAGCTGGAGGACCGCAGCTGGGCGTCGGCCGGCGTGCCCGCGGGAGTTCGCCGCACCTCCCGCAGCACTGCGGCCAGGGACTGCGCGCTCCGTCGCTCGGTGAAGACGAATGCACGTTCCCGCGCCCGTTCTCCAAGAGCGGCACGCCGATCAGGGCACTCGAGCAGGGCCGCGAGTGCGGTGGCCATCGCAGCGGGGTCCTTTGGAGGGACAAGGAGTCCGGACCTCCCATCCTCCACGATCTCGCTGGGACCTCCGAGATTGGTTGCGACCACCGCTTTCCCGAGCGCCATCGCCTCGACGACAACGCGACCGAAGGCCTCGCTGTGAGAAGCATGGACCACGACATCCATGGCGTCGAGCCAACCGAACACGTCCTCCAGCTGCCCGGTGAAATGCACACGGTCGGCGATGCCGAGGGTCGCGGCGAGCGCGCGGACCTGGTCGGGATAGGAACCCTCGAACCCGTGCGTGGTGCCGCCGACGACCAGGAACCTCGCATCCGGAAATGCAGGGGCGATCTGACTGGCCGCGCGGAGGAACACATCCTGACCCTTCCAATGTTCCAACCGTCCGACGATGCCGACAACGACCTTGTCCTGCCACTGCTGCCGCCCACGCACCGGCGCGCCCGATCCCGCACGGCGCGCGATGGCCTCCACGTCGACCCCCGGGTAGACCTTCCGCAGGTGCTGCCCCGGCCGCAGCGCCCGCTGAGCGGCGACGGCGAAGTCGCTGCTGGCCACCACTGCCGCCGCAGGCACGAAGGCGGCCAGACGCTCAAGCGCCTTTGCGGCGGGCACGCTGCGCTGCCACCACACTGCCGGGCGGCCGGCCATCAGAGCCGCGGCCCCCCCGTAGACGTGGGCCTTCGTCATGTTCGAGAAGACGACTTCAATGCCATGACGCTGCATCAAGCGGCGCATGCGCAAGAGCAGAGCAACGACGCCACCCATCTGGCGAAAGCGAGGCTGAGGCAATCGAATGTGAGGCACACCGTCCGCCTGAAGCCAGCCGATCAGTGGGCCGTCGTCCAGGACGACGGCAAACGGCTGGATGCCACAGTGCGGCAGGTTCCGCATCAGGGCTGCGAAGGACCGCGGGGCTCCCCCTGTATTCGCGGTGTGCTGGATCGCCAGCACAGGCAGCGGCTCACTCCTCGCCATTGGGCGCGCTCGATCGGTCGGAATTGGTCAGCACGTTAGGGTCGCCCGAAGAGAGTGCGCTGGCGGCCACGGCGGCCCGTCGCGGATCGCATCGACTGCACCAGCTTGTCGCAGTTGCCCGGCTGCACAATCTCGTTCTTGGCCGCCTCCTTGATGTGCCCGATGGCGAGACCTTCCACGTGTGACAATTTTCAGGCGCCAGCCTCCATCCGAAAGCGGCCTTGCGGGCCGCTTCCCCGATGCCACGTGTGCGTCCGGTCAACGGGGCCGGGCGATTGTGCGGATTGCCCGGTCCACGCGTTTGAGGATCGTGATGCGACGTCGCACCTGGCGATATGCTTGTCGGATCGGGAGCAGGTGCTGCCAGTCCCGGCCGGCCTTCGGATTGATCGGAACGTCCCTGATCTCGGAGCATCTGCGAGCGATGAACTCACGGTATAGGGTGGCCTTGATCCTTGCCTCGCGCGGAGCAGACAGGAGAAGCTTCAGGACACGTCGCGAGTTGAAGACGATCATCGTATCGAAGGCGAAATCGGAACCGAGCATCACCGGCCCATGCCAGGTCGACATGCGGTGCTCCCAATATGTCAGGTCCCAGGCATCGTAGCCGAGCAGCTGCGGATCCTGGGGATTGGAGCGGTCGTAACCGGCGAGATCGAAGAATCGATCCAGCTCCTCCCGCAGATATTGGATCGCTTCACGGCGAAGCGGTTCCCCTCGGCGGTCCGCATGGGCGACGATATCGATCCAATCGGACGGATCGAAACGAGTGGAGACCATGTGCCTCTGTCTCCATACCGCGCGCCCAATCTCGGAGAGATTGGATCGTACGTTGATGTAGCGCTCGCCCGGAAATGCGCTCAAATACATGGCGGGCGCTTCGTCAATGTGACGGTGGTCCGGCATCGCCTCGAGAGCGGCATAGATCGACCTGGCCTTGTCGCGGTCGACCGGCAAAATGCGACGATGCCCGATGCCGAGGCGCCGGCACAATTCCGTTGCGACCTCGACCTCGATCTTGTCCTCCTCGCCACGATCGTAGGTGAATACCACCTTTTCCGGAATGTGACGGAAGGCGGCCAGCGAGACGCGGCTATCGAGCCCCGCGGTCAAAGCGATTGCCGGAGTCCATCGACTCGCGATTGCGTCTGCAGTCTGAACCCAAGTCCGCTCAACGGGATCCGTCAGCTCCTGAAGCGGCCTTTCGATCCTTTCCGCTCGAGGCCAGAATCGGAACAGCTTCCGTCGCTGAAGGTCGAGGGCAAAGTTTGCGAGAAGCAGCCGCACGCCAGGCACGAGCGTGGCATTGCCGGGAAGACCGAAGCGGTAGTGCCGGAACAGCTGCCTGCGAGGCTCTTGACCAAGCACTTCTCCAATGATGGTCGAGTGGGAGGCGACGATCGCTGCGTCTTCTGCATAATACGTGGACCGCGTCGCGCCAGCGTCATTGAAGGCGATCCACGCCCCGCGTATGCAGCAGATGGCCGTATATCTTCCGATAAAGTCGTCCGTCTCCGACAGCATTTCGTCGACGCCGCGCTGCAAGGCTGTGTCCAAGAGCCGATTTGCAACCTCGGCCTCCTTCCTCCCGGGCGCCCGGAGATCGATGCAGTGTCCGATCAGTACGATGAAGGAGTCTTCGCGGCTTGCCACCTGCCAGCAGTAATCCGGAGACACCGCCAGCTTCCCCACCGGCAGCGGCACTTCCACCAGATTGGTCTGATCCTTCCAGATCTCGAGGGAGAACAGGAAGCTGCGGGGCAGAAAGCCCTTCCAACGCCAGCGAACTTCCTGCTCGACCGGCGCTGTCGTCGCAAGACTTTGGGTCAACTGTGCCCTCCCGCCAGACGCCTAGGGAACGAGCCGGGGGTTCCCCTGATTGGGACCACAGGCGATCTGTTCTTGGAGTTCATCGTGGAGTAGGTGGAAATCCGAATCGGTCTATCAGATTTCGAATCTGCGCATCGTTGCCGTCGCCGCGACGGAAATTTGACCAATGGAGGGAGACCTTTTGAGACCCGGGCCAAGGTATCATCGAGAGCCCTCCAGACCAGCGCATCACCGGGCGGCCCAGCTCCGTCCTGCGAAACTGCGATCCGGCCCGCAGTCCCATCCAGTAGAGCCAGGCATCGTCTGTCGAAGGGCACAGGGCGCGGAACGCGGCCTCATCGACCACATCCGGATGCAAGTGCCCGGGCGCATAGAGAATTCCACCGACGCCGGTCGGAAAGATGAGCGGCGACGCTTCGAAACCTCTGTATTCATAATCCCATTGCTTATACGGGAGCGGCAATCCATCCGCACCAAGGCGGATTTTGTGGACACGGTGGCAAAGGATTTCGCGCTTCGCCGACGAATACGCATTGACGAGTTCTTCCAACCAAGTCGGCCAGTAGTAAACGTCGTCATCGGCCGTCGCGATGAATGCGCTCGGAAATCGTCGGAGCGCAGGGATAATCTTCTTATACGATCGCAGGTCCTCGGTATATTCGATTGTCAGACCCGCCTGCTGAAGCGCCAGCACATTGCTCGGTAGTGCCCCCTTGTCGGCATCGGCAATCCAGAGAACTACTGCATCGGGAGCAATTGTCTGTGACAGCAGGCATTTGATAGTCAGCGCAAGCGTTTTGAAGCGCTTGGAATACGAGGTCAGGGATACGATCAAAGGCGCCGTTAACGCGCGGGCGCACGGCGTTGGCCGAACCAACGCCCACGCGACGTTCGTGTGGATGGCCGTCAGATTCCGGTAAATTTTCCTCCTGTGTGCTCGGAACCTTGCCAAGATGGCTTTCGGCAGCGCCCGTCTCCGTGAAGAGTCGTTTTTGGAGGCAGTCGTCAAATCGAGCCCCCCCCGCGAGAGACGCCTTGTTCGCACGCCACCTGCATCTCCTCGCCGTCTTTGTGCACGACGTTTGATGTTCCTGTTTGCCCCGCAGGTTCGTATGAGACTGGCAGCAGACCGAGACGTGCGTCCGAGGCCGCCGCGCGTACGGCTTCAAGACGAGATTGCAATTCGTCCAGCCGATCGCGGAATATCCAATCCTCGCTGAGGAAAGACGGCCCCGCAGCTGCTGCGGCGAGAGCTCTTGCCGAACCTTCGAACAAGCCTTGGTCCGTCGCTCGACACCAGCGCACAAGATAGGGTTTTTGAAGCTGTCGCTCCACCCGCCCGGCCAGCCGCTGGCCGAAGCGTCGCGCTTTCCGCCACCACTTCTGTTGCCGAACCGCGTTACTGCGACAGAACCGTGCAAGGGCTCGCGCCGGATCACTAGGTTCGAAGGCGTAGTGTTGGCCGTGAATAACGAGCATCGCATTTCGAACACGGCTGACCATTGTCGGAGAGGGCAGGGGCACCGGCGAATACCGAACCTTCATCGAAGTTGTCCAGTCCAACCATTTGAACGTATTGATCTGCGGCGAGGTCGCAACTGGAACCCAGGGGACGCGCATCGCATCGGCGATGATTGCCGCGTGCATGGCCTCCGCCAGTACGAGTCTGGCCCGGCGCAGCCGTGCGATAACTTCCCGGCTGTCGGTCAATGGACTGAGATATTCGATGCCTGCTTTCTCCGCAGCCGCGCGCCATGCGCCGGGAGCGTGGGCTCGATGATGCGGAACGAATACGATGCCATCGCGCTGTTTCTCGGGCATGGGCGCATACTCGGGCAAGCTGGCCACCAGAATGGCGCCATCGGTCACCGCAGCATCCGGCGGAAGTCGCAGGGCGGCTGCACTCAACGGCCCGCGAACGGCGATGACGCTCCAGCGCGCGCTGCCAAAGTCAAGCGGAAGCGGCGGATAGGCAACACCGCTCGTGAACACGATCCAGCGCTCTGCATCCGGCATGCCGCCGTTGAGAATCGAGCCGATCCCGCTAAGGCGGACACGATCATCGTCATCCAGGCAACCCGGGAGCAGCCGTTCCCAAAGCCAAGTGTTTATCGCATCGCCGAAATTTGTGTCCTTGTTATAGAAGTGAAGCTTCATGACTGTAACTTCACGCCTGCGCCGAATCGGACTTTAAAATTGCACCCGTTAGCGAACGCACTGCGCCGCCGACATACCCTTTCCAGAGGCCGATCACATCGCCGACGAGCAAAGCAGCCCCATAAGTTACGGCGCCGATCAAGATCAGAGACGCGAGCAGATAGATGCCCGAATAGGTCTGACTCAATTGATGTTTGGCTATCCATACGACGCCCACCATAGCTGCGCAGGCAATGCTCGGAGGGGCGAGCATCTGGATAACCGACAGCGGCTTGAGTTTTAGCGCCTGGTTCATGGCGTAGAGGTTGAACCAACTGACCAAAGTGCCGCGGAGCAAGTACCCTATCATTACCCCTTCAACGCCCCAACGGGCGCCGACTCCAAGGAACACCGCATTAATGAAGATCTGAGCGACCGACTGTTTCAAAACGACTCGAGTCATGCCCACTGCTACCATCAACGGCCCAAAGAAATAGTTGATCGTCGCCGGAAGAATGAACAGACCTAGAAGTTGCAGCACACCCACACTGGGGAGCCACTTTTCGCCGAACACGAGAGGCACAAAAATATCGGCGACGGCACCAAGGCCGAAGAATATGGGCAGTGATGCAAGCGCCATGAATTGGGTTAGTCTGAGGTAGGCACGTCTAAGCTTCTCTGAATTGTCTCTAAGCTTGCTGAACGTGCTCAACGCCACGCTGGAGATTGGCAGGACTGCGAGTTGGACGATCACGTCGAAAAATCGCCATCCGAGCCTGAGGAACCCGAGTTGTTGAGGTCCTAGGAAAGCGCCAGTGATGCTGTCAGCGAGGCGTAGATTGATGACGCTCGACAGCCCGGCCAGCATGATTTCGAACCCTGTTCCGAGGAGCCGCTTGGCCTCGACTCGATCGAACGTCAAGCCGGGTCGCCAGCGCACGACCACCCAAAGCATGATCGACCGCACGACGGCGGTACAGAGACGCTGACCGACAAGGGCGTAGACTCCCAATTCGAGGTGAACCATATAGACCGCCAATGCGCCGCCGGCCAACGTCGCAGTCCAGGTCCTGACCGTCAGAAGGCGAAAGTCGAGCCGCTGCCTCAGGATCGCCTCAGGAACGGCATTCCACGCCTGTAGCGCGCTCAAGGGAGCCAAAAACAGCACTACGTTCCCAAGAACTGTCTGATCGGGGAAACCGCGAAATGTATATCCGATGAGCAGGATCAACATGCAGCTGGCTGCACCGCCAAGCGTAAGCATCCAGAAGGAGGTGCTGGTAACCCGATCGTCTAAATCAGCGTAGCGCTGAAGTGCCTCGACTTGCCCGCAGCGTGATACCGCGCCGAAAATATCCAGCAAGACCATTGCCAATGCGACCAGGCCGATATCGGACGGACCCAGCTGACGCGCAAGGTAGATGAACAAGAGGAAGCTGATCGCCTGCTGGCCCGCGCTTCCCGCAAGACTCCAGATAGAGGCTGAAAGGACGCGCCTCCTTAAGTTCATTGCGAGCAGCTCCTATTCAACGGGCGCAGCCGCTACGCCAAAAAGGACGCGACCTCCACAGACGATGTCTATCAGTAACGACAGCGCTGCACGACCTTTGTCCTAACTCCAAGGTTCGACTCCCAGCCATTTGGTCGACTAGTCTCCGAAGATTCCAGAGTCGCTCGATATTCTACGGAGCAAATAGTCAAAGCGAAGCTCCTCCTCTCGCATCGCCTGCCCCTGCGCTACCGCAACCCTAGCGCGCGGGCGGCGCGCTTTAATCGACCAGCGAACCCGCCGAGCCTATGTTGCATGAGGTCAGGCGCGGACAAATCGCGGAAGACGCCGCCCCTGGGCTCATAGAACTGGAACTGCATTCCATATCGCTGGCTTGGTACCGAATCGTCGATAGCCATGACCGAGTGGAACGAATGTCGCGTCTTGAAGAACAGGAGGAAGTTGTTCGGCTTGTAAGGAGCCACTTTGCGGAGTACGAAATCGTCGGGCAGGTAGTGATCGTTGCCCCAACACCGCACCAGCGGATCCTTGTGACTGAGCAGCTGCGTGCCGTATTCCTCAAAACCGTCGCGCTCAGCAAATGAGAAAATACAGGTGAAAACACGCGTCGGAATGTCAGTGTGCGGCCCAATGTAGTAGCCCGGTTCGTGCCGCTGCAGGAACAATTCCTTCCTGAACAGAGAGAAGAAATCCGGCTCCTCGACGATCTCGCCGAAGCGGACAACGAAGTAGTGTGGGTATTTCTTGAGGACGATAGACTCGAACCAGTGGTCGGACAGGAAGCACGTTGTAATCTGCCCCCAAAATCGCGCCTCTTCATTTTCGGCTTCGAAAGCGTCGTTGGTGTGGAAATTGATCTGCTTACGTGCATAGTAGGGTGTTCGGCCACTGACGTTGTTCGAGGTCCGCTCAGACTGCCACTCGCGTCCGCGATTTTTTTTGAAGAGATTGAATTCCTGTATGCAGGCATACACATCGGCAGGAAAAAAGTCCTCGATAATCAAGTGCGGAAATGGGTAAGCCTCCAAGGTGGCGGCGGCAAATTTCCCTTCGATATGGCGGCGCAGCTCTGAAATCATGCTTCACCCGACGTGAGCGGCTGCAGGAACCATTTTATGGCGCGCTTCGCTAGTTGCAACGGAAATCAGAGCTTGCCCAAGATACGCTTCACCATTCGCCGCGCCATCGTGGGTCGCAGGAAGCGGGGCGTGCGGGACTTGACGAAATCCGCGCCCGGCCGGGTCGGCAGCAGATCATCACCGATCACCTGGAAAACGATGCGACGGTCGACTTCGGTCCCCCACCCGCTCGGTTCGCGGTCGAACTCGGCGATGCGGATCAGCTTAATTCCCGTTTCCTGACGCCATTGCTCGAAGGCGCGTAACTCAGCGCGTCCGCCGCCTATGAATTCGTCAAACTGAAGTATTGACCCGGTATTCAGCATCGGCGTCAGCCAGCGCAGTGCGCACAGTGTGGAGGATTGTAGGTCGGCGTCGAGATGGGCAAAGGCCACTCGTCCCACGCGCCGCCTCAGCTCCTCCGTGCACGTCTCCTCGAAGTAGCCCTTCACGAAAACGACGCCGCGGATCTTCGGCACCGGACCAGCGAACGTGCCGACGTCGGCGTTCTCAAACCTCTCTCGGAGTCCCTCGAAGGAGTCGAGAGCGAAGATGGTCTTCCTCCCGTGCGGTGAGAGCCACGCCAAAGGGTGCCGTCTGAGCGTACGCCGAATGGCCCGTGTCGAAAGACCCTGCGCAACACCGAATTCCACGATGTTTCCTGGCACGCGGGCGGCGAGCAGAAGGGACATCTCCAGCACTTGGGAACGTGGCACATAATTGGAGCGCCGCTTTGCCTGATCCCAGGGCAGCGGTTGGGGCAGTGCAAAGCCGGGGGGCACGCTCACGTCCAAGTCCGAGAATTGCTCCGTCGAAGGCGCCGTCACGTCCAAGACCTGCGTCATTTTGAAATGACTCCTAAAGGCGTTTCAAGGGCAGCAGCCAACCGGCGCTCACGACAGGAAGGCCCACGATGACTGTCCCAAATCAATCCACGCACCTCACGCCCGACGCGCACGGACTAGCCCACGGCCGGGGCAAGCTCAACGATTCCAAGCCGCCGTCCGATCGTCGCGCTGGCAACGATCCGGGGATCGCGCGATATGGCGGACCAGCACGACATCATGTCCTCGGAGAAACTGATGTCGTCAAACAAGATCAAACCACCCGGAGTCATACGCGGCATCAGAATGTCGAACTGATGAAAGACGAATGCGCTCGTGTGAATGGCATCGACAAAGGCAATGTCGATTCGCTCGCCAGGCTTCAGGGTCGAATCGATATATTCCTCGAATGTGCCTGTCACGAGATCGAAGTCCTGGCTGATGGAGGCGAGATTTGCCCTGGCGATGTCGGCCCAAACGGCATTTGGTTCAAAGGTCAGGAGGCGCCCGTGTCGGCTGCGTTTGAGTCCGGCAAGCCAATACATTCCGGAAACGCCGAAGGCAGTACCGAACTCCACGACAATGGAGGCGTCGCGCTCTGCCGCAAGCCACGCGAACAAGTATCCGGCTAAAGCTGTGGACCGGACCTGATCGGACCTTCGCGCGCTGCCGGTTGTTGCCCGCGGATAGTCTGGAACGCTGGCATAACCCTTCCAGAGCGGCATCGCACCCATCCGTTCCGTTTCAGAGGCGCGCGCCTCGATCCGATCGGCGTCGATGGGCTTCGGCAGCGAAAGACTCGGTCCGGGTAGATTGCGCATCAGCCAGCCGTTGCCGCTGCGCACGTAGCGGACGGAATCGGGCGTGTCCTTGCTCAGGACATTTTTCAGCGGTGAGAAGCGCCGCACGAGGTTCATCGCGGCTCTACCTTGTCCATCCCATTTCATTTGATGCCACCTTCACTCCAAGTTTCCCCTCCCGCTGCAAAGTTCATGACCAGACAAATCGCATCCAAATCATGCGCAGAACCTACCTTAGGGTTTTCACCTCACCTGATGAGGCGCGTCTTGTAAGTCTTTTGCGGATGGCCTTGGAGACGAATGCCCTCGCATCGGCGTGACGGACGAATTGAATTGCCAGATCGAGTAGATCTCTCCTTTGAAGCAGATCGCGTAGTTCGCCAGCTCTGTGAAGCGCCCTGATCTTGTCTGCGCGGGCGAGGAGAAGTGAGGCGAGCATCGAATCGTCGCGGATCATCGGCTCGAAAGCCAACTCCAATGTCAACTTTTCCATCAGGCGATAGTTTACCACCGTCCGGGTCAAATCCGATGGCTTGCGGCTGATCGAGCCGAAACGCTGCGAATAGAGATACCATGAGTCCGGAAACACGGCGAACCTGGCACCGGCTATAATGGCACGCAGGTAGAAAATGAAGTCCTCTCCGTGACGGCAATCCTCGCGATAGAGGATGCCGCTCGACACCAGGAAGCTGCGCCGCATTATTGGCTTCAATCCACCAAAGTCCATCGGCCAATCCATCATGCAGTTACGCACGAAAGTATAGCGATCAAGATCGAGACAGGATCCGATACGATCCGGATCGATGCCGAGTCGGGTTACGCGCTGGGCAGTCGCGTCATATAGGGTCACATTGTCCGCTGCGAATGTCAGTTCCCGACCTTCAGCAGCCTCGAGGAGATATCGAAGGCGATCGCCAAGAAACGCGTCATCCGCATCCAAGATGGCGATCCAGTCTCCCGCAGCGGATTTGATACCTACGTTTCGGGCAGCAGCAGGACCTCTATTAACGGGCTGGCGCAGCAGCTTGATCCGTCCATCATCTTTGCCTATGCGGGACACGAGATCGGATGTCGCGTCGGTTGACCCGTCGTCGACGACAATCACTTCGGCGGGCTGCAGGGATTGGTTGAGAGCCGAACGGACGGCGCGTTCAATGCACGCCGCGACGTTGTAGGCCGGGATGACGACGGAGACGCTCATTGGAAGTGACGGTCTTTTTTTCCCACGATTCATCCTGGCCCGGCAAGGCTCGCCAAACCGCGGCTCAGATAGCATACCTGCTGCCGTGCGGATGTGAGATATTGCGGGCGGCACGAGCTATCGTCACCGTCGGCCACACGAATGTCACAGGACAAGAAAAACGATTCCATCGTTTCCGCCATGACAACTGTCCCTTGCGTTGCCAGGCGGATTGAGGTTTTTCCGCAGCAGATTGTCGCGACTGTTGCTAATCCCTGAGACAAGCCAGAAGACGGAATGCCATGGAAATTGGGCCGGTCATCTTCCCATTCTTAGGCTCGCAGATGGGAGGGAGCCACATCTCCGCGTTCACGCTCGGCAGCTGCTTGATGTCCGAGTTCGGCGTGCGATGCGTCGTCCTGGCCGCCGCGGGCTCGCTCATCGCCCAAGAGGCGGCAAAGCTCGGATTCGAGGTCGCGCCGACGGGCGAGCGGCCGGCGCGACGGCACAATCCGCTCTACGACCTGGGGAGGCTTCCCTCTCGCATGAGGAGGCTTAGGTGCTACGGCCGCAGGGTCATCGTGCACTGCAACGATATCGAAGCGCTGCAATCTTGGGGAACAGTAGCAAAATTGCTGGGCATGTCCGTGGTCTATCACCATCGGGCGTTGAACAGGATGGTATTGCCGAACAAGCTGTTGGTGACGATGGCCGACGCAGTGATCTGCATTTCGGATCGATGCCGTCGAGGCGTGGCCTTCTTGCCGGACCAGACCTGCTACACGCTACTCAATTCCTTTTCGCTGGCGACGCACATCGACGGCAAGGCTGCCAGAGATGCTCTCGTAGCGCATCGCGGCTACAACGCCGATACCGTCCTCATCGGCTTCATTGCGAATTTCTGGAGCCGCAAGCGGCCCCTTTTCTTCCTCGACGTCTGTCGGTCGATCTCCCAGCGGAACGATCGGGCGCGGTTCGTTCTTTTCGGCCGAGATGGCGACTATACGCAGAGCCAGCTATCGGCCTACGCTCAGGAACTGGGCATCGAAGACCGCACCGTGTTCGCCGGCTTTCGCTTGCCGGCGGAAGCCAATGTCGCCATGTTGGATTTGCTTGTTGCGCCGGCACTGAACGAGCCCTTCGGCAGGACCTTGGTCGAGGCGTTGCTGTTAGGGGTGCCCTATGTCGCCACGGCAGATGGCGGTCATGTCGAGATCGCGGCGCGGTGGGACGGCGGAGAGCTTGTTGATTCGCAGGCGACGGCAGAGCAATTCGCGGACGCGCTGGTTTCGGCGCTCGACAGGCGGGAGGCGATCGCGCTTCCGAGCGAGCGCCGCACGCAGGTCGGCATTGAGTTATCGCCACGGTCTCAGGCTGAGAAAGTGCTGACGATCTATCGCCGCATCCGAACGGCGCGCAACGGGGACGTCCCTTCGCGCGGCGTGGGTGCCGCCCGCGATGGAGGGGGACCACTATGACCGGGCGAAACCATCAATAAGGTCGGACCGCGGATCTTGTAGTTCGTCGGCGACGGACCACCCCTTCATGTTCGTGGGATGGATCGGTTGCCGATCAACCGCGAAGTGTGGGCAAGGCTGACCTCGTCGAGCCGCCGTTGCAGTTCCGCGCACCGCCCACGAATCCGGTCGTCGATTGCGAGGGGCGCCTTCCACGCAGGACGGCGCGGCTTGATGTGTGCGATGAGCGCCTCTCGGTAGTCTAGACTCAGGAAGGCACACAGCGCACCGGCGACCCGCTCGGGTTTGGCGAGAAGCTGGTCGTAGGAGGCGAGCATCGTGTCCTCGCGCCGATCGAGCGCCATCTCGAAGTACAGCGAGTTCCGGACGTACCAGAACAAGGCGGCGGCCGACTCCGCGGAAAGCCGACCGAAGTCGAAGCTCCTGATGAAGTCGATGCTCCAGGGGTTATCCCTGCACCTGCCACGCATTCTGGTCCCTGCCGGCAGCATAGGCGCGCAGCACGCACAGGTTCGCGCCGCCGAACTTCGCCAGGGCTGAGCGGACGCGGCCGTCGACAGAGCCCGATACGCCCAGATCACTCGCCCACCCCGGAAGCGCTCCAGCAGCTCCGGAACCCGGTGCGAGTCGCAGAGGAGTTTGAACAGGACGAACTCGGCCCAACTCCGCTCGATCAACGACTCGATGGTCGTCAGCGGGCGAAGCCGGAAATTGCAAAAGGCCCTGGCGTTGCCTTCGTTGTAGACCTGGAATTCGGGCGCCTCGTCGAAGCCGTGCGCCAGCATGTTCGTACCCGAACGCTGGACTCCGACGAGGAACACCCGGCGTGACCGATGCTTGACGGCCTCGATTCGTCCAACGCCACCTCGCCTTCCGCAGAGCCCGGCGTCCGCGGACGACGGGGTTGACGTCGTGCTCTTCGATCAGGTGCGCCCAGCCGTGCGTCCTGCCCCAATGCCAGTTCTGTAGAACCTTGCCGACGAAGGCCCTTACCACGTGCCGCTCGCGCTCGGTTAGCGTTGGACGGTCCCCGCCGATCTTCTGTATGGGACGACCAGCTCCGCCGAACGCATGTGCTCAGTTGGCTCGCGGAACGCGAGCTTGCCAGCGTAAACGGGCCGCCTTCGCATGAGATGCAATGTAAATCCGCAGATTATGCCGTAGAGGATATTACCCTCGATCATCCAAAGGGGCATGGTCGACATGCTCAACAGGATGAAACTCAGATGCGCTGCCAGCAATTTTACCCTCGACCCCTGCCTCACGCGCCAGGCGGCGACGACCATGGACGCCCAGAAATACGCAAGCGCGATGACGCCGAGCGCGCCGTATTCGTAGAGATAGGAGATGAGAGTGTTGTGCGCGTAGGTCGGCATGGTGCCCGACCATGATTCCGGACCAAACCCCAGCAAGTAGCGGCCAGAGTCGAGGTAGGCGTAGATGTACTGGCTCCACAGGTAGGGACGGCCCGACATGAGTCTTGCTTCTTGATAGGTGAAGTCCTCTGGCGGCTTGATCATCCCACCGGACTCCACGACCACGACCACATCCAGGAATCGCTCACGGAGATACCAGCTGGCCGCAATCACGCCGATGACGGACAGAACCAGCATGGCTATTCCGACAAGCGCCCTCTGATTCGGCACGAATCGGCTGGTGAGGCCAAGGGTGAACTGAGCGACCACCAGCGGCGCGATTGCCGCGATCGTCGTCCTGTAGTTGGCCAAGTAGATCCCGACAAGACAGATCAGAAGAAGTCCGTTCCTCAGGTGGCGATTGAGTCCGTTGGCGAAGCAGGCGACGAGGAAGCAGGTCGCCAGCGTGACGGAAAAGGCGGCCTCGTGGTTGTAGCCGCCGATGTAGCTTACTCCCGCTTCGGTTCCTTTGCTGATGCCGAAGATGACCGAGAGCGCCTGCAGGACCAGTGGCGGCACGAAGGCCCACAGCAGCATGGCCATGAATCGCCGTGGGCCGAACCTCTCCATCGCCTCGAAGACGCCAAGCGTCACGACGATGAAGTAGCCGAACTTCACCGTGACGTTGATGATCCCCGAATAGTTCCCGTTGACCAGGCCACTGATCGCGACGATTGCGATCAGGACGTAGCACGGCACCAGGAACTTCAGCCGCAGATTCCGGTGTCGGATGAGGAGCAGCCCCAGACCGAAAACCGCCACCGAGCCGAGCGCGTTCCAGGACATGCCCAGGAATGCCGGCTTGTAGGTGATCGCGTGGTAGGCCGACGCCATGTACCGGAACCAGGCGGCGAACACGACAAAGTTGGCGACCCGATGCCGGATCCGCCAGAAGACGTAGAGCTGCACGAGTATGAACAAGGCGGTCGCCGGGTAGAGAATGGCCGGCGGCATCGACCGGGCCAGCACATCGTCCAAGTCGGACATTATGGCGTCCGCGGCATCAGGCTGATGAGATGCACCGGAGGGGCTCCGTGCCTAGGCGGCGTAGTATCCTTCGATGCGACGATAGTAGTGCCCGAATTCGCCATATCTGTTCTTCGCGTATTTCTGAAAGTCCACCATCGTCAGCATCACCCCGACGACGTTGCTCCCGGCATCGACGACGTGCTGCAGGCCCCGCAAGGCCGTATCGCGGCGGGTATCGGCCCACCGGACCAGGAAGACGGTCTTGTCGGCGATGCGGACGAGGATCCGTGCCTCCGACACAGCCAATAGAGGCGCCGAATCGAGGATGACAACATCGTAGGTCGGGCGCAGCTGGTTGAGCAGTTCCTTCATTTGGTCGGTGGCGAGCAGGTCCATCCGATCGGCCCGCGACCGGCCCGCAGCGATGACGTCAATACCCGTGGACGGATCGTGCTGAATGACGGACGTCAATGGCGAGCGATTGTTCAGATAATCGATCAACCCGGGCCTCGCCGCGACACCGAGGGCGTGATGCACGGACGGCTTGCGCAGGTCCGTGTCGATCACGAGCACCCGCAAGCCCGCATGAGACAGGAAACTGGCGAACGACACGGCGACCGTGGTCTTCCCTTCGTTCGGCAGGGCAGAGGCAATCAGGACAACCCGTGGCATGTGATCGCCGTTCGACAGCTGAAGACTGATACACAAACTGCGGATCGATTCGACGTAGGCGGATGCAGGGTGCTTCGTCACATAGGTCGACGGCCGCTGGATCCGACCCCAGGAGCGCTTGAGCGCCGGAACGAGGCCGAGGGAGGCGACACCGAGTGTCTGCTCGATTTGCTCCTCGCTGCGGAAACCACTGTCCATGAACTCGAGCAGGAATGTCAACCCGACGGCGACGGCCGACGCCGCGAGGAAACCGATGGCGACCAGGAGGCCCTTCTTCGGAGCAACCGGACTGGTCGGTATGTCGGCCTTCGACACGAGGTGAGCGTCGGCCCGCTGGTAGTCTTCCTGGCTCCCTGTCTCTTCCGCGCGGGCAAGGAAAGTCTCCAACAGCGTCCGACTGGCGTTCGCCTCGCGCTCCAGTGCGCGCAGCTTCACTTCGACCTGGTTCTGCTCGCCCGCCCGGCCCTTGAGGGTTTCCAGACTCTCGCTCAATGCGGCTTCGCGCGCCACCGCGGCCGTGACCTCGTTCTTCAGCTTCTGAACGATCTTCTGCGTTTCGACCTCGATCTTCGCGCGGATTTCGCCAAGCTCCGCGCGTGCGCTGAGGAGGTCAGGATGGCTGCGACCGAGCTTCTGCGACAGGTCGGATACCTTCCGCTCGATTTCCGCCTCCTGCACTCGCAGTCCCTGTATGAGACCCGATCCGAGCACTCCGGAAATGGTCCCGGCGTCACTCCCATCGGCGGTCGCACCTTCCAGCTCCCGCAATCTCGCCTCGGCGTCCGCGCGCTGCGAGCGGGCGATCGCCAACTGCGACCCCACGCCCGACGCTTCCTCGGTCGTGATCATCACGGACCCGTTCGAAATGAGCCCGTGCTCGGCTCGATACTTCTCGGCGGCGCCTTCCGCCATCTCGACCCGCTGGCGCAGATCGACCAGGCGGTCCTTCAACCACTCGCCCGCATTCTGAGTAACGGCATACTTCCGCTCGACCTGCATGACCATGTACTGATCGGCCAGCGTATTCACGACTCTCGCCGCGGTTTCCGGATTTCCGGAGGTGAACGTCGCGCCGATGACGCGCGAGCGACCATCGACGCTGACGTCGAGGCGCGACAGAACGGCATCGATGAGCTGAGCCCGCAGGGCCCGGACCGGATCGCGGGCCGTCGCCTTCTTGTCGTCGGCTCCTGCCATCCATTGCTTGACCTTCGATGCTGCGGCGGAGACCGCCTGCTTCACCGGAGCGAGGACCTGGTCGACAAGGCTCGGAGATCGAAGCTTGCCATTGAATTCGGGATCCAGCTCGAGTTTCAATTCCGTCACGACGCGCTCCGCCAAGGCGCGCGACTGGAGGACTCGCGCCTCACTCTCGATCGCTGCCGAATCGGCCATCGACCCTGCGACGACCGCCTCGATGGCTTCGACGACCATCGTCTGCCCTGGCTCGATCATGACGTAGGCGGTCGCGCTATACTTGGGGCTCAGAAACATGGTCCCCGCGGCCACGCCCATCGTTGTCAAGAGGACCGTGGCGACGATCAGAATCTTGCGGCGCCACAGTACGCGGCCGATGTTGCGAAGGTCGAGTTCCTCCGACCCCGCGGTGTCGTATGCGGGTATCGGCTGATAGCCGACGCTTGGGTCAGACTTCATCATGATGGCCACTGTTCCTGTCGCGTGTTCCCGGCCGCCTCGTCCCGGGGCACATGTTGCACCCACTCGCGTGTTCCGGTTTCTGTCGACTGCCGGGCTTCACCGCTCAACGATGTCCACGTATTCTGCGGAGGCCCCTCAGGCTTTCGGTCCTGCAAAACGGTCACAAGGGCGCCTGTCATCGAGATGGCCGATCCTCGGTCCGAACCAGAGAAGACCCGCGCCAAAACGACGGCGCCGATCCACGCTCCTGCGCTATCCGGCACCGCCCGCACTTGAGGCGACATCGAGCCTCATGTCCTGTAGCAATTTTGTGGTTCGCTCGCACGCTCGATGCAGCGCCGGCAGCTGGGGAAATGAGCCGGAATCTTGGGCATTCTGTGGCTGAAATTTGACCGGCCGGCCGAGTTCCGGCTATGCGCGCCGACTACATGCGAAGATCGACCCCGAGCCGGACGATGTTCTCGGAAAAATCCTCCGTGTCATCGGTCGACATCCGGTTCCGATGCTGGTAGCCGAGCGACACGGACACGTTCCGATTGACCAGGTAGCTGCCGCCAATCTGGAGATCCACCCTGTTGTCGACCCGGTCGCTGTCTTCGTAGTTTTCGTTGCGAAAGTCGACCTGCGCCCCCACGAGGACATTGCGCAGCAACTCGTGGTCGATGCGCAGCGCGACACGCGAGACGATTTTCCCGGACGACCCCGGCTGGGTCGTCACCGACGCCTCGCGAGAGGCTCTGCCGGTCACCGTCGTCAGTTCGGTCACGTTCCAGCTCAGGCTGGCTTCGACCGCCGGCTGGGTAACGCCATCGAAGTTCGGATCGTCAAACTCCGTATGGAACGCACCGGCGGCGATCTCGCCGGTCATGGTCGTCCCGAGGTCGAACGCGATCCCAGCCAGCGCTTCGTAGGTCTGCGAATTCCTGTCGACGCCATTCTCATCCACGGAACTGTCGTACTGCCGGTCGAGGTATGAACCTTCGATGAAGGCCGTCAAAGAGGGCGATACCTCGTAGGAGAAGCGCGGCCCGATGCGGAAATCGTTCCGATCCCTGTCGCTATCGAAGTCATAGACGTAGTCCCGCCGCTGCAGCCTGGTATCGAGGCGAACCGAGAAGCGCGTGAATTGATGGCCATATCGGGCCTGCGCCACATAGCGGTCGAACAGCGACACCTGGCGCTCGCCGGAGTCATCCGGATCGGATCGATCCTCCGCCTCGCGGCTGTAGGAGGCAAAGCCAGAGAGATAGTCGACATCGGTCACATCGAGCCGGCCGGTCAGGCCGACGCCGGCCTCCTCCGCGTCCTCCGTTTGGTGTATCGCGTATCGGCGGATCTTGCCGAACGCGTACATCCCCAGGCCGTGGCGCGACCAGGTGCTCTGCGCGGTTATGGACGGCCTGATCGTCGTGACGAAGTCGCTTTCGTCCGTGTCATTGGCAAAGATGTCGTCATCGTACTTTTCCTCGATCCGCAGGCTCGGATAGACGAAAAAACCGCCGAGATGCAGGCCCCTCGGCGCATACTGTTCGCCTCCAGGAAAGGGCCCGATCGGCGCCACTTCGACTTCGTCCGGGTCTTGATCCGCGCCTGGCCGGGTCGGCCCGTAAATGGATTGCACCGGCCGCGGCGATTCTGCCCACGCCTGGAAAGACAGAGTGCCGGCAACGAGCGCCGCTGTCAGGCCCAGCTGCCTGGGCCAACCACCCGGTCCGCAGCCGGAACGGTATGAACGTCTGTATGTGGCCATGTCGGTCACCTGACGGGCTGACGCCCGGGCAGGAGCTGCATGCCCCCGCCCCAGGACTCGTCGGGATGGAGGGGCGCGCGCTAGAAGTAGCGTTCGTAGACGTAGATCACGTCGCCCGGCTGGACGATGGTGTCGCGGTCCGCTTTGTGCTCGACGACCTGGTCACCCGTCTTGCGCGTGATCGAGACGTAGTCCGTCCTCGCCCGATAGGTGAAACCCCCGGCGATCGCGACGGCGCTCAGCACAGTGCCCCGATGCACCGACGGATACTGGCCAGGCGACCTGACCTCGCCCAGGATGTAGAAGGGCCGGTAGGTCTGGACCTGCACGTTGACGCTCGGATTGACGAGGATGTCCTGCTCCTCGGAGAGACGTTGGACGAGACTCGCCTCGAGCTCCGATGCCGTCAGGCCGCGGGCCGGCACTCCCCCCACGAGAGGCATCGAAATCATGCCGTCGCCGCCGACGGCGTAGTCGCCGCTCAGTTGCTCCTGATTGAAGACCACGACGCGCAGTTGGTCACCCGTGTCGAGGCGATACCCCTCCTCCGTCGTGCTTTCGATCGGCGGCAGATTGTCGGGTCCGGCGCAACTCGCCAAGACCACGGCCGCAAGTGCTACGTTTAGAAAGATGCGCATGCTCGTTCCCCTCATGCGTGAGCCGCAACCCGGACAGAATACATCAATCGGGTGCGCAGTGTGCAACTCAAACCTCATGGCTCTCGGCAAGGATCATCGCGAGGGAACTACCGC
>Ga0187893_10005582_pt1 | contig 22426 bp, 30 predicted proteins | sample MA1701074metaG_FD_139574 | JGI IMG/M metagenome (GOLD analysis project Ga0187893, IMG submission 139574) | White microbial mat communities from a basaltic lava cave in the Kipuka Kanohina Cave System on the Island of Hawaii, USA - MA170107-4 metaG ...
AATCGCAACCGACCATCACTCATCTCCGCGATCGAAATGCGACGACACGCCTATCGTCACAAACACGCCTAATTAATAGGGTCAAAATGCATATTGGCTATTTCTTAACCGATCACCAATGATGGGCCGTGTAATTATTGCCCGGATGAGCTCAGGTAACGCGTCTTAAGCTCCCGCACTGTATTCAGCTTTTCTTGCAGCCCCAGGTGTTGGCGCTCGACAATCGCTCGGATTTGGTTTGGAAGGTCTTTTTCCAGCGCCTCTCGATAGCGTCTTTCGGCAAACTCCTCGCCCGCCTCGATTTCGGCGAGTATGACCAGCGGATCTTTCCCACTAAGCGCAGCTTCGATGTCGACCCAGGTCCGATGCACGGTGCCAGCGGCGCTGCCGGTTCTTGCCGGATCACCTCCCAATCTGCGGACCTGGTCTTGAAGGTCTATAGCCCCGTTGCGACATCGTTGCGAGGCTTGAATAAAAATCGCCTTTAGCTCCGGCTCCTTGACTTCCTCGGCGCAGCTCTGAAAGCCCCGCGCACCATCCACGGATGTCTCGATGAGCTCGTTCAATACGGCTATCACTTTATCGTTCGTCATGGCAGCAGCGTTGCCTTTCTGTTTGATGACAAGGAGAATGCGATATTTGGACGGCGGCCTCGGCGCTGGCCGTGAACGCCATCGCCTTCAAACATCTTCGATCGCAGCGGTCCAATGGACGATCTGCTCCTCCGACAGTGGACCGTGCGGGTGCAGACGCGCATCCTGGTAGTCCCATCGCATGATGTCCGCCAGGTATTGACCCCGCGATAAGAGCGTGCCCTGACATAGTCGGTCGGTCGGAGGAACGCGGCCCATCTCCTCCCGTAGCCTCTCGATCAGGTAGCGCATGACCCACAGTGGGATCTGAGCCCGCGCTCATCCGGGTAGATGTAACCAAACAGCACGACGTGACTCATGAGCACACGCCAGTGTGCAGCGAACCGGCGCAGCAAGCGCGGCCAGGACAGCGTCTCGCCGCAGCCTCTCAGCACATGGGCGACATCCGCTCCATCATAACGCTCACGTTCCGCAACGAAGGACTTCTGCCAGATCATCTCCTCCGGTGGGCAGAGCCGTACGGAGACTTCTAACACCTGTCCGCTGACGGCGTTGTCAAACCATTCATCGTCAACCGCGCACAGCCCATTGCCGGAGCCGAAGATCACGTCGATGAAGTAGTTTCCACTGTAGGCCTTGCCGAGCCAATGGTAGGTAAGGTCGGTCTGGTATCCCGCCAAGGCGGGAGCTTGTAACACCCGCTGGCAATCCCGAGGATGCACAAAGAGGTCCAGGTCTTTTGAGTGCCGAGCAATCCCCGTATAGTGCTTCAAGGCATAAGCCCCGCCAACCAAAAACGGGATCTGCGAGTCACTGAGGAGTATCAATCCGCGCCGATAGAAGGCGCATTCCTTATTCCGGCCTGTCATCCGAGTCAATTATTCGGAGGTGCATTGTGGGCTAGCGTTTCCGCCCCATCGGGGTGTCGAAGATCAGGCTGCACCCGCTTGGTTTTCGTCTTCTCGCTGGCTTGGATGGACAGCTCGTAAATTCGAACCGGTGGCCGGTCAGGGTAATGTTGCCGCAACAGCGGGAGCGCCACGTTATAGACCGGGATGTTCGCTTGAGTCTTGCCCTCGGCTCGGCCGCGATGGGCATGTCCGTGAAATACGACCGAGACCGCGTAACGGTTTAGCGGTTCCTCGAGCCGACTGGATCCGAGGAAGGCCCAGATCTCGGCCGACTCCCCCATTACTGTCTCGGCGATCGGCGCGTAATGCAACAGCGCCACCCGCGGCACGGTGCGAAGCTTCGCGAGAGCCGATTCAAGCTTCAAGGTCTCGCTGACAGACTCCTGCACGAAACGCTTGATGCTCTCTTCCCCCCACGCCTGCAGAGCATGTTGCCCGAAGCCACCGGGGAATCCCTTGACACCGGCGAAGCCAACCCCGTGCACCACCTGGGCATCCCCATCGAGCACCAGGATCCCGACATCGGTGAAGATCCGCTGGACTTCATCCTGCTTTCCGGACTCATATTCGTGGTTGCCGAGAACCGCAAGGATCGGGAGCTTCACAGTGGCGCTAATCTCTTGCGCGAATAGCCGCGCTTCCTCGGGCAGGCCGTAATCGATGATATCGCCGCATAACAGAACGATATCGGCGGTATCGGCCATATAGCTAAATAAGGACTGCCGTGTGCCACGAGAAGCCTGGGTGTAATGTATGTCCCCCACCGCTGCCAGGCGCACATGCTCTCGTGCAGACATCATTGATGGACACTAACTTCTTTGCGCATCTTGCTGGTGGCCTTGTCTACGGGCGCCCGTGGCCACCGGCCGTACTCATCCTTTTCGTATTCCATCTCAGCCTCGGCTTTGCTTTTCGAGCAAACTTCGCTCCGAACGGCGCTATGCTGCGAACATTCGAACATACGCATAAATCGGTAATCTTTACAACGTCGCTTGAAAGTTTTACAAAAAACTCTGCGGGCTCTCATTGGGATCTCGCTCGCCCACTTACGTGCTTAACCAGCGCCTAGCGGGGATTCACGCGAGTGTTAGCGCACTTCTTCGATCTCAAAGGAGATCTTGGCGTTTATTCGATAATGAGTGATCTTATCCTTGTCGACGCTCGCTTCCATCTCCTGAATATAGATCGACTTAATGTTGCGTACCGTTTTGGCGGCGTCTTGAACCGCGAGCTGCGCCGCATCTTCCCAGCTCTTTGGAGACTGGGCCAGGACCTCGACAACTTTCAATATAGCCATGGATTTACCCTTCCTCTGATTGCTTTGAAATCATAACCGCATACGAATAACAGCAAAAATTGGACCCGCAACCTCCTCTGAACATTTTCTCCAGCGCCGGTAATTTTTACTCGTAGCGCTCGCCACTAACGTCGGGAAATAGCTCCACCAATCGTGTTATCTCTTTGATGAATGAAGGTAACAGAGTTTGCGGCGCGGCCTGGCACGCGTTTTGACTAAACCCCTACATCAAGACTAGATTCCAGTTCCATTTCACCAGTAACTCAGGAGTTCTCATGAACGGTAAATCAAGGTCGATTCTTACGAGCTTGGCAGCCCTAGGCTGCTTCGCCCTGCCGGCGCAAGCAGTCCCAGCCTTCTCGGAAATTGACAGGGACAAGGATGGCTTCATCTCTGCGACCGAATCCACATCGGTACCTGGCCTATTGGAACAAATGATCGTGCTGGATGAAAATGCAGACGCCAAGCTGAGCGCCGAGGAGTTTGCGGTCATGACAATCATACCGACAGAGCAAGGCATATCCACAGAGGAGGAAGGCGCCGGCGAACCGAGCATTTAAGAGAAGCCACGAGCCAGAGGGTGCTAATGGCGTTCAGCCTCCGTCTGAGCGATACCTTTGGGCAGGCGGACGGCAACGCTTTGAAGTCTTTCGGCGATTATGGCACAAGACACCCATATCTACGGTGAGGTCAACAGCAAAACCGGCATGAAGAAGATCTTCCTCGCGATCCGTCGCGAGGTAAGAGATGCGGGCTCGCGGCCGGCGCTCACGGAGCTCTACAAGCGGGCGGGTTATCTGATCACGCTCACCCATGCCCCGTCTTGGGAGGAAAAGTTTGGTACGGATGCCGAGCCACTGCGCCGAGTCGGCAGGGATGAGTTCCGTAAAACCGCCCGCAGGATCAACCGCCGCGCGGCACACATCGGGACGGAGCCTGATTTCGACGAGCAGTGGGGAGGATAGAGTAACGTGGGGAGAATAGAATAGCCATGCAGAATGCGCGAGCCACCTACCGTCCCACGCAGTCCCAATACAAGGGAGGCGCAGATGAGACATACGTGGTCTATGCCCTTGAGCAGCGGACTCGTACCGGCGGTCGCGCAGTGTATCCCAAAGTCAAGCGCGTCTACATCGCGGGAGAGGTTGTGGTCTGGAAGGCTGGGATGGTCAAGAAACGCTCGGGCCGAGCAGTCCAGGGAGTCCTGATCCGCTACACTCAGAGCCGCACGCGATATCGCCGCGAGGGCTATACCGCCAGTCGCGGCGGAACTACCTATGAAGTCTCGCCGGCCTCCGTTAGATCGACCTCTCAGACCTTCACCCAGGTCGTCGAGGTGCCGGCTGGCGCGCGCAACGTTCGCTTTTTCACTGGCGCCGCTGACTTACCGCCCGACTATCGGAAGGCATTGCAGGACGTGCGATAGGTGAGGACTCGTGCAAAGGAGATTTGTGTCCGTGTTACAGGCCGAAGTAGCACACGCAGGGTTTTTACCTTGAGTATTGAGGGTACGTTCGATCGGAGCACTGGGTTTTCGCTATGGCAGTATTGCCGACTCGAGGAGGAGCGCTATGGCGGGTACGTACTCAACCTCGCGGGCCTCTGTGAGCTGCATGAGTCAGGTCTCACCTGGTTGAGAGCGTTTATGGGATGGACGAACGCGTTGGGTGCCTGGGTGTGCCTCATTAACGTGAGGCCAAAGCACGCGCGCCTTTGTATCGAATCCGGGATCCCAGTCGTCCAAACCCGGTGTGTCGACGTTTTGGCCAGTCTTACCTCACGGCACTGAGACGCGCTTGAGCAGCTGAAGAAGCCAAGAGCCCCGGAGCCGCCCAAGGTAATAGTGAGGGATTTATCGGTCGACCGTGATCGCGCCCTACCTTGGGCGCAAGCTGTTACGGCAGTGGACAGGGTACTGCACGATTACGGTGGGCAATTGAATGATCTCAAGCGATGAGCGACGTGCCCTGGCAGAACATCGGGAGGAGGGACCACATGTGTCGCTATTCATGCCCGCGGCACGAGCGGGCGCGGAACCGTATACGTTGTCGAGCCAAGGGAAGTGCCTGGCGGAGACATTTCAGCAGCAGTATTCCGTTATTAGCCAGCAGGGTCTAACACATTGGCGCCCCACCTGAACAAGCTTCTCCAGGCGGCAGAAGGGTTTGAGCCGATGCGTACCGCCGTGGTCCATCCTGTGGATGGACTTGCGCTGCGCGGGGCGAAAGAAGCGGCAGACGCTGGCTTTATCGTGCCGGTGTGGGTTGGCCCAAAGGCCAAGATCGACGCTTCGGCCGAAGCCGAGGAATTGGATCTAGCTCCCTATGAATGCGTTTACACGGAACACAGCCATGAAGCAGCCGCACGGACGGTAGCCCTTGCCCGCCGAGGGGAAGTAGACGGCTTGATGAAGGGGAGCCTGCACACGGATGAGCTGATGACAGCCGTCGCGGAACACGAAGGGGGCCTCAGAACAGAGCGGCGTATGAGCCACATGTTTGCTTTCGACGTCCCGGATCACCCGCGTCCGCTTTTCATCACCGATGCCGGGATCAACATTTATCCCACCCTGGAAGACAAGCGGGATATCGCACAAAACGCCATCGACTTTGCGCATGCATTGGACATGGAGGCACCAAAAGTCGCTATCCTTTCCGCCGTCGAGACCGTCATGTCCAAGATCCGTTCGACCGTCGAGGCGGCTGCCTTATGCAAGATGGGCGACCGTGGCCAGATCACCGGCGGCATTCTAGACGGTCCACTCGCTTTTGATAACGCCGTATCCGAAACCGCGGCCCAAGCCAAGGGCATCGACTCCCCGGTGGCCGGACACGCCGATATCCTGCTGGTTCCGGATGTGGAATCCGGCAACATGCTGGCCAAATAGCTCGAGTACCTGGCTGGCGCCACCGGGGCGGGCGTCGTCCTCGGCGCCCGGGTGCCTATCGTCTTGACCAGCCGAGCCGATGATACCCTAACGCGTATTGCCTCTTGTGCGCTCGCGCTGCTGCTCGCCCACAATCGCAAACACCGGCATTGACCCGCAACATCTTAGCCATCAATGCCGGTTCGTCCAGTCTGAAATTCGCGCTCTTCTCCGGCCATGCGCCGCGCGGGCTAGCCGCCAAGGTTCGGGGATGGCTCGAAAGAAACGGGCACGACATGCGCTTGTGCGTCGTCGATGCGCGCGGCGAAACGATAGTCGATGAAGCACTGGAGGGCGGTAAAGAATTACACCAACAAGCCTTACCTATGATCTTTGAGCGCGTGGATCGCCTCATCGATGGCCGATGTGACGCCGTTGGGCACCGGATCGTACACGGCGGCAGGCGCTTCAGCGCTTCGGTGCGGATCGACGCGAGCGTGCTCGCCGCGCTCGAGGAACTCACACCGCTTGCCCCTTTGCATCAACCCGATAACCTCGCGCCGATACGTGCCCTCATCGCGATCGACCCTGACGTACCACAAGTAGCCTGTTTTGACACGGCCTTTCACTGGAGCCAGCCCGATGCGGCGCAGCGCTTTGCTTTGCCGCGTGAATTGTTCGAGCTTGGAATTCGCCGCTATGGATTCCACGGGCTGTCTTACGAATACATCGCGAGCGTCTTGCCGAGCATCCTCAATCAGCGTGCGGTTCCCCGCCGCGTTGTCATTGCCCATTTAGGCAATGGTGCAAGCCTCTGCGCGCTGCTCGAGGGGAAAAGCGCAGCGACGACGATGAGCTTCACCCCCCTAGACGGGATCCCCACGGGTACCCGATGTGGCAACATCGATCCGGGAGTGCTTATCTATCTGATGACCGAACTTGACATGGATGTTTCTCAAGTTGCCGATTTGCTCTATCACCGCTCTGGTCTGCTCGGCCTATCGGGTATTAGCCACGATGTGCGCGAACTGCTCGTGAGCGATGACCCCCGTGCCTCGCACGCACTCGAGATCCTCGTCTACTGGATCGGTCGGGAGTTGGGTTCCATGGCCGCCGCTTTGGGAGGGCTTGACATGCTGGTCTTCACCGGCGGGATCGGTGAGCACGCCGCGCTGGTGCGCGCTCGAGTCTGCCGCCAAGCCAATTGGCTGGGCGTGCGTCTCGATGAGGCGGCTAATGCTCGCGGCGGACCGAGGATCAGCACTGAGGACAGTCCGGCTCCGGTTTGGGTTATCGCTACCGATGAAGAGCAAATGATCGCGGAGCACACGGATGCGCTGGTCTCGGGGGAAGAATCTTCATAGGGTCCTTATAGACCGAAAGCAATTGGCTGGGGCATTGGAGATAGGGGGATGCGCTTGGCAGGTGCTTGTAATTTTTACAAGATTTGCAAATTATTGGGTATAAGGCGGTCGACCTTGTCGTTGCTGTCTACTACCATTGACATTAGCATCCACGCACGCCGAGTGGCAGGCATATCGACAACGAGCAGATCCAATGCAAGAGCGGATACAGATCGAAGACAAATGGTACGTGCTCGCAACATCTTCGGGGACCGACGAGCGCACACGCGTTCTTAAGCACGGCGAGACCTTTGGGCTCTTTGACCCCCACGGTGATCTCCAGGTTTTCGGTGCTCGCGAGCAAGGGCTCTATCATGAAGGGACGCGTTTTCTATCACGGCTAGAGCTGAAGATCAATCACGCTCGCCCGCTGCTGCTCAACTCTGCGGTGAGAGAGGACAACGCCCTTTTGATGGTCGATCTCACGACACCGGACCTGTATCAAAAAGGTCGGCTCACCACCCGCAAGGACACCCTCCATATCTTTCGGTCCAAGCTGTTGTGGGAAGCGGTGCAGTATGAGCGCATGCGTCTCGTGAACTATGGCGATGGCGCGATGAACCTTCAGATCGAGGTAGTGTTTGAGGCGGACTACACGGATATCTTCGAGGTTCGGGGTGTGCGTCGTAGTGCACGAGGCAGCTATCTTCCTTTGCAGCGCCACGGCCGCGAGCTGATCCTCGCCTACCGCGGTCTGGACGGCGTGACCCGCCGCACCCGGATCGGGGCGAGCATCGACCCCGACGCGGGCACCGGCAATCTGCTGCGCTTTTCCTTAGCGCTCAATCCACGAGAAGAAAAAGAATTTTGCCTGACCGTCGCCTGTGAGATCGGGAAGCAGATAGCGACCATCAAGAGTTACGAGCAGGCGGTGGAGCGATGGAACATGACGGCGGCGCAAGATGTGACCGAGGTCCTGACGTCGAACGATCAGCTAAACACCTGGTTGAACCGCTCCTGCGCCGATCTGCGGATGCTGACGACCAACACCCCGCACGGGGCATACCCGTATGCCGGAGTACCTTGGTTCAGCACGCCGTTTGGGCGCGACGGCATTATCACCGCCTTGCAATGCCTATGGACGCAGCCAGAACTTGCGCGCGGGGTGCTGGGTTTCCTCGCTGCTAGCCAGGCGAGTGTGGAGGCGCTAACGCAGGACGCCGAGCCGGGCAAGATCCTGCATGAGACGCGACGTGGAGAGATGGCTGTGCTCGATGAGGTCCCGTTTCGTCGTTATTACGGCAATGTGGATGCCACTCCCTTGTTTATCGTGCTGGCCGAGGCTTATTTCGAGCAGAGCGGCGACTACGCGTTCTTAGCGAGTATCTGGCCCAACATCAAGCGCGCGCTTGCTTGGATCGACTGCTATGGGGATGTCGATCACGACGGCTTGGTAGAGTACGCGCGCCACAGCGCAAACGGCTTAGTACATCAGGGTTGGCGGGATTCGATAGACGCGGTGTTCCATGCCGACGGGCAGCCGGCGCAGGCGCCGATCGCACTATGCGAAGTGCAGGGGTATGTGTACGCAGCGAAACATGCGGCTGCGAAGCTTGCCGGAGTTTTCGGCGAACATCATCGCGTTGCCGAGCTTACTGAACAGGCCGAGCGCTTGAAGCAACGCTTTAACGAAGCCTTTTGGTGTGACGATATCAATACCTTCGCCTTGGCATTGGACGCGGACAAACGGCCTTGCCGCGTACCGGCATCAAACGCTGGGCACACGTTATTCACCGGCATCGCAAACCCCGACTATGCGCAGCGGGTAGCGGAGGCTCTGCTCTGTGAGGCGTCGTTCAGTGGTTGGGGCGTGCGCACCATCGCTGAGGGCACGGCCCGTTTTAATCCAATGTCCTACCATAACGGCTCGGTTTGGCCTCATGACAATGGTATCATCGCCATGGGACTTGCCCGCTACGGATTCAAGGACAAGGCGCTTCAGATCTTCGCCGGCCTGCTCCAAGCGAGCATTAGCGTAGACTTGCATCGCTTGCCCGAGCTGTTCTGCGGTTTCCCCCGCCGTCCGGGACAAGGACCTACCCAGTATCCGGTAGCGTGTTCGCCCCAGGCTTGGGCAAGCGGGACGGTGTTCCATCTCCTGCAAGCTTGCCTGGGATTGACGTTCTCCTCGAAGAAACCACAACTACGCTTTTTCCGTCCGCGTTTGCCGGATTATCTGGAGTGGCTAGAGATCAAGAATTTGAGATCCGGAAATTCCATCGTTGATCTGGCTTTTCGCCGCCACAAGTACGGCGTGGCAGTCAATGTGCTGCGCAAGGAGGGCGACGAAGTGGCGGTGATCACGGAGTAGTGGAAACTTCTTAGATGGCTGTAAAAATTGCCGAGCCATCTGTAAATATTACCAACCCCACAAGCCTATTGCCTTCAGAATAGAGGCTTACACCCACAAAGGACGCCGCGGGAGGGGCGAAATGTGATGTAATCTCAAGGTGTTATAAAAACGGTGGGGGCTGCAGCGGCGGCGGTACAATCCTTGCAGCTCCTCTCCCGAGCGCGCCCAGGACGGGCTGGGTCACGATCTGGGGCTGTTACGTTCCAAGGGCACGTGCCGTCATAAACGTCGAGTTTTTACGAATCGAAAAAAACCATGAAAATAGCCCAGGTCGCCCCGCTTTATGAAAGCGTACCACCGCAGCTCTATGGCGGCACGGAACGTGTGGTGGCGTATCTCACCGAGGAATTGGTCCGCCAGGGCCATGAAGTTACCTTGTTTGCTAGTGGGGACTCCCGCACCCAGGCACGTTTGCAACCGGTTTGCGATCGCGCGCTACGACTAAGCCATTGCTCTGACCCCTTAGCATATCACATGTTGCTCTTGGACCGGGTAGCCCGCCAAGTGCACACGTTCGACCTTGTGCATTTCCACAGCGACTATTTGCATTTCCCGCTCACGCGTGTGCTGAGCATTCCGCACGTCACTACGCTGCACGGGCGCCTGGATCTGCCCGACCTGCTCCCGCTTTATCAAGAGTTCAGCGACATGCCGCTGGTGTCGATCTCCGATCACCAGAGGATGCCGCTATCGTTCGCGAATTGGCAGGCTACGGTCCATCATGGCCTCCCTGAAGATCTCTACCGCTTTTGTCCGAAGGCGAGCAAGTATCTAGCGTTCCTCGGGCGCATCTCTCCCGAGAAACGAGTGGACCGTGCCATCCACATCGCTACCAAAGCAGGGATGGAGCTGCGTATCGCGGCGAAGGTCGATAAGGCCGATGAGGCTTATTTCAAAGACCGCATCGAGCCACTGCTTTCCCATCCGCTCGTGCATTTCATTGGCGAGATCGGGCAGGAGGATAAACAGGACTTTCTCGGCCATGCCTATGCGCTGCTATTTCCTATCGACTGGCCAGAGCCGTTTGGTCTGGTTATGATCGAAGCGATGGCCTGTGGGACGCCGGTAATCGCCTATCGGCGGGGCTCGGTGCCGGAGGTCCTACGCGAGAAGGAGAACGGTTTCATCGTGGATGACCTGACGGGGGCGATAGCGGCGGTACACAGACTTGACACCGTGAATCGTCGGCGCTGCCGACAGGTGTTCGACGAGCGCTTCTCCGCTGAGCGGATGGCCCACGATTATCTCGCCGTCTACCAAACTGTCATCGATGCTGGCATCCGCATACGGACGGCGGCATAAGGGGGATACTCGATCGCGGCGGTCCAATGCCCCTTCAAGCCGACTGCATTCTAGGAAGGCCCAGAACGCGGCCGGCTCACCCGCTTCTGCGATCGGCGCGTAATGCAACAGCGCCACCCGCGGCACGGTACCGAGGATCGAGTGTCATGCTTCCTTGCGTATCTTGCTCTTATCCATGGCATCGCCTACAGGCGCCTTTCGCCACTTGCCGTGCTCATCCTTTTCGTATTCCATTTTGACCGCGAATAACCCCGCCTTGTGAGCGGCCTCTGCTATGCTGCGCTCATCTTGGTAATCCTCGGAGGCAGCGCATCTCTCCCACGTGCGGGTATGAGCCGCCACGTAGATCTCTTGGGCGTGCCTAGGCAACTCCTTGCGCAGAGCTTCCGGCAGATCCGATAGCGTTCTGTAGGTCATGAAAGTTTTCTGTAGCTAAAATTCAGATAGCGAGTTGACTTATCCAGAACGGTCAGGCAGCTCGCTAACGCCATAAGGTACAGCAGTTTCCTTTGAGTTGCGGAATGGACGGTCGAGGGGCGCAGCATAACGCAATAAGCATCTGCCGTCACGTAAGATTTACCACCCCGCTGCAATTTTTACCGGCAAGTTTCCTCCGATAAGCGCTGCGCCGATCGCTTATGTCCTTAAAAAGCGAAGGAATTAAGAAGTACGCCGCCCTGGCATATAACTTGACCCGGTTGTAGTGTCATCGGGCCAAGTCCCGGGGACGGATTAATCATTATTTTCCAACAGGAGGCAAATCATGAACTGGGAACAAGTGAAGGGCAATTGGGGCCAGGTCAAAGGCAAGGCCAGGCAGATGTGGGGTGACTTCACCGACGATGAGCTCGATGTCATCGAAGGCAAGCGTGAGGAGCTGGTTGGCCGGTTGCAAACCAAATACGGCTATACCAAGGAAACCGCCGAGGAGAAGGCAGACGATTGGGTTAGAAAACTATAAGCCCAATCGGATCGAATGACTGCGGGGGGCGCGCTTAGTAGCAAGCACCTCACCGCGGCCTACAAGGTAACGACTGTGTAATAGCTGGAGGTACGGAACATGAAATGGTTAGTGCCATGGGTGGCTGCATTCACTTTAATGGGCGGGGGCGCCGCTTGGGCAGCGCAGACCGGCGAATCGCAAGGCAGCCAAGCGAAGAAACCGTTCAAGTCAAGTGAGACGAAGGATGCTAAGACGACGGAGCAAGGCAGCGAGTGTGAGCATAGCAAGAAGATGAAGCACTCCAAGTCTTCGAAGGAGCGAGGGACAAAAGGGACTTCGGAGAAACAGGGGACTCAGACAGAACAAGGAGCTTCGGGCACAGAACAAACTTTGGAAAGGGCTTCTGAGCAAAAGACGCAGATAGAGAGCTAGCTCACTGTACTGAGAATTCAGATCGGAGGGTTGTGCTGGCCGTGTCATCGCAACCCTCGCGCTTAACCAATGCGCAAGATTAAGTATCGGCACTTAGCCACTACGGAGGCAAAAAGATGTTTTCATGGGCAATTACATTCCTGATCGTCGCTATCATCGCGGCTCTTTTCGGGTTCTCGGGCATCGCGGGGACGGCGACGAACATCGCGTGGATCTTGTTCGTGGTGGGACTGATTCTGTTCCTCGTATTTACCGTGCTCGGTAGACGCCCGCCCGCGTGAACAGGTCGATGACAAATACACACTAACAGTTCGAGGAGATGATATGAAAAGCAGCAACATACGTTTGACCGCTCTTGGAGCAATCTTATTAGCGCTTGGGCTCGGTGCTTGTGAGCGCCATGGTGCGGCAGAGCGTGCCGGGGAGCGAGTCGATGAGTCGGTAGAAAGAGCCGGAGAGGCTGTAGAAGAGGCCGGTGACAAGGTCGAAGATAAGACCGATAAGACCCGGTAAGGTTCCTGAGATCGGGAGATAGGCGGATGGCGGTTTCTGGAGCGCACATTTTACTTCTCCGGAACACACCGCGAAACCTCGAAAAATCCAAGGTACCCGTGCGGTGCAGGAGGTACCGCTCTATTCCAATCGCGTAAAACGGTTGGAACACGGAGAAACCAAAATCGCATTTTGGTTTCGAAAGAAAAATCTGGCAGGCAGCCTATTTTTTTGAAGTGTCGTAATTTAAATTGGAGGTCATAACATGAGACGTCAATTTGCTTATACATTGCTTACCCTAGCCATGCTCGGTCTTGGGTTTAACGGCTACGCTGGAAGCGCGGAAGACGCCGGCGAGCGGGCCGACGAAGCGATCGAGGAGACCCAGGAGAACGCCGAGGACGCCGCTGAAGATGCAGCAGAGGAAAGCGAGGAAGCGGCAGAGGAGGCAGGAGACGAAGCGGAAGACGCGGGCGATGAGATTGAGGATGCAACAGACTAATGAATGAGGAGTTCAATGTGACTCCAGGGACGCGCGAGGAGCTGATCGCCCGGTGGCAGCACAAATACGGTTACAGCAAGGAGAAAGCCAAAACGCGAGCATGGCCAGTCTTTCTCGCGAGGGCGGGTGCACGAGTGCGCAACAATGGGAAAAATGGAAAAAGCCACACCGCAAAGACGCCGCTTCTCCGAGAAGACTATGACGTCGGCCCGGTGAGAGAATTGCTATAAACATAACGCCCCGACCAAGGTTCACTTTTTTACTATTAGCCTAAGGGCGAAAGGTACCTTTAAATATAAGGAGGAGATGACCATGCTGGAAACCAATCATTTGAGGTGCCTCACGACGGGGCTTCGCTCAATACGGAAACGGCAGGAAGGAAAGATGGGTTACATCTTGTTGTGGGCTTTAGGCGTCCCCATTCCGGTCCTGTTGGTGATCTTTCTGCTGCGTGGCTGCGACTAAATCTCAGGAGAGAACCGTACAACGGTCAGCGGTGCGGTTTTACTAGTTTTACTAGCTGCGTGACGTTGCGAAAACGCAGCAAGCACGGTATCGACCAGAAAGTGAAAGTGCCCTGGTGCCAGGGTCCCATCGCAAGGCAATTACAAGCGGGCGGGGCCCTGGCACCAGGAAGAGGGAGTCGCCCATCGAACGGAGGACGATCGCAAGGGTGGCAAGCAAAGGTCTGAGATTTTGTCACATTCTGGCTACCCAACAACCCGTTCAAGTCCGGCGCACACGGTACCTGAAGCGCGATAAAGGTAGGTATGCTATGAAGCTCGCCGAATGGCTTTTCATCGTCGGCTACGGGCTTATTACCGTTGCGTTTACGATTTGCGGATTCGCTTTGATCGGGTTCGGGCTGTTTGAGATATGGCAGGCGCTGAGCCCGGGAGAGACAGAGTCACCCACCGCCCAGCTTAACACGATCCTCCGCAGTATCGGGCTCCTGACCGTTGCGGTCGCCTCGCTCGAGCTGGGCCAGACGGTACTCGAAGAGGAGATCCGGCGTAAGGTCGACATGAGCACGCCCACAAGGGTGCGTCGGTTTCTATCACGCTTCATGATCGTCATCGTCGTCTCTCTCGCTATCGAGTGTCTGGTAGTGGTGTTCGAGCTTGCTCATGATGATCCCGGGCGCTTGCCCGCGGCGGCGGCCATTGGCATCGCCACAGCGGCCCTGTTAGTGGGGTGGGGAGTTTTCATCTGGTTCAACAAACAGGCGGAAGAGTTGGAGCCCGAGGCCATGCAGCGGACCAAACATGAGGATCACAAGATCAAGAAACCTGCGGAAGCGCCCTGACTCCGTTCCATGTCGTGAGAGCTTCTACCCGGCCAGACAAGAGGACAACGATGACTTTGGACGAGCGCACCCCTGACTGCCTCGCCGGCGGCGGCGTGATGGGCGCGATGATGCGGGCCTTCGATTGGGCGAGAACACCGCTCGGCCCGGTCGCGGCGTGGCCGCAGAGCCTGCGCACGGCGGTCAGCATCTGCCTCAACTCGCGCTACCCGATCCTCATTTGGTGGGGGCCGAAGCTCATTAAGCTCTACAACGACGCCTACCGTCCTATGCTCGGCGCGAGCAAGCACCCACGGGCGCTGGGCGCGGTCGGGCGCGACATCTGGCCCGAAATCTGGCCCATCATCGAGCCGATGCTCGAAGGCGTGATGGCGCGCGGCGAGGCCACCTGGTCAGACGATCGGCGGCTGCTGCTCGACCGCAACGGCTATCTCGAAGAGTGCTACTTCACCTTCTCCTACTCCCCCATCCGCGACGAGTCGGACGATGTTGGCGGCATCTTCACGGCCGTCACCGAGACCACCGAGCGCGTGCTCGGCGAGCGGCGCTTGCAGACGCTGCGCGATCTGACCGCCCGCAGTAGCGAGGCGAGGGACGTCGAAGAGGCCTGCCGTCTCGCCGCCAAAACCCTAGCCGCCAACTCGCACGACATGCCGTTCGCCCTGCTCTATCTGATCGACGAGGGCCGGAAGCAGGCGCGACTCACCGCCGGGGCAGGAATTGAAGCCGGCGCTCCGGCCAGTCCGCCGCTGGTTGAATTAAGCACGGCGTCTGCGTTGGCTTGGCCGCTCGCGCGGGTGGCCGAGTCGGGCCAGGGTGAGTTAGTCGAAGCGCTGAGGCGGAAATTCGCTTCACTGCCGAGGGGGGCATGGCCAGAAGCGCCGCAGTCCGCGCTGCTCCTGCCGATCACGCTGCCGGGGCATCCGCTTCCGATGGCGTTGTTGGTGGCCGCCGTCAGCCCGCGCCGGGCGCTCGACGAGCCGTATCGGGATTTTTACGACCGCGTGGCCGGGCAGATCGCCGCCACCCTCGCCGGCGCACTGGCCTGCGAGGAAGAGCGCAAACGCGCCGATGCCGGGGCCGCCGTGCGCGAGAGCGAGCAGCGTTTCGCACGGTTCATGCGGCACCTCCCCGGGCTCGCCTGGATCAAGGACCTCCAGGGGCGCTATGTCTACGCCAACGAGGCCACCGAGAAGGCCTTCTGCTCGCCCGGGGAGAGCCTCTACGGTAAGACCGACGAGGAACTCTTCCCCGCGGATACCGCTGCCCAATTCCGGGAGAACGACCGGCACGCCTTGGCCTCCCCAGCGGGCCTTCTCACCGAGGATGCCGTGGAGCACAAGGACGGCCTCCTGCATCATTCCCTCGTGAGCAAGTTTCCCATCCTGGGTTGCGGCGGCCAGCCCAGCTTCGTAGGCGGAATGGCGATAGACATCAGCGAGCGCAAACAGATGGAACAAGTGTTGACAGAGGCCAACCGGCGCAAGGATGAGTTCCTGGCCATGCTCGCACACGAGCTGCGCAACCCGCTCGCCCCGATCCGCAACGCCGCGCAAGTGCTCAAGCTCGTCGGGCCGCTTGAGCCCAAGCAGGAGTGGGCGCGCGAGGTCATCGAGCGCCAGACCCAGCACCTAATGCGGATCGTGGACGATCTGCTCGACGTGTCACGCATCACGCGCGGCAGGATCGTCCTCCGACGCGAGCCGCTCGAGCTCTCCGCGGTCATCAACCGCGCGATCGAGACCAGCCGCCCGCTCGTCGAGGCGCGCCGCCAGCAACTGAGCGTCTCGCTCCCGCCGCAGCCGGTGCGACTGGAAGGCGACCTGGCGCGCCTTGTGCAGGTCGTGGCGAACCTCTTGAACAACGCGGCGAAGTACACCGACGAAGGCGGACAGATCCGGCTCGAAGCCGTGCGGGAAGGCGATGAGGCCGTCATCCGCGTGCACGACAACGGGATGGGGCTGCCCGCCGAATTGCTGCCGCACGTCTTCGACCTCTTCACCCAAGCAGATGGCTCGCTCGACCGCTCGCAAGGCGGCTTAGGGATCGGGCTGACGCTCGTGCGCCACCTGGTCGAGATGCACGACGGGAAAGTGGAAGCCAAAAGCGATGGGCCGGGACGGGGCAGCGAATTCGTGGTGCGGCTGCCGGCGCTTAGTGCAAACCGCACGACGGCCGTGGATGAACCGCCGGGCGAGCACGCGCAGCCCGCCCGCCATACGCTCAAGATCCTGCTGGTGGAAGACAACCTGGACTCCGCTGAAGGCATGGCCCTGCTGCTCCGGTTCGACGGTCACGAAGTGCGGATGGCGCACGACGGGCCCTCGGCCTTGGAAGCGGCCCGTGCGTTCGAGCCGCAGGCCGTGCTGCTCGACCTCGGCTTGCCGGGGATGAACGGCTACGAGGTGGCCCAACGCCTGCGCGAACAGCCAGCCTGCCGGCAGACGCCGCTCATTGCCCTGACCGGCTACGGGCAGGAAGAGGCTCGCCGTCGCACCAAAGAGGCCGGTTTCGATTACCACCTGGTCAAACCGGTCGAGCCGGAGGCGCTGGGGGCGTTGCTTGGTTCCCTGCGTTCGGCTAGGCGCCAGGAATAAAAGGATGGGACAGTCCGAGCGCGGTTCCCTATTCCCCGCTAGCCGAAGATGCATTGGAATACGAGAGATAACCATGATGAGGCGCCGACTGCCCGCAGTCGGCGTGGCCGAACCGTTAAACGTTATTGCCCCTTCGGAGCATCAATTTGTAAATCGCGCTAACCCACAACACGCCTAAAAACAAGCCTGCTAGCGTATCCGATGGAAAGTGCACCTGCAGATAAACCCGCGACACGGCCACGCACGTCACCAGGAATACCGCCGTGCAGGCGATGGGGAATTTCCAATTGGGTAAGGTCCGGCGCACCACCAGAAATACGCATAGGAAAAATGCTGTCGCCTGAGTAACGTGCGCGCTCGGGAACGAATACGAGACGGGGATCTCGATCAAGGGCTGGTAAAGCTCTGGCCGTGGCCGCGCTAAGATCTGCTTGCTGATGTGGGCCAGCAGCGCTGCCCCGCTCAGCCCTACCGTCAGCAGAATGGCCTCAAATCGATACCGGCGATACGCAAGCAAGCAGACGAGCACGATGGCGCTCGGAATCAGAACATATAAGGACCCCAGCCACGTAATTCCACGAAACAACTGGTCGAGGATGTCGGAGCGATGGGCTGCCGCGATGGAAAGCAGCGCCGTATCAAACGCACAAAAACTAGACCAACGCATCTGGAATGCGATTAACTGAGACCACAAAGACATCTCACGGTGCGCCGATGTTGGCGGCATAAACGCACACATACCGGGGGTAAGTCCGGGGGTAAGTTAAGCGCGTAGGGGATCGGCGCGTGAGAACTATTCCGATCGTTGATGCAGGCTACCAACATCGCTTAAAGGAGCGGATAACCAGCAGCCACTGGATCAGCCGAAGATCAATCGGAATACGAGAGCCAAAAGAACCACTGCGAGGATCCCCAGAACGAGCACCATGAGGATCAGCGGCACTAGAAACAGGCGCCGGAGCTGACTCGGCGATCGGCCGCGCGGGCCTGCGTGAGCCGTATGAGCGCGCAGCAGCGACAGGTTCTTAAGATTGGCCTTCCAGACGATATCGAACAGATCCCCCACGATCGGTATCGCGCCGACCACGGCTTCAACGGCGACGTTCCCCACCATGCGCAGGACCGTCGTGACCGGTGCCCCAAGGCGGGCAGCCTCGAAGATAAGGTAGGCCGAGAGCGCCGCTCCGGTGGCATCGCCTATCCCAGGAATGAATCCCAGAATGCTGTCCAGGCCGATGCGAAAGCGGGTCCCCGGGATCTGAAAGGCGCTGTCCAGAAGCTGACCCAGCCTCTCGAGTCGTTGCAGGGACGCCTCTTCGAGCGTGCCTTCGACGCCATTAGTCAGCGAGCCTGGCATGCTCGCCGCTTCTCTCGATCGTTTCTCAGCGCGCCAAGACATCATAGTTCCCTCCACGTGCATAAAGGGTGAGCGGATCACAGTATGCCATGAGCCGTTCGATCCGATCGAGCTTCACGGTGGCAACTCTCGGGCGACAGGCGTCCAGCCCGCCGGTGTGTGCCTGAAATGCTCGGCGCGATGAACATCGCGCGCTCGGGGTCCCAGGTGAAGCGTCTGACGTCGATGTGCGGGCGCTCGACGGTAGTGCGCATGAGAAAGTTGCGTCAGGTATCGCCCGTCACCGGCGCTTGCTTCGGGACCAAAACGCGCAGTGCGCCCGGGCGAACTCGGTAGTGCAGCGGCGTGTGCATCACCGTGACTTCACCGTCGGTTGCCACGTGCACACGTGAGCGCTTCGTCTCAATGAAGACCTCCCCGGTGCACAGCCCATCAAAATCCTTCTCATACCGCAGCCGGCCTGAGAGCGCCCGCAGCGCAAAGCGCAGGAGACCCAGGCGTCCCGTGCGGCGCGCCATATACAAGCATAGCTGCCCCGCATCGAGGCGCGCCCGTCTGCCGACGTTGAATCCTTCGATCCCATATTCGTTGTTGCCGATGAAGACAAACGGCGTGCGCCGGACAGACTCGTCGTGATCGGTGCTCACGCGCACACCGAGGAACGGGTAGCGGCGCAGCACGCTCAGCATCGCCCAGAGAAACGCGGGCCACTTGCCGTGCCCTAGGCGCTCTTGCAATTTCTCGCGGTGACGCACGATCTTGGGATAGAGGCCGAGGCCCGAATTGTTGAGAAAGATACGGCCATTGACCTCACCGACATCCACCGGCACCACCGTACCCGCCACCAGGACGCGCAGGGCGCCGTCCAGATCGAGCGGGATCGCGAGATCCTTGGCGAAGTGGTTGAGGGTGCCGAGCGGTAACACGCCGAGCGTGCGACCGGTCTCAACGAGCACGGATGCCACGGCATTGATGGTCCCATCGCCACCGCCCGCGACCACTGGGTCCGCCCCCTCACGCACCGCCCACCGCGTAAGCTCCACGATCTCCTCCCCGCTGTGGGCGGTCAAAAGCTGCGCCTCCCTGTCGCGGGTGTGGAAGGCCTCGGCGATCCGTTTCTGCATCTCTGGCGGGGTGCTCCCACCCGCGGCTTCATTCATGATGATCGCGACGCGCGAGGTCATGCTAGGCCCATCTCATGGGCGGCGCTGCTGACTGTCTCATGGACAAATCTTAGTTTTTCGAGCGCAAGGGGCGAGAGCACGAAGGGGTACATGTCTGGCTGGCCCATGCCGCGGTTGATGCTGTTGATGGCATAGGTCAGCGGCAGCCAGCTCGCGATCATTGCCTCTAATGAAGGCGGTCGGTAGCCCGTCACGCCGCCCGGTGTGGCTATCGATGCGCCCCCGGAGGGAGTCACCACCCGCAGCGAGAATTGCCGGGCCGTCTCCAAGGTATCGACGATGTGCAGGTAATGCGCCCAACTCTCCGCCCAGTCTTCCCAAGGGTGGGCGCTGGCGTAGGCACTGACGAAGCGCAGCTGCCAGTCCGCCGGCGGCCCGTTGCGATGGTGGGCTTGTAAGGCCTGGTCATAGTCGGCCCGCTCGTCGCCGAAAAGCCCGCGGAAAGGCTCGATCAGATCGCTAGCACGAACCAGACGCTCCCAGTAATAGTGCCCGCTCTCGTGCCGAAGATGCCCGAGCAGAGTTCGATAACGCTCGTTCATGTCAAGACGCCGGCGTTCGCGCACCGCGTCGTCGGCCTCAGCGATGTTGATGGTGATAAGCCCCTGGAGGTGTCCGGTCATTACCGCGTTGCTCTCCTGAAAATCGCTGTCTGGGTCAGCGAGAAACGCAAACGCAAGCCCCCGCTCCGGGTCTTCCTGCTTGTTTAAAAGCGGGAGGGCGAGCGCCATCAAGCTATAGACCAACCGCCGCTTCGCCCCCTCCAGCCGCTGCCAGCGGAGACGATTTTCGGGATACGAGAGGTCGGGAATGGTCTGGTTGAGCCGGCAGGCGAAGCAGAGGGTCGCGCTCTCCTCGGCGGGCAGCATCCAGTTGCACACCTGCTCTTGGCTGTAATTGAGGCACATCGTATAACGCCTGCTGCCAGCATCCGGTGCGAGCGCCCGCCATTCGCCATCCCCCGCCGACTCGATGGCACTGACGACCCCCACATCGGACAGGTAGCCGAGCACATGGCCGCAGCCGACACACTGGACGTTCTCGAAGAAAATCAGTTGACTGCAGACGGAACAGTTGAAGACCTTCATGGCGGTGTCCTTGTTGTTTTCTCGCGGTAGTTTGATACTGGATATTATCTAAAACCTTGGAACCTCGAGCCGGTTCTCTACGTCTTTGTCTCCGGTACTTACATGGCACACGTGCTCCGCGCGTCCAGTCAGCTCCAATATCCCGGATGGCCGTAGTGTTTAAACAGCTTCACTTCGTATTCCCGGCTGATGAGCCTTGAAGGATCGTAAGCTGGCGCGCTTTCAATCGCAGCGCGAGGCAGAGACACCTGTACCCTGCGCTCCGCCCAATTTATCGTTGCTACCCAGGTAGGAGCTACGAGTACTTTTTTTCCGGGCAACCAATTGCGGGTGTCGATCTCCAGGTAACGAACCGCCCAGCTGTGATCCTCTACGATGAAATCTTCCACGTGACCGATCTCATCTTCGATTGCGCCGATACGATAGCCGGCGACCTCTTGGACACTGCGAAGGCAAGGATCACCCCGTTGCGACTGCTCCAAGGATATGGCGGGATCGGCGGGCGGCTTATCTGGTGCAAGCGTCTCCATAAGCTCCCAGTAGAAAGACCATTTATAATAGCGGTGGAACTGTTCCTCGTATTGTCTTGAGACCGGCTTGTCGGCTTCCATAGGGGGGCTGAGTTCGATCTGCTCTTTAGTGTGCCCAACCTCCAATACCTTGTCTTGCTCATTGACGGCGGTGATGGCGGCAGGGGAAATCAACACCTTTCGACCGCCCAGCCAGCCGCCCGTGTTGACAATAAAATAGCGGGCGGTCCAGGCACGGTCATCGAAGAAAAAGTCTTCAATCGCACCGAATTCGCCATTCAAGGCCCTGAGGTGGTATTGCTGTAGTTCTTTGACTCGACGCAGTGTCTTCAGCATCGCCTTCTCGCATCATATCGGGCTAACGGCCGCCGCAACAGAATGGTCGTCTAACAGGATGGCTAGGATCTGTCTTCTCGCTCACCTCTTTTCAGCAGTGCCGCACCGCCGTCCATAGCGTTCGGAACAATGTGCGGCCGGCGCCGCTATTTTTTGCTTACCGATAATAGCCGTCGAGTTGTCTATGCCACTCTCGGTCCGCCACCTCGGGCCAGTCGTCGGCCTTGAAGCTCGGTGCCTTCTGCCAAGCGCTTTTATCGACGTTAAGAAGGAAAGCATCCGCCTTGTCACTTAGACTCAGCGCCTTCCAGGGAACGGCATGCAGGGTGTCACCCACCCCCAATACGCCACCGGACGAGATGACCACGTAGGCGATCCCTCCCTTGTCGAAGTCAAGGACCAGGTCATGGATCTCACCGAGGCTTTCATCCTGGGGATTTCTTACATTCATCCCAATGACAGTCGTCGCACGGTGGGTTTGCGTGATGTCTCGCCGGAGATCTCTGCGTGCCTCGATGACATCTTGCCTTTCTTGCCGCACGTCGCGCTGCTCCTCTCGTACGTCTTGTTGCTCTTCCTGCCGTGCTTTCCGCACATCGCGCTGTTCCTCTCGCACATCCTGCTGTTCTTCTAGGACATCCTTGCTCTGTTGCCTCACCTCTTCGCGTTGATCCTCGACGTCGAGCGCGAGCACCGGAGCCGCCATACCGACACTCAAAGCCGAGACCGCCAAGAACGTATAAATCTCTTTCATGATAACCTCCAGAATTACATTGGGGCCGGTGTCGCCACGCGAGACCGGCAAGACCGTTTATCGTTCCACTATTGGTTGCGTGCGCGCGTTTGCGCCGCTTTCCTTGCCGAAGCGCTGCGTGCTGCCGCCGAGCGCGATGCAGAAGCCGCTCCGCCTTTTCTGCCGCCTTTCCTCGCCGGA
>Ga0187893_10005583_pt1 | contig 22419 bp, 21 predicted proteins | sample MA1701074metaG_FD_139574 | JGI IMG/M metagenome (GOLD analysis project Ga0187893, IMG submission 139574) | White microbial mat communities from a basaltic lava cave in the Kipuka Kanohina Cave System on the Island of Hawaii, USA - MA170107-4 metaG ...
CAAGCGACGCACGCCGCCGTGGACAACTCTGCACCGTTCGCGACCCACCCGGAGTCCACTTATAAATCGGGGAAAGTTGTTCAAACAAACGAGGCCACTTCTCTACAACTCTACGGCATGCCGGGCCAGGAGGCGCCGAATTGTAGCTATCCGGGGTGAGAGAGGGAGCTACAACTGATCGTTGAGCGACATCACGAACTTGCCCATTGTAGCTATCCGGGGTGAGAGAGGGAGCTACAACTTGCCGAAGTTGCGCTCGACGTGCAGCAGAATTGTAGCTATCCGGGGTGAGAGAGGGAGCTACAACCGGATCGGGGTCATTCAGTCCCACCCCCAGAATTGTAGCTATCCGGGGTGAGAGAGGGAGCTACAACGCCGACATCAAGGGCGCATCCGAGGCGCTAATTGTAGCTATCCGGGGTGAGAGAGGGAGCTACAACCGCTTCGTCATCGACGAACAACTGCCCCAGATTGTAGCTATCCGGGGTGAGAGAGGGAGCTACAACAGCGCGCGATTAAGTGCCTCAGCCCACGGCATTGTAGCTATCCGGGGTGAGAGAGGGAGCTACAACAATCTTGCTTGCCGTGCGGCAGCGGTGTAAATTGTAGCTATCCGGGGTGAGAGAGGGAGCTACAACCGGTCCGCAGGCGCACCCTTTCACCGCACCATTGTAGCTATCCGGGGTGAGAGAGGGAGCTACAACGATATTCACCGCGATCGCGTGCGCCAATCGATTGTAGCTATCCGGGGTGAGAGAGGGAGCTACAACACCCTAGAAAGATCATCATCAACCTTGCTTATTGTAGCTATCCGGGGTGAGAGAGGGAGCTACAACTGGAACCAATGCTTAAAGTCCTTTCCCAATATTGTAGCTATCCGGGGTGAGAGAGGGAGCTACAACCGAAATCCAGCCGGCCACGGCGAAGCCTGGATTGTAGCTATCCGGGGTGAGAGAGGGAGCTACAACTCGGGAACAATCCTGCCCTCGGAAAGGTTTATTGTAGCTATCCGGGGTGAGAGAGGGAGCTACAACGATCTGTGATGATCTACATCCGCTCTTCCAATTGTAGCTATCCGGGGTGAGAGAGGGAGCTACAACGGCAAGCCACTGCTGAAGTGCTGCAAAATTATTGTAGCTATCCGGGGTGAGAGAGGGAGCTACAACATGTGCGGCAGCCACTCCAGCCTGCAGGGCATTGTAGCTATCCGGGGTGAGAGAGGGAGCTACAACAACGATTCCGGTGCGACGTTTCCCGACTCGATTGTAGCTATCCGGGGTGAGAGAGGGGGCATCGACTCGTGGGCGCCGGGGCAAGCCCGGCCCCCACGAGTCGGCGCGCTCTCGCGCGCGCTTTGCAGGACGATCTCAAACCGGCTGGGTCGCCAGTTTCTCCCTGTGCGCCGTCAGTTCGGTGCGCGACGGGAAGAACCAAGAGGCGAGGAACACGCCGGTCGCCAGCACCGCGAGCACCAGGAATACGTTGGCAAAGCCGCCCTCGGTGCGATGCAGGGTAGCGATCATCGGCACCGCCACCGCGGCGACGCCCAGGGACACGACGTAGCGAACGCCGAGGACGCGTGCGCGATATTCGTCGGCGACGTATTTGCCGACAATTGCGTCGTTCAGCGGGATCTGGCCGAAGATCGCCAGCATCATCAGCAGCGCCGCCGCGAGCATCGCCCAGCCCTGCAGGTTGGCCGCCAGCCATAGCATCGGAATCTGCACCAGGCCGACACCGATCATCAGGCGGCGCAGTTCCATCCGGTCGATGAGCGCGCCCATGACCACTTGCGCGAAGGCGGCCATGGTGTAGACCACCGCGACCAGCGCGCCGATGCCGAAGTTGGTCTGCGCCAGCGCCGAGAGGCGCTCGTCGAAGACCTTGGGCATCGCGATGGTGGTCGAATTGAAGATGATGCCGCCGCAGGCGGTGGCGATCAGCATGATCGCGAAGATGCGCGTCATCATGCGCGCGTCCACATGCAGGCCGAGCGACTTGGATTTCTTCTGCACCTTGCCGGGATCCTCCACCAGGAGGAGGAACGCGATGCCTGCGCCCACGCAGATCACGCCAGGCACGAAGAACGCGGCACGCCAGCCGAAGGCGTCCACCAGGGCGCCCGTGAGCAGCGCGGCGAAGGCCAGGCCCAGGTTGCCCCACAGGCCGTTCCAGCCGAGCGCGCGGCCCATTTTCTCGGGTGAGGCGACCAGCATGGCGATGCCGACCGGGTGGTAGATGGCGGCGAAGGCGCCGGTCAGCGTGAGGCCGGCGGCGATCTGCCAGCCATTCTGCGCGAGGCCGGTGATGAACAGCGAGGCGCCGATGCCGAAATAGAACAGCGCGAGCACCTTGTAGCGGCTCCAGTGGTCGGCCAGCCAGCCCGCCGGAATCGCGAAAGCGCCGAAGGCGATGAAGCTGCCCAGCGCGAGCGGCAGCAGTTCGGAATACGGCCGTCCCCACTCGCGCCCGATCGCCACCACGGCGGTCGGGAAGACCAGCATGGCGAGGTGGTCAAGCAGGTGTCCGAGGTTCAGGAAGGGCTCCAGCCAGCGATTTTTCATGGCCCGCACGATACTCCTTTTGCGCGCCGCCGGCATTGTCAGTTTCACAAGTAAAATCAGCGGCATGCTTCAGACTCGCGAACTCGCCTGCGAACGCGGCGGGCGGCGGCTTTTTTCCGCTTTGAACGTTGCGCTGGACGCGGGCGGCCTGCTGCGCGTGCGCGGGGCGAACGGCAGCGGAAAAACGACGCTGTTGCGCTGCCTCGCCGGCCTGACGCGGCCAGGCGCGGGCTCGGTGCACTGGCACGGCGACGACATCGCCGCGCTTGGCGACGCTTACCGCAGCGACCTGCTGTTCCTCGGCCACTCGCCTGCGGTCAAGGATGAACTGACCGTGGCAGAGAACCTGGATTTTTCCTGCCGGCTGTCCGGCACGGAAATTTCCGCGGCGCAGCTCGATCGTGCGCTGGATGCGCTCGGCATCGCGAAGCTCGCCGGCCGGCCGGCCGGCTACCTGTCGCAGGGCCAGCGCCGCCGCGCGGCGCTTGCGCGCCTTGCGCTGCCGGGACCGGCGAAGCTGTGGCTGCTCGACGAGCCGCTTGCGGCCCTGGATGACGAAGCGATCGGGCGCGTGCGCAGTCTGTGCGCAGCGCACCTCGCCGCGGGAGGACTGCTGGTGCTGACCTCGCACCAGGAGGTCGAGATCGCGGCGCCGAACCTGGAAAGCGTCGCGCTAGGGGGCTGAGCCATGTCCGGTTTCAGCGCGATCCTGCTCCGCGACCTGCGCGTCGCCCTGCGCCGCAAGGGCGACGCACTCAACGTGCTCGTGTTCTTCGTCGTCGTGTCGAGCCTGTTTCCGCTCGGCGTCGGGCCGGAGCCGAACCAACTGCGCGCGATGGCGGCGGGCGTGGTCTGGATCGCCGCGCTGCTCGCGGCGGTGCTCTCGCTGCCGCGCCTGTTCGCCGCGGACTACGCCGACGGCACGCTGGAACAGATGCTTGTCGGGCCGCAGCCGCTCGTCGTGGTGGTGCTTGCAAAGAGCGCCGCGCACTGGTTGCTGACCGGCCTGCCGCTCGCGCTCGCAGCGCCGGTTATCGGCCTGCAATACGACCTGCCTGCCGGCGCGCAGGGCGTGCTGCTGGCGTCGTTGCTCATCGGCACGCCGGTGCTCAGCCTGCTCGGTGCGGCCGGCGCGGCGCTGACGCTGGGCGTGCGTGGTGGCGGAGCACTGCTCGGCTTGCTGGTGCTGCCGCTGTTCGTCCCGGTGCTGGTCTTTGGCGCCGGGGCGGTGGGCGCCAGCTTGACCGGGATCGATCCGTCGGCCCACCTGTCTCTGCTGGGCGCATTTCTTGCGGTATCCTCGCTGGTCGGCCCATGGGCCGCCTGTGCGGCCCTCCGGGTCGCCCTGGATTGATCAAACCCGACTGATGCGACTCGACCTGTTCCGGTTCGCCGCCCCGCAGGCATTTTTTCCGCTCGCCGGGAGAATGATTCCGTGGTTCTCGGCTCTCGCGGCCGCGCTCGCGCTCGCCGGCCTGTACGTGGCGTTTTTTGTCGCGCCCACCGATCACCAGCAGGGCGAGGCCTACCGGATCATCTTCATCCACGTGCCGGCGGCCTGGATGTCGATGTTCCTCTACGTTGTGATGGCGTGCTGGGCCGCGGCGGGAATCGCGCTCAACACGCGGCTCTCCGGCATGATGTCCTCGGCGCTGGCGCCGACAGGCGCAATCTTCACCTTCATCACTCTGTGGAGCGGCGCCCTGTGGGGCAAGCCGACCTGGGGCACGTACTGGGTCTGGGACGCGCGGCTGACCTCCGAACTGGTCCTCCTCTTCCTGTACCTGGGCTTCATCGCCTTGAAGGGCGCGATTCCGGACCCGGTGCGCGCGGACCGTGCCGGCGCGATCCTCGCGCTGGTCGGCGTGGTCAACGTACCGATCATCTATTTCTCGGTGCAATGGTGGAATACGCTGCACCAGGGCGCCTCGGTGAGTCTCACTCGCGCGCCCTCGATGGCCGCGACCATGTTGCTGGGCATGCTGCTGATGGCGCTGGCGGCGTGGATGTACAGCATCGCGGCCACCCTCGCGCGCCTGCGCAACATCATCCTCGAACGCGAGCGCGACGCGCAATGGGTTCTGCTGCAGAGGACGGCTGCGTGAGCGATTTTCTTGCCATGGGTGGATACGGTTTCTTCGTCTGGGGATCGTACGGCGTGGCGGCGCTTTGCCTTTTTCTGGAAGTATTTTTCTTGAATAGAAAAGCAAAATCGTGAGACCCCGCCACCAGCGCATGATCGCCATCGCCGCGGGTGTTACGCTGATCGCCGTGGCCGCCGCGCTGGTGCTTAACGCGTTCCAGGGCAATGTGGTGTTCTTCTTCAGCCCGAGCCAGGTCGCGGCAAAGGAAGCGCCGCTCGACCGGACTTTTCGCGTCGGCGGCATGGTCGAGAAAGGCAGCCTGAAGCGCCGCGCCGACGGGCTCACGGTCGAATTCATCGTCACCGACACGGCTAGAAGCATCCCCGTGGTCTACACCGGCATCCTTCCGGACCTGTTCAAGGAGGGCAAGGGCGTGGTGGCGCAGGGCAAGCTTGCGCCCGACGGCGCGTTCCACGCCAGCGAAGTGCTCGCCAAGCATGACGAGAACTACATGCCGCCGGAAGCCGCGCACGCGCTTTCGAAGGCCGAGGCGGAGAAAACGGCAAAGAGCGTGCGTCCGGGAGCGACGCGATGATTCCTGAACTGGGCCATTTCGCGCTCATCGTCGCGCTCGCCATTGCTCTGGTGCAGGGCACGCTGCCGTTCCTCGGCGCGGCGAAAAAAATCCCCGGCCTCGTTGCCGTCGCGCGGCCGGCGGCGCAGGGCCAGTTCGTGTTCGTCGCGATCGCCTTCGGCTGCCTTGCCTGGGCTTTCTACAGCAATGACTTCTCCGTCCTCAATGTGGCGACCAACTCGAACTCCCGGCTGCCCGCGCCCTACCGAATCGCCGCAACCTGGGGCAGCCACGAAGGCTCGCTGCTGCTGTGGGTCATGATGCTTTCGCTCTGGATGCTGGCGGTATCCGTGTTCAGCCGCAGCCTGCCGCAGGAGATGCTGGCGCGCATCCTCGGCGTCATGGGCCTGATCGCGGTCGGATTCCTGTCTTTCATGCTGTTCACTTCCAACCCCTTCGAGCGCCTGCTGCCCGCCGCTGCCGACGGCCGCGACCTGAATCCCCTGCTGCAGGATCCGGGAATGGTGTTTCACCCGCCGATGCTCTACATGGGCTACGTCGGTTTTTCGGTTGCGTTTGCCTTCGCCATCGCGGCGCTGATCGACGGGCGCCTTGACGCCACCTGGGCGCGCTGGTCGCGGCCCTGGACCACGGCGGCGTGGGTGTTTCTCACCATCGGCATCGCGCTCGGCAGCTTCTGGGCCTATTACGAGCTGGGCTGGGGTGGCTGGTGGTTCTGGGATCCGGTGGAAAACGCCTCGTTCATGCCCTGGTTGATCGGCACCGCCCTGATCCATTCGCTCGCGGTGACCGAGAAACGCGGCGCGTTCAAGTCCTGGACCGTGCTGCTTGCGATCGTCGCATTTTCCCTCAGCCTGCTCGGAACCTTCCTGGTGCGCTCGGGCGTGCTGACCTCCGTGCATGCCTTTGCCACCGATCCCAAGCGGGGCGTCTTCATCCTGGGCTTCCTCGCGCTCGTGGTCGGCGGCTCCCTTGCGCTGTACGCGTGGCGCGCCAGCAAGGTTTCGCCGGGCGGCATGTTCGAACTGCTCTCGCGTGAGTCGATGCTGCTCGCCAACAGCGTGCTGCTGATCGTCGCCTGCGCTGCGGTGCTGCTCGGCACGCTGTATCCGCTCTTCCTGGATGCGCTCGGCATGGGCAAGATCTCCGTCGGGCCGCCCTACTTCGAATCGGTGTTCGCGCCCCTGATGGCGCCCGCGATATTGCTCGCCGGCATCGGGCCGCTCGTCGCCTGGCGCAAAGGCGATGGCACTGAAGTGCTGCGGCGGCTGCGCTGGACCGCGATCATCGTGCTGGCAGCGGCGCTGTTTGTGCCGCTGCTTTTCGGGCGCTGGGCGCTGCTCACCAGTTTCGGCCTGCTGCTCGCGTTCTGGATACTCGGCGGCGCGTTGACCGCCCTGATCGTCAGATTGAGATCGCGCACAGGAATCACCAGCGCCTTCGCCGGCATGCTGCTCGCGCACGCGGGCATCGGCGTGTTCGTGATCGGCGTCACGCTGGTCAAGAGCTACGAGACCGAGCGCGATATCCGCATGCAGCCCGGCGACACGGCCGGGCTCGGCGGCTACAGCTTCCGCTTTGATGGCGTGCGCGAGGTGAGCGGCCCGAACTACGCGGCAGCGCGCGGCACGATCACCGTGCTGCGCGATGGCCAGACTGTCGCGCAATTGGCGCCGGAAAAACGCGTCTATCTGGTGCAGCGAAATCCCATGACTGAAGCGGCGATTGACGCGGGAATCTCGCGCGACGTCTATGTGGCCTTGGGTGAAGCGGTAGGCAACGATGCCTGGACGGTGCGCGTCCACATCAAGCCCTTCATCCGCTGGATCTGGATCGGCTGCCTGATGATGGCCTTTGGCGGGGTTCTCGCCGCGAGCGACCGGCGTTACCGCATCGCTGCGCGCCGGCAGGATGATGCCTCTGGCGCCGACGCATCCGTCATGCGAAGCGGCGCAGCGTGAAACGGCTTCCCGGTTGACTCGATTCCTCCTGCCGATCGGCATATTCATTGTCCTTGTCGGCTTCCTCGCCGTCGGCCTGAACCTCAATCCGCGCGAGGTGCCCTCGCCGCTGGTGGGCAAGCCGGCGCCCGCGTTCGAATTGCCGCTGCTGCACCAGCCCGACAAGCGCTTCGTCCCCTCCGACATGCGCGGCAAGGTCTGGCTGCTGAACGTCTGGGCCTCGTGGTGCGCATCCTGCCGCGACGAGCATCCGCTGCTGGTGGAGCTGTCGAGAAACGGCGTGCTGCCCATCCTCGGGCTGAATTACAAGGACAAGGACGAAGACGCGCAGCGCTGGCTGAAGAAATTCGGCGACCCCTACCAGCTCTCGGTGGTGGACGCCGACGGTCGCATCGGCATCGACTACGGCGTTTATGGCGTTCCGGAGACCTACCTGATCGACGCCGAAGGCGTGATCCGCTTCAAGCAGATCGGCCCGGTCACGAGCGAGCTGCTGCAGCAGAAAATCCTTCCTCTCGCGAAGGCGCTGCAGAAATGAGGCATTGGCTCCTGGTGTTTTTCATGTCTGTCGCCGTAAACGTCAGCGCGACGGAAAAATCGGACCTCGATACGGAACAGCGTGTGCGCCAGATCGAGGAAAAGCTGCGCTGTCTCGTCTGCCAGAACCAGTCGCTCGCGGATTCGAACGCCGAGCTCGCCGGCGACCTGCGCCGCCAGGTGCGCGACCAGGTCGCGGCAGGGCGCAGCGACACCGAGATTCTCGATTTCATGGTGCAGCGCTACGGCGATTTCGTCCTCTACGAGCCGCCCTTCAAGTCCACCACGCTGCTGCTGTGGATCGGCCCCTTCGTGCTGCTTGCCGCGGCGGCGCTGACGCTGCTCGCTGCGCTTAGGCGCCGGCGCGGCGCGGCCGAGGAGCCCGCGCTGGATCCCGAAGGCAAGCGCGTGGTCGAGCGCGTGCTCGCTCCGCTTCGCAAGCACGACGAGGGCGCGTGACGGCTGTGTTCTGGGCGATCGCAGCGGCGCTGACGGTGGCCGCGCTGCTTTTCCTGCTGCCGCCCCTCCTGCGCCGCCGGACCGCGGCGCCGGACGCGCGCGTCGCCGCCAACGCCGCCATCTACCGCGAGCAGCTTGCGGAGCTCGCCGCCGAGCTGCTGCGCGGCGCCATTACGCAGCAGGAATTCGAGCGCGCCGGCCGCGAGATCGAGCATCGCGTCGTCTCCGAGTACGGCAGACCCGCCGGCCCGCAGCCCGCCGGATCGCGGGCAAACATGGCAGCCGCGCTCGCGGTCGGCCTGCTGCTGCCTGTCGCCGTCGTGCTCGGCTACCTGCAACTCGGCAACCCGGGGGCGCTGAGCGCTGCCGCGGAATCCGCGCACGAGTCCGACGGCGGGCAGATGGCCGCGCTGGTGGCGCGCCTCGAAGCCCGCTTGCAGCAGACCCCCGATGATGCGGAGGGGTGGATGCTCCTCGGGCGCTCGTTCAGCGCGCTGGAGCAGTACGAACGCGCTGCAAAAGCATATGCGAAGGCCGCACAGCTGCTGCCCGGCGATGCGGCGCTGCTCGCCGACTATGCCGACATCCTTGCCATGGCGCGGGGCCGCAAGCTCGATGGAGAGCCGTTCGAACTCGTCAAGCGCGCGCTCGTAATCGACCCGCGGCACCTGAAGGCGCTCGCCCTCGCGGGCGCGGCCGAATTCGAGCGCCGCAATTACGCCGCGGCAATCGGCTACTGGGAACGGGTACTGCAGGCCGCGCCGCCGCAATCCGACTTTGCCCGTGCGGTAGGCGAGAGCATCGCCGAAGCCCGCAGCCTCGGCGGCGGCGCGCTGGCAAGCAAGGCGGCACCGGCGAAGGGAAAGCCGGCTGCAAAGGCAACCCAGTCAGTTCAAGGAGTCGTCAGCATCGCGCCGGCCCTCGCCGCGGGGCTCGCGCCAGGCGACACGGTCTTTGTCCTCGCGCGCCCGGTGAGCGGGTCGCGCATGCCGCTCGCCGTCGCGCGCACGACGGTTGCAGCGCTGCCCTACCGCTTCACCCTCGACGACAGCATGGCAATGGCGCCCGGCGCGACGATCTCCAGCCACCCGCAGGTCGTGATCGCGGCGCGCGTGTCCAGGTCGGGCAAGGCGCAAGCGCAGAAAGGCGACATGGAGGGCACGAGCGACCCGGTGGCACCGGGCTCCACCGGCGTGCAGGTCCTGATCTCGAAGACGCTCGACTGAGACTTAGAATCTCTGCATGAGCGGCGTTACGGGGATCGTGCTTGCGGGCGGCCAGGGACGCCGCATGGGCACCGTCGACAAGGGACTGCAACCCCTGCGCGGAAAGCCGATGGTCGCGGCCGTGATCGAACGCCTGGCGCCGCAGGTAGACGAAATCCTCATCAACGCGAATCAGAATCTCGATGCCTACGCGCAGTTCGGCCACCGCGTCGTGCCGGACGCGATTGGCGGATTCGCCGGGCCGCTCGCCGGACTGCAGGCCGGGCTGAGCGCCGCAAGGCACGCGCTCGTCCTGACCGTGCCCTGCGATTCGCCCTTTCTTCCGGCCGATCTTTTCGCCCGGCTGCGCAAGCAATTGGGAGAAAACGATCTGGCAGTCGCCAGAACCGGCGACCAACCGCATCCGGTGTTCGCGCTTGTACGTGCTTCCGTTCTCAGGAATCTCGAGGCCTTCCTCGCCGGCGGCGGCCGCAAGATCGACGCCTGGTACGCCTCGCTCAGCGTGATCGAAGTGGCGTTCGACGACGAGGCGGATGCCTTCCGCAACATCAACACGCGCGAAGAATTGAACAAGGCATGAACACCATTGCGCAAGTGGTGAGCTGCATGGACGGCTACGACGCGGACGCGCTGCGCGTGGACAAGGCGACGGCCGCGATCCGGGCCTGCCTGACGCCGGTTGCCGAAGTGGAAACCGTCGCCATCCGCGAAGCGATGGGAAGGGTGCTGGCGCAGGAGATCGTGCCGCGGATCAATGTCCCCGGACACGACAACTCGGCGATGGATGGCTACGCGGTTCGCGGCGCCGACCTTTCTTCTTCCAAAGGCGTTTTTTTGAAAACCATAGGATCGGCGTTCGCGGGAAAGGCGTTCAACGGAGAAGCAAGCTCTGGCGAGTGTGTACGCGTCATGACGGGCGCGGTGATGCCCAAGGGCGCGGATACCGTGGTGGTGCAGGAGGTGTGCCGCGCCGACGGCGACAGAATCTTCGTGCCCGCGGGCCAAAAGACCGGCCAGAACGTGCGCGCAGCGGGCGAGGATCTCCAGGCGGGCGTGGCCGTGCTTCACGCTGGTCACCCGCTGAGCGCGGCGGACCTGGGACTCGTCGCGTCGCTGGGCATTGCCGAGGTGAAGGTAAAGCGCAGGCTGCGGGTTGCGTTTTTCTCCACCGGCGACGAACTGGCCTCGATCGGCGCGCCGCTCGCGCCAGGGCAGGTCTACGACTCCAACCGCTACACCCTGCACGGCATGCTCACCGGCCTCGGGGTGGAGATACTCGACATGGGCGTGGTACGCGACGATCCGCAGAAGCTCGAGGCGGCGTTCCGCGAGGCGGCCGCGAAGGCGGATGCCATCATCACCACCGGCGGCGTCTCGGTTGGCGAGGCCGATTTCGTCAAGCAGCTCATGGCGAAGCTGGGCGAGGTGCTGTTCTGGAAGATCGCCATGCGCCCCGGGCGGCCGATGGCCTTCGGCCGCATCGGCAAGTCGATGCTGTTCGGACTGCCCGGCAATCCGGTCGCCGTCATGGTGACCTTCCACCAGTTCGTGCGCGAAGCGCTGCTGGTCCTGCGCGGGCAGACGGAGGGCCTCGAAATTCCCCTGCTCAAGGCGGCCAGCGCCACCGCACTGCGCAAGGTTCCGGGCAGAACCGAGTATCAGCGCGGCATCCTGTTCCACGACGGCGCCGACTGGAAGGTGCGAGCCACCGGTCAGCAGGGCTCGGGCGTGCTGCGCTCCATGTCGGAAGCAAACTGCTTCATCGTGCTCGAGCACGAGCGCGGCAAGATTGAGGCCGGGGAACTGGTCAGCGTCCAGCTGCTGGCCGCTTTGGCGTAAATCGCGCGCCATGAATCCCATCCACCCGGGCCTTGCCCCGCTCGCGCACGCGGCAAAGGCCTTCAGCAAGGCGTTCCGCACCACCGGTCAGGTGAGCGAGCCAGATTTGACCGCTGCTCTGAGCGCGGCCGTGGGCAAGAGCTCCGGCTGGCTCCGGGCGGAGCATCGCGTCGGCGATCCGGCGCGCTACATGCGCCACCTGCTGTACGTGGATCCCGAGGACGATTTCGTCATCGCGGCGATCATCTGGCTGCCGGGGCAGAAAAGCCCGGTCCACGGCCACTACGTCTGGTGCGCGTACGGCGTCGTCGAGGGTGAACTGACCGAGGAGGTGTTCCGCGCCCCGGGCGAATACCTCGAGCCGGTGGGCAGCAAGCAGATCCGCGCCGGGCAACTCGCCGAGATCGACCTCGGCGGCGCGCTATACCACCGCGTCTCGAACCGGACGCAGAAGCCGCTCGTCACGCTGCACGCCTACGGCGTCGCGGCCGACCGGCTCACCACCGGCATCAACCGGATGTACGCCGAAGCGTGACTGCCGGCGAGCGCCGCTCCCGACAGGACGGCGTTGCCGTAGCGACCTGGCTCTTCGTCTGCGCGGCCGTCACTTTCGCCATGGTGGTGGTGGGCGGCATCACGCGCCTTACCGAGTCGGGCCTTTCCATCGTCGAATGGCAGCCGCTCGTAGGCGCCTTGCCGCCGCTGTCGCAGGCGGACTGGGAGGCGCTCTTCGCCAAGTACCGCGAAACGCCGCAGTTCAGGCAGGTGTTTTCGGACATCGGACTGGAGGGCTTCAAGAGCATTTTCTGGTGGGAGTACGCGCACCGCCTGCTCGGGCGCGTCATCGGTTTGGTCTTTCTATTTCCCTTCGTTTATTTTCTCGTAAAAAAGCGGCTATCCAGATCACTTGCCGTCAAGCTGGGAGGCGTGTTTGTGCTAGGCGCGCTGCAGGGCGCAATGGGCTGGTACATGGTGCAAAGCGGCCTGGTGGAAGATCCGCGCGTGAGCCACTTCCGCCTCACCGCCCATCTGGGACTGGCTTTGCTGATATTCGGTTGCGAGTTCTGGCTTGCCTTGGAAGTTCTGCATTCAGGTCAAAGACGAAAACCACCCACCCTATCCGTGGTTGTCCTCGTCGCCATACTCCTGACGGCACTGTCAGGCGGTTTCGTTGCCGGCCTGCGTGCCGGCCACGCATACAACACTTTCCCCCTCATGAACGGCCGGCTCGTGCCGGCCGAATCCTTCATGCTCGAACCTTGGTGGCAGAATTTCCTCTGGAACGTGGCCACGGTGCAGCTCGTGCACCGCGCGTTCTTCTGGCTGCTCCTGGTCCTGATTCCCGTGCTTTGGTGGCAAGCACGGCGCACGCAGGCGAGAATCGCGTCGCATCACCTGCTCGCCGTGTTCCTGCTCCAGGCTGCGCTCGGAATTTCGACCCTCCTGCTCGCGGTGCCGATTGCGCTCGCAGCCGCGCATCAGGCGGGCGCCGTGCTATTGCTTGCCGCCGCGATCTGGACAGCGCATTCCCGGGCCTAGGACTTCCGCTCCTCGGGCAACCGCACCACGTTTCCCGGCGCCGACACGGGTCCGGGCATCGGCGCCTCGATTTCGGCCGATTCGATTTTCTGGAACTGCTGCGAGATTTTGCGGCTCGAGGTCTGCACGTCCTCGGCATCCTGGTGCGCCTGGCGGATGTGGTCGGCCAGCTTCTTCATGCGCTCGTCGAAGCGCCGGAAGTCCGCACCCAGCCTGCCCAGCGCGTCCTTGATGACGTGGATCTGCTTGCGCGTTTCGACATCCTTGAGCACCGCGCGCGCCGTGTTCAGCACCGCCATCAGGGTAGTGGGCGAGACGATCCAGACGCGCTTTGACTGGGCGTAGTCCACCACTTCGGCGTGGTAGGCATGGATCTCCGCGAACACCGCCTCGGCGGGCACAAACATTACGGCGCCGTCGGAAGTCTCGTTCGCGACGATGTATTTCTTCGCAATGTCGTCCACGTGCTTGCGGATGTCCGAACGGAACTGCTTCTGTGCGAGAGCGCGATCGCTGTCGCTCGACTGCGCGTCGAACATCCGGTTGTAATTTTCAAGTGGAAACTTGGAGTCGACAGCGACCATGCCAGTCGGCTCCGGCAGTCGCAAAACGCAGTCGGCACGCGTACCGTTGGAAAGCGTGTACTGCAGTTCGAACGCGTTCGGCGGCAACACGTTGCGCACCAGCGCTTCGAGCTGCACCTCGCCAAAGGCGCCGCGCGTCTTCTTGTCGCCTAGAAGCTCCTGCAGGCTGACCACGCTGCCGGTGAGCGTCTCTATCTTTTTCTGCGCCTCGTCGATCACCGCCAGGCGCTGCATTACGCTGACGAAGGTCTCGTTGGTCTTCCTGAAGCCTTCGTCGAGGCGCTCGCTTACCTTGCCCGAGATCTGATCCAGGCGTGCATCGATCTTCGCATTCAGCTTGTCCGCCGTTTCATTCAGATTGGCCCCAAGCGAGAGCTGCAGCTGGTGAAGCGCGCTTCGGGTCTGGTTGAGCTCCTCGGAAAGCCGGCTTCCCATCCGCTCTGCCTGGTTCGCGAGCCCCTCGTGCAGGTCGTTCAGCATCTGGCGATGCTTTTGTTCTAGCGTCGACTGGATCCGGAGCATCAGCCAGACACCGAGCCCCAACGCCGCGAGTACGACGACAATTGCCGCTTCGTACATGATTGATTCTAGACCGAGTCCCTTAGCGTGAGCGCCGGTGACGCCGAGAGTACCTTGCGTGCGGAGAGCCAGGCGTTGAGCGAGAGCAGCACGAGGCCCGCGACCGGACCGGCGATCCACAGCTCCGGACTGGGCGGCAGGTCGAGTTCGAACACGCTGCGCGCGAGCAGTTGCCCGATTGCGGCAGCGCCGGCGGTGGCAAGTATCCCCGCGAGCAGACCCATGGAGAGGAACTCGACGCGCTGGCTGCCGGTGACCTGGGCGCGCGAAGCACCGTAGACGCGCATCACCGCCGCCTCGCGCCGGCGCTCGTCCTCGGTCGCCAGCAATGCCGAGTACAGCACCAGCAGCCCGGCGCCGAGCGCGAACATGAACACCACCTGCACCGCGGTGATCACCTGGTCGATCACGCCCTGCGCCTGCTTTAGGGCCGCGCCGACATCCACCACGGTAAGGTTCGGAAAGCGCCCGGTGAGCTGGTTCATGACCGGTTCGTCGCCGGGAGCCAGGCGGAAGGCAGACAGATAGCTCGCCGGGAAGCGCCCGACCAGGCTCGGCGGTCCGATGACGAAGAAGTTCACTTTCATCGAGTCCCAGCGCAGCTTGCGCATCGAGCTGATGCGCGCTGTGAATGTTTCGCCGCCGACCGCGAAGCTGAGCTCGTCGCCGATTTTCCAGCCTAGCGTCGTCGCGATACCTTCTTCCACCGAAACCTCCTGCGCGTCGGGCGCGAACCATTTGCCCGCGACGATCGTATTGTGCGCGGGCGGCTGCGCGGAGAACGACAGGTTGAACTCGCGCTCGACCAGGCGCCGCGCGCGCTCTTCGCTGAATTTCGACTCATCGACTTTGCCGCCGTTCACGGCCGTGAGCCGGCCGCGCACCATCGGATTGAGTTCGGGTGCCTCGATGCGCTGGCTGGCAAAGAAGGCCTTCACCTCCGCGAGCTGGTCGGGCTGCACGCCGAGCAGGAAACGGTTGGGTGCATCCGGCGGCGCGCTGCGCCGCCAGGCATCGACAAGGTCGTTGCGCGTGAAGGTCAGCAGCAGGACCGCGGTGAGTCCGAGCGCGAGGCTCGCGACCTGGATCGCGTTGCCGCGCGCGTGCCGGCGCAGGTTGGCAAGTCCATAGCGCAGCGCGACGGAGGAAAAGCCGACGCGCCGGGCGACCGCCGAGCTTGCCGCGAGCCGCAGCGCGATCCAGGCCACGGCCGCGAACGCGGCCACCGCGGCCCCGAAGCCGCCGACCACGGCACCGCCCAGGCCCACGTCGCCCGCCTGCCAGACGAGCAGGCCCGAGAGCGAGGCAAGGCCGGTGGCATAGACCGCGAAGGTGCTGCCCGTGGTCGCACCGGCCTCGCGGCGGATAACGCGCACCGAGGGCACGTTTTTCAGTTGCACCAGCGGCGGCAATGCAAAACCGAGCAGCAGCACCAGCCCGACGAGGAACCCCTGCAGCGCCGGCAGCACCGAAACCGCCGGCAAGTCGGCGCGCAGCAGGCCGCCGAGAATCTCGGCAATGATGAACTGGGCGGCGAAGCCGATTGCGGTGCCGATGGCGCAGGCCGCCAGCCCGAGGAGCAGAAATTCACAACCGAACAGCAGCAGCAGCCTCGACTGCGTCGCGCCAAAGCAGCGCATCACTGCACAGCCGTCCAGGTGCCTCTCGACGAAGCGGCGCGTGCCCAGCGCGATCGCGACACCCGCCAGGATCGCCGAGAGCAGCGCCGTGAGCCCGAGAAAACGCTGCGCACGCTCGATTGCGGCGCGCACTTCCGGCCGGCCGCTTTCCAGGTTTTCCACGCGCTGGCCGCGCTCCATGCGGCCCTTGGCCCAGGATTCCAGCGCGATGATTTTTTCGGGCGCGCCCGCCGCGTACAGGTAGTGCCAGACGCGGCTCCCGGTCTGCACCAGCCCCGTGGCAGGTACGTCGGCCAGGTTCATGAACAGGCGCGGCGCGATGTTGAAGAAATTCGCGCCGCGCTCCGGCTCGAGCGTGAGGATGGCTGCGACTTCGAACGACGACGCGCCGAGCTTTAGCTTCGCGCCCACCGGCGTCTCGAGCGCGGTCACCAGGCGCTCTTCGATCCAGACCGTGCCCGGCTTCGGACCCGCCGCGGCCGGTGCATCGGGCGCATTCACTCCGGGTGCAATTCGCAGCCGGCCGCGCAGCGGGTAATTCCCGGTTACGGCCTTGACGCCCGCCAACACCGAGTTCTCGCCTGTGATCGCCATACTGATGAACGTTGTCGCCCGCGCGCTCTCCAGGCCGCGGCGCGCGATCTCCTCGGCGATTCCCTTCTGCCAGGGATGATCGGAGACCAGCACCAGGTCGGCGCCGAGAAGTTGATGCGCGTCCCGCACCAGGGCCCTGCCGACGCGGTCGGCGAAAAAGGCGACGCTGGTAATACTCGCCACGGCCACGACCAGCGCCATTGCGAGCACGCGCAGTTCGCCCGCGCGCCAGTCGCGCGCCAGCATGCGCCAACCCTGCCGAAGCGTCTGCACCGATTGCTTCATGCGACGATGCGCCCGGCCGCGAGGCGAACGATCCGCCCGCAGCGCTGCGCAAGATGCTCGTCATGCGTAACCATGACCAGCGTGGTGCCGAAGGTCCGGTTCAGCTCGAACACCAGATCGATCACCCCGGAACCGGCCTCGGCGTCGAGGCTGCCAGTAGGCTCATCCGCGAAGAGGAGCTTGGGCCGCACCGAAAACGCGCGAGCGAGCGCCACGCGCTGCTGTTCGCCGCCGGAGAGGTGCTTTGGGTAGTGGCCGAGGCGGTCCTTGAGGCCGACGCGCTGGAGGATCTCCTTCGCCTTGACCTCCGCTTCCGTATCTTTTCTCAGCTCGAGCGGCAACATTACGTTCTCGAGTGCCGTCAAGGACGGCAGCAGCTGAAAGGACTGGAATACGAACCCCACCAACTTGCCGCGCAGCTCGGCGCGCTGGTCTTCGTCGAGACCGAAAAGATCGGCGCCGTCCACCTCGACCGTACCGGCCGTTGGCGTATCGAGGCCCGCGAGGATCGCGAGCAGCGTGGACTTGCCCGAGCCCGAAGCGCCGACCACGGCGAGCGCGTCGCCCAGCGTGACGCCCAGGTCTATTTCGCGCAGAATGACGAGATCAGTGGAGCCGCTCTTGACCGTCTTGCCGATGCCGCGCGCGCTGAGGATTGCTTTTTTGCTGTTGTCCATCTGCCTCGGGTTGGCGGCACCCGCCGCCCATGGAAAAACGCTGCTCGTCTACGGCGACAGCCTGTCGGCGGCTTACGGCATGCCGGCGCGGCGCGGCTGGGTGGCCCTGCTCGAGGAACGACTGCAACGCGAGCGCTTCGATTATAGCGTCGCCAACGCCAGCATCTCGGGCGAAACCACGGCTGGCGGTCTGGCGCGCATCGCCGGCGTCCTCGAGCGCCACAAGCCGGAGATCGTGATCCTCGCGCTTGGGGCGAACGACGGCCTGCGTGGCCTGCCGGTGGCGGCGATGAAGAAGAACCTCGAGGCGATGATCGCGCGCTCGCAGAAAGCCGGCGCCCGGGTCCTGCTGGTTGGCATGCGCCTGCCGCCGAATTACGGCGAGGGCTACACCCAGGCATTCGAGCGCGCGTTCGGCGAACTGGCGAAGAACCAGCAGACGGCACTGCTGCCGTTCCTGCTCGAGGGCTTCGCCGGCAGGTTCGAGCTGTTTCAGCCCGACCGCATTCACCCGGCGGAGGCGGCGCAGGCCGCGGTGCTCAAGAACGTCTGGGGACCGCTCGCCCCGTTGCTCAGGAAGTGAGCCTCTGCCGCGTTACAACCGCTTCGGCTCCGGACGCGACAACAGCCTTTCAAAGTTACGGAACAGCAGCACTGCGAGTTCGAACTCCTTGGGGGTCAACTCCACTGCCGCGCCGTCAACGCTCGCTCTGCCGCTCTGCAAGTCAAAATCGTAGGGCGGATTCACCAGCTGCGTCTCGCCGCCTTTGGGGTAGGCGCGGCGCAGCAATGCGCCGACGCGCGCCAGCGTTTCTCCCTGCCTCACCGGCTTGATCATGTAGTCATCCGCGCCCGCGCCGAGCGCGAGAACGATATCCTCCTCGGTGTCGCGCACGGTGACGAACAGGATTGGAACCGATGGCGACAGCTTGCCCCGAATCCGGCGCAACACATCCAGGCCCGAAATATCCGGCACTTCCCAGTCGAGCACGAAGAGGTCGAAACTCGCGCGCGCCGCATTTCTCAGGATGTCGTACCCCGCCAGGTAGCCGTGTACCTGGTGCCCCGCGCCCTCAATCCAGCGCGAGAGCAGCGCCAGCTGATCGGGATCGTCCTCTAAGATGGCGGTGCGCAAGACCCACTCCTCAGGAGAAATTCAGCCGCGCTGTGCCGGCATCAAGCCGTCCTATGCATCGCGCCTGCTCGGCAAGAATCGCGGGTGCGATTTTGCAGCCGCAACCGCCGCCGTGGCTGAATTCGGTGAGCCGGATCCTGCCCATGGCCGGAATTTTAGGAATGGAAGACATGGATGCGGATTCTAACGCCGCGCCATGGCGCAGGTCCTGAAACCCGCTCTTCAATCGGCGAGTTGGAGTTCGCGCCGCGCCTGCCTGAGGACGGTCGCTGCGGAATACAGCGCAAGCGCCGCCATGAGCGCGGCGACCGCGACATCCGGCCAGAACGTTCCCGTGCCAAAGACTCCCGCGGCCGCCGCAAGCACGGCGAGGCTGCTGATCGCGTCATTGCGTGTGCACAGCCAGACCGAGCGCATGTTGGCATCGCCTTCCCGGTAGGCATAGAGCAGCCACGCCACCCATAGGTTTGCGGCCAATGCGAGCGCGCCGATGAAGCCCATCGTGATCGGCTCCGGCGGCGTTCCCGTATGAATGCGCCAGGCGCAGAAGACCAGCACGCCGATCCCGAAAGCGCCCATGCAAAAACCCTTTGCGAGCGCCGCACGAGAAGCCCACAAGCCACCCGCGGCGATCGCGGCCAGGCTGAGGCCGTAATTGCCAGCATCGCCCGCAAAGTCGATCGCGTCTGCCGCCAGTGCTGCCGATCCGGAGACTGCGCTGCCGCCGAGTTCGATGAGAAACATCGCCGCGTTGACCGCAAGCGCAATCCACAAGACCTTGCGATAGCGCGGATCGGAGCTCGGAGCGGTCGGCGGGCAGCTGTGGTCGCTCATGCGTTGCGTGTCCAGAACCTGAAGGTGGTGCGGTAGATCTTAGACTCTGCGGCACAGCGCGTAAAATCGCATTCATGAAGCACGTGCATCAGGCCGCGCGCCTCAGCCTGCCGGCCGAGGAGGAGACTTTCCTCGCGTTCGATACCATCATCGACACGCGCTCGCCCGCCGAGTTCACCGAGGACCATGTTCCCGGCGCAATTTCCTGCCCGGTGCTGGACAACGAAGAGCGCGCCCGCGCCGGCGCAATCTACAAGCAGGTGTCGCCGTTCGACGCGAGGAAGCTCGGCGCTGCGCTGGTGGCGAAGAATATCGCCCTGCACCTGGAAAGCAGTTTCAGGGAAAAATCCAAGTCCTGGAAACCGCTCGTTTACTGCTGGCGCGGCGGCAAGCGCTCAGGCGCCATGGCGCATGTCCTGCGCGAAATCGGTTGGGAGGCGCGCACGCTGGAAGGCGGCTACAAGGCCTACCGCCGCTATGTCGTGGCCTCGCTCGCCAAGCTGCCGGAGACGCTCAGGTTCAAGGTGATCCACGGCGTCACCGGCAGCGGCAAGAGCCGTATGCTCAGAAGCCTGCGCGCGGCAGGCGCGCAGGTGCTCGATCTGGAGGAACTCGCCGCGCACCGCGGTTCGGTCCTCGGCACCCTGCCCGGACGGCCGCAACCTTCGCAAAAGATGTTCGAAAGCCTGCTCCTGCAGAAAATGCGTTCCTTCGATTCCAGGAAAGAGATTTTTGTCGAAGGCGAATCGCGCAAGATCGGCCAGTTGCAGGTCCCCGAAGCGCTCATCGGGCGCATGCGCGCGAGCGAATGCCTGCTGCTCGAAACCGATACCGCGACGCGCGTGGCGCTGTTGATGGACGAATACCGCCACTTCTTCACCGACCTCGCCCTGCTCGGCGCGCAACTGGATTGCCTAGTCGGCCTGCACGGCCGGGTGAAAGTGGGCGAGTGGAAGTCGCTCGCCGCGGCCGGGGACTGGCCCGTGCTGGTCTCGCGCCTGCTGGAGGAACACTACGATGCGGCCTACCGGCGCTCGGCCGCGCACAATTTCCCGCGCCTCGCCCAGGCGCGCAAGCTGCGCATCGCCTCAGCGAATCCCGCCGCGTTCGACGCCGAGGCGCGCCGCGAAATACTGCGCCAGCACGCCGGCATCGAACCGCACCCCGCATAGCCCGATGTGGCCATCGGGCCGCAGCAGATAATAGGAGGTTGCGGGAATCCGGGCGCGCGCCAGCTCGGCGTCATTGGCGGCGTTGGATGGTATTGCGTGCACCTTCACCAGATCACCCGCGGCCGGCGCCGGCTGGCCGGCCACCACCAGCTGAAAATGCAGATCGTCCAGCTTGCGGAACAGGTCCTCGAGCGGCCCTTGCGCCGAAAATCTCAGCTGAAGCCATGGGAAGCGATCGCCGGCGCGCGGCGCGTCACGAGGCAATCCGGGCGCCGATTCCGACAGCGTGCGCCCGCGATAGTGAATGCCGATCTGCGAGACGATACGGAACACGGTACGACGCACCGGAGCCAGGCCGAGCGCGAACGCGGCGACACGCGCAATCACGTGAGTACGCAGCAGGCTGACGAACCAGCTGTCGTTCACGACCACCATGAACGCGCGGTCGGTCGTTTCGAGGAGGCGTCGGGCCACGGGGACTCGCTCTTCCTCGTAGGAATCGAGCAGGCGGGCCTCGGCGCGCCCGCCAGCGACGAGCGCGAGCTTCCAGGCCAGATTGTAGGCGTCCTGCAGTCCGGTGTTCATGCCCTGCGCACCGACCGGGCTATGGACATGCGCCGCATCGCCGAGCAGGAAGCAGCGCCGGTCGCGAAAACTCGCCGCGGCGCGGTGGTGTATGCGATAGGTCGAGAACCATGTGCAGTGCGTGACGGCGATGCCGGTGCCGGCTTCGCTGCGCAGCGTGGGTAGAACGTCGTTTAAGCTCAGGTCCTCCCTGCCCGTCAGCTCGTCAGGCAGGATGCCGACGATGCGCCAGTGGTCCTTGCCGCGCATCGGGAAGAAAAGGTGAAAGCGCCGGCGCCAGAGATAGACGTTCAACTCGCCGCTCACCATAGTGCCGGTGGCTTCGGTATCGGCAACGAAAAACACATGCTCATAGGCGGCGCCGGGAAAGCCGATGCGGTTAAGATCGCGCACCGCGCTGCGGGCGCCGTCGCAGCCCGCGACCCAGGCGGCGCGAATTTCGCGCCTCGCTCCGTCGGCGCCTTTGAGCGTCGCCTTGACGTGATCGGACTGCTGCACGAGAGCGACGAGCTCCGTGTTCCATTGCACGCTCAGTCCCCAGTCACGCAGCCTCTCGCCCATGATGCGCTCGTTGTCGTCCTGGCCGAGGATCAGGATGTACGGGTAAGGCGTCGCGCCGCGCCCGGTTTCTCCCAGGGGCACGCGCGCCGCGCGCCGGCCGCGTGCCCAAATGTTGGCGCCGGTGGCGGACTTGCCGAGTTCGATCGCACGCTCGACGATGCCGAGCTGCGCGTAGATTTCCAGCGTGCGCGCGTGCACGCCGAGCGCCCGCGTCTGCAGCGCCGGCCCGGCGTGGCGGTCGATGATCAGCGCCCGCACGCCGCGCCGCGCGAGTTGGTTGGCGAGCATCAGCCCGGTCGGGCCCGCACCGACGATCAGGACATCCGTATCCATGCGAGGCCCCGGATCATCCCACGAACACTGGCGCCGGCAATTTCATGTAGCTTACTTAAATGCCGCCCGCCGCCAAGCGCAACTTCCTGTTCGCCCTTTTTTTTGCTTCCGGCTTCACCGGGCTGATCTACGAGTCGTTGTGGTCGCATTACCTAAAATTGTTCCTCGGGCACGCCGCGTACGCGCAGACGCTGGTGCTGGCCATCTTCATGGGCGGGATGGCGCTGGGCGCCGCGCTGGCGAGCGCCGTCGGCGGCAGGCTGCGCAACCTGCTCGCGGCCTACGCGATAGCCGAGGCCTGCATCGGCGCTTTTGCGCTGCTGTTTCACTATCTGTTCGCAGCGATCATCGACCTGTCGTTCGCAAGCATCATTCCGCGCCTCGCCTCGCCCGCCGCGGTCGACGCCTATCGCTGGGGAATCGCGCTGTTGCTGCTGCTGCCGCCGTCGATCCTGCTCGGCACGACCTTTCCGCTCATGAGCAGCGCCGTGATCCGGCGCTTCCCCGGCGGCGATGGCGGCAATCTCGCCACCCTGTATTTCACCAACAGCCTCGGCGCCGCCTCAGGCGCCCTGGTCGCCTCCTTCCTGCTGATCGGCTGGCTGGGGCTGCCCGGGACGCTCCAGCTCGCAGGAA
>Ga0187893_10005584_pt1 | contig 22414 bp, 14 predicted proteins | sample MA1701074metaG_FD_139574 | JGI IMG/M metagenome (GOLD analysis project Ga0187893, IMG submission 139574) | White microbial mat communities from a basaltic lava cave in the Kipuka Kanohina Cave System on the Island of Hawaii, USA - MA170107-4 metaG ...
CGTGCGTGAACTCGAGCACCGCGGCGAGCGGGACGAAGACGAGGAGCCAGTTCAGGAGGTTCGGCGCCGCGAAGGCGCGCTTCCAGTCCATGGGCCGGGATGATCGCCGCGACGCGACGCGGCGGCAAGGACCGCCCTATCGGGTCGGCAGGCGGAGGATCCCGACTCGCCCGGCGACGACGCGGGCCGAAGCCTCGCCGACCCGGACCCCGCCGAGGAACACCTCGAAGGAGTGCGTCCCCTCGGGGAGCGGGCCGAGGAGCGAGCCGGGTCCGACCGCGAGCCTCGTCCCGAACTCCAGCGGCTCGGGGCGCCCCTGGTCGCCGATGCCGAACCGGGGGATCGGCTTCCCGTCCGCGCGGCGAATCGCCAGGCGGCCGCCGCCGGGAGGGGGAAGCAGCTCCGTCGCGACCAGGAGGTGGCCGCCCGGCGCGAGGGGGACCTCGATGGCGTCTCCGTCGGGGATCGCGGCGGGCTCGCCGACGAGTCCGCCCGGGCCGAGGAGCAGGAACTCGGACCATTCGCCGCGGGCCTCCTCGTTCAGTTCGAGGCTCCCGTCCTCCTCGGCGTCGGTCCAGTGGGCCCACTCGTCGGCCTCCCCGGAGTCGGGGTCGCGGCGGAAGGTGAAGAGGGCGGCCTCCCCGTCCGGGAGCGCGCCTCCCCCGGGCAGCCGCGGCCGGATCCGGATCGGGCCGCGGGCCGCCAGCGCCTCCAGGGCCGGGCCCGCGTCGATCCGGAGGTCGACGGGGACCTCGACGACCTTCCCGGCCTCGAGGACGACTTCGACGGGGCCGCCGGGCGGGAAGAGCACCGCCGCGCGGCGCGGCCTGGCGGGCAGCGGGCGCCACGAGACCGTGGCCGGGCCGGGGACGCCGGTCCACTCGTGGGAGAACTCCCCCCGCTCGCGCCGATCCGTGGCGCCCGCGGCGAAGCCGAGCCGTCGCGTCTCGCGGCCCTGCGCGAGCGCGACCTCGAGCTCGAGGACCGCGCCCTGCGGGATCGCCGGCTCCGTCCGGACGAGGAAGCGGATCCCGGCGGCGGCGGCGAAGCGCAGGGTCACCGTCTCCCGCGCGCGGACGGTCCCGTGCCAGGGCTGGAGGATCGACTCCGACGAGAGCGCCTGCCGGCGGGGGCCGCGCGGTCCGTCCACGAGGCGCGTCTCCAGGACCGAGACCTGGAACGCGAAGTCGCGATCCGGCGGGAGCAGGACGACCGCCGGCTCGGCGGGCCGCCACTCCTCGACCCGCGCCCCCGGCGGGGGGTCGTCGCGGCCGGGATAGGCCCGGAAGCCGCTCCCGTCCGGCGGCGCGACGGAGACCCGGACCGCGAGCCCCTCCGTCTCGGGAATCGGCCCCTCGACGCGAAAGGTCGCGGGCTCCAGGCGGGGGCGCTGGAGGACCACGCGGGCGGTCCCGCCCTCCTCCACCTCGACCTCCCTCGCGAGGGCGGAGATCCCCTCTCCGACGAGGCCGACGTCGTACCGGCCCGGGACCGCGATCGGGATCCGGCCCGACTCGTCCGCCGCGAAGGAGGCGTGCGGGACGAGGGCGAGGTCGTCCACTCCGCGGGCTCCGGCAGGGAGCGCGTAGGCCTCGACCCAGCGCCCGTCCGACGCCGCGGAGTCGTCCGCGAGGGAGACCTCGATCCAGGACCCTCGCCGCTCGCGGGCCGGTGGTGCGCCCTCGGCCGTCGGCCCGGCGGCGCCGGCTGCCGGCCCGCGGCCGCCGGACCCCGCGGTCGTCGGGGACCGGGACTCGGGCGGGGCCGGCGCGTCGCTCGCGGAGCCGGCCGGGCGCTCCAGGAAGCGGATCTCGGGCAGCGGCCGGAGAATCCACGCCCCGAGGAACCCCGCCGCGACCGCGGTCGCGAGCCAGAGCGCGGCGAGGAGGCCGGCTCTCCCGTGCGACGCCATGGCCCCATCATGCGCCCGGGCGCGCGATCCGGGAGGGGATCCCCGTCAGCGCCCGGTGGCGCGCTCGCGCAGGATCGCCTCGATGTCCGGCCGGCAGGTCTGGCAGCCGCGGCAGGCGCCCGTGGCGTCGGCCACGTCCTCGACGGAGGCGCAGCGGCGCTCGGCGATCACGCGCCGGAGGTCGTCCGCGGTGAAGCCGAAGCAGGTGCAGACGACCGGCGCGGCGGATCGGGCCGGGCCCGGCACGGCGCGGCGGCCTACTTCGCCGCCAGCAGCGTGTCGAGCTGCTCCTTGATCGCCGCCTTCGGGCGGAGCCCGGTGATCTTCGCGAGCTCCTTCCCGCCCTTGAAGAAGATGAGGGTCGGGACCGCCATCACGTCGAACCGGGTCGGCGTCTCGCGGTCCTCGTCGATGTCGAGCTTGCCGACCTTGACGCGGCCGGCGTACTCCTTCGCGATCTCCTCGACGATGGGGGCGAGGCTCTTGCAGGGCCCGCACCAGACCGCCGAGAAGTCCACCAGGACCGGGACCGCGGCGTCCAGCACCTCGGTCTTGAAGTTCTGGTCCGTGAACTTGACGAGATCGCTCATCCTCTTCGCCTCCGGCGTGACGGGCCTGCCTGCGTCCGGGATTCCCGCCGCGGAGCGACGGGGAAGAGGGCGTTTGTAGCGATGGCGGGGGAGGCCGCCAACCTTTTCCACCTCGCGGTACGATGACGCGTCCGGCGGGCGCCGCGTGAGCGCCGCGCCGCGGTCCGAGGAGGGCGGGATGGCCGAGGGGGCGGGCCGGATCGCGATCGCGGGGGCGGCGGCGGCCGCCTTCGTCGTCGGCGCCGCGGCGGGATGGCTCGTCGCGCGCGCCGGCGCCGGGGACGCCCCGCCGCCCCCGACCCTCGGCAACCCGCTGTTCGACGCGAAGCAGGGCGAGTCGCTCGCGCTCCGCCGCGCGGACGGCACCCTCTTCAACTACCGCGTCCTGGAGGCCGACCTCCAGACCGTCCTCCTCCTCGCCGAGACCCAGGCCCCGGGGCAGCCCCTCGGCGCCCGGCAGCTCCGCGTCTCGCGCACCTGGTTCGGGTCGTTCCTGATCCTCGAGGGGGACGTCCAGCCCGAGGTCAGCGAGGCCTCCACGAGGGACTTCGTGCTCGAGCGCGTCACCCCGGCGACGTGGCTCCCGCCGGCCCTCGGCCGCCCGCTCCGCTGCTGGAGGTTCCACGGCCGCCACCGCGTCGTCGGACCGATCACCGTGTGGACGAGCGACGAGGTCCCGGTCCACGGGGTCGTGCGGATCGACGGAGACAAGGGGACGCTCTTCGAGTACCACGGGTCCCACGGCGGGCCGTGAGCGCCCCGGCCACGGTCCACGGGTTCCTCCTCGACGCCCTCCGCGGGCACGGGGCGCGGCCCGCCCAGCGCTGGGTCGGTCCCGCGGGGACCTGGGAGAGCCGGACCCACGGGGAGCTGCGCCTGCTCGCGCTCCGGCTCGCGGCGGGGCTGCGCGCGGCGGGGCTGGAGGCGGGGGAGCGGGTCGCGCTCGTGGCCGACAACGGCCCCTGGTGGCCCGCGGCCGACCTGGCGATCCTGGCCTGCGGCGGGGTGGACGTCCCCCGCGGGACCGACACCACGGCGACGGAGCTCGCCCGGATCCTCGAGCACTCCGAGGCGGTCGGCGCGGTCGCCGTCGGCGAGGAGGCCCTCCGGAGGGTCCAGGCGGCGACCGGGACGGCGCGGGGGCTGCGGTTCGTGGCCCGGCTCGACGCCCCCCGGGGAGGAGTCCCGGAGGGGGTCCTCTCGGGCGAGGAGCTCTCCTCCCGCGACCCGGCCGACCCGGCCGGGCTCCCGGCGGTCGGGCCCGAGGACCTCGCCTCCATCATCTACACCTCGGGCACCACGGGGCGGGCGAAGGGGGTCACCCTGCGCCACCGCAACTTCCTCCACCAGCTCCGGACCGTGCCGCCGGCCTTCGACTTCCAGCCCGGGGACCTCTTCCTCGCGATGCTGCCCCCCTGGCACTGCTTCGAGCGGGTCGTCGAGTACGTCGCGCTCGCCGTCGGGGGGGAGGTGGCCCACAGCCATCCGCGACACTTGAAGGAGCACATCCCCGCGGTTCAGCCGACCTGGATGGCGACGGTCCCCCGGGTCTGGGAGATGGTGCTGGCCCTCTCCGGCTGGGCCCGGCTGGAGGGGCGGGACCCCGTCCGGGCGGGGGCGGCCCTGCGCGCGGCGGTCGGGGGGAGACTGCGCTGCGCGGTGTCCGGCGGCGGGCGCTGCCCCGACCAGGTCGACCGCGCCTTCCATGCCTCGGGGATTCGGTTCCTGGTCGGCTACGGCCTGACGGAGACCGCCCCGGTCCTCACCGTCCGCCGCCCGGAGGACAACGCCGTCGGCACTCTCGGCCGCCCGCTCGATGAAACGCAAGTCCGTGTCGTGAATAGAGATACGGGCGAAGCGCTCGGCCCCGGCCAGACCGGCGTGATCCAGGCGCGGGGGCCCCAGGTGATGCGGGGATACTGGAAGGACCCGGAACTCACGGGGCGCGTCCTCGCGGCCGACGGCTGGTTCGACACCGGGGACCTCGGCCTCCTCCGCCCCGACGGGAACCTGGAGTTCCGGGGCAGGGCCAAGGACACCATCGCGCTCCGGGGAGGGGAGAAGGTGGAGCCCCAGCCCCTCGAGGACCGCCTCGCCGAGAGCCCCCTCGTGGAGCACGCCGTGGTGGTCGGGCAGGACCGGAAGACCCTCGGCGCCCTCGTGGTGCCGAGACGGGAGGCCGCCGAGCGGGAGGCGCGGCGCCGGGCCTCCCTCCCCGACGGCGCCCCGGTGCCGTCGGGAGCGCTGGAGGCCCTGATCCGGGAGGAGTGCGCCCGGCTCCTCACCGACGAGGCTGGCTTCGCCCCCCACGAGCGGATCGGCCGGGTGGCCCTCCTCGACGGCCCCTTCACCGTCGAGGACGGCCTCCTGACCGCCACGCTGAAGGTCCGACGCGCCGCGGTCCTCGAGCGGCACGGGGACCGGATCGAGGCCCTCTTCGGCGGGGAGGGCTGACCCCTCCCCAACCCCCCTTTCTCTTGCCCCTTCCCCCCTCGCGGGCTACGCTCCCCGGCTTCCCGTCGCCCCGACTCCGGAGGTCTCCGCGATGAAGCTCCGCATCCGCCACAGCAACACGAAGCGCCGCCGGAAGGTGGGGTTCCTCCGCCGCAATCGCACCCGGAAGGGGAAGAAGATCATCTCCAGGCAGCGGCGCCGCTACGGCGCCTACCGGGGCTGGAAGCGATAGCCCCCCCTCCCCCCCTCCCGAGGGGCCGCTCGGAGGAATCTCCGCTTTTCTCCTTGACGGGGGTCCCGGGCGGCGCCATGATCCGGGGTGCAATCGGGTCGGGCGGAGACCGGGCCGGACACGGCCCCGTCTCGTATGAGTCCAGAGAGGTGACGTGGCCGGGGCGGGCGCTTCGCCGGGAACGGCGGGGGCCCCAGGGCCGGCCCGAGTCTCAAGGTGCCCGAAACCGCGCGGACGGAACCGGGCCCGGGGGGGATGGAACCGATTGCTCCCTTTGGCATCCACTGCCCGAGGTCGAGAGCAGGGCGCGACCCGCGCCCGTTCCCTCTCCGTCGAATCCGCCCCCGGTCCGTCCGCAGGCGCACCGGTCTCGAACCCAACCATGACCCAGGGCGCACCAGAAGGGCAGCCGAACTCCGTGCAATCGGGGCGGCCCCGCGCCAGCAGGAGGAGGTAGCACCCATGGCTCGCATCGGCCTCGTCTCGAAGGTCGCGACCGCGGTCTTCGCGGTCGGCTCGCTCGCCCTCGCCGGCTGCGGCGGAGGCGGTTCCGGCGGCGGCGTCCCGCGACCGCCCGACGACTTCAACCTCGGCACTCCTCCGACCGTGTTCAAGCTCCAGACCCCCCTCGGCCTCGCGGGGAGCCGGGGCTCGGGCACGAACGTCTTCGTGGCCCTCAATCTGAAGGACCGGGAGTTCAATCCCGCGTTCGTCCAGATGGAGTACGGCTGGGACGTCAACGGGGTCAACGGGATCGAGGGCTCCTTCGGCGACCCGACGACCACGGACGAGTTCTTCCCCTGCACGCCGGCCATCGGCCTCGGCGAGTCGCTGAACGGGATGGACACCGCCGGCGGCAAGGCGGGCGCCGACCACCTGTTCGTGTGGGACTCGGCCACGGACGTGCCGGGGGCGCGCTTCCCGACCCTGGACTACGACTACACCCCGCAGGGCCGGCCGAAGAACGGCTCCGACGGGCTCCCGCTCTTCCTCGTCACCCCGGGCATCAAGCTCCGCGCGCGCGCCAACGACGCCGCGGGCGCGCCCGGCCGCTGGGGCCCCTGGAACACGACCGTCGCCTTCGACCTCAACAACAACAACCAGCCGACGGTGAACATCGACGAGACCCAGGGCATCTTCGGCGTCACGCCGAACGCCTCGGGCGCCGCGGCCGACGAGGACGTGATCCTCAACCTGCGCTTCACCGACCTCGACTCCGACCCGATGGCGGTCGCCGTGGACTGGGCGCAGGTCCCCGAGGGCGCGGACCTCGCCGACCCGAACGTCCTCGCCTCCCTGCTCTGGTTCCCGGCCACGACCACCGCGGGCACGCCCGACACGAACCTCCCCTCCTCCCCGGGCGCCGGCACCCCCGCGACCTACTCCTGGGACTCCGTCGCCGACGCCGGCACGGTCAACGGCCGGTTCATCCTGCGCGCGACGCCCTTCGACGCGAAGTCGGAGCTCGGCCCCACGGTCCTCATGGACGACGGGGTCGCGATCGCGCAGTCGTTCCGCCTCGACAACTACACGATCTTCACGGACCCGGGCACCGCGCTCTCGCAGCCGAGGATCGGGCACCGCGCGACGACCCTCGCCAACGACCGCGTCCTCGTCACCGGCGGCCGCACGAGCACCGGCGGCGCGTCGGTCAACTCCGCCGAACTGTTCTTCCCCGGCATCGGCGAGACCACCCTCGGCGCCGTGGCGGCCACGGCCCCCATGGCGACCGCCCGCTCGTTCCACTCGGCGACGCGCCTCTTCGACGACCGCGTCGTCGTCATCGGCGGCTTCTCGTCCGCCGGCGGCGTCCTCAACTCGATCGAGGTCTACGACCCGTCGGCCGGCACCTGGGCGACGCTCGGCGGCGCGACCCTCGCGACCGCCCGCGCCCGGCACTCGGCCGTCACCCTGCCGAACGGCGACGTCCTCGTCTCCGGCGGCGTGGACGGCACGGGCGCCGCGCTCTCCAGCGCCGAGATCTTCCGCGTCTCCAACAACACCGTGACGCAGGTCGCCGAGGCGATGTCGGCGGCCCGCCACTCGGTCACCGGCGTCCTCCTCCCCGACGGCCGCATCCTCATCCCCGGCGGCAAGAACACCGCCGGCGGCGGCCTCTCCAGCGTCGAGATCTACGACCCCCTGGACAACGGCGGGGCCGGCGGCTTCGTCGCGGCGCCCTCGATGTCGGCGGCGCGGGGCGACCACTCGATCTCCCAGGCCCCGGACGGCCGGGTCTTCGTGGCCGGCGGCACCGGGCTCTCCTCCGTGGAGATCTTCGACTCCCTCTCGGGCACCTGGTCCTCCGCGGCCGCGATGAACACCGCGCGGGCCGGGCACGTCGGCGTCCTCACGGGCGACGGGCGCCTCCTCCTCGCCGGCGGCCACAACGGCGCCACGGTGATCGGGACGGCCCAGGTCTACATCCCCTCCTCGAACTCCTACGACGCGCCGAACGGCGACATGCAGACCGCGCGGCGCGACGCCGCCGTCACGACCCTGAACAACGGCCGCGTCCTCATCGTCGGCGGGCAGAACGCCGCCGGCACCGCGCTCGCCTCGATCGAGGTCTACTCGCCGGACGGCGGCTTCAACTACGGCCCGACGGCGAGGATCGCGACCCCCTCCGAGCCGCAGTCCTGGGCCTTCGGCGCGCTCCTCTCCTACCGGCTCATCGACCGCGAGACGAACCCGGCCCGCGTGCTCTTCCAGTATTCGATCTCCGGCGGTCCGTGGCAGGCCTGCACCTCGGCCGGCGGCCTCACCGACGACGGCGTGGCCGACACCATCGCGGGCGACGAGAACGACGGCGTCGTCAGCCTCCGGACGACGGCGAGCGACAGCACGCTCCCCATCGACCCCTACCTCGTCAACACGGTGGGCGACCACCTCTTCGTCTGGGACATCTCGAACGACCTCGGGCAGAACAACTACGACGCGGTCAAGGTGCGCGTCATCCCCTTCGGCGCGTTCCGCGGCGTCGCCGCGACGACGACCTCCTTCAAGATCGTGCGAAACACGAAGGTGATCCCGCAGTTCGCCGGCTTCACCCAGCCGGCCCACGGGAACATCCGCTTCGACTACCACCTCCGCGACATCGACGCGAGCGCCACGCCCGGCCAGGGCGACACGGCGCGCGTCGTGTTCGAGTTCGGCCGCGACCTCAACGGCGACCAGCAGATCCTCACCGACGACGGCGAGTCCTGGACGACCTGCACGGCGGCCCCGGGCGGCGAGGCCATCGGCGGCTTCAACAACTACCCGCTCGTCACCAACGTGAACGCGCCCGGCGCCATCGGGACCACGGGATGGCACGTGTTCGTCTGGGACAGCGTCCGCGACCTCGGCTCCCCGAATCCCAACGAGATCTGGACCGACGTCATCGTCCGGATCACCCCCTACGACTTCCCGGCGGGCGACGCCGAGGAGACGAAGGGCCGCCAGGAGTCCCTCGGGAACACCCAGGGCTTCCGGATCGACATCGACCCGAACGGCCTCTTCCTCGTCTCCTGGAGGGTGCAGGGCGGCACGACGTACACCGCCGGCAACCCCATCCAGGGCGTGCGCCTCGACGAGCAGATCATCTTCACCTTCTCCAACGAGGTCGACCCGACGACGGTGGACGGCACCGTCGGCCGGACGACCCTCCCGATCACGGTGGGCGGCGCGAGCCCCCGCCAGGTGCTCGGCACCTACCTGGCGAACCCCGCGAACTACCGCGAGGTCGTCTTCTACCCGCAGCTCAACAACATCGTCAACGGCGCCGCGCAGTACAACGGGAGCGAGAACCCGACGATCCTGACGCGCAACACCGACGTCCGGGTCTTCATCCCCGGCTACCAGCCGGGCAGCAACCCCGCCTCCGCGAACGTCCTCCGGCTGCGCTTCCCCGGCGCCGGCGGGACCGCCGTCGAGATCGTGAACCTCCCGACGCTCACGTTCAACCCCGGCTTCCGCACGACCGCGGCGGCCGGCACGACGGCGTTCTACCCCAACGGCTCCTCGCCGACGTACGTCACCTCGACGCCGACGAACGGGCAGGCCAACCAGGCCCTGAACCAGGGCATCTCCGTCACCCTGGACGGCCAGATCTCGGCCGAGACCTTCAGCCCGACGGCGATCAAGTTCCGGGTGGACGTGGACGGGGACGGCTTCGTCGATCCGAACGACTCCGTCATCCCGGGCGCCATCAGCATCGCCAACACCGCCGGACCGAACGGCGGGGCGGTCATCACCTTCACGCCGATGTCCGGCTTCAACTACCCCATCGGCTCGAGCATCCTGGTCGACTTCTCCGGCCTCCGCGCCGGGGACGGGACCATGTCCGACGGCGGGACCAACAACCTCGGCCGGATGTCCTTCGGCACGACGAACACCGGCACCACCACCACCTACACCTTCTCCGAGGACTTCCAGTCCCAGACGAACAACGACACGAGCGTGACGAACGCCCTGTGGGACTCGGCGCTCTTCGACGGCGTCCTCACCGGGCTCCGCGACGGCGGCGACGGGTCGGACGGCACGCCGTCGGCCAACGCCTCGGGGCTGACCACCTTCTCGGCGAAGTCTGAGTACAACTTCTCCTCCTTCAACATCGGCGCGAACCAGATCTGGCGGTTCACCGGCGGCGGCACGAACCAGCCGGTCGTCATCCGCTGCACGGGCGACGTGAACATCGCCGGCGTGCTCGACGTCTCCGGCGAGGACGCCAACCTCGGCACGGGCCGCGGCTCGCAGTCCACCCCGTACGGCACCACCTCGACGAACTACGGCCTCCGCTACTCGACCACCTTCGCGTCCGGCGCCACGGCGCTTCCCGGCGGCTACGGCATCGCGGGCGGCGGGGCCGGCGGGTCTTCCCGCCACCTCACGAGCGGCAACAGCGGCAGCAACGGCGTCGGCGGGTCGGGCGCCGGCACGGGCGGCAGCCAGTACTCCACGCAGTACGCCGGCGGCGGCGGCGGCGGCGGCCACGCCCAGTCCGGCCAGAACGGCGGCGTCTACACCACCGGCTACACGGGCAACGGCAGCGGCGGGTCGTCCTACGGGGCCTCCGACATGGCCAACGGCCAGGAGGCGGGCGCCGGCGGCGGCGCGGGCGCGTCCTACTACACCTACTACTCCTACTCGGACGAGACCGCGAAGGGCAGCGGCTCCTACCAGACCTACTACTTCTACCACCCCGGCGGATCGGGCGGCGGCGGCGGCGGCGCGGTGAAGGTGCTGTGCAACGGCGCCTTCACGGTCACCGGCTCCGGCATCATCGACGCCTCGGGCGGCGTGGGCGCCAACGGCTACTACTTCTACGCGGCCGGCGGCGGCGGCGGCTCCGGCGGCAGCATCTGGATCGTGAGCGGCGGGGCGGTAAACGTCGGCGGCATGCTCGACGTGCGGGGCGGCTACGGCGGCAACCAGTTCTACTACCACCCGACCAGCACCACGAGCAACCCCACCCGCTACGGCTGCACCGGCGGGCACGGCTCCGCGGGCCGCATCCGGATCGAGGGGCCGAACATGACGACGAAGACGCAGACCAACTTCATCGCCGGCACGCACTTCAACACCGTCGCGTCGGTCGCCGGCGCCTCGACGAACCCGAACTCGGGCTCGTTCCCCTCGGGCAGCACCGTCAACATCGACAACATCGCCAAGGACTCGAACGGCTACATGAACTTCACGACGATGAGCATCCCGTCGGGCACGACCGTCACGCTCACCGGGAGCAGCCCCGCGAAGATGCGCTTCACGGGGAACGTCTCCATCAGCGGCACGCTGATGGCCATCGGCAGCGCCGGAGGGGCCGGCAGCTCCGCCACGCAGACGGCCCCGAACCCCACCGCGGGGGCCGGGGCGCTGGGCGCCGGCTCGGGCGGCCTCCCGAACAGCTCCGGCACGACGAGCCACAGCAACGCGCTCAACGGCAACGGCTCCGGCGGCGGCAGGGGCGGGCTCCGCTCCCGCGGCTGGACGAGCGGCTCCTACGTGTACTACTACGGCGGCTCGGGCGGCGGCGGCGCCCGGACGCTGCTCAACGACCGGGGCATGGTCGTCGGGACCAACACCGGCCAGATCCCCAACGCCTTCAACACGATGAGCGCCGAGGGCGGCTTCCACGTCTACCTGAACTGGTACTACAACGCGGCCATCGACGGCGGCGCGGCCGGCACCGGCTACGTGGACCCGAGCGCCATGACGCTCTCGAACCTTCAGGGCGGCAGCGGCGGCGGCGGCGGCGCCAACGCCGGCTACAACTACAACAACGGCTCCACGGTCTACTTCTACGGCGGCACCCCCGGCGGCGGCGGCGGCGGCGGCATCGCCATCGAGACCGCCAGCAACTTCGCCATGGGCTCGGCGGGGAAGATCGACGTCCGCGGCGGCAACGGCGGACAGTACCCCGGCGTCTACTACGCGGGGTCCGGCGGCGGCGGCTCGGGCGGGAACGTCCTCATCCGCGCGAACTCGCTCTCCATCTCGGCCGGCGCGACGATCGACACCATCGGCGGGCTCGGCGGCGAGTGCTACAGCGCGCCGACCTCCTACCACATGGGCAGCAACGGCGGCAACGGCGGCCTCGGCGGCGTGCGCATCGAGTCCGTCTCGTCCCAGAACTTCCTCAACCGGGGAGGCATGCTCGGCGTCACCACGAGCACGGGCTCGATCAGCCTCTCCGACTACATGTCGGGCGACCGCGGCGCCACCTTCTGGAAGGAGGAGACCGGCGGCCTCGCCCCCAACTTCAGCAACTCCTCGATCACCTTCGCCGGGAACGTGCAGGCGAGGCTCGAGGGGGCGCACCCGCACCCGGTGACCGGCATGCGGGACAACGGCAACACCGGCTTCCAGGACCTCGCCACCACGCCGCTCAACGCCGGCTTCAGCGACGCCGTCGACGGGTACCGGCACTGGAGGCTGTTCTTCCAGCTGGCCGTCGGGTCGCCTCCGCCGACGGTGGACGCGATCTCCCTGGACATCACGACGAAGTAGAGCGACTCGCGACCGCGCAGACGGGGCCGGCGGGTGACCGCCGGCCCCGTTCGATTCCGGCGGCCGGCGTGCGCGCTCCCGCGGTCCTGTAAGCGGGGTCTTACAGTCGGCGCGCGCCCTTGACCCTGCGGCCCCGGCCCCCGCCTCCGCCCGCCCGGCCTGGGGATTGCAGTCCCGCCGAGCGGGGGCGCTCCCGGGACGCCGCGGGCCGGGCCCTCCGCGGACCACGGGAGGTATCGGGGTGGATTCAGGGGGGCGGCTTCGTGCCGTCCGCGCTGCGGGAGCGCTCCTCCTCGCGCTCGCGGTGGCCGCGGGCGCCCTGTTCGCGCTCCGGTCCCCGGACCCCTCGCGTCCCCACATCGTCCTGGTGGTCTGGGACACCTGCCGCGCGGACAGGCTCTCCGCCTACGGCCACGCGACCGGGACGACCCCGTGGCTCGCCGGGTTCGCCGGGGACGCGGTGCTCTTCCGGGAGGCCTACAGCCCCAGTCCCTGCACGCCGCCCGCCCACGGCTCGCTGTTCACCGGGCTCCTCCCGAGCCGGCACGGCCTCCTCCAGGGGCTGGGGGACCGGATCAACCCCGGCATCCCGACCCTCGCGCAGACCCTCAAGGCGGCCGGGTACGAGACCGTCGGGTTCACGGCGAACAACTTCATCTCCGGACTCACCGGGCTCGACGCCGGGTTCGATCGCATGGCGCCGCTCTACCTGGACGACCGGGGGAAGGGGAAGGCGGGCCGCGTCCTGGCGGCGGTGGAGGCCTGGCTCCACGAGCGGGGCGCCGCGCCCCCGGAGAGGCGCGCGAAGCCGGTCTTCCTGTTCGTGAACTTCATGGACACGCACCTGCCGAGGACGCCGCCGCCGGAGGACCTCGTGGCGGTCGTCGGCGCCCCGGCGTTCCCGCCCGCCCTGATCCGCGCCCTGGCCGTGGAGCCGCGGGACGCCGCAGCGCACATGTTCGGGATCCGGACGCTCGACGACGAGACCGTGGCGGCGATGGCGACGGTGTTCGACGCCTCCGCCCGGTACCTCGACCGCAGCACCGGCCTGCTGATGGACCGGCTGCGCGACGCCTCGATCCTCGAGGACGCCGTGGTCGCGATCGTCGCGGACCACGGGGACCACCTCGGCGAGCACGGGCTCCTGAGCCACGAGATGTCCCTGTACGACGGCGTGCTCCGGGTCCCGATGGTGGTCCGATGGCCCGGCCGGCTCGACGGCGGCCGCGTCGAGACCGCGCAGGTCCGCCTCCAGGACCTCTACCCGACGCTCCTCGAGGCGGCGCGAGTCCCCGTCCCGCCCCGGACGGGACGGGACGCGGTCTCCCTGACGGAATCCCCCCTCCGGAGCCGGGTCCTGCGCGCCGAGTACCAGCGGCCGACGGCCTTCCTGCCGGAGGCGCGGCTCGCCTTCGAGGGCGCCTCGCCCGTCCACTTCCAGAAGTTCCACGTCTCGATCGACGCGGTCCAGGACCCCGGCGGACCGCGGGGGCCGCGGAAGCTCGTCCGCTACTCGCGCCAGGGCGGCGTGGGCCCCCCGGAGCCGGACTGGTTCGAGATGTTCGACCCGGTGGCGGATCGAGGGGAGCGGCGGAACCTCCTCGACGGCGCCCCGCCGGAGGAGCAGGTGGAGGTGGAGCGCCTGCGCGGGATGCTCGGCCGGTGAGGAGCCGGACATGAGCGCCCGGCGCCTCCGGTGGCTCGCGGCGGCGGCCCTCCTCGCGGCGGCCGTCGGCTGGAGCGTCCAGCGGCGCGCCGCCCCGGCCCGGCCGGACATCGTCCTGATCGTCTGGGACACCTGCCGCGCCGACCGGCTCTCCGCCTACGGGTACGGCAAGGAGACCTCCCCCTGGCTCGAGTCGTTCGCGGAGGACGCCGTGCTCTTCCGGGAGGCGTACTCGCCGAGCCCCTGGACGCCGCCGGCCCACGGCTCGCTCTTCACGGGACTCCTCCCGAAGCGGCACGGGCTCCTTCAGGGCCTCGGGGATCGGATCGCCCCGGGCATCCCCCTCCTCGCCGAGACGCTGCGGAAGGCGGGCTACGAGACGGTCTGCTTCACCGCGAACGGGTTCATCTCGTCCGTGACGGGACTGGACGCCGGGTTCGAGAAGGTGGTCCCCCTCTACCGCGGCGACTCCGTCGCCCGGGCGGATCTCGTCGTCGAGGAGATCGACGCCTGGTTGACCGCGCGCGCGAACGCGCCCGGGTGCCCGGCCCGTCCGCTCTTCCTCTTCGTGAACTTCATGGACCTCCACATTCCGCGGACGCCTTCGCTGGAGGACGCCCTGGCGATGGCGGGGAGGCCCGATCCGGGCCACGGCATCGGTCGCGCGCTGCTCCTCGATCCCACGGACGCGGTGGCCCACGTGCTCGGCGTGGAGAGGCTCGACGCCGAGACCCTCGCGGGGATGGGTCCCGTGTACGACGCGTCGGCGCGGTTCCTGGACGGCTGCACCGGGAGGCTCGCCGACCGGCTCCGGCGGGCGGGCATCCTCGACGGCGCCTTCTTCGCCCTCGCGGGGGACCACGGCGAGCACCTCGGCGAGCAGGGGCGGATCAGCCACGAGATGTCGCTGTACGACCCGGTCCTCCGGATCCCCATGGTGGTCCGCTGGCCCGGCCGGCTCGACGGCGGCCGGGTCGAGACGGCCCAGGTCCGCCTCCAGGACCTCTACCCCACGATCCTGGAGGCGGCCGGGATTCCGGTCCCGAACCGGACCGGGACGGACGCGAAGACGCTCACCGAGTCCCCGCTCCGGCCGCGACTGCTCAACGCCGCGTTCCACCGCCCGACCGCCTACCTGGCCGGGGCGCGGAAGTCGTTCTCCGGCGCCCATCCCGTCGTCTTCGAGAAGTTCCTCGTCTCGATCCACGGGGTGCAGGACCCGGCGGACGCGCCCCGGGCGAGGAAGTTCCTCCTCTACGCGAAGAAGGACGGCGAGGCGCCCGCCGTGACCCAGCGGGAGGAGCTGTTCGACCGGATCGCGGACCCCGGCGACCTGCGGGATCTCCTCCGGGAGATCTCCCCGGAGGAGCAGGAGGACGTCGAGCGGCTCCGGGGGATGCTGGTCCGGTGAGGCCCGGGGATCGCGGTCCGGCCCCGTCGCGCGACCCCGGAAGGGGAGCCGCGTGATCCCGCGGCGCCTCCGCCGGGCCGCACTCCTCGCGGTCCTCGCGGCGGCGGGGGCCTGGGTGGCCCTCCGTCCCGGCGCTCCGACGCGTCGCGACATCGTGCTCGTCGTCTGGGACGCCGGCCGGGCCGACCGGCTCTCGGCCTACGGGTACGCGAAGGACACGACGCCCTGGCTCCGCTCCTTCGCCCAGGGGGCCGTGACGTTCCGCCGGGCGTTCACCCCGCACCCCTGGAGCCCCGCGGCCCACGGAGCGCTCCTCTCGGGGATGCGCGCCCGGCGGCACGGCCTCCGGCAGGGCGTGGGGGACCGGGTCGCGGAGGAGGTCCCGCTCCTCGCGGAGACGCTCCGGGACGCCGGCTACGAGACCGTCGGGTTCGTCGCGAACGGGTTCCTGTCGTCCGAGACCGGGCTCGACGCGGGATTCGAGCGGCTGGTGCCCCTCCACCTCGAGGGTCCCGAATCGGCCCGGGCGGACCGCGTGATCGCGGAGGTGGACGCCTGGCTCCTCGAGCGCCGCAACGCGCCCCCGGCCGACCGCCGGCCGCTGTTCGTCCTCGTCAACTTCATGGACCTCCACCTGCCCCGGCGGCCGCCCGCGGAGGACCTCGCGGCGATCGCCGGAGCCGCGGGGCCCTCCCCGGCGCTGGAGCGGGCCCTCGAGGTGGACGAGCGGGACGCCCTGGCGCACGTCCTCGGCATCGAGGCGATCGACCCCGAGACCGTCGCCGCGATGGGCACGGTCTACGACGCCGCGGCGCGCCACCTCGACCGGAGGACCGGGGAGCTGCTCGATCGGCTCGAGGCCGGTGCGATCGGGGAGGACGCCGTCGTCGCGGTCGTCGCCGACCACGGCGAGCACCTCGGCGAGCACGGGTTCCTCGGCCACGAGATGTCCCTCTACGACCCCGTGCTGCACGTCCCCATGGTCCTGCGCTGGCCGGGCCGCTTCGACGACGGGCGCGAGGAGGAGGCGCAGGTCCGGCTCCAGGATCTCCACCCGACGCTCCTCGAGGCCGCGGGCCTGCCCGTCCCGCCGGACATCGCGACGGACGCGGCGCCCCTGACCGAGACCCCGATCCGCCCGCGGCTCCTGCGCGCCGCGTTCCACCGGCCCACGGCCTATCTCGATGAGGCCCGGGTCGTCTTCGCGGGCGCCCCGCCCGAGGCCTTCGACCGCTACCAGGTCTCCCTCCACGGCGTCCGGGAGTCCGAAGGGGCGCGCGGCCCCTTCAAGTTCCTGATCCACGTCCGCAAGTCGGGGGACGGACCGGCGACGACGGAGTGCGAGGAGTTCTACGACCTCGGCGCGGACCCGGACGAGCGGGAGGACCTCGTGGAGAGGGGCCGCGAGTCCGACCTCGAGGAGGGGCTCCGCCTCTGGGAGCTCATCGAGCAGTAGCCGTCCCGACCCGCCGCGGGGCGCGCGTGGCGGGGGACACCGGCCCGGCGTCCGCCGGGCGCGCCCGACGGTAGGAGCGGGCGAGGAGCAGCCCCGCCGCCGCGGCGGCGGCCAGGAGCGCGGCGCCGAGGGCGGGCTCCCCGAGGAGCGCCTTCCCCGCGCCGGCCATCGCGCCGAGGACGAGGACCAGCCCGAGGGCCCACCTCCCGAGCGCCTGGCGGACCGGGGCGGGAGCGGGGAGGTCGGGCGCCGCGCGCCGGACCGGCCCCCAGAAGCCGGGCGGGCGGGTCCGGCGGTAGAACGCGACGAGACGGTCCATGGCGACGGGCGCGGTCAGGAGCGTGGCCGAGAGCCAGGCCGCCGTCGTCACCGCCGCCACCGCCGGGATGCCCCACCAGCCCGGCACCCCGTGGAGCGGGCGGCCCTCGCCGAGGGCCCACTCGAAGGCGACGCTCGCGAGGGGCGCCGCGGCCATGGCGGCGATCTCCCCCCAGGCGTTGACGCGCCACCAGAGCCAGCGCGCGAGGAAGACCGTCCCCGTCCCGGCGAAGAACCGGATGAGGAACGAGAACACCGCCGCGACGGAGCCGGCGAGGAACGCGACCACCGCCGTCGCGAGCGCCAGCAGGACGACGGCCGCCCGGGAGGCGAACACGAGCCGCCGCTCCGACGCGTCGGGCGCGACGAACCGTCGGTAGAGGTCGTTGACGAGGTAGCCGGCGCCCCAGTGGAGCTGGGTGTCCGCCGTGGACATGAAGGCCGCGAAGAGCGACGCCAGCACGAGGCCCCGGGCCCCCGCGGGGAGGATGTCGCGCAGGAGCCGCGGGTAGCCGATCTCCGGGTCCGCGCCGGGCGCCGAGAGGTCCGGGTAGAGGACGACCGCCGCGAGCCCGCAGAGGACCCAGGGCCAGGTCCGGACGGCGTAGTTCAGGATCTGGAACCAGAGCGTGGCCCCGACGGCGTGGCCCTCGGTGCGGCAGGCGAGCATCCGCTGGGCGAAGAGCCCGCCCCCGTCGGCGGTGCGGTGGGCCCACCACTGCACGCCCACGAAGACGAGGAACGCGCCGACCGCCAGCCCGGCGCCCTCGCCGGGAGAGGGCAGGAGGTCCGTCCGCCACGCCGACCCGCCGTCGATGGCGAGCACCTTCTCCCGCAGCGCCCCGAGACCGCCCACCTCCGCCACGGCGAACGCCGCCAGCGTCACCGCCCCCGCGAAGGCCACCCAGATGAGGAGGAAGTCGTTCCAGACCACCGCCCAGAGCCCCGAGACCGTCGCGTAGACGAGCACCGAGCCGAGGGCCGCGCCGATGGCGACCGCCTTGGCCCAGGCCGCGTCGTCGCTCCCGGGCGCGAGGTCCCCGCCCGACATCGTCACCAGGATCTTCGCCATGGCGAGCAGCGGCATCCCCCCGACCAGCAGGCAGTTGAAGGGGACCGCCAGGAGGAACGCCTTGAAGCCGCGGAGGAACGCCGCGGGCCGCCCGCCGTAGCGCATCTCGACGAACTCGACGTCCGTCGTCGCCTCGGTCCGGCGCCAGAGGGGCGCGAGGAGGAAGACCGAGAGCAGCCCCGAGAAGGCGAAGCACCACCACTGCCAGTTGCCGGCCACTCCGTGGGTCCGCACGACGCCCGCCACGTAGAGGGGCGTGTCGGAGCCGAAGGTGTCCGCCGCCATGGAGGTCCCCGCGAGCCACCAGGGGAGGGATCGCCCGGAGAGCAGGAACGAGCCGCTGTCCTGCGAGCCCCGCTTGCGCAGGGCCCAGCCGACGGCGAGCGGCATGGCGAAGACGAGCGCGAGCACGACCCAGTCGGCGGGGTGGAGGTGGAGGGACACCTCCCGATCCATCGGCAGGGGGGGGCCCGGCGGGCAGGGGGAACGGGGCTACCGCAGCGCCCGGGCGACCTCCCGTGCCCGGGAGGGGGGGAGGCCCCGGTCCCGGGCCACCCGGAGCGCGTGGCGCCCCAGGGCCGCGTAGGCGGCGTCCAGGGCGGGATCCAGGGCCCGGAGGGCCTCCCGGTGGGTCCGGACGGTGGCGGCGTCCCCCCGGGCCACGGGGCCCGTCAGGGCCGCGGGGAGGCCCCGGGCCTCGAGGTTCCGGACGGTGCCCCGGACGAGGGGCAGGAGGGCCCGGAGGGCCTCCCGGGGCGGGATCCCGGCCCCGCCGGCCAGACGGACCGCGAGGTCCTCCACGGCCACGAGGTAGTTCGAGGCGGCCACGGCGGCGGCGTGGTAGAGGGCCTTCCGCCCGGGGTCGAGGGGGCGCAGGACGCCGCCGAGGCGCCGCACCAGCGCCCCGCACTCCCGCCGGGCGTCCCCCTCGTGGAACCAGCGCACCCCCCGGAGGTCGGGCGGCTCCCCGGCGAAGGTCTGGAGGGGGTGGAGGGCGGCGGTCCGGGCGCCGGCGGCGCGGAGGGGCGCCAGCGCCGCGGAAGGGACGGCGCCCGAGAGGTGGACGACGAGGGCGCCCGGCGCGACGGCGTCCGCCCGTGCGAGGCGCTGCGCCAGGTCGGCGATCTCCCCGTCGCGGACGGCGATCAGCACGAGGTCGGCGCCGCGCGCCGCCCGGGCCGGGTCGGTGAACACGCGCGCGGCGCCTCCGACGGCCCGCGCCGCGGCCCGCGCCCGCGCCCGGTCCCTCCGGCAGACCGCCGCGACGGGCCGACCCGCCCGGCGCAGCGCGCGGCCCACGGCGGCGCCCGCCGCGCCGGCGCCGAGGATCGCGATCCGCGGGCGGCGCCTCACGGGCGCACCGGGACGAGGTGGTCCACGGGACCGTTCCCGCGCCCGAGGCCGGGGGCCCGCGCGATCGCACGGTGGACGAAGTCGACGGCGGCGCGCGCCGCCGCCAGCGGCGTCCGCCCGCGCGCCAGTCCCGCCGCGAGCGCCGCCGAGAGGGTGCATCCGGTGCCGTGGGTCGAGCGCGTCCGGAGGCGCCGCCGGTTCCACGAATGCCAGCCGCCGTCCGCCGTGACGAGCACGTCGCGCACCCGCGGCCCGCCGCCGTGCCCGTCCTTCACCAGCGCCGCCCTTGCGCCGGCGGCGACGAGCGCGCGGCCCGCGGCGACCGCCGACTCGACGTCCCGCACCCGGATCCCGGTCAGGACCTCCGCCTCGGGCCCGTTCGGCGTGACGACGGCGGCGAGCGGGATCAGTCTCTCCCGGACCGCTCGCTCCGCGGCCCGGTCGAGCAGGCGATGGCCGGAAGTGGAGACCATCACGGGGTCGACGACGAGATTCGGGACGCGGCGCTCGCGCAGCACCGCGGCGACGGACTCGACGATCCGCCGGTTCGCCAGCATCCCCGTCTTCGTCGCGTCGGGCGGGATGTCGTCGAGGACCGCCTCGATCTGCTTCACCACGAAGGCCGCCGGGACCGCGTGGACCCCCGTGACGCCGCGCGTGTTCTGCGCCGTGAGCGCGGCGATCACCGCCTCGCCGTAGCAGCCGAAGGCGTGGAAGGTCTTGAGGTCGGCCTGGATCCCCGCCCCGCCGCTCGGGTCGGAGCCCGCGACGGTGAGCACGACCGGGGGCGCGCCTCGGCGGGGCATCGGCGCATGGTACCGGGGCCGGCGGCGGCCCCCGCGCCGCTAGCGGAGCCGGCGCACGGCGATCTCCCGGACGACGACGGTCCCGTTCACGAGACCCACCCCGGGCGGCGCCTCTCCCGTCCCGCAGGGACCCGTCACCGCCTGCCGCCCGTCGACCCAGACCTCCGCGATCTCCCCGCGGCGCACCAGCAGGAGGTCGACCTCGCGGCGCGCGCCGAGGGCGACGGCCGGGTTCGAGGCGGTCGCGGCCCCGTCCCGCCAGACGAACGCGCCGTTCCCGACGAGCATCCCCTGGCAGCCCGGCCCGAGGCGCACCTGGAGCGCGCCGCACCCTCCGGAGAGGTCGACGCGCACCCGCACGGCGGCGTCTCCGTACTTCGCCGTGCCGAACTCGCAGACGGACCAGTCGCCGCCCGCGGCCCGGCCCTTGACCTCGCCCCCCTCGCGCGACCACGACCCGCCGTCGCCGGGCCGGAGGTCGGCGTCCAGGACCGGAATCCACTCCTCCGACTTCCCGAGCACCGTCGCGTAGGCCGGCTCCCAGCGCGGGAACTCCACCTTCTCCCCGGCCCGCTGCCGGAGGAGCGTCTCCACCTCGGGACGCAGGACGAAGCGGTCGAGCGCGGCGTGCCAGGACTTCTCCAGCGCGGCCTCGTCGGCGCCGAACGCCCTCCGCGCCGGCATGCCCGCGTAGTACCTCTTCACCTTCTCGGCCCCGTGCTCCCGGAGGAGGTGGAGGAGCCAGCTCCCGGCCACGTCGTAGGCGTTGAACCCCGGCCTCTCCCGGAGCCACGCGTAGAAGTCCGGCGCCCCCGTCATCTCCGCGAGCTGCGGCAGCGACTTCCGTCTCCGGTAGAACGCCGCGACGGCGTGCACCGGGACGCCGTGCACGTGTTCGAGGACCGCGTTGGCGAGCCCCTCCGCGAAGAAGAGGTTCCGGGGCTCGTCGCCTGCCTTCGGGATCCGGTACGCGACCACGTGGACGAGCTCGTGGAGCCGCGTCTGGTCGTTGTCCCATGGCACGTGGCACTGGTCGTTCCAGGAGAAGCCGCCGGTGCCCTTCGTTCCGGTGATGCGGGCGAGTTCGTCGAGGTCGTCGTAGAGGAAGAGGTGGAAGCGTGCGTCGCGCTTGACGGCCAGCGCCTCGGCGATGAACGCGAGATCGCGCTCCGCCGCGGCCCCGGTCCGCTCGGCGGCCGCGGCCGCCCTCGATCCCGGGCGCACGTGCACGTCGAAGTGGTCGGTCTTGAGCGTCTCCGTCAGCACCGCGGCCGCGTCGCCGCCGGCCGCGCGCGCCGGCGGACCGAGCGCGGCGACGAGGAGGACGAGGGCGGCCCGTCGCGAGGCCATCGCCCGATGCTAGCCCGCACCTCTCGCGAACGCCACCGTCGCGACGGACTCGAGGTGGTGGGTGTGGGGGAACATGTCCACGGGGAGGACGCGCTCGACGCGGCCGCCGAGGGCCTCCGCCCGGGCGAGGTCGCGGGCGAGGGTCATCGGGTCGCAGGAGACGAGGACCAGGACCCGCGCGCGGCAGCCGCGGACGATCCCCTCGAGGACGCCGGGGCCGAGGCCCTCGCGCGGCGGGTCCGCGACGACGGCGTCGAAGCGGCCCATGGCCGGGTCGGCGACGAGCCGCTCGACGGGGCCGATCCGCCAGCGGCAGTTCGCGGCGCCGTTCGCCTCGGCGTTGCGGATCCCGTCCGCCGCCGCCTCGCGGGAGGCCTCGACGGCCGTGACCGAGCCGACCTGCCCGGCCAGAGTCAGCGCGAACAGCCCGACTCCGGCGTAGAGGTCGAGGACGCGGACCCGGGGCCCGCGGGGCACCGCGCGCCGCACCTCCTCGACGAGGGTCTCCGCGGCGCGGGCGTTCGTCTGGAAGAACGAGGTCGGCCCGATCTCGAAGAGGACGCCGCCGACGCGCTCGCGCCAGCGGGGCCGGCCGGCGACGTGCCGCGTCCGGGGGCCGAGGACCACGGACGACTCCCACTCGTTGCGGTTCAGCGAGACGCCGCCGAGGGGCGGCCGGATCGCGGCGATCTCCTTCGCCGCCGCGCGGAGCCCCGGCGCCTCCTCGTCGGCGGTCACGATCACGAGGTGGGAGTCCCCGGTCGCCCTGCCGCGCCGGAGGACCAGGTGGCGCAGCGCGCCGCGGCC
>Ga0187893_10005585_pt1 | contig 22412 bp, 15 predicted proteins | sample MA1701074metaG_FD_139574 | JGI IMG/M metagenome (GOLD analysis project Ga0187893, IMG submission 139574) | White microbial mat communities from a basaltic lava cave in the Kipuka Kanohina Cave System on the Island of Hawaii, USA - MA170107-4 metaG ...
CTGCTCGACATGATGATGCCGGAAAAAGACGGGATTCAGGCGTGCCGCGAGATTCGCGCCACACCTGCCACCAGCAATGTTCCCATCATTCTCATTACGGCGCATGTCGATGAGGAGACAAAGATCAACGCTCTTCGAGCTGGAGCCAGTGACTTTCTACCGAAACCTTTCTCGACGACGGAACTTCACGTTCGAGTCAAAAACCTGGTTGAGTCCTACGACGTTCAACGCAAGCTCGCACGCCAGAACACCAGGCTGGAATCGACAATCGATCAACTCAAAGATACCGAAACTCAATTGGTGCAGAGCGAAAAGCTGGCTTCGCTCGGACGATTGAGCGCCGGCATTATCCATGAGATCAACAACCCGTTGAATTTTGCCGCGACCGGATTGTTTACCCTGCGCTCCAAGGCGCGGCTGATCCCCGACGGCGAACGCGACGAATACGCGGACACGCTCAAGGACGTGGAGGAAGGCATCCAGCGGGTCAAATCCATCGTGTCTGATCTTCGAACCTTCACGCACCCTGGCGAAGGGGGCGCCGATGAAGTAAACGTGGCGGACGCCGTCAATTCGGCGTTGCGCTTCCTCAGCCAGGAGTGGCGCAACAAAGTTGAGATTCAAATCCACCTTACTGACGGTCTGACCATCTGGGCCGACAAGAACAAGCTCATCCAGATTCTGATTAATCTTCTGCAGAATTCTCTTGATGCCATCAAGGCCAAGCAGTTCACGGACGAGAAGCCGGTCATCATTATTCGTGGACGAGTGGAGCAAGGGAGGAGCCTGATCAGCGTGCGTGACAATGGCGCGGGCATCGACCCGAAAGTGCAGGACAAGATTTTCGACCCATTCTTTACCACCAAGGATGTGGGTGAAGGGATGGGGCTGGGGTTGAGTATCTGCTACCGCATCGTGCAGAGTTTCGGAGGCCAGATTCGCGTCCATAGCGAGCACGGAAAATCATCGGAATTTACGTTGGAATTTCCCGTCACTCCCCCACAATCCATCCTGCAATCGTAAACCCAGGCACGGCCATGCAAAGCTTCTACGACTACAAAAAGTTTGCCATCCTCTACGTGGACGACGAAGAGAAGTCGCTCAAATACTTCGCGCGCGCTTTCGAGGATCACTTTCGCATCCTCACCGCGACCAACGCGCAGGACGGCCTCAAACTGCTCGAACAGCACCAGGACGAAATCGGTCTGCTGATGACCGACCAGCGAATGCCTGGAGAAAAAGGCACCTGGCTGCTGGAAAAAGCCCGCCAGCTCCGGCCGCGCATTGTCCGCATCCTGGCCACGGCCTTTTCGGACATGGACGCCGCCATCGCCGCTGTCAACACCGGCGCAATTTACAAGTACGTCACCAAGCCGTGGGATCCGCCGTTACTGGAAACGACCCTTAAACGCGGGCTGGAGTTTTTCATCGTGCAGCGGGAACGGGACCAGCTTCTTAAGGAGAAGATGTCTGTCCTGCACAACTTCATGATTACGGATCGCGTTATCAGCCTCGGTTTGCTGGCGGCCGGCCTCAGTCATCACGTGCGCAATTCACTGGTCGCGGTGAAGACGTTCCTCGATCTGGCTCCGGCCAAGCTTCGAGAGGAAAAGATCGACCTGAACAACCTTCACAACCCGGATTTTTGGAAAGGCTATTACCACAGCGTGCAGGGACAAATTGATAAGATTAACCACATGCTCAAAGACCTCTGGTCCGTGTCCGAGCAGCACGTGACCGAGTTCGAAGACAAGGTGCGTTTGCACGAAGTGGTGCGGGATGTTTTGACCACGCTCAAGGACAGCCTGGCCTCGAGGAAATTGCGGGTGGACAATAGAATTCCGGACAGTCTTCCGGCGCTCACCGTAAACAAGGCCAAATTCCAGAGAATGTTTGAACTCTTGTTCAAGGACGAGATTGTCAGTCTGCCGCCGGGCAGCCACATTGCCCTCACCGCCTGCCCCAAAAACAACGACCTCTTGCCGGACAACCCTGGCGTGCAGATTGAAATCCAGGACAACGGCCCGGGGCTACCGAAGGAGGCGTTGCGCACCGTTTTCGACCCATTCGCCTTGCGCACCGACAGCCCGCTCGAATATGGCATCAACTTGATGGCCGTGTATTTCATCGTCCATCATCACGGCGGGCGGATCGAAGCGCACAGCGTGGAGGGGCAGGGGACAACTTTCCGCATCCTCCTTCCGGTGAACTGCGATCAGCCGACCCAGTTTGAGGAAAGTCAGCCGTTCTTCGAGAAGGTGCTGCTCAACGAACGGCTTTGGGAAAAGTTGATGACGGCCGATTGAAGCGGTCGTGTAAACGTCAGGGCCGCTTGGATGGCAAACTGCCAGCCGCCGCCAGGAGTCATTTCCAGTTCGAGCTTTGAAACACTCTAGTCCAGCCGTTTCACGCGCACGTTCTTGTAGCGAATCACGCTCTTGGGGTCGTGCGCTTGAAACGCGAACGTGCCACTGCCCAACTTCCGTTCGAAATCCTTGCCCGCCACTGAGCCCGCAGGCTCGGTGTATTCCAGCACGGTTTTGCCATCAATCTTCACGGTCACTTTGTTTCCCCTGACGATGATGTGTTGCGTCCACCATTTGTTGTCCTGAGCGGGCGTGAGCGCCATGTTGACCAGGCCATAGAGGCTGCCAGTCTTGATCCAATCTCCCTGCGTGACGTTTACCTGGCACTCGAAACCAGCCTTCGGCCAGCCGGTTTCCTGATATTTGGTGTGAAAATAAATCCCACCGTTGGAGCCGGGTTCCGTCATCACGTCCACCTTCAATTCAAAGTTTTTGAACGGCTGCTCTTCGCCCACGTAATAGATGTGTGATCGTGTTCCTTGCGCGACAAACGCGCCGTCTTCAATGCGCCAGGACTTGGCTGGCTCATCGCCAATCTTCCAGCCATCAAAAGTTTTCCCGTCAAAGATGGCCTTGAAGCCTGCTTCGGGATCGGCCCCTGTCGCGCGGATGGCGGCGGATAGTGCAAGAATGGTAACAAGAGATGGAGTTTTCATAGTCTGTTGAGGACGGGAGTGTGCGAAGCCGGCGAGGAGTTGGCAATCCCGGATTCAGACCCCTGCCAAAGCTCTCTTGCTCTTGTAACTGCAGCGCAGGGGCGCTCCTTACTGCTTGTCCGTCTGTCGGGCGAGAATTTGTTCGAGAACAATCTTGGTGTCGTCGATGGACTTAAGAATCTTTTCGTCCTTGAGGTAGCTGCGGAAGTTGTGGAGAAGAGTCAAACGGGATTGGATAAGCTGCGGATCCGATGGACGCTCTTTGCCGACGCCGCCGGCGAGTCCAACGATGGCGTAGGAGCGGATGGCCGCGGGAACTTTTTCGTCACTGATGATCTGCTTGAATAGCTCATTCGCTTCAACGCTGGGGCCAGTGTAGGCAAGGACGGCGTTTTGGAGATGTGCTCTCTCGTTTTGATTGGTCAGCCTTGGGTTCTTGTAAGCCGCATAAAGCGCAGGCACGCCTTGCTCTTTCAAAGTGTTACTCAGATAGCCAAGGGCCTGGCGATCCACCCGGCCATCGGGCATGACAAGTTGTTCCTGGGCGACTTGCGCGAAGGAGGTGTCCCGATACATCGCGAGCACCTGGTAGAGGTAAGCGCGGGCGTTTTCATCGATGCGGTTGGGCAGATCGATGGACGGCGGATTAGCCAAAAGGTCCTTGGCGGCTTTGAGGGCGTTGTCGCGGTACTTGCCGGGGCTGGTTTCTTCCAGCACGCGGGCGACATAGGCGACTTCCACGCCGCGCCCGCTTGTATCGAGCACTTCGGCGAGGACCGCTTCACCTTCCTCACCGCCGATCTGGTCGAGCACATCGATGAGACCGAGCCGCAAAGAAGGCGGCACGAGGAAATCCGTGCGCGCCACGTAGCGCGAGGTGAAGCCGGTGCGGATACGTTCACCAGATTCATTGAGCGGCTCGCCGACATAATCCACGTCCCGGTTCTGTTGGAGAAATGCTTGAACGACCGGCAACGCTTCCGGGCCAAGATCCACGAGCATTTGCAGATGATGGACGATCTGCCGGAAGATGCGGCTACGGGCTTCTTCACCCACGTTGGGATTAAGCTTGAGCAGTTTTTCCAGGACTTCCTGTGCCGAAAGTTTGTTGGTGACGGTGGTGGAGGATGTGCGAGTGACAGTGCGGACTTCCACTTGTTTACGCTTGGCTTCAGCGAGGGCCTGTTCAAGGAACGCCTTCTCGTTTTGCCAGCCTGCTTCTGTCGCGGCCAATTGGCCGGCCTTCTCGGCGTTCCTTTTCGAGCCGAGGTAGTAGCCGCCCCCGAATACAACAAGGACTGCAACCAGGACGGCGATGACTGTCTTCATAATGCGACTAGTGCTGAAATTCCACAGGGCAATCGGCGCACACGGGTTGAGACTTGAACACCGGCCATGAACTTTGGTTCTGCGGGAAAGTATCTCTTCACGGGACGGTCTGCTACACAGTCACGGCGTCATCGTCTGGCTCGGAATGGGAGTGTCCCGCGGCGTGATTGTGCTTCTGGCGGGCGGTCTTCAAGTCGAATTGGTCGTTGTCGGGATGCTTCGAGTCCAGGGGCGAAATGGCCCGCAGTTTTGAAATAATACCCGGCAGATGCTTCAACAAGTAATCGACTTCGTCGTCCGTGTTGTACAACCCCAGGCTGAAGCGCACACTGCCCCGCGCCCGCATGGGGCTGACGTTCATGGCCGTAAGCACATGCGACGGATCGACCGAGCCGGTGGTGCAGGCGGAGCCGCTTGAAGCGCAGATGCCGAGTTGGTCGAGCATCATCAGGATGGCTTCGGCCTCGACAAAGTCGAACGCGATGTTCGTGGTGTTCGGCAGACGCGGTTCTTTCGCGCCATTGCGGACGGTATTGGGAATCGTCTTGAGAATGGCTTGTTCCAGTCGATCCCGCAGGGCGCGGACTCGGGTGTTCTCGTCAGCAAGCGTGGACATGGCTAGTTCAGCCGCGCGGCCGAAGCCGACGATGTAAGGAATATTCTCTGTGCCTCCGCGCCGGCCGCGCTCCTGGTGCCCGCCGATGACGTAAGGTTGAAACTTCGTCCGCCGCTTGATGTAGAGCAACCCAATGCCTTTGGGAGCATGAAGCTTGTGCGCGGAGAGCGAGAGGAAATCAACGCCAGTGGATTTCACATCCAGCTTGAGCTTGCCAGGCGTTTGCACGGCGTCGGTGTGGAAGAGGACGCCTTTGCTGCGGCAGATGGCGGCAATTTCTTCGATGGGGAAAACGACACCCGTTTCATTGTTCGCCCACATGATCGAGACGATGGCGGTGTCGGGCCGGATCGCCTGATCGAGCACATGAATGTCGAGCGAGCCATCCGATTCCACAGGCAGGTAGGTCACCTCATAAGCGCGACGCTGGAGAAACTCGCCATACTTGATGTTCGCCGAATGTTCGACGGCCGTCGTGATGACGTGCCGTTTGCCGGGACTGAGGGCCAATGCGCTGTGAATCGCCGTGTTATTGCTCTCCGTGCCGCAACTGGTGAAGACGATTTCCTTGGGGTCGGCGTTAATGAGCGCGGCCAACCTGGCGCGGGCGTCGTCGAGGTGGGGCTTAATCTGACTGCCGAAATGGTAGGCGCTGGAAGCATTGCCCCACATCTCTGTGAGAAACGGGAGCATAGCCTCAACAACTTCCGGCGCGACGCGGGTCGTGGCGTTGTTGTCGAAATAATAAAGCTTCGTTTGCCTGCTCATGGACTTGGTGCGCCATCAGATGGCCCTTCCTGCCTTCGGCTGCGAGCAGGGCGACGCGATTGGATGCGCGGTCGGGAGCTTAATCTTTGATCGTTTTTGTCACGAGAAGATTTTTCCAGAAAAACGCTCGCTGGCGGAGGGAGATGTTGACAGAATTCATTCGGCGTCCTCTAATATACTAAGTTCATCGAATAACTTATGATTGAAGCTGCAGGCAAAGAATTGACGCATAACGAAGTCATCAAAGAAGCGATCCCGACGCTGGCGGGCACGATTGCGGCGACGCTGGCCAATGCGAGCACGGACCAGTTTTCCGGGGACGACAATCAATTCCTGAAATTTCATGGCGTTTACCAGCAGGATGACCGCGACCTGCGTTCGGGCGGCAAGAAATTCATTATGATGATTCGCGGGCGGATCCCCGGCGGTGTGATGACCGCCAATCAGTGGCGCGTTTTTGACGAACTCGCCTGGTTGTACGGGAACAACACTCTCCGCATCACGACCCGTCAGAGCATTCAGTTTCACGGTGTCGTCAAAGCAAACCTGCGTCAGTTGGTCAAAAAGATTAACGAAGCGATGCTCTCCACCCTCGCGGCCTGCGGCGACGTCAACCGCAACGTCCTGGCTCCGCCCACGCCGGCTTACACGAAGGCCCGCGAGCAGGTCTTTCAGGATTGCGTTCGCGTCGCTGATGCGTTGAAACCGCAGACCCGGGCTTATTACGCCATCTGGATTGATGGCTTCCAGCTCAAGATCGATGATCCGGTGAACAAGGCATACGTGGACCCGCTCTACGGCAAAACCTGGCTGCCGCGCAAATTCAAAACCGCGTTCGTGATTCCGCCGGTCAATGACGTGGATATTCTCACCAATGACCTCGGCTTTATTGCCGTCGTCGAAAACGATTGGCTCATCGGCTACAACCTCGCTGTGGGCGGCGGCATGGGGCGCACTCATGGAAATGAAGCCACTTTTCCGCGGCTCGCGGACATCCTTGGCTTTTTCACTCCAGACAAACTCGTGGACGTCGCAAAAGCCGTGGTGACGATCCATCGCGATTTTGGCGATCGCACCGAACGCAAGCACGCCCGGCTGAAATACGTGATCGAGGAACGCGGCGCGGCGTGGGCACGCGCGGAAGTCGAGCAGCGTGCCAATGTGAAGCTGGCGCCCGCCCGTCCGTTCCGATTCACCACGATGTCTGATCTCTATGGCTGGCACAAAGCCGTGGATGGTTCCTGGTTTCTTGGGCTCTTCGTCGAAATGGGCCGCGTCAAAGACACCAGTGATCGGCGACTGAAAACCGCCTTGCGTGAAGTCGCCGAAAAATTTCCATCTATTGAATTCCGCCTGACCACTAATCAGAACATCATCCTCGCGAGTGTTCCTGAATCCGACAAAACCGCCGTGACCGAGCTGCTCGCGTCGCATGGTGTGAAGACTGAAAACCAAGCGAGCCTGCTGCACGCCGCGGCGATGGCTTGCCCGGCGCTGCCGACGTGCGGACTGGCGCTGGCCGAATCCGAACGCATGTTGCCGGGCCTCCTGGATCGTCTTGAAAAACTGTGCGGCGAGCTGGGCCTGGCCGAGGAGGAAATCATCATCCGCTCGACCGGCTGTCCGAACGGTTGCGCCCGGCCGTACATGGCGGAAATCGCTTTTGTCGGCAAAGCTCCTGGCCGTTATCAAGTCTGGCTCGGCGGAAATGCCGCCGGCACTCGCCTCAATCGCGTCTGGAAGGAAACGGTCAAAGATCCCGATATCGAAAACGAACTTCGTCCCGTCCTCGCCCGCTTCGCCAAGGAGCGCAATGCCGGCGAACGCTTCGGCGACTGGTGCGAACGCGAGCTTTGGAAAGAGGCGGCGGTCGTGGCCAACTGAGCTTTGGCGCGGCTCACTTCGAACTCTGATCAGATTTGTCATGAATAGCGACCAAATTGCCAGTGCCAATGCTGAACTGCGCGGTCAGTCCGCACTCGATATCGTGAAGTGGGCCATCGCGCAGGCCGATGGCCGTGCTATCGTCTCCACGAACTTCCGGCCGTACGAAGCCGTCATCCTGCATCTCGCAACACGGGTGCAGCCGGACATCCCGGTGCTATGGGTGGATCACGGTTACAACCGGCCTGCCACTTACAAACACGCCGAGCAACTCAAAGCGCTGCTCAAGCTGAACATCAAAGCGTATGTGCCCAAGCTTACTGCCGCGCATTACGATGCGGTCCACGGCGGAATGCCGAAGCCGACGCCGGAGAACGAAGAGTGCATCAAAGCCTTCAGTACAGTGATGAAACTGGAGCCGTTTCAGCGCGGCATGAAGGAACTCGCGCCGACGGTTTGGATCACCGCGCTGCGAAAAGTACAGAATCCCAATCGCGCCGGTCTCGACATCGTTTCGCAAGACGCGAACTTCGGTTCGCTCAAAGTCAGTCCCGTCTTCTATTGGGCCGACGCGGAAATTGAGGCTTACCTGAAGAAGCACAATCTGCCGAACGAATGGGACTATTTCGATCCGGCGAAGGCCGACGAGAAGCGCGAGTGCGGCCTTCACGCGGCGTGGGGCGGAAAGGCGGTTGCGACGGCATGAGTTCCTACCACCTCGATCACCTCCAATACCTCGAAACCGAAGCCATCCACGTCATGCGCGAAGTGGCGGCGGAGTTTGAGCGGCCTACGCTCATGTTCTCCGGCGGCAAAGATTCTATCTGCCTCCTGCGCCTTGCGGAAAAAGCCTTTCGCCCGTCCGACATCCCGATGCCCCTCCTTAATGTGGACACCGGTCATCACTTTCCCGAGTTGAACGATTTCCGCGACCGACGCGCCGCGCAATTGGGCGGCCGGCTCATTGTCCGCAAGGTCGAAGACGCTATTAAAGCCGGCATTGCCGTGCCCTCTCCGGGCGAAGTCAGCCGGAACAAGCTGCAGATTCCCACGCTGCTCGCAGCCATCGAGGAATTCCGTTTTGACTGCGCCATCGGCGGCGCACGGCGCGACGAGGAAAAGGCCCGCGCCAAGGAACGCTTCTTCAGTTTTCGTGACGCGTTCGGCCAATGGGATCCCAAGAACCAGCGCCCGGAAATCTGGAATCTCTACAACGCCCGCGTGAACCCCGGCGAACACATGCGCGTGTTCCCGCTCTCGAACTGGACCGAAATGGACGTGTGGGAATACATCAAGCGCGAGAAACTCGAAGTGCCGACGATTTATTTCAGCCACAAACGCCAGTGCGTCCGCCGCAACGGCCAGTGGCTTCCCGTCACCGACATCCTGCCGCCCAAGCCCAGGGAAGAGGTGAAGGAACTCGTCGTCCGCGTGCGCACCATCGGCGACATCATCAGCACCGGCCTGGTGGAAAGCCCGGCCAACACCGTCGATGACATCATTGCTGAAATCGCCGCCGCCCGCGTGACCGAGCGCGGCTCCCGTGCCGACGACAAGGCCAGCGAAGCCGCGATGGAGGATCGGAAAAAGCAGGGATATTTCTAACCGCCATTTCCAGATGCACGCATCGCACACCATCGACCTTCTCCGCTTCAATACCTGCGGTTCCGTGGACGACGGCAAGTCCACGCTCATCGGCCGGCTGCTCTACGACTCGAAGTCGCTGATGGAGGATCAGATTGAAGCGCTCGAGCGCTCCGCCGACATCACCGGCGGTGGGCAGATCAACCTGGCAAACTTAACCGACGGCCTTCGCGCCGAGCGCGAACAAGGCATCACCATCGACGTGGCCTACCGCTACTTCGCCACTCCGAAGCGCAAGTTCATCGTCGCGGACACGCCGGGGCATGTGCAGTACACACGCAACATGGTCACCGGCGCGAGCACGGCGAATCTTTCCATTGTACTCGTCGATGCGCGTCTCGGCGTCATTGAGCAAACCCGCCGGCACACTTACCTGGCTGCGTTACTCGGCATCCCCCACCTGGTCATCGCGGTGAACAAGATGGACTTGGTGGATTGGGACGAGGATCGGTTCCTGGAAATCCGTGACGCCATTGAAGCCTTCCTGCCCAAGCTCGACATCTTCAAAGACGTGAAGTTCGTCCCCATGAGCGCGCTCAACGGCGACAACGTCGTTGAGTTTTCTAAAAAAACTCCTTGGTATTGCGGCCCGACGCTTCTTGGCCATTTGGAAACCGTCCATATCGCGAGCGATTGGAGCCTTAACGGGTTTCGTCTGCCTGTGCAATGGGTCAACCGGCCGAACAATCCCACTGACAAAAACCTTCACGACTTCCGTGGTCTTAGCGGCCAGATTGCCGGAGGCATTGTCAAGGTCGGACAGAAGGTTATGGTGCTTCCCAGTGGGATGAAGAGCACGGTGAAAGGGATTTGGACATACGACGGTCCATTCCAGGAAGCCTTTTGCCCTCAAGCTGTCACGCTCGTGCTCGAACACGATCTCGACGCCAGCCGCGGCGACATGATCGTTGGCCTCGACAATCTGCCGGGCATGACCAGCGACTTGCGCGCGCGCGTCTGCTGGATGAACCCGCGCCCGCTCCAGCCAGGCAAGAAGTATTTCCTCAAACACACTACTCAGACCTCTCCTGTGCTCGTCAACGCGATCGATAGCCGCATCAACATCCAGACCTTCGACCCGGAGCCGGCTCCGCCTGAACTCGCGATGAATGACATTGGGGAGATCCGTGTCCGCACCGCCAAGCCGCTCATTTTTGATGGTTACGGAACCAACCGCTTGACCGGCTCGGTCATCCTGATCGAACAGGGAACCAACCAGACCGTTGGTGCTGGCATGCTCTATCCACCGACCGAACTGGTGAAGCCGGAGTACAACGACTTCGCCATCTGAGTTGTTTCACTCTGCTCCGGTTTTTGGCGGAAGCATCCTGTCGCCAAGCTTCAGGTATTCCCAGACCGCGCTGATTTGTTTTTCGCCGTCACCGTCGAGTATATCAGTGAGCGGACTTTTCCCTTCGTCAAAATAGACCGGCATCTTCGTTTGCGGATCAATACTCGTCGGCGCGCGAAACCAGCGGCGATAAAAATCGGGCTGCAGCCGTTCGGCGCTGTAGGCGAAGTTGACGCCTTCGCTCTCGAACACTTCCATCGCCAGCATGGTGCCGACGCCATGACAGGAGACGCATGAAAAGCCGCCGTCCTTGCCCACCAGCTTGCGCCCAATCTCAGCCAGCGCAGCATCAATCGGCGCTTCCGCCGGGGTTTTCGGCGCATAGCCATGTTGTTGCGCCATGCCGATGGCGAGATCGCGCGCGCGCGACCTGAACGCCGGCATGCGCGACTCCACCCACGGCTCGCCTCTCGGATGCGCGTCGTATCGAAGCTTGTGCAGGATGTCGCCGGCGATGAACTTCGCCGCCCACTCCGGTTTTAACTTGCCGCCAAGAGCCTCGAAGGTTGGGATGAGATCAATCTGCCCGTGGCAGGCAGCGCAATTGAGCGCGCGGTGGTGGCGCTCAGCGAACTCCGCCGGGACGTGGCGAGACAGCGAATTGAAACCGGCAAGTGTGAGAGCGTCCAGAGCATCGCGCTGATCGGTAGTGAAACCATAATCAGAAAGGGGTGTCTTGCCGAGGCAATCGCCCTCTGGAACTTTGGAACGATCTTTCTTGTGGCGACTGGACAAGGCTTCGAGAGCGGGGGCTTTGAATTGGTTCTCCAGATTCAGGCCATGGCAATTCAGGCAGCCAGTGGTCTGCAGGAGCTTCTTGCCGCGTTCTATCACGGCGGCGTCGGTCGGTGCCGCTTTCAACTCGGGCTTCGGCGCGGCGGCAAAGAGCCAGTCCTCCAACTCCTTCGCCTCCTTCTCGCTCAGATGAAAATTCGGCATGCGCGTCCACGCGTAATGCGCCTCGGGCTGGCGAAGATACTCAGCCAGCTTTCCGACGGGAAACTTCTCCGCGATTCGTTTCTGGGAGAGCTTAGCCGGGTCCGGTTCCTTGGAATCCGGCGGATTATGGCAGCCGATGCAATGCAGCCGTTCGTAGAGCGGCTTTGGGTCACCATTCGGTACATGGCCATCGCCCTCGGCGGGTTCGTTTTGCTTCACCTTGTAGGCTACGGCGCTGAACTTCATCTCACCGCCTGTTTTGAGCGATGCGAGATACGCGGCGATGGCTTCGGCGTCTTCCTTTGCCTTTGGGCCGGTTAGCAGCTTCGGCATTTGTGCGCTGGGCCGCAGTGATTTTGGATCGAGTATCCACCGCGCCATCCAGTCGTAGTTTCGTCGGGCTCCGATGCCTTCGAGCGACGGCGCGTCCATCTTCAACTCCGGCGCCCCGGCATCCGAGAGCCTCGCGTCGGTGTGGCACTTGATGCAGCGATGGTCGAAGAACAACTCGCGCCCGAGCCGCACTTGAACAGCTTTCTCCAAGTCAGGCGTCATCGCATAAGTGAACGCGCTGTTGGGAATTGGCCCGGTGAATGGCGGTTTCTCCGTCCACGAAAGGCGCACGAACGAATCGCCTTTGTCTGCCGACTTGAACGTTGCCTTGAACGGGTTCGCCCCTTTGTTCAACTGCACCGGCTTGCTGAGCGGCGTCGCGCCGCCAGTGCCGATCGCTTCGAGGACAACCGCACCGTTGATCTCCACTTTGAGGATTCCATTGAGGTCAGCCTGGAAAGAAAAGTTGCAGCGCAGATCGGCGTTCACTGAACCATCCCACGTTACGGCAAATGCGCCGCCCGGCAGAAACGGAGTCACGGGCTTGCCAGCTTCCACGTGCAGACAGACGTTCGGGGCGATGGACACATCCTTCGGCCCGCCAACGACGACGGTCATCACCAGACCGGCACTGGGTTTGGCATCCGCCGCCTCTCCAGGTGCTACGACCAGGAAGGCCGCAATGACGGCGGCCCATGCGCATTTTAATCGGTGACTGATGATTCTCATCATAGAGGCGGAACTCGCCGCCCCTGTGGATTTGTAGTGAACGGGGCCGGCCAGTTCAAGGAATCGCGTGGACGGTATGCATCACTTCCTGCGCGATGGCGGTGCCGTCCACGGCCTTGAAGTTGAACTTGATGGTCTGCTGCATTACCGGCTTGAAGTCGGCGATCTCGACCGTCAGCGTCTTTCCGTCCCTCGAAAGCTTCGTGGCGGTGATGTTCAAGTTGTCGCGTCCGCGTTTTTTCGGATCGTCCACGGATAATTCAGGAGAGCCGTAGTTTTCGGTGCGCGCATAATTCCATCGCTTGCCGCTCACATTCTGTGCATCCGTTGCGACCGCGCGATCCAACGGTTGAGTAAAAGTCAGTTCCACACCGTCCTTCACCACCTTCAAGCCGCGCACCGAATACACCGGCTTGCCGGTGTAGCGCACGCGGTCGAAGCCCGTGATCTTCGCGGCGTTGCTCTGCCATTCGCTCAGACCACAGACGTAAAGTTGGCCGTCCTGCTTGTGGAATTTGGCGCGCATTATCGAAGAGGTGAACCGGAGCGGGAACTTCATCACTCCACCCTGCATGTAGCTGCCTCCGATGGACTCCTTCAACACGAGGAACAAGCTCGACTGCCCATAAGACTCGTGCAGCAACTCGCCTTTGTAGGGACCCCACTTGTCGCTCGTCACCCAAATCTGTCCGCCGCCCGAATTGTCATACGACTTTGCCATCCAGCACAGCGGGGGCACCCATTGACCGGCCAGTTCTGCCGAGACGAGATGGTTGCTTACGCCGCAGAATTGGCCGCGTTTGGCGATCCAGTTGAGCGGAGTGGTCGGCACCCACGTGCCTTCGTTGTCGCTCGTCGTCACCAGGCCGTCGGCGCTGACGCCGATCCCGTTCGGCGCGCGAAAACCGGTCGCGATAATGTCGAACTTCCTTCCGTCCTTGCTGACTTTGAACACGCAGCCCGAGTGTGAACACACCGTGCCATTGCCCGCAGTTTTCTTGTCGTTGCCAAAGCCGCCGCCGCCGGCGTTCACCGGATTGGCCTTCGCGAAGTAGAAGTTCCCTTTCTTGTCCGTCTGGAGATCGAAGAGGAACTCGTGAAACCCGCGCGTGGACATCACCCGGTTGTTAAAATTCTCGTAGTAATCCGCCTCGCCGTCCCTGTTCAAATCATGGTAACGGGTGATCTGGTCCCGTCCGCTCGTGTAGATGACATCGTCCACGATCACGAGACCGAGCGTCTCGTACTGGCCCGACGCAAATCGCCGCCACTCCAGCTTGTCCAAATCCTCGTCAATGCCGTTGACTATCCAGATGTCGCCATCGTGCGTGCAAAGCGCGGCGCGCTTGCCGTCCGCGAAGAAGTCCATCCCGCCGAAACGCACGCGGCGCTTCCAGGGATTGTCCGTGGGTGCGGTGATGGAGTCGGTTACATACGCGCCGTCGGGAGTCGCACTGGTGTTCAAGACGCCCTTCGTCACCACCGTTTCCGGCCAGCGTGCCGGCCCCCCTTTGGTGAACGCCACCATCGTCGGCTTTTCGCTCAGGACGCCCGTGACCTTCGACTGGTTCTCCGCTGCGCCACTCCAGATGAATACAGTGAACAGGGCAGGAGACGTGCCTTTCGCAATCTTCAACACCGCGCGCGAGTCCTCGATCACGTCCAGCGTCACTCCCTTCGGCGCGCCCGCCAGGGCGATCCACGTCACATTCGTGCCTGCGGCCAGCGTCAGCGCGTTGCCTTCCGTCCTCACGGTTGCGCCCTCCATTTCGGCGAGTGCGGCGATCAGGTTGGCCTTTGCCTTCTTGGTCTGGAAGGTGCGCGTGAACGCCACTTCTCCGGCCTGACCGAACATTCCCGGCTGCTCATAGATCTTCGTGCCGAGCACCGTGTAACTCAGCACCGTGTGCGGTCCGTTTACATAGAGACCATCCCAGCGGCACCAATTTTCCGGCAATGGCCCGAACGGCTCCGCCCGCGGATCGGTGAACTCGCCTTTCGCATTGGCCCAGCCCGGTCCCTGCCGCGTGCCGAACTTCTGTTCGCCCACGATGCTCGGATGCGAGCCGTGGTCGCCGTCGAACGCGACGCCTTTCGTGGTGATGTATCCGCCAGCCCAGCCCGCCGCCATGCGTAGCAGGTCGGTATCGAACAACACATTGGCGATACCTTCGGGCATGACGCGAATCGCCAGCCCTTTCATCGCCACGTTGTTTGAGGGAAAGTTCGCGCTGATGCACGCGCCTTGGAATGGAAAGTCTTCTTGAAGCAAACCCGTTCTTGCCCGGCGCTGATTTTGGGCAGAGCACTCGCCGGGTAGAACCGCGAGAAGCAAACCAAGAATGGCGAGGAAGGACAGTGAATGCCGTGTCAGGCAGACAACCGGCGGGCCAGGCTCTGCGCCCGCAATCCAAACAACGTGGGCAGAGTCTGGGATCGTTGAATGATGCATTTCTTCTGTTTGGCCGACGACGAGTACTGCCGCCCGGAGCCGAAATGAAACGCCACTGGCGTTACCTCAAAAGCAGGTGGAGCGAACGGCGCGGGCTTTGGTTCGGACGCGGACCGGTTCATTATCTGAGCAGTTTTGGACACGGGAGCGCGGGGCGATATTCACGAATGTTTGTCACGATGGATTTAGACGAACGCTCGCCCTCACCCCGGCCCTCTCCCCCGGGAGAGGGAGCGCGACATTGCGGTATTGGTGACTTGGAGACGGCCTCCGCGTGCGCTTGCCTTCGCGCCTCCGCCAACGCATTCGAACTGAATGCGAACGCGGTTTGCAACCAACGCGGCGAACGGTCCTCCCTCTCCTGGGGGAGAGGGCTGGGGTGAGGGCGGACCAACCACTCTAGCCCAGGTTTAACTCCATCCCTTTTACGTTTTACGTTTCACGTCACCGCTCCTATTCTCATCCACATGACAACCTTTCCCGCTTTCGTTCCGCCGCAACGCCTTCTGATGGGCCCCGGCCCCAGCGATGTCGCGCCGTCCGTCCTCAAAGCCATGTCCGCCCCGCTGCTGGGTCACCTCGATCCCGTGTTCGTGAAAATGATGGACGAAATCAAGGCCATGCTCCGGCAAGTTTTCCTGACGAAGAACGAAATGACCTTCCCCGTCAGCGGCACCGGCAGCGCGGGCATGGAATTCTGTTTCGTGAACCTGATCGAGCCGGGCGACGAAGTCATCATCGGCGTCAACGGCGTGTTTGGCACGCGCATGTGCGACGTGGCTGAGCGCTGCGGCGCGAAAGTCACCAGGGTCGAAGCGCCGTGGGGCCGCATCATCGAGCCGCAACAAATCGCCGAAGCGCTCAAGAAAGTCGCGAAGCCCAAGCTCGTCGCCATCGTCCATGCCGAAACCAGCACAGGCGCGCTCACTCCCGTCGAGGAAATCGCGAAGGTCGCCCGCAACGCTGGCGCGCTCGTGCTCCTCGACACCGTCACCTCGCTCGGCGGCTGCCCCGTGCGCCTCGACGAATGGGGCATCGACGCCGTGTACAGCGGCACGCAGAAATGCCTGAGTTGCCCGCCCGGCCTCTCGCCCGTCAGCCTCAGCCCGCGCGCGCTCGAAGTCGCCACCAAGCGCAAGACCAAAGTGCAAAGCTGGTATCTCGACGTGAATCTGCTCGCCAGCTATTGGGGCGAACAGCGCGTTTATCACCACACCGCCCCCATCTCCATGAACTACGCGTTGCACGAAGCGTTGCGCCTCGTGCTGGAGGAAGGCCTGGAAAAACGCTGGCGTCGTCACGAACAAAACCACCTTGCGCTCAAGGCTGGCTTGAAGGAACTCGGCCTCGGCATCGCCTCGCAGGAAGGCCATCAACTCTGGCAGCTCAACGCCGTGACTGTGCCTGACGGCGCAGACGAAGCCGGCGTGCGCCAGCGATTACTCACCGACTTCAACATCGAGATCGGCGCCGGCCTCGGCCCGATGAAGGGCAAGATCTGGCGCATTGGCCTGATGGGCGCGACCTCCACGCCGGAGAATGTGAAAAAGGTGCTGGGGGCGTTGAAAACTTGTTTAGCGCGATAAGCGTCGAGTCACCTTAACGGCATCATTTCCATTAAGTGCTCTCGTTTAGAACAAATCGACCTCGCGGACAAAATGTGAGAATGGGATTGTCTGTTGAGGTTCCGTCCGCAATGACCTGCCTCATTTGTTGTGCAATCTCAGCGCGATAAGTGTCAAGCCGGGCGAGCACGCTGTATATGGAATCCATCTTGATCGCTATGGTCCGAAAATTTCCAACATCGAACGGAATCTTGTCACTCTCGCGGATAATATGGACCGTAGGCTTTCCAGTGACATGACGGAGCGCCAGTTCATAGAACACATTCGGATTGTGAAATGAAAGATCCGCGACCACCAGCTTGCTCTTGAGGATGTATTCGATTACCTGGGCGGAAATCATACCTGGTTTAGTAATTTTATCCGCTCGAACGACTCTGAGATTGTGCTCAATTAACGCATGCTCAACAAATGACGCCAAGATTGCATCTGAATGTTGTCGGTGCTCTGAATCTTCCTGCCCGATAGGCGCAATAAAGAAGCACACTTTCTCGAAGTCTTCCTTTTCATCTTGAGCGCTGATGGCGGCATCTCCATTGAGTTCTGAGTTTTCGACACGGGTTTGCTTCTGGGTTTGGTTAGCCGGCAACTCGTCGAGGAAGGTTTCCAGTGAACTCAAGTACTGAGCACCTTCTATAATTTTCAGAATTCCTACTGCCGTTGAGTTGGAGATAAAAATATCAACGCATTGTGGACGATCACCACCGTCGAGATTGGATAGGGAGTCCCGTAATACTTCTGGTGCCGGTAATCGTCCATTCTTGAATCGATCATACAAGACGAAGAATGATTCTACCCCTTTGATCGCCAGTTCGAAACACGCTTGCGCTTGCTGGCGCCGTGAAGCCTTTGGGTCTACGGCCAGACGCCCTGTTGGGGTGAGCGCGATCTCTTCTGCCTGGTAGCCTCCTAATGTAATTCCGTACTTGCTTGAACTGGTGATCAAATTCCGAGTGGAATCATTGTCGGTAAGTTTCAATTTTTCTAACAGCGTCACACGCTTGATCGGGTGGCCGGACGCATGTTCCATTATTCCTTGCGGTATCCGAGATGCCTCCTCGAAGGTGATGACTGGATACGGCTTTCTGCCTCGTCTTCTTCCCTCGGGCTTAGCGCGAGCTCGCTTTGATCCGCTCTTCCCGTTTTTCTTGTTCTGATGAGGAGTAGTTTTGACGGTCAGGGTCTCGCTAGGCGTGGTCAATCGAGTGCCGTTGCCGAGTTGTTCGTTTGCGTTGCTCATAGCGCAGCCTATTTGCGGTTGTATGGGGATTGGTTCGTCGGCTTTAAAGAGATTGCTTCGTCGCTTGCTTTTGAGCGAATCGCATCTGCGGTTCGACCAAGTTTTAAGCCGATCACTCGGGTTGGAGTGTTTTGTTTTGCCAACTTGGACAACTCCCGCACTTGCTGAGGAGTCCAAGACTTACCGGTGTTGCGTTTCGATTTTGTCATTGGATTTATTGTTAATTGTTCCGGTTGTCAGTGACTTCGTTAGCCTCCTCCGCTAACTCGGTTCGCGGGCAATCGTAGGCATCTCACAAGCAAACAAAGTACCATGGTACGCGAAACCCCAATATGTTGCGGTGAGCGGCACGCAAGTAGCACAATATGTGGTGGTTTTGAAATTCGATGGGACAAACTCGATTTGCATTCATCCCTTTCTCGTTGTGCCAACACGATAAAATTTGTCGCGCAGTGTGAGTTAGCTTGGCTCATCCGAAGATTAGGCGGTGCTCATTCTCGGTCGCACCATCCGCAACATCACTCTGGTTGTTACGAAAGCGCCAGAGGCGCAGTCCAAGACGCTTCGCGAGGTTCGGAGCGTTGAGTTGCGCGGTAGCGTTTTGGACTGCGGCGGTGCTCCGCCACTTTGGATTTGCTCATCGTTCTTCCTTCTCTCGACGGAGCTTTAAGTCCGCGATGTGTCACGTGTCCTGCTGCTTTTGCCATGCTTTGTTGCATTCCACCGCTCTTGCAACTATCGCCCGGCCGTATTTTAGTCCCGTTATGAACCCAAGGCGTCTATCATGAGAAAGGTCAGGATTACGGGCGTCGTTCTCGTTCTTGCGGCACTCCTCTTTGCGGTGCTCGCACTCCAACGGCGGGCAGGTCAACAGGTCCGCGAGCGGGAGCGGGCTGTCGTGAAGCTGACGGAGGAAGTAACACAACTGCGCACCGACAAAGAACAGCTTTTAGAAGCAATTGAACAGCTCGAGCAAAAGGCACCCCGCGCGGCTGGCGCGGAGGCTGCCCAGGGTTGGATTAGACTCGGCAAGCAGGAGGAGTTCAACGGCATGTCCTCGGCCAACCATCACCATGATGGCGCCACGGAACCGGCCTCCATCGGCGGTCTCGAATGCCAGCAATTGGTGCGTTACCCCGGCCGGCCCGAACTCTACGCTTATTTCAAAATTGATCCCGTGCTCAAGGAGCAGGCCACCAACAAAGTCATCGTGGAGGTCGAATACTTCGACGCCGATGCCGGCGGGCACTTCCGGCTCGACTACGACAGTTACAACGAAGAGAACCGGTCTTTGGGCGCCTACACGCAGTCCAAGGAAAAAGTGTATCTCAAGGGAACGCAAACCTGGCGCAAGGCCCGGTTTCTAATCGATGACGGACGTTTCGAGGGCCGCGAAAACGATCAATCCGATTTTCGCGTGACCGTCGTGGGCACCCAGTTCTTCCTGCGCTCGGTTAAAGTGACTCGGGAATGATCACAGGAGAAGCACACTCCACGAAAGGCTGGCGCATCGGGCTGGTGGCGCGACCTCCACGCCGGAAAATGTGAAGAAGGTGCTCCAGTGATGAAGGTGACTATTGGACAGGCCGCTAGGGCAAACGTGGAGTGACGACTCGGTAGAGCTGTTGCGGAGGGTTCGGCAGGTTGATGATGTTCGTGATCTGCACGATTCGATTGGAAGGCGAAGCAACGATACCCGCCAAACGGCGCCAAGTGCCACTTCCAGCCGAGGTCTGGTGCTCAACTGCATAGGTCTGGTTGGAAAGTGCCAGAAAACTCAGCTTCACGAGCGGCGGCGACTGTGGGCCAACTTGGACGATTTCGATTTTCAAGGAGCTTGTCGGATCTAAAGGATCTGTCCCCGCGAGATATTCCTGCCAGTTGATCATTCCGTCTTGGTCGGGATCAAGCAAGGCATCGGCGGGATCGTTGGAATCGAAGTCATGAGCGGTTTCCCACGCGTTGGGCACGCCATCGCGATCATCGTCGGCCAGCACCGTAAGAACCGCCGCGCCGCTGATGTTGGGGATCGAACTGCCGACGAGGTTGGTCACCGCCACCCGATACGTTCCAGCGTTGGACGGCTGCACGTTCGCCAGCACAAGGAAGCTTGAAAGTTCGTTTATGACCATGTTTGTCAGCGCGCGGCTCCCGACAAACCATCGGTAACTTATAGGCATGGTTCCCGGCGAAACCGACGCGCTGAAAACAGCCGTTCCTCCCTCGACCGCGCTCTGACCGAGCGGTTGCTGGACGATCCTCAGACGAGGTAGAACAATGAGGTTCGCCGACGCGCTTAAGACCGAGGCGAGATCGTCGGAAACCCGAGCCTGGTACTGCCCGTTGTGCTCAAGGCCCAGGTTGGACAGCCGAAGAAAGGTATTCGTCGCGCCCGGAAGGCCAATTCCATTGTGAACCCACTGGTACATCAAAGGCCCGTGACCTTCTGCTATTACGTTGAATGTGACGTTGCCGCTTTCAGCCACAGTTTGGTTGGCCGGCTGTCGCAGGATCGTAGGTTCAGTCAACACGGTCAGTCTCGCAGGAATGCTGAGAATGGATCCCACGGTGTTGGAAACCATGACAGCATACGATCCCGTGTGTTCCGATTGAACATTGGTGAGGGTCAACACAGAATTGGTTTCATTGGGCATCGGCTCCCCGTCGAACTGCCACCGGTAGCTTGGTGGCGAGCCGCCACCTGCAACCACCTTGAAAACGACGTTGGTGCCAGGTCGTACCGTCTGGCTTCGTGGATAACGAGTGAAGAACGGATGTCCAGCCGGAGCTGCGGGGATGCGGTAAGTATCCACGACAATGTCAAACTCGGTGACAAAATCGAAGACGATATTCGACTCCGTGGCTTCGATGCGCATCGCGCCAAAGTCCTGATTAAATCGGACTTGGCTGCCTGCAATCGGATTGGTAAGGAAGTCGTACTTCGAGGCGCCGCCTAAGCCGTTCACGAAATAGGGAATACCATTGGTGAGTACTCGTTCATACAAATGGTCATGGCCGCTGAGCACTGCCGAGGCTCCCCACTCCGCAAAGGGCCATTGCATGTAACCATGCGAACCCCAATATGCACCTGAACTGTAGGGCGGTACATGGAAATAGACCAACTTCCACCGCGCGGTCGAAGCAGCCAGATGAGATTGCAGCCATTGGGCCTGGACAGAGCCGTTGGTGTTCCCGTCAGGTTCCTGGTATTCGCTGTTCAAAGCGAAGATCTCGACCGAGCCATATCGGTAATTGTAGTAGCGCTCATTTCCCGGCAAAGTGAAGTAGGACAGATAAGGGCCGGCATAGCCGATACCAATGGTCGCGCCATAATCATGATTGCCCAGTGCTGGAAAGAACCGGTTGCTGACGGCGCCCTCTCCGAAAGACCCTTGGTAAGGATGGATGTATTCGTGATAGAATTGCCCAATATTCCTATCGATATCCTCGGCCAACCCCGCAGGGTAATTATTATCGCCCAGAGTCATGATGAAATCGGGATTCCAACTCTTAACCAGGTCGGCGACCGCTCGCTCGGAAGCGGAACCGTTTCCGTAGTCCCCTATCACACCAATGACTACAGGTGCTGCGGCGCCGACACTCGCGGAGAGGAGAACCATGCACATGAGCACAGTCTCTCCCAAAGAGCAAAGAAGACCGCGCGTCGAGTGAATGCGATTTTGGTAACGCTTCACGGGTCTCGTGCCTTAATCGATTTTCAAGAATCAACCTCTGGAGAAAATACGATGATGGAGTAAGCGCTGAAAGTTACCTTAACCGGCAAAGGCTGCTTTCTTCCGCGTCCGGCGGAATAGGAGGAACAGCACACCACTTAACCCACCGAGAGCAATATTGGATGGCTCTGGGATGAACACCAGTGGGTAAAACCTGTCAGGGCTTGTGCCGCTGGTGAGTTGCCAAATCACTTGCGCAGGGCCGATATCATGCAGCAGCCTTATCTGCCGCACATCGGTCTCTGCAAATAACGCTCCACGGTCTCGGGCTTCGCTCCAGTCGGTCCCGAATGCCGCATCCCATCCGCGGATCTGCATAAACACCATCTGGAGCGGCTCAGTCCCAGGAATCGGATAGGTGCCTGCGTTGTTGAGCCTCGGATGAGTAAAGACTCCCGATGTCGTCGTTGAAGACACTCCTAATGGCAAAAGAGGTGAGGTTGAGATCGCGTTCGCTGAGTGACCCCAAAATACGCCGAAGTGGAGTGGGATCGTCGTAAGATCAGTTACGCCGGGAATCGAGTAACGAGTAAGTACGCTGTTTGCGAACTGGATGGCCCCTTCCCCGTACGAGTGGGCTGTGACACCAATGAGCGCAATGGTGGTGAGAAGTTTTTTCATGGTAATCAGCGGTGGACCCCAAATTTCGGACCAGTAGTTAAGCTTGTCTTTTCGAGGTCTGCTCGATGTGAGAGAGAGCAGATCGATGAAACGAAAACGCAAACAATACAGTGGGGCTTTCAAAGCCA
>Ga0187893_10005586_pt1 | contig 22410 bp, 16 predicted proteins | sample MA1701074metaG_FD_139574 | JGI IMG/M metagenome (GOLD analysis project Ga0187893, IMG submission 139574) | White microbial mat communities from a basaltic lava cave in the Kipuka Kanohina Cave System on the Island of Hawaii, USA - MA170107-4 metaG ...
CGCGGTGCTGATCTACGACCCGATCCTCGAGTGCGAGGGCAGCAAGCGGCTCACGGAGCACCTCGGCGCGCGCGACCCGGTCGAGTACAGCCGCATCCTCGCCAACGTGATCCGCGAGGCGAGCTGGGGCTACGTCAACTACGAGATCGTCGACGTGATCCGCGTCGACGGCTTCCCGCTCAAGGTCGACGGATTCCGCTACAGCGACGAGTCGTTCCTCGAGGTGCGCAAGAACGAGGATTGGCAGCCCGCGAGCAGCAGCTACCGCGCGATGCTCGAGGAGAACGGCCTGCTCGCGCGCGTGCAGAGCGGCGAGATCCGCGAGGTGTGGGTCTGGGGCGCGGGCGGCATGCACTTCGACGAGTTCGCGATGTACATCCCCAATCGCTACGCGCGCTTCGGTCCGACCGACAACGTCTGGCTCTACCGGCCCTACGACATCCCGCCCGAGTGCGGCCGCACGCTCTGGATGATGGGGTTCAACTACGAGTGCGGCCCCGACAACATGGTGCACAGCTACACGCATCGCGTGGAGTCGATGGCCGCGCTGCAGTTCGGCGACGGCGTGTGGGACACGAAGTCGCGGCGCGACGCCTGGAACGTCTTCACGCTCCTCGAGATGGACTTCCCCGGCTCGCCCTCGATGGTTGGGAACTGCCACGTGCCGCCCAACGGGCAGGGGGGCTACGACTACGACAACAAGCGGCGCGTGCTCTCCTTCGCCGACCGCTGGCGCGACTACCCCGACCTGCGAGGCGAGCCGCGGCTCGTGAGCAGCGACGAGTGGGGGAACAACCAGTTCGGATACCAGAAGTGGATCCTCGAGCACCTCCCCAACGGCCCGGGCGCGACCGCCGAGGGCTACAACAACTGGTGGGTCTACGTGGCCAACCCCGACGAGGACCTGCCGGAGCGTCCGGCGCCGGCCGCCGACCGGCTGCTCCTCCCGGCCGCGCTTCCGCCCGTCGCGCCCGCGCAGGAGCGGTGACGCCGTCCGTCAGCGCCGCTTCACCGGCACCCAGATCTCCGAGCGGCCGGGCGGGTAGCCGCTGAAGACCGGCAGCCGGATCGGCTCGAAGCCGGGCCACGGCTCGTAGCGGCCGTCGAGCAGCGCGCGCGCGCGGTGGTCCCAGCTCGCCACGACGATCGCCGTGTACCAGCCGCCTTCGATGCGTTCGCGCAGGTCGGCGGGCACCTCGACGCCGGTGAGCCGGCCGAAGTAGCCGCCCATGAGGTCGACCAGCGCGCCGTAGTGCAGGTGGAACGGATCGCCGGTGCGGCCGCCCCACGCGGCGCCGTGCAGCATCACCCACGTCCGCTCGGGCGGGCCGAGTCGCGCGCACGCGTCGTGCAGGCGCCGCCACGTCGCCACGTCCTGCGCGTCCGGCGTCCACGGCCGCGGATCCCGCGCGCCCCGCGCGACGTCGACGGCGAGGACGAGCAGCGCCGCGCTCCAGCCCAGGCGGCGCGCGCGCGCCGACGGCCGCCCGGCCAGCCACTCCCGGAACGAGTCGAGCGCCACCGGCAGGAAGGCGGCGGCCGCCACCGCGCAGATCACGAACACGTTGCGCACCGCCAGCCGCTGCGTGGAGGAGGCGAGCGAGAAGACGCCGGCGGCGAGCGCGCCCGAGAGCACCATGTGGCGGGCGAGCGCGGCGCCGTCCGGAGCCGCCGCGGAGGGCCGCCGCCCCGCGCGCAGCGCCGCGACGGCCGCGACCGCCGCCGCCGCTCCCGCAAGCAGGTAGTGGTTCAGGAACTCGGAGCGCACGAGCGCGAGCAGTCCGCCGCGGTCGATCGTGTGGTAGGCGGCGATCTTGAACGTGTAGGTGGCGAGCCAGCCGTCCGAGCGCGCGTCCATCCAGAGGAAGAGCGGGACCACCGCGGCCGCCAGCAGCGCGCCGCCGGCGAGCGCCAGGCGCCAGCGCAGCCACGCCGCGCCGAGCAGGAGGACGCCGAGGAAGAGCGCCGCCGACTGCTTGGTGAAGAAGGCGAGCGTCCCGCTCACGACGAAGAGCGGCAGCGCGACGCGGGCCGAGGGGACGGCGAGCGCCGCCACCGCCAGCATGCACAGTCCGGCCATCAGGTTGTCGGGGCGCGCCTGGTCGTAGAAGCACTCGACGTCGAAGTAGCGGGCGCAGACGAGCGCCGGCACGAGCATGGCGAGCGCCCGCCGCCCGGTCGCGCGCACCACCAGCGCGATCCCGGCCGCGATCGCGAGCGCCACGCCGGCGAGGGAGACGACGCGGGTCGCCGCGTAGCCGTCGAGCCCCACCCGGACCAGCGCTCCGGCCGCGTGGTGGGCGAGCGGCATGTAGAGGAACGGAACGAACTCGGCCGTGGGCGGCGCATGGAGCGGCCGGCCGGCGGCGGCCCAGCGCGCGTGGCTGACGAAGCCGCCCTCCATCTTCGAGAGTTCGTACGGATAGGGGAACCGCGCGGCGACGCAGTGGAGGAAGAGGACGACCACGCCGATCGACGCGGCCGCGAGCAGGAGCGCCGCGGCCCGCTCGAGCGGCGAGGGACGCGGGGCATCGGCCGGGGAGGTCACGCGCCCGAGTGTCTTGCCCCGAGGGGGGCGGCGCAATACCTTCGCGCTCCATGCGATGGCGGATCGCGCTCGGGGTCGGCGTCCTCGCGCTGGGGGCGCTGCTCCTCGAGGGGGTGGCGCGGCTGGTCTGCCGCACCGACGAGGCGCGGCGCGAGCGGCTGCTCTCCGGCGACGACTACTGGATCGACCGCTGGCTCGCCGCCGAGGACGCCGCTCCGCCGGAGCCCGGGGGGCGGCCGCGCCGCGCCGCCGAGATCGGCCCGCTCGCGCGCGGCGACCCGCTGCACCGCCACGATCCGACGCTCGGCTGGGTGCCCCGCGAGGGCGTCCGCCAGGAGGGCCTCACCACCAACTCGCTCGGCATGCGCGGTCCGGTCGACGTGCCGCTCGAGAAGCCGCCGGGCGAGCGGCGCATCGTCGTCGTCGGCGACTCCTTCACGTTCGGGCACGGCGTCAAGGACGAGGAGGTGTGGACCGAGAAGCTGGCGCAGCGGATCGGCGGCGTGCGCGTGCTCAACCTCGGCGTGCCGGGCTACGGGCTCGACCAGCAGTGCCTGCGGCTCGAGGAGCTCGGGATGAGGCTCGCTCCCGACCTCGTGCTGGTCGGCCTGTTCGGGCCCGACCTCGATCGCAACGAGCTGCGGTTCCGCGACGCCCCCAAGCCGCGCTTCGTGCTCGACGGCGACGGCCTGCGCCTGGACAACGTCCCGGTGCCGACGCTGGAGCAGCTGCGCACGACCTTCTCGCGCAAGAGGGTCGGGTCGTACGCGTGGACGATGCTGCGCAAGATCGCCGCGGCCGGCGGCGGGACCGGCGCCGACGCCCCGAAGTGGGAGCTCGCCCGCCGCATCCTCGACCGCATGCGCGCCGCCGCGGAGCGGGGCGGCAGCCGCTTCGCGGTGGCCTACTTCCCGGCGAAGACGACCTCCTTCGACCGCGAGCCCGACGACTACGAGAAGACGGTCGTGAGCTGGGCCGGCGCGAACGACGTCGCGCTGGTGAACGTCCGCGAGACCTTCTTCGGGCTCGGCTCGGGGCGGTTCCGCGAGATCTGGCACAACCACTGGACCCCGTTCGGCAACGAGATCGTGGCCGAGGCGGTCCTCGCCGGGCTGCGCGAGTTCAACGCCATTCCCGCGCGCTGACTCGGCGGCGGGCCGCGAGGGGGAGGGCGCAGGCGGTCAGGCGAGGCGGCGGCGGTACCACTCGATGGTCTGGCCGAGCGCCTCGTCGAGCGAGAAGCGCGGCGCCCAGCCGAGGAGCCGCCTCGCCTTGGAGCAGTCGAGGTACTGGCGCGGGATCTCGAGGCTCGCCTCGTTCAGAATCACCGGCTCGAGCGACTCGCGGCCCGCGAGCTTCAGGATGCGCCGCACCAGCGCGAGCACGTCGAGCGGCGTCTCGGTCCCGAAGTTGAACGCCTCGCCGCGCACGGCCGGATCGTCCATCCGCTCGGCGAGCGCGAGGTAGGCGAGCGCCGCGTCCTCCACGTAGAAGTAGTCGCGCACGAAGCGGCCGTCGCTGCGGATGACCGGGCGCTCGCCGCGCAGGGCCGAGCGGATCGTGCCGGGCACCAGGCGGTTCCAGTTGAGGTCGCCGCCGCCGAAGAGGTTGCCGCAGCGGGTGACGGCGAGCGGCACGCGGAAGCTCGTCCAGTAGGAGAAGGCGACCAGCTCGGCGGCCGCCTTCGAGGCGTCGTAGGGGAAGCGGCCGAGCAGCGGCGCCTCCTCGGTGTAGGGCAGCTTCGCGTGCTCGCCGTACGCCTTGTCGCTCGAGGCGACGAGCACGCGGCGAACGAGCCGCGGGCACTCGCGGCAGGCGTCGAGCAGCTGCCACGTCCCGCGCACGTTCGACTCCCAGGTGGAGCGCGGCGAGCGCGAGGCCGTCCCGACGATCGTCTGCGCCCCCGCGTGGAAGACGGTGTCGATCTCGTACTCGTTGAGCGCGCGCACCACCAGCTCGTGGTCCTCGAGGCTGCCGTGCACGACGTGCGAGCGCTCGAGCAGTCCGTCGACCACCGCCCGCGCGTGCGGGACGCGGTCGCGCACGAGGCAGGTCACGGTGGCGCCGCGCTCCAGCAGCCGCGCCAGCAGCGCGCCGCCCAGCAGCCCGGTGGCGCCGGTCAGCAGGATGTTGCTGCGGTCCCACGGCGGGCCCGCGTCCGGCCCGGGGTTCAGGGAGGGGTCGGCCATGGCGCCTTTCCGGAGGCGAGGAGCGCCTCGAGGTGCTGCTTCTCGCGCAGCGTGTCCATCGGCTGCCAGAACCCCTCGTGGCGGAAGGCCGAGAGCTGGCCGTCGGCCGCCAGCCGCTCGAGCGGCTCGCGCTCGAGGATGCAGCGGTCGCCGTCGAGGTAGTCGAACACCCTGCGCTCGAACACGAAGAATCCGCCGTTGATCCAGCCCTCGCCGGTCTGCGGCTTCTCGCTGAAGCGCTGCACGCGCGCGCCGTCGAGCGTGAGACCGCCGAAGCGGGACGGCGGACGCACGGCGGTCACGGTGGCGATGCGCCCCTGCTCGCGGTGGAAGTCGACCAGCGCCCTCACGTCGAGGTCGGAGAGCCCGTCGCCGTAGGTGGCGAGGAACGGCCCGTCGCGCAGCAGCGGCTCGAGCCGGCGGATGCGGCCGCCGGTCATCGTCTCCCGGCCGGTGTCGATCACGCCGACGCTCCAGTCGAGCGCGGAAGGCCGCAGCGTGCGCACCGTCCCCGCCTTGAGGTCGACCACGAAGTCGCTGTTCTGCAGGGCGAAGTCGCGGAAGTACTGCTTGATCGACTCGCCCTTGTACCCGCACGCGACCAGGAACTCGCGGAAGCCGTGCTTCGCGTACAGGCTCATGAGGTGCACGAGCAGCGGCCGCCCGCCGATCTCCACCATCGGCTTGGGGCGCACGCCCGTCTCCTCGGCCAGCCGCGTGCCGAGTCCGCCCGCGAGGATCACGACCTTCATCGCGCTCAAGTCGCCGCTCCCGACGCCGCCGGGACCACGATGCGCGGCTCGGGGACCGGCAGGATGAAGCGTCCCCCGCGCCGCGCGTACTCGGCCTGCTGCGCCATGATCTCGTCCGCGAGGTTCCACGCCAGCAGCAGCACGAAGTCGGGCTGCCGCGCCAGCAGCGCGTCCACCGGCAGGATCGGCAGGTGGACGCCGGGCGTGTAGCGGCCCACCTTGCCGGGGTTGCGGTCGACGGTGAAGTCGACCAGATCGGGGCCGATCCGGCACCAGTTGAGCAGCGTGCTGCCCTTGGCCGGGGCGCCGTAGGCCGCGATCGAGCGGCCGGCCGACCGCAGCCCGCGCAGCAACTCGACGAGCCGCGCGCGGTGCCCCTCGACCCGGCCGGCGAAGCGGCGCCACGTCTCGATGCGGAGCAGCCCGGCGGCGCGCTCCTCGTCGAGTCGCGCGGCGAGGGTCGCGTCCGCGGGGCGGCCGGCGCGGGCCCCCGGCGCGGCGGGCCGCGCGCACAGCCGCAGCGACCCGCCGTGCACGGCCGCGCGCTCGACCGAGACGACCTCGAGCCCCGCCGCCTCGCACGCGCGCGCCAGGGTCGCCGCGCCGAAGCAGGAGAGGTGCTCGTGGTAGATCGTGTCGTACTCGAGCCGCGCCTCGAGCTCGAGCAGCCATGGCACCTCGACCCACAGCCGCCCTTCCGCGCCGCCCCCGCCGTCGCTGGCGAGCAGCGCGCGCGCTCCCGCCAGGAAGCCGACCGGATCGTCGACGTGGGCGAGGACGTTGTTCGCGAGGACCGCGCTCGCCGGGCCGTGCGAACGGCGGATCCGCCCGGCCGCGGCGGCGTCGAAGAAGACGTCGCGCGTCTCGATCCCGGCCGCGCGCGACTCCGCCGCGAGGTTGCGCGCCGGCTCGATCCCGAGCGTGCGCACGCCGAGCTCCTTGAAGTGGCGCAGCAGCGTGCCGTCGTTGCTCGCGATCTCGACCACGAGGTCGTCGCGGCCGAGCCGCTGGCTCGCGACCACCTCCTTGGCGAATTCCCGGAAGTGCGCGCTCATCGCCGGCGAGGCGCCGGTGCGGTAGACGTAGTCGCGGAAGAGCGTCTCGGGGTCGATGACGTCGGGCGTCTGCACCAGGGAACAGTCGCGGCAGAGCGCCACTCCGAGCGGGAAGGAGGGCTCGCCGGCGAACTCCGCCTCGGAGCGCGGATAGGCGTTGGCGAGCGGCTGCGGCCCGAGCTCGAGGAAGAGCTCGAGCCCGCCGCTCCCGCACAGGCGGCAGGTCGTGCGGCGCCGGTGGGCGCCCTGGCGGACGGGCGGCGCCGCAAGCGGCTTCGCGCGCGGGTCGCCGCCGAACCGGCAGGCGAGCAGGTTGCGCGCGAACTCGAAGCAGGTGCCCAGGCGCACGTGGGAGGTCCCGCCGCGGCGCAACTGACCGAAGACGTTGACCTCCTGCACGCGCAGCCCCAGCCGCTTCGCCTTGATCATGATCTCGGCGTCGAGGAACCAGTCGCGGCTGCGCAGGTCGAGGGCGGGGAGGAGCTCGCGCGGGAAGATCTTGGGGTTGCCGTTCACGTCGATCGAGCCGAGCCCGCCGAAGAGCAGGCTCGTGCCGAGGTTGTAGGCGATCGAGACGAGCTTGCGCTTGAGGCCGTCCCGGCGGAAGCGGCGGCGCACCTTGAGGAGCGCGGGAGCTCCGGCGGTGCGCGCCGCCGCGAACAGCTTCACGACGTCGGCCGCCTCGACCTGGCCGTCGGCGCAGATGAGGCCGACCCAGGGCGCGGTGCAGTGCGGGAAGCCCTGGAGGATTCCGAAGCCGTAGCCCTGGTTCACCTCGACCCGCACCGCGACGACCCGCGGGTCGCGCGCGGCGAACTCCCGCAGGATCCCGCCGGTGCGGTCGCGCGAGCCGTTGTCGACCGCGACGATCTCGAGGCGCGCGCCGGCGCGCTCGAACGCGTCGAGTAGCTCGCCGATGGTCGCGGCGACACCCTCCTCCTCGTTGAAGCAGGGCATCACGAGGGAGAGATCGGGCTCGGGGGCGGTGCTCTGGGTCTCGCCGGGCAAGGTGAAGGGCTCTCGGCCCGGGGAACCCCCTCCATGCGGTCCCCGAGGCGCGGGAGTCTTAGCGCGCCGCCGCGCTCCTGCGCAGGCCCTCCTCCACCGTCGTGGGAGGGAGCCAGCCGAGCAGCACCCTCGCCCGCCCGACCGCGACCGGCGCGTGGCTCATCTCCTCGCCGCGCGTGGCGAGCGCGCCGAACCGCAGCAGCTCGGGCGGCAGACCGAGGATGCGCGCCGCCGTCTCCGCGAAGGCGCGCACCGAGGTGAGGCGGCCGGTCGCGAGATTCACGACCTCGCCCGGCCGGACGGAGGCCGCCGCGCCGAGCCGCAGCAGCCCCTCGGCCGCGTCGCCGACGAAGGTGAAGTCGCGCTGCTGCGCGCCGGCGGTGAGCTCGATCGGAGCGCGCGCCGCCGCCGCGCGCAGGAGCGAGGGGAGCAGGCGTCCCTCGCGCTCGCCCGGCCCGTACACCATGAAGAGGCGCGCGGTGGCGGCGCGCAGGGGCGACCCCGCGCACGCCTCCGCGAGGAGCTGCGTGCCTGCCAGCTTGGTCCGGCCGTAGAGCGTGGTCGGTCTCGGCTCGGTCGACTCGTGCAGGTCTCCGGCCGCCGCCCCGTATTCGAGCGCGGAGCCGACGTGCACCAGCCGCAGCAGCTCCGTCCGCCCCGCCACGGATTCGCCGGCCGGGGGAGCCTCCGACAGTGCCCGCGCCGCCGTCGCGACGAAGGCGGCGTTCAGGAGGTGCGCGTCGACCTCGTCGCGCTCGACCGGGTCGACGCCGTAGCCGGCGAGATTGAACGCGATCGCGGGACGCACGGCGGCCACGACCTCGCGCACGGCGCGCTCGTCCCGCAGGTCGGCCACGTGTCCTCGTCCGCCGGCGAACCCGAGCGCGCCCGGCCCGGCGAGAGCCCGATCGCGCGTCGTCCAGTGCGGCTGCGCGCCGGCCCGCGCCAGCGCCGCGGCCACGTGCGTCCCGAGGAACCCGGTGCCGCCGAAGACGAGCGCGCGGGCGCCGCGGTAGGGGGCGCTCCAGGCGTCGAGAGAGGCCGACGGCTCCTGCGGTCCCGTCACGGCCGCGATCCGCCGCCGCGCGCCTCCTGCGCTTCGACGAGCGCCTCGACCGGAGGACAGTCGGACACGGAGAGCTCCAGCCAGTGCCGGTGGAACCGCGCGGGCGAGCCCCGCCCGCCTCCGCCCGCGGCGCGCGGATACTACCGGCCGGCCTCCGGCGCGCCCGGCGGTGGCGCGAGCGGGAGCTCGGGGTTGAGCGGCGACGCGGCGGGATCGCCCGGCTTCAACCCGGGGAACCAGGCGGCGAGGTCGAGCTCCTGGTTGGCGTTGCGCGGCGGCGCGACGCGCATCGCGGCGTCGATGTAGATGATCGTCATCGCTCGGCGCGTCCGCGCCGTCGCGTTCGGGCCGGCGCGATGGAACGTCCAGCCTGAATGGACGCTGATCTCCCCCGATTCGAACGGCGTCTCGTGGACGGGCAGCCGTTCCCCGAGCAGTGCGCGCGAGATCTGCGCCTCGCTCTCGTCCGAGATCCCGAGCCCGCGGCCGAGGTCGCGCGTGTGGCTGCCGACGCTGAAGGCGACCGGGCCCATCTCGAGCGGCGTCGGCTGCAGCGGGATCCAGATCGTGCAGCACGAGTCGCTGGAGAGCGGCCAGTAGTACTGGTCGGCGTGCCAGGGCGTCGGCCCGCCGCCCGCCTCCTTGTAGAGCGCCTGGTCGTGGTAGAGGCGCACGCCGCGCACGCCCAGGAGCTCGGCGGCGATGCGGGCGAGCCGGCCGCTGAAGACGAGGCGGCGGACGGCCTCGCTCGTGGTCCAGAGGTTCATGACCTGCAGGAACGCCTTCTCGTAGGTCGTGCGCTCCTGCATGGGCCGTTGCGCGGCGCCGCGCTGCGCGATCGCGGCGTCGACGGCGGCGGCGTGATGCTCGATCTGCGCCGGCGTCAGCACCTCCCGCAGGCGCACGAAGCCGTCGCGCGCGAACGCGGCGGCGGCGTCGCGCGGCAGGCGACAGGGCGCCTGGAGCTCCCGCTCGTCCATCCCGACGAGGCTAGCCCGCCTCCGCGGACCGACTACCCCGCCGCCGCGGCCTCGGCGGGAGCGTCGACCTTGAGCTCGAGCTCGAAGCGGCCGGCGTCGACCGTCACCTTGGCGCCGTCGGGGATCTCGCCGGCCACCAGCCTCTTCGCCAGCAGGTTCTCGAGCGCGCTCTGCAGGTAGCGCTTGAGCGGGCGGGCGCCGTAGAGGGGGTCGTAGCCCTCGCGCGCCACGTGCTCGCGCGCCTTGGGGGTGAGCTCGAGAGCGATGCGCCGATCCGCGAGCCGTCGGCGCAGGTCCTTCATCAGCAGGTCGACGATGCGGGTGATCTGCTCCTGCGTCAGCGGCTTGAACATCACGGTCTCGTCGATGCGGTTGAGGAACTCCGGGCGGAAGTGCTGGCGCAGCTCGGCCAGCACCTCGCTCACGGCGCTCTCGCTCAGCGTGCCGCTCCGGTCGACGCCTTCCATCAGGTGCTGGCTGCCGAGGTTGCTCGTCATGATGATGACGGCGTTCTTGAAATCGACGGTGCGGCCCTGGCTGTCGGTGAGCCGGCCGTCGTCGAAGACCTGCAGCAGCACGTTGAACACGTCGCGGTGCGCCTTCTCGACCTCGTCGAAGAGGATCACCGAGTAGGGCTTGCGGCGCACCGCCTCGGTGAGCTGGCCGCCCTCGTCGTGGCCGATGTATCCCGGCGGCGCGCCGATGAGGCGCGAGACGGTGTGGCGCTCCTGGTACTCCGACATGTCGATGCGCACGATCGACTCCTCGGAGTCGAAGAGCTGCTCGGCGAGAGCGCGCGCGAGCTCGGTCTTGCCGACGCCGGTCGGTCCGAGGAAGAGGAAGACCCCGGTCGGGCGGCGCGGATCCTTGAGTCCGGCGCGGGCGCGCAGCACCGCCTGCGCCACGGCGCGCACCGCCTCGTCCTGGCCGATGACGCGCTCGTGCAGGTGGAGGTCGAGCTGCAGCAGCTTCTGCTTCTCGCCCTCGACCAGCCGGGTGACCGGCACGCCGGTCCAGCGCGAGACGACCTCGGCGATCTCCTCGGGGGTGACCTCTTCGCGCAGCAGCCGGGTGGAGCTCGACGGTTTCTCGATGCGCTTCTCCTGCTCGTGCAGCTTCTGCTCGAGGTCGCGCAGCCGTCCGTACTTGAGCGTGGCCGCCTTCTCGAGGTCGTAGGCGCGCTCCGCCTCGGCGACGCGGCGCTTGGTGAGCTCGATCTCCTCGCGCAGCACCTTGAGGGCGTCGATCCCCTCCTTCTCCGACTTCCACTGCGCCGTCATGGCGTCGGCGCGGCCCTTGAGCTCGGCCAGCTCCTTCTGCAGCGTCTCGAGCCGCTGGCGCGACGCGGCGTCGCTCTCCTTCTTCAGCGCCTCGCGCTCGATCTCGAGCTGGGTGAGGCGGCGCGTCACCTCGTCGAGCTCGGAGGGCATCGAGTTGATCTCGGTGCGGATGCCGGCGGCCGCCTCGTCCATGAGGTCGATCGCCTTGTCGGGCAGGAAGCGGTCGCTGATGTAGCGGTGCGAGAGCGTGGCCGCAGCCACCAGCGCCGAGTCCTTGATGCGCACGCCGTGGTGCACCTCGAAGCGCTCGCGCAGGCCGCGCAGGATCGAGATCGTGTCCTCGACGGTGGGCTCGTCCACCATCACGGTCTGGAAGCGGCGCTCGAGCGCCGCGTCCTTCTCGACGTGCTTGCGGTACTCGTCGAGCGTGGTGGCGCCGATGCAGTGCAGCTCGCCGCGCGCGAGCATCGGCTTGAGCATGTTGCCGGCGTCCATGGCCCCCTCGGCCTTCCCGGCGCCCACGATCGTGTGCAGCTCGTCGATGAAGAGGAGGATGCGCCCCTCGGCCTGCTTCACCTCCTGCAGCACCGCCTTGAGCCGCTCCTCGAACTCGCCGCGGAACTTGGCGCCCGCGATGAGCGCTCCCATGTCGAGGGCGTAGACCGTGCATTCGCGCAGCCCCTCGGGCACGTCGCCGCGCACGATGCGCTGCGCGAGCCCTTCGACGATGGCGGTCTTCCCCACGCCGGGCGCGCCGATGAGGACGGGGTTGTTCTTGGTGCGCCGCGAGAGCGTCCGGATCACGCGCCGGATCTCCTCGTCGCGGCCGATCACCGGGTCGAGCTTCCCCTCGCGTGCGAGAGCGACGAGATCGCGGCCGTACTTCTGGAGCGCGTCGTAGGTGCCCTCAGGATTGCTGCTGGTGACGCGCTGGCTGCCGCGCACCTGCTTCAGCGCCGACTCGAACGCCTTCGCCGTCACGCCCGCCTCGCGCAGCGTGCGCGCGGTCGGCGAGTCGCCCTTCTCGTCGATCATCGCGAGCACGAGGTGCTCGACGCTCACGTAGTCGTCCTTCATGCGCTTGCGCTGCTCGTCGGCGCTCCCGAGCAGGCGCGAGAGGCGCTGAGAGACGTAGAGCTCGCCCGGGGCGGCGCCGGGGCCGGCGACGCGCGGCAGGCGGTCGAGCGCCTGGGCGAGATGGCCCTCGAGGAAGGCGCGATCGCTCCCCATCGTCTGCAGGAGCTGCGGGAAGAGTCCTCCGTCCTGGTGGAGGAGCGCGAAGGCGAGGTGCTCGACGTCGACCGCCTGGTGGCCGCGCCTCGTCGCCTCGGCCTGCGCATCCTGGAGCGCCGACTGCACGCGGTCGGTGAACTTCTGCGGATTCATGGCTGCCTCCCGCACCGTGCCGGGATTCTCCCGGCCGATCGCCGCGCCGCGATCGTGTCGGACGCCGGCTTCGGGGTGGAGGCACGAGCCGTGCCACTCTGTCTACCCGCACTCTCGTGTCGTTAGTAATTCACAGAAAACGACTTACGTAGACGAACCGAGATTCGACCGGGCATCGATCGAGGCGTCTGCGCGGCATCCATGCGCACCGCGTCAGAGTGGCGTTGAGTGCGGATCAGCGCCTGCGATCGAGGAATGCGCCGAGATCGTCGCCGCCGAGGCGGCCGCGATTCCAGAGTGTGCCGTCCCACGACTCGCACTCGCGGTTGGGTCCGTTGGAGAGGACGACGACGTCCATGTAGGGGTCGCTGCGGGTGTAGACGTGGTAGCTGTAGGGCTGGCCCCAGGGGTCGAGGCCGATCGGCGCGGCGAGATAGCGCTTCAGCCCGTCGAAGAGCCACGGGTTGAGCACCTCCGCGCCGAACCCGAACCAGGCGCGATTCGCGTAGCTGTAGGTGCCGTCCCCCTGGTGGCCGGGCGGAAAGGCTCCGTGATCCTCCCGGTAGGCGCCGAGCGCGTCGGCGATCGCCTGGCAGGTCCGCGCGGCGCGCGTGCGGCGGCTCTCCTCGACCGCGCTCCCCACCATCGGCGTGAGGACGCCGGCGAGCAGGGCGAGCACGGAGAATGCGACGACCACCTCCATGAAGGAGATGCCCGCGCCGCGCGCGGCCGTTCGATCCTGTCTCGCGGCCATCGGCCCGACCCCCGGATCGCGACGACGGCGCCGGCCGCTTGCCGGCCGGTCGGCGAAGGATCCGTTCACTTGATCGGGCCCGGGCGACGAGCCGGCTTGAGAGGATCCTCTCGCCGGGGTGCTTCGGATCGCCTCGCGGGCGGAATCTTGTTCCGGGCGGCCGCGCCGCGATCATCGCCGGACCTCCCGTGTGCCGGAATCGGGAGAGGAGGAGTTCGCCGTGCCGCGTTTCGTGGGAGTGCCGGCCGTCGCGGGCGCCGTCCTGCTCGGCGCGCTCCCGATCGGCCCGCACGTGGGATCGGACCGTCCGGGCGGCGAGCGCATCCGGCTGCTCTTCCTCGGCGATCGCGGCCACCACGCGCCCGAGTCGCGCGCCGACCTGCTGGCGCCGGCGCTGGCGCGGCTCGGCATCGACCTCTGGTTCCGGGCCGACCTGGCCGTCCTCGCGCCGGAGCGGCTGCGCCACGTCGACGTCGTGCTGGTCTACGCCAACCACGACGAGATCGCGCCGCCGCAGGAGCGGGCGCTGCTCGACTTCGTCGAGGGCGGCGGCGGGCTGGTCGCCGTCCACTGCGCCTCGTACTGCTTCCGCAACTCGCCGGAATACGTCGCGATGGTCGGCGGGCAGTTCGACCGCCATGGCATGGCGGAGTTCACGCTGCGCAGGGTCGGGCGCGACCACCCGGCGCTGCGCGGCGTGGCGGAGTTCGCGACCACCGACGAGACCTACGTCCATCGCGAGCTCGCGCGCGACCGCACTGTGCTGCAGGTGCGCGACGAGGAGGGGCGGGAGGAACCCTTCACGTGGGTGCGCGAGCAGGGGAAGGGGCGGGTCTACTACACCGCGCTCGGGCACGACGCACGCACCTGGGCGCAGCCGCCGTTCCACGCGCAGCTCGCGCAGGCGGTCCGCTGGGCGGCGGGGCGCCCCGACTTCGAGTTCACGCCGCCGCAGCGCACCTTCACCGACGCCCGGCTCCCCCACTACACGCCGGGAGCGCGGTGGGGCACCGAGGGCGAGCCGATCGCGAAGGTGCAGGCGCCGCTCTCGCCCGAGGACGAGCGCAGGCTGATGCAGCTCCCGCCCGGGTTCGACGCGCGCCTGTTCGCGAGCGAGCCGCAGGTCGTGAAGCCGATCGCGATGAGCTTCGACTCCCGCGGACGGCTGTGGGTGCTCGAGTCGGTCGACTACCCCAACGACAAGAAGCCGGGCGGGGTCGGCCTCGACCGCATCAAGATCCTCGAGGACCGCGACGGGGACGGCCGCGCCGACGGCGCGACGATCTTCGCCGACGGGCTCAACGTGCCGACCGGCATCATCTGCACCGAGGACGGCTGCATCGTGGCGCAGGCGCCCGACATGGTGCGCTTCGTCGACCTCGACGGCGACGACCGCGCGGACGAGCGCAAGGTGCTCTTCACGGGATTCGGAGAGGGGGACACGCACGCCGGACCGAGCAACCTGCGGCGGGACGGTCCGACCCCTGGAAGGTCGGGAGAGTGGATCTGGGGCACCGTCGGCTACAGCGCCTTCCACGGCACCGTCGGAGGCGTCGAGCACCGGTTCGGCCAGGCCGTCTTCCGGTTCCGGTCCGACGGCTCGAAGCTCGAGCGCGTCGCGCCGACCACCAACAACACCTGGGGGCTGGGTTTCGACGAGCAGGGCGAGATCTTCGTCTCGACCGCGAACGGCGACCACCTCGTGCACGTCGCCGTGCCGAGCCCGGCGATCGAGTCGGTCTTCGGCCTGGTCGCGGACGGCACCGTGCACGTGCCCGACCACGACCGGCTCCATCCGCTGGTCGAGCTGCGCCAGGTCGACTACCACGGCGGCTTCACCGCCGCCGCCGGCTGCGCGATCTACACCGACCGCGCCTTCCCGCCCGAGTACTGGAACCGCTGCGCCTTCGTGTGCGAGCCGACCGGCCACCTGGTCCACCAGTGCTTCCTCGAGCCGCGCGGCTCGACCTTCGTCGCGCGCGACGGCCGCAACCTGCTCGTGAGCTCCGACGAGTGGTGCGCCCCGATCGCCGCCGAGGTCGGCCCCGACGGCGCCGTCTGGGTGCTCGACTGGTACTCGCCCGTCGTCCAGCACAACCCCACACCTCGCGGCTTCACGACCGGCAAGGGCAACGCCTACGAGACGCCCCACCGCGACAAGGAGCACGGCCGGATCTGGCGGATCGTGTGGGAGGAGGCGGAGCCGCGGACGCGCGACGTGCTCGACCGGCTTCCCGAGCCCGCGCTGCAGGACCTGGCATCCGGCCATCCGAACCCGCTCTGGCGGGAGCAGGCGGACCGGCGATGGATCGAACGGTTCCGGCCACGGACCATCCGCCCGGACCGCCTGCGCACGGAGCCCGATCCGGGCGACACCGCGCTGCTGGAGGAGCGCCGGACCCTGTTGTCCGCCGTGCATTCGACCGACGAGGAGGCGACCGATGCGGGGCTGTCGGCATGGACGGACGCCGCGGGAGCGGCGGGCGATGCTCCGATGGCCCTGGCCGCGACGATCCGGCTGGCGTCGCTCTGGTCGGAGTCGCTGCCACGACTTCTCGCGGCGGATCCGACCGGAGCGAGTGCGCCCGTCGGCGACGACGCGACGCTGGCGAACCCCTCCTTCACGCGGAGCACGACCTCGATCCCCGAGGAATGGCGGCCGGTCCACTACGGCGGTCGTGCAGCGGCCGCGTGGAGCGAGGCCGGCCGTGCGAGCGCCGGCTCGGCGCAGCTCTCCTCCGTCGACGGCGCGGACGCGAGTTTCTCGCAGTCGGTGAAGGTCCGGCCGCGCGGTCGCTACCGCCTCTCGGGCTGGATCCGGACCGAAGGCGTCACGCCGCTCGGCGACGCCCACGGCGCGCTCTTCAACGTGCACGAGCTGCAGAACCCGCGCGTCGTGACGCCGGCGGTGACCGGCACGCGCGGCTGGACGAAGGTGGAGGTCGAGTTCGACAGCGGCGACCACGAGCGGCTCACGATCAACTGCCTGCTCGGCGGATGGGGGCGGGCGCGCGGGACGGCGTGGTACGACGACGTGGCGCTCGAGCTCGTCTCGTCGGGCTCCCCTGCGGCCGAGCTCGTGCGCACCGTCGCGACGCACGCGGCGCACGAGGACGCGGCGCGGGCGCTCGACTTGATCGTGCCGGCGCTCGCCGCCGCCGAGCCCGGAATCGCGCGCGCGGCGCTCGAGGGGCTCGTGCGCGGCTGGCCGCGCGAGGTGGCGCCGCCGGTCGCGCTCACGCCCGGGATGACCGCGCTGCTCACCGGCGCCGCGCCGAGGCTCGACGTCGCCGGCCGCGCCGCGCTGCTCCTGGTCGCCGAGCGCGTGGGCCGGCTCGACCTCTTCCCCGAGGAGGTGGGCCGCGTGACGGCGGGGCTGCGCGAGAGACTCGCCGACGACGCCATCGCGGCGCCCGAGCGCGTCGACGCCGCGCGCCGGCTTCTTGCGCTCGAGCCCGCGGCGGAGGCGGTGGCGGCCGTGGCCGCGCAGCTCTCGGCGCTCGCGCCGCCCGAGCTGGTGAAGGGGCTCCTGCTCGCGCTCGGCGAATCGGGGGCGGAGGAGGCGGGCGCCGAGGTGGCTCGCCGCGCGCCGCAGCTCTCGGCCGCGACGCTCCCGACCGCCGTCGAGCTGCTCCTTCGTCGACCCGGGTGGACGCGCGCCCTGCTCGAGCTGCTCGCCGCCGGGAAGCTCGACGCGAAGTCGCTCGCCCCCGACGTCCTCGACCGGCTGCGCGCGAGCGGCGACCCGGGGATCGCGCGGCTCGCCGCGCAGATCGTCGAGTCGAGCGGGCGCCCGCGCAACCCCGACCGCGCGCAGGTCCTCGAGAGGTTGCTGCACGTGGCGACGAAGCGCGGCGACGCGAAGCGCGGCGCCGAGCTCTTCGCCGCGCAGTGCGCCAAGTGCCACACGATGGACGGCCAGGGCGGCCCCGTCGGCCCCGACCTCACCGGCATCGGCAAGCGCGGCCGGGGCGACCTGTTGCTCGAGATCCTCGACCCCAACCGCTCGGTCGAGGGGACCTGGCGCGCCTGGGACGTGACGCTCAAGAACGGCGACAGCCTCACCGGCCGGATGGTGAACGAGGGGCGCGCCACCCTCGAGCTCGTGGACGCCGCCGCCGCGCGCCACGTGATCGCGCGCGGCGACGTCGAGCGCCTCAAGCCGCTCACGCGCTCCCTCATGCCCGAAGGGTTCGAGGACCTCGGCGAAGCCGACCTCGCCGCGCTGCTCGAGTTCCTGGTCGCTGCCGCCGGCGGCGACGCTCCCGCGCGGTGAAGCGCGGCCGGATGGCGAGACGACCATGTGCGCCCACCACTTCCTGCGGTTCGTGACGAGCGCCGAGTGTGAGATCGAGGAGCTGCCGTGGGGGCCGCACGAGTGGCTGTGCAAGGCCGCGCTCACCGGGGCGAGCCTGCTGCAACTCGTGCGGGTCCGCATGCCGCCGGGGATGTGCCACGCGTTCCACCGCCACCCCGAGCTCGAGGAGCTCCTCTACGTGCTCGACGGGCAGGTCGAGCAGTGGGTGGGCCGGGAGAAGCGGGTCCTGCGGGCCGGCGAGCTCGCGCACGTTCCGATGAACGAGGTGCACGGCAGCTACAACGTCTTCCGCACGCCGGTCACCTTCCTGGCGGTGCTCTCGCCGGCGACCTGCGCGGGCCCGCCGCTGGTGGACGTCTCGGGCGAGGAGCCGTGGAGATCGCTGGCTCCGCTCGCTCCGCCGGTGCGCAGATAGGGAGGGTGCTCCTACAATCGCCGCCTCGTCCGGCCGGGGAACCGGCGCGCAGCGGGAGCGGACGGGCCCGCTCCCCAGGAGAGGCCGTGGACACCTACTACGATCCCAAGGGGCTGAAGAAGTTCGGCGAGATCGGCCACGACGCGCCCGCGCTCTGGAAGAAGTTCCAGGAGTGGTACGGGGCGGTCTTCGCGGAGGGGGCGCTGGGCGAGCGCGAGAAGGCGCTGATCGCGCTCGCGGTGGCGCACACGGTGCAGTGCCCCTACTGCATCGACGCGTACTCGACCGCGAGCCTGGAGAAGGGCGCCGACCTCGAGCAGATGACCGAGGCGATCCACGTGGCGGCGGCGATCCGCGGCGGCAGCGTGCTGGTGCACGGCGTGCAGATGCGCGAGCACGTGCACAAGCTCTCGATGTGAGCGGGGGAGGGGCGGTTCGATGGCGACGCCGGCGCGGGATGGAGCGGCCTCGGCGACGGCGGCCGCGTTCGCGCGCGCGGCGAATCCGATGCCGACGCTGAAGCGGCGCGAGCACGAGCTCTCGTCCACGGCGGCGCAGCGCGCGCTGCTGCGCCGGCTCCCGCTCGCGACGAGCTTCGAGCAGGCGGTCGCGGGCGCGGGCCACGGCGCGCTCCGCACGACGCGCGTCGAGATCCTGCAGATCAACGTCGGCAAGAAGTGCAACCAGACCTGCCGCCACTGCCACGTCGACGCCGGGCCGGAGCGCAAGGAGGTCATGCCCGACGCGGTGGTCGAGGCTTGCCTCGGCCTGCTCGAGCGCGGCGCCATCCCGACCCTCGACGTCACCGGCGGCGCGCCCGAGCTGCACCCGCGCTTCCGCGAGATCGTGGCGCGCGCGCGCGGAATGGGACGCCGCGTGTTGGATCGCTGCAACCTGACCATCACGCAGGCCGCGGGCTTCACCGACCTGCCCGAGTTCCTGGCGGCCAACCAGGTCGAGGTGATCGCCTCGCTGCCCCACTACGCCCCGCGGCAGACCGACGCCCAGCGCGGCGACGGGGTCTTCGAGCTCTCGATCGCGGCGCTGCGCCGGTTCAATGGGCTCGGCTACGGCCGCGAGGGCAGCGGGCTCCTGCTGCACCTCGTCACCAACCCGGTGGGCGCCTTCCTGCCCGCCAACCAGGGCGCGCTCGAGCGGGAGTGGAAGCGCGAGCTCTCCCGCCGCCACGGCGTCGGGTTCAACCGCCTCTACACGATCACCAACATGCCGATCAGCCGCTTCCTCGAGTTCCTGGTCGACTCGGGCAACCTCTCCGACTACATGGAGAAGCTGGTCGCCGCCTTCAATCCGGCCGCGGTGGACGGCCTCATGTGCCGCAACACCCTCTCGGTCGGCTGGGACGGCCGCCTCTACGACTGCGACTTCAACCAGATGCTCGAGCTGGAGCTGCCGCGGACGATCTTCGACGTCGCGACCTCCGACCTCGAGGGCCGCGCGATCCGCACCGAGCCCCACTGCTTCGGCTGCACCGCCGGGGCGGGGTCGAGCTGCGGCGGGGCGACGGTCGCCGGCTGACGGCCCGTTCCGGGCCGTTCGAGGATCGTTCGTCACTCCTCCCGGCGGCATTCGTCTCCTCGGGCCGTGCTCCGGCTCGAAGTCCCGGCCGCGCGGCCGGTGCCGCGCCGGAGCGGACCGGGCCGGCGGGTGGCCGGGGGGATGCCCCCGCGTCGCGCGCGGGTCTCCATGCGAGGAGGGCTGGATCATGCGGACGTTGCTGATGGCGTTCTCCGCCGCGGCGCTCGGTGCGGCTTCGGCCTCCGCGTACGAGGACGGCGGCGACGAGGACTGCGTCGAGGTCGGCGAGACGGTCGACGTCGGGTTCGACATCCCCGACCTGCCGGCGGACGCCGAGATCACCGCCGCCGAGGGGATGGAGATGGACCCGGGTCCCGACGACTCGCTCGGGGCGGCGAGGCGCACCGGAGGCCAGGCGTTCGTTCGCGTCGTGAACATCGACGGCGACCTCACCTCTCCCGAGAGCGGAGAGAAGGGCGACGGCGAGGCCGGCGAGGACGACTGCTGGGAGATCTACGTGCAGATCACCTACCGTCGGATCGACTTCTTCGACCTCGTCGTGGGCTTCGACCGGTGGGGACTCGGCATCCGGATCTCCAAGCGCATCTACTACTACGACTACGAGACCGTCGACACCGAGGTGAAGGTGGTCTGCCCATGCTGACCACCCGGCGACTCCTGATCGCGGGAGTCGCGGTCCTGCTCGGCGTCATCGCCTGGCTGGCGATGGCGCCGGAGCGGGACGCCCTCCCCGCCACGCCCGTGCGCGCGGGTGCCCGCGACCCGGCGCAGGCGCCTTCCGCCGCGCCGATCGCGCCCGCCGTGCCCGACCGCACCGAGGTCGCGCCGCCCGCGGCCCTCGAGGCCGCCGAGCCGGCGGCGCCGGCGACCGGCGCCGTGCACGGGCGCCTCTTCGACGCCGGCGGCCGCCTCTGCGCCTACCACCGCATCACGTTCGCGCGCGCCCCCTCGCTGCACGCCGGAGCGGGGATGGGCCCGGCGGTCTCCACCGGCCGGGAGGGCTCCTTCGCCGTCGACGCGATCGCGACCGGGAGCTGGTTCGTGCTGTGCCGGAGTCCGCAGAGCACGAGCGACGTCCGCTTCGTCGTGGGCGAAGTGGAGGTGGCGGCCGGCCGCGTCGTGAACGTCGACCTCTTCCTGCGCGGGAGCCGGCGGCTCGCGGGCAACTTCACGGTGGCCGGGTTCGAGGGGATGGCGCTGCGGCTCGAGCTGCTGCGCCGCAACAACCGGGAGCTCGTGGCGCTCGCGTTCGTGCACGGCCTCGACCCGCTCCAAGGCAAGCCGCCGGCGGTGCGGGCGGCGGCCAGCGCGGCGCAGCGCCCCGGCCGGTTCGAGATGATCGCCATCCCCGACGGCGAATACCTGCTGCGCATCGCCCCCGAGATCGAGCTCCCTCCGGAGCACGCCGATCTGCTCGACGTCGAGGAGCTCGAGATCGATCTCACCGACGGAGACCTCGAGATCCCGCCGCGCGTGTTCGGCCTCGACGAGTTCGGGCTCCAGGTGAATCGCTGATCGGACGCCTCGGTCGGCGCCCCGGCTCCGGAGGAAGGGGCGCTAAGTTGCGCCCCCATGGCGCGCTCGCCCAATCGCCGGTACCACGACCGGGTCGCGGGGCACTACGACGCGATCTACGACACGCCCTACTGGCGCTTCCACCGCGACGTCTCGTGGCGCCACCTGAAGCGGTACCTGCCGGCGGCGCGGCCGCTGTGGGCCGCCGATCTCGGCTGCGGCACCGGCTGGTTCGGGTGCCGGCTGCTCAAGAGCGGCTGCCGCGTGATCTTCCTCGATCCGAGCGGCGCGATGCTGGAGCAGGCGCGCGAGTCGGCGGCGCGCGAGTCGATGCGCGGGCTGGAGACGCGCTTCATCCAGGCGGGCATGGAGGCGATGGGGAAGATCGGGGAGTCGCAGCTCGACTTCGCCACCGCGCAGGGTGATCCGCTCTCCTTCTGCGAGGAGCCGGCGCGGGCGCTCGCGGAACTCGCGCGCGTCGTCAAGCCGGGCGGAGCCGTCGTGCTCTCCGTCGACAGCCGCGTCGCGGGGGTGCGCTCGCTGCTCGACGAGGCGACGCCCGACGACGCGCTCGAACTGCTCCGCACCGGCCGCACGCGCTGGCGAGGCGAGCGGCGCGAGGAGCGCTTCGGGATGAAGATGTTCGATCCCGCCGAGCTGCGCGCCCTGCTCGACCGCGCCGGCTTCGAGCCGCTCTCGCTGATCGCCAAGACCTGCCTCGTGCAGCGCGCCAACGAGGGCTGGCTCGAGGATCCCGCCCGGGCCCGCGACCTCCTCGCCGCCGAGGAGCGCGTCCACGCCGACCCCGCCTGGTTCGGCCTCGCCGGCCACCTCCAGGTCGCCGCTCGACGCGGCGGCTGATGCGGACGCGCGTCCGGGGGAGCGACGGCTATCCGTGGAAGCCGCTGCGGCCGGAGGAGGGGTGGGGGATCAGGCCGCCGAAGCCGCCGACGCTCGAGCGGCGCAGGCCGAGGAGGGCGAGGACGCGGTACCAGGCGCGACCGAAGCGCGAGGGCTCGGTCACGGTGTGCACCTCGGGACCGAGGCCGGAGGCGAGGTCGAGGGCGCGCAGCTCGAGGCCGGCCTTCTGCCACGCGAGGAGGACGTGGGCGAGGTCGGCGGCGGGCGTGATCGCGCCGCGACGCACGACGAGCACCGCGGTGACCCCGCGGCTCTGCAGAAAGGCCGCCGACGGGAAGTCCTGCGGCAGCACGATCGAGCGGTTGTCCCACGCTCCGGGCGCGAGCTGCGGGGACGACGGATTCCGCGCGGAGTCGAGCAGGAAGGCGGGAGGGGAGTCGGGTTCGAGGCGCGCGGAGTCGAGCAGCCCGGCGCCGAGCTCGAGCCAACGGCCGACGGCGCTCACGTCGACCACCGGGCGCGGGCCGTCGGTCGCATTGAAGAGCGGCACCGGCCGCAGCCCGCGGCGCGCGAGCGCGAGTCCGCCGAGGATCGACTCCTCGCCGGGAAGGTCGAGGATCACCGCCGTGTCGCGCCGGGCGACGATCGCCGCGAGCGCGGGGGCGTCAGGGATCGGGTCGGGGGGCGGGGCCGTCCAGCTCTTCGCGAAGAGCACCGGCTTCACCC
>Ga0187893_10005588_pt1 | contig 22400 bp, 18 predicted proteins | sample MA1701074metaG_FD_139574 | JGI IMG/M metagenome (GOLD analysis project Ga0187893, IMG submission 139574) | White microbial mat communities from a basaltic lava cave in the Kipuka Kanohina Cave System on the Island of Hawaii, USA - MA170107-4 metaG ...
AAGCCGCCATGGCCGGGGCGTTAGGGGTGCAACTCGGAGGCGTGAATCTCTATGCGGGTGTGCCGACGGACCGTCCGTGGCTGGGTGACTCCTCGGCTCCCCTGCACCGCCGCCGCATTTCCGAAGCTCTCCGTCTCATGGGTGTCACTTCCGGCCTCGCGCTCCTGCTTGGGACGGCCGTTCTTGCCCTATGAAGCCCGGACCAGAACACGGCGGCAATGTCCACGCTGCTGCGCGCGAGAGCGGGCAGCGGGTCGGTGACCTCATTGATTTCAGTGCCAGCATCAATCCCCTGGGCCCCTCGGCGGCGGCCATGCGCGCCGTCCGGGCGGCCAGTTCTTCTATCATTCATTACCCTGATCCGGAATGCGTCGAGATCAGGAAAACGTTGGCGCGCCGACACAGGCTGAGCCCTGAGGAGTTTCTGATCGGCAACGGATCGACCGAACTGATTCACTTACTGCCGAGGGTCCTGCGGATCCGACGCGCGGTGATTGTCGGCCCGGCCTTTTCGGAGTATGCCAAGGCGGTAACGGCGCATGGGGGGCGGGCGTTTCCCATTCATGCGATGCGGTCCGAAGGCTATCGTCCCCCGCTGGACGAGGCGCTCGCGGCCCTCGCACCGCGCCGCGCGGATGCCATCTTTCTCTGTAATCCGAATAGTCCGACCGGGCAAGCGGTTTGTCGCGAAGCGATCGAAGCTCTGCTCCGGGGCGTCGCTCGCCGAGATCTCTGGGTGATCCTTGATGAAACCTTTGTCGAATACTGCGCCGATCGCTCCGTGCTGGCCTCCGCGCATCGCTGTCCTCGTCTTGTGGTGCTGCGGAGTTTCACAAAGTTCTATGCGCTCCCGGGGCTGCGAATCGGGTACCTCGTCGCCCGAGAGCCGGTGATCCGACGACTTAAGCATGAACTGCCGTCCTGGTCGGTCAACACCCTGGCCCAGGCCGGGGCCATTGCTGCGCTGAAGGATCGGCACCATGCACGGCGAAGTTTGGCCTTCATAAAGGGCGAGCGCCACCGCTTCGCCAAAAGCCTGGCGACGATCCCCGAGATTACGGTGTTTCCCTCGGCGGCGAATTTTCTGCTGGTGGAATTGCCGCCCGGTCGCTCTGGACCGGAGGTGACCAAAATCCTTTGCCGGCAGGGGCTGCTGATCCGTGACTGCTCGATGGTCCCGGGCTTGTCGCGGCGCACCATTCGAGTCGCCATCCGGCTGCCGGGGCAGAATGACCGTCTGGTGCGCGCCCTTCGCGCGCTGATTGGTTGATTGGTCGAACCGGAAATCAGCACGTCGCCGGATCACTCAATCATCCTTTCGGAGGCCTGTGAATGGTGACACGTTACCATGTGACTGACGGCACCTTGATCATTGATCTCGGTGCCCGTCGGCCTGTGCTGTCTTCGGCTCCGCGCGGAGGTGGACTTGTCCACGTTCGCTACATCCTGAATCATCAAGTCCCAGCCAATCCTGTTACCGTCTCTCTTGGGAAGCGCGGGAATCGCTGGGAAGACCCTTCCCGCCGGCTTGGGAAGCTCGCTGCGCATCTCGGAGCCGATACCCGTTGTGTGGGCCTGATGACGGCTGTACCAATGAAGCAACTGGTGACTTTACGCGAGGAGAAAGGCCAGCTCTGGGTTGAAGGATTTATCACCGTTGGGGTGTCCAATGCGGTCAGGGCCGGAGAGTTGCCGCCTCTCGACCCGGTAGGTCTGAAGGCGAAACCTGTTGGTACGATCAACATTGTTCTGGTGACTAATGCGCGCCTGGCGTCGTCCGCAATGGTCGGCATGGTGCAGGTAGCAACCGAGGCGAAGACGGCCGCGATACTGGCAAGAGGTATCCCCAGTTGGACCAGACGACGTGGAGCCACCGGCACAGGGACAGACGTGGTCGCGGTGGCTTCGGGTACCGGACCGATGTTGCGCTACAGTGGAACCCACACTGAGATAGGAGCGATGGTGGGGAGCCTGGTCTTGCGGGCTGTGGCTGAAGGCCTGCGACGATCGGATCGCTGGCAGACACGGGTGACTGGGCGACGTACGACTACCAAATGTGGGGGGGCGAAGCGCCTCGAACGCAAGAGACGTTAAGTCGATGAAATTCCTATTTTTTCTACGCCCAATTTTTGGGCATTCTGCTACACCTCGCTGGAAACGATATCCCTTGGATTTTATTCACAAGCTTATCAACAGATCGTCCACACAATTTGTGGACAGAGATTTGGATGCTCCTCATGCATAGGCCACGAAGAATCCGATGGGATGCCGTGATTGCGAGGTCGGGAGGCTTGGACGCTTGCTGCAGGCCGAGATTGTCGTACCGAGACGAAATATTTGGCGTCAGGCTTGCGGAACACCGAAGGGATGGTGTGAACCTCCGGCGCTACATCGTGCTCCTTCTCTTGAGACCTTGAAACGCCTTGCCTAGCGCCGTGATTCACGCATTCGGAACCGCCCGGCATATCGTCGGCATTTCGGTTCACATCGGGACGGAGTGTTGCTATAATTTCGCGCCATGCTGCTCCGCTGTCCGATCTGTCGGCACCAGGTGGTGTGTGAAGGCAACCGCTGGCGACCCTTCTGCTCTGAGCGTTGCCAACTTTTGGACCTTGGTGCCTGGGCGGACGCGGCGTACCGAGTTGCGCAGCCGGCGATAGCCTCCGAGACAGAGCTATCCACAGAGACGGACGGCTATTCTTGACCGCGCACTGAGCCTGTTCCTGGGTAGGGCATAGCGCATTTGTCTGAAAAGCCCATTACTTCTGAGAGTTGGGCGGCTCTTGTACAGCGCCCATGCGAACCCGGCAGGCTTCATGCCCAAGATCATCACTCCCAAACGCCGTGAAACCGAAACGGATCGAGCCCGCCAATATGTGAAGACGCACATCCTCTTTCCCTCAGGGCTGCTGGGCCTGATATTCATGGTAGCGGGCACCGCGGCCTTGATCCATCAGTTCCTAACAGAGACGTATGGATGGCAACCGTTCGTGGAAACTTCCTGCCTGCTGTTGGCTGGTCTCGTGACCGGGTGGGCGCAAACCCGGTATCACAAGTACCTGCTGCGCGAATTTCCGGCGCATTTTGCCGCCCGCATGAAGTTGTTTTCCCAAGCGTCGCTCAAACGACAGAAGCGTGAGGTGTTGGCTCAACCGCTGGAGCACCCCGGACGTGCTCTGGTGCCCTGGGCGTACCTTCTAGGAATTTTGGCCGTTCTCGCCGTTTCGGCGGTGACTGCCATTTGGGGGCACGTGTACTATGTGGCCGCCTTTTTCATGCCCTGGATAGGCTTCTTTTGGGCTAAGATGTTTTTCTGGCGGGGAGTTTTGGCGGAAGGTAAGAACTGAATTAGGCTTTCCCCTTTTTTCTTTTGCCTTTTAACCTTTTCCTTGGCGTTCGCCCGCCCTCAAGTGCGCGGACGCGCTGTTCCAGGTCACGCACCTGCTGGCGCAACTCGGGGAGGCGGGGGATCACGTTGTGCGCTCTCAGTGACACGGTGTGGGGGATAGCCGGGGTACCCGAGACGATCTGGCCGGCCTCGAGATGACGGCTCACGCCGGATCGGGCGGCGATGATGGACATATCCCCGATCGTGAGGTGATCGCCCACGCCGGCCTGCCCACCGATCACCACATGGTGGCCCAAGGTTGCGCTGCCGGCAATGCCGACCTGTGCCACGAGAATGTTGTCCTCACCTACCGTGACGTTGTGGGCGATCTGGACGAGGTTGTCTACTTTGGTGCCCCGTTTAATGACGGTTCGCCCGAACGTGGCCCGGTCGACGGTCACATTGGCGCCCAATTCCACGTCATCTTCGATGACCACCCGACCCAGTTGTGGCACCTTGTGGTGGCGGGCTCCCTGCTGCACGTACCCGAAACCGTCGCTCCCGATCACTGTCCCACTGTGGATGCGCACCCGGCATCCGATTCGGCACCGGTCCATGACGGTGACGTTGGGGAACAGCACGGAGTCGTCGCCGACCGTCACATCATCCCCGAGAAAGACGCCGGGATACAACGTCACTCTTGCCCCCAAGGTGACCCGGTCTCCCAGTGTGACGAATGGCCAGATCGCCGGGTCCGAACCGATATGGACGCCGCTGCCCTGAACCACCTGCGCGGCAATTCCCCGGGGTCTATACGGCGGGGTGAAGAACTGCTGGGTCAGCTTCGCGAAGGCATACGCCGGGTGCGAGACGACGATGTGAGGGCGGTGCAATTCTTGCAGAGGACGATGGGTGACGAACGCCGCAGCCTTCGACCTCAACGCTGCGGGAATGTAGCGGTCTGAGGCGACATACGTTAGGTCCTGGCCCCCGGCCTCCTCCAGGCTGGAGACCCCGCAAACGCTGGCCTCAGGGGTTCCGACGATCTCACCCCCGATGGCCTGTTGGATCTCGCTCAGCCGGAGGCGTGGAGGGGCCTCAGGCATGGCCGCGCGAGCCTTTCGTTTTAGGACTCTTGGCGGGAGACCGAGTCACCATGGGGGCGCGAGCGGACGTTTTTTTCGGCTTCACCGCGGCACGGTGCTGGGAAGGACCTTTTGGGGGCTTCGCGGGGTGTTCGCGCGATGACCTGGCAGCCGCTGAACTGCCGTCCTGGTTCAATCGGCCTTGCAGGTAGGTGATCACATCTCCCACCCTGGTCAGTGTCTGCATGTCTTTGTCCGGGATGGAGAGGTCGAACTCCTCTTCGATCTTGAACATCAGCTCAATCGCGTCCAGCGAGTTCAGGCCCAGGTCCTCCCGGAGGGTGTGGGCCGGGGTGATCGAGCTGAGGTCTCTCTTCAACTCTTTCGCCATGATGGCGCGGAGTCGTTCCGCAATCTCGGTCTTCGCTGTCATGAAGGGGTGCCCTTTCTCAGTCGTGCGCTCGGAGCAGCGTCCAGGAGGTCCATGTTCAGTTGTACTGCTTCAGGACGAGGGAGGCATTGTTGCTGCCGAACCCAAAGGCGTTCACGAGGGCGACTTTGATGCGGCGCTCCTGCGCCTTGGAGGCGATCCCGGGGAGCCTGCACTCGGGGTCCGGGTCCTCGTAGTTGATTGTCGGATGCACCCGGCTGCTTTCGATGGCCATCGTGGTCGCCACAGCGGCGATGCATCCCGCGGCGCCGAGGGTGTGCCCGATCAGGGACTTCGTGGCATTGACCAGAACCCTGTTCACTCGCGTCTTGAGGACGCGTCGGAGCCCCCGAATCTCGACCTCATCGCCGCGGACCGTTGAGGTCGCATGTGCGTTTACATAATCCACCTGGCTCGCCGGGATCGCGGCGTCCTTGAGCGCCAGCGTCATCGTGGTCGCCATTTCGACTCCATCCTCGCGCGGAATTACCATGTGATAGGCTTCGCTGGTGGCTGCATAGCCGGCCACCTCGGCGTAGATCCTCGCCCTGCGCTTCCGGGCATGGGGCAACGATTCGAGGATCAGGGCTCCGGCACCTTCCCCGATCACGAACCCGTCGCGTGCCCGGTCGAACGGCCGCGAGGCTCGGGCCGGGTCGTCATTGTAGCGGGTCGAAAGTGCCCGCAGCGAACAAAAGCCGGCGAACACGAGCGGGGTGATGCTGGCGTCTGCCCCCACGACGATCACCACATCCGCCTGGCCGGAGCGTATGGTTGTGAGGGCCTGCCCGATCGCGTGCGCACTGGACGAGCAGGCAGTAGAGATGGCGAAGTTCGGCCCTTTTGCGCCATGTGCAAGGGCAATCAGGCCCGAGGCAGAATTGAGGGTGATGGTCGGAATGAAATTGGGCGGTACCCTGCCCGGTTTACGTTCCAGATAGAGTTTGGTGAGTTCACGTTCGCCCATGGTCATGGCACCCATCCCGGCTCCGACGATGACTCCGACGCGGTGGGGCAGCTCGCGATCCATCTGCAAGCCGGCATCCGCCACAGCCTCCCTTGAGGCCACCAAGCCGAACTGGGCATAACGGTCGAGCCGCTCCGCCTGGGTGGGGTCCAGATACGCGGCGGGATTGAAATCGAGGACCTGGCCGGCTACCCGTGAACGGTAGGCCTCCAGAGGCAAACCGTCGAATCCACGGAAGGCCGTGACGCCGGATCGTCCCTCCAAGGCAGCTTTCCAGAACTGCCCGACACCGATCGCAATCGGGGAAACCACCCCCAGGCCTGTAATGACGACTCGCTTGTTCATCCGTGCGCCAACGGCGTCCTTCTTTTACCCCTAAGTCCTATCCCCAGTCAACCGGAAGCTCGCAGCGCGCGGGTGGATGGGCAATCGGCGATGGACGATGGGCAATGGGCAGTGCAACCGCTTTCCCTATAGCCCATAGCCTCTCGCCTATTGCCTGACTCGAAGAAACAGATAAAACCCGAAGGAAAGAAACACGAGGTTCGTGATCCAGCCGGCCATCATCGGGGCAAGCACGGCGGTGCGGCCCAAGGCAATGGCGACCGAGTGGGTCGCCCAATAGAGGAAGCCGATGACCAGCGCCTGGCCGATGCCCACGGCCATCCCGCTGCCGCGGACGCCGCTCTGCCTCAGACTGAGCGCGATTCCGACGATCACCATGACGATGCTGACGAACGGGAATGCCAATCGTCCGTAATAGTCGGTGAGGAAGCGGGTGAAGCTGTACCCTTCCTGGCGCAACCGATCCGCGTAAGCCCGCAGTTTTTGAAGCGTCATTTCTTCGGATTCGACCGTGGCTGCCGCCCGGAAGTCTTCGGGGGTCTGGGTCAGGGCCACAGGTCTGAATTCGAAGGTCTCAGTGGTCAACGACCCACCCGGTTGCAAGTGGCGTTGAAGGCCCCCGATCAGATACCAGCCCCGGCGCGTGTAGCGGACCTCCTTGGCTTCCGTGATCTCCGTCAGCCGGAACTCAGGGCCTAGTTGATACAGGCGCACGCCCCGGAGCGTACCGCCGTCCGGATCCATAGCCTCCACGTTCATCAACGTGCTGTTTCCGATGCGCACCCAGGACCGGTCGGTCTTCAAGGTGACTGCCTGGGGTTTCTTTTCGATCTTGACCGTCTTGACGTATTCGGCCCAGGTCGTGGTGAGCGGGATCACCACTGCGCTGAGGCCAAAGAGTCCCAAACCCACTAACATCGAAAAACACAGGAAAGGCGCGGTGATCCGGTTCAGGCTGATGCCGCAAGCCCGCATCGCCGTAATCTCGCGGTTCCGGGAGAACACCCCCAGCGTCAACAGAGTGGCCATCAGAATAGCGAAGGGCGCAACCTGGAACGAGATCAGCGGGGTCCGCAAGGCGAAGAATTCAAGCAGGGTCAGCAGATGAGCGTCGTACCGAATGAATTTGCGCAACTTTTCGAAGAAGTCCACCACAAGATAGATGGTGAGCAAGCCGGCGAAGCACATCGCGAAGATCTTCACGAACTCGCGGAGCATGTATCTGAAGAGGATCGTCGTCATATCCCCGCTATGAACCGTTGAGGCCTCTTAACCGACAGGATGCTCAAAATGGCAGCCCAGCGCGGCCGCAGCGAGCGAAAAGCAGAGGCGTACCGGGGACCCGTTGCTCTGTCGAGTGCAACGGGTGAATCGTACGTCGAGGCTTTGAGCGATGCGAGAACAAAGCTGGGGGCCTTTTTCAGCATCCTGCTACTGCCGGTTGACGCGGTAGAACATCATGATCGCCACAGCCAGGAAGATGCCGTTCGGCAGCCAAGCGCCCGCGAACGGGTGAATCATACGGGTGGTCACGAAGAATTCGAAGAGCACGTTCATGACATAGTACAAGATGATGATGAAGATGCCGACCGCAAATCCCCCGATGCGCCCGGAGCGTTTCGAGACGATCCCAACCGGCACCCCCAGCATGCAGAAAATGAAGGCCGCTGCCGGGAAAGCCAGGTCCTTGTATGACTCCATCAGGCGCCGCAGCGCGCCGGCATCGGTCCAGTTGGACCGCTCGAGTTGCTCCAGCACCGCTTCGCGTGACGGACGCTCGTCGGCCTGGGCATACACCGTCTGGTTCAAGCTGAGCTTCAGGTCGTAACTGTTGAAGCTTACCTGATGGTACTGGTCGATCTCATGCGGCTTGCTGTGGATCGCCCCGTTAATGAGACGGATGCCGACCTGGTTGCTCCCAGGGTCGTTCAGCATGCGATAGTCGCGGGCCACGATGATCTTGGCTTCGGTCGGATTGCGTTCATCGGCGATGAGGATGCCGCGCGCATGATCGCCGCGCTCGCTGTCCGAAACATAGATCACCATGTGCGGGACCAGTTCCGTGAAGACCCCTTTGTCCAACGCGATGGTCAACTGGTCGCTCAGCAGGTTGAGGGCCAGCTTCTTGAGAGAGACGCTGGTCCAGGGCTGGCCCCATTGAGAGAGCACCAGCGTCAGGCCGAACACGAGCCAGGAGAAGATGAATACGGGTCTCGACAGGCGGAGGAGACTGAGCCCCGCCGCCCGCATGGCCACCAGTTCCTTGTCGAAGGACAACCGGCTGAATGCCGTGATCGAGGCGATGATCCCGGCAATGGGGAGGGTCAATACCAGAAAGGACGGCAGCAGATGCAGAAAGACCTTCATGACAGCCCAGAATCCCACGCCCTTGGACACCAGCAGTTCGACCAGGCGGAGCAACTCCTTGGTCAGCATGACAAAGCAGAGCGCCCCGAGGCTGATCAGGAAGGGGGGAAGGAGTTCCGCGAAGATGTATCGGTCGAGCAGCTTGCGCAACGGCCCCTCGCTGGATGGGGAAAGCTACCTCGCGGACTATACGGGATGCCCGCTGGCTTGTAAATCGGCAGGCACGTAACGTGCCAGATCTCTGAGGGAACTGTAAGATCTCGCACAAGAATATCTTGACAAGCTTCGAAGCCCTATGCTAATTGCTCCCCCGATTTCCGGGATTCACATGCACTACTTGGTTTGCGTCTGACGGTACCGCAGTGGGGGCTTCCCGCCTGCGGTATTTTTTTGCCGGTGCGACCGGGTTCAGGGGGAGCCGGAGAAACATCGTAGGCGGTCTCGGCCGCACGGGGGATCAGCCCCAGTTCAGGAAAGGAGGACGGTGTGAGAAGCAAGGGGACGGTGAAATGGTTCAACGATCGGAAGGGATTTGGCTTCATTCGCCTCGAGAGCGGGGAGGATGTGTTCGTGCATTATTCCGCTCTCCAGGGGGAAGGGTTCAAGACCCTCAAAGAGGGCGAGAACGTCGAGTTTGACATCGTTCAAGGGGCCAAAGGGCCGCAGGCAGCCAACGTCTTGAAGATGGTGGTCTAGCGGATACAGCATCGAAGCCCTCGCGGCGGTGGCGCCGCGATCGGTGTACGGGGGCCGCCGGAAAATTCCAGCGGCCCCCGTTTTTTTATGCGATCCGATTCGGGGCGGGACGACCCTCGAGGACGGCCAGCAGATTCTCAACGCACACCATTCCCATGCGGACCCGCGTGGCGAGGGTCGCCGAGCCCAGGTGGGGGAGCAGCGTGACCTGCCGCAGAGTTCGCAGACCAGGATGAACGTCCGGTTCCCGCTCATAGACATCCAAGCCGGCTGCAGCGAGGCGGCCTTGTTGGAGGGCCTCCACGAGGGCGGCCTCGTCCATGACCGGTCCGCGCGAGGTATTGATGAGGATGGCGGTCGGACGCATGCGGTGCAGTGCGACCTCCCCGATCAGATGATGGGTGTCGGCTGTCAGCGGGACGTGCAGACTGACGAAATCCGACCGGCCGAGCAGGTCGTCCAGGGACACCGGCTCACCGACAGCGCCGGAGACGGGGGTGTCTGAGTGGGGTCGCCGGGTATAAAGGATCCTCATCCTGAAGCCGACCCCTCGCCGGGCAACCGCTTGCCCGATGCGTCCCATCCCAATGATGCCGAGTGTTCTCCCATGCACTTCGGCGCCGAGCAGTTGGAGAGGTTCCCAGCCAGTCCAGGTTCCTCGATGTACCAAGGCATGCCCTTCGACGACCCTCCGCGCCGCGGCGAGGAGCAGTGCCCACGTAAGGTCCGCCGTGGTTTCCGTCAGCACATCCGGGGTATTGGTGACCGTGACCCCTCGGGCGTGGGCGGCCGCAAGGTCGATGTTGTTGTAGCCGACTGCGTAATTGGCAATCACACGGAGCCGTGGGGCTGTGCGCAGAGCCTCTCCATCGACACGTTCCGTGAGGGTGCAGAGCGCAAACTCGGCCTCCCGGAGCCCATTCAGCAAATCGGCCCGGTTCGGTGGACGAGAGGCAGGCTGAGCGGTCAGGGTGAAGCGCTCTGCAATGGTACCCATGACGGGATCGGGCAGCAGCCGCGAGACATATAGGGTGGGTTTCGCCATGACGACTCACTGAGATTGCGCAAAAACTCTTGAGGAGCCTTTCGACAGGCTCAGGGCGAACGTGTCTGTGAGTTGTGTGAATCCTTCAGGCTTTCCCGTTCGCGCTGAGCTTGTCGAAGCACTCCTTCGACTCTCAACCCCATCTCAATTTAGCTGGCATCTTAGCGGATGGGGTGAGGACCCTCAAGCCTCTGACCAGCCCTCTGTTCGCCTTGACTTGCTCGGTGAGCGTTTGATAGACTTCCCCATTCTAAGTACTTGAAACTTCCGAGATATTTGTTTCACAGGGTGTTGGGAGCAAGGGGAATACTATGCGAGAGTGGGGCTTTGAAAGGTGGTTGGAATGGGAGCGGTATCGGTTCCGGGCGGAGGGCAATGCCGATGAATGGGGTGCGGGCGAAAAAACTCTTGAAGAGGAGTTGCCGCCGGCACCGACAGGAGTGGCTGCAAAGGCGGGCAACGGGCGGGTCACAATCAGTTGGGACCCGGTCCCGGATGCCATGTACTACAATCTCTACTATCTGACTTCGAAAGGCGTACAGATCAAGTTCTCCGAGTTGACGCGTCCGTTCGCAGGTGAATCGGATTTCAACCCGGTCATCGGCGTCACCAAGGAGAAGGGCACGCTGATCGAAGGGCCCTCCTCCCCCTACATACATGACGATTTGGCCAACGGGACCTGCTACCACTACGTCGTGACCGTCGTCACCGAGAAAGGCGAGAGCCCTGAATCGGCGGAGGTCATGACCGTGCCCGGCCCCTATCTCGTGGCGCAGATCTTCGGCCGGCCGGGCGTGGATGATGGGGAGTTCAATTCACCGACCGGGCTCGCCCTCGACAAGGACGGCCACATCTACGTGGCCGATACGGACAACCACTCCATCCAAAAATTCGACAAGGACGGCAAGTTCCTGGCGCGGTGGGGAGGCGATCCGAGCGCCCAGGAAGGGTCCTTCTACTATCCGCGTGGGCTGGCCACCACTTCCATGGGGGAGGTTTACATCGCGGACAGCGGCAACAACCGGGTGCAGAAGTTCGACCGCGAAGGCACGGTCCTGCATGCCTGGGGCAAGTTCGGGTTCGCCTGGCGCGGTGCGGACATGGGTAAGTTCGATGTGCCCTGGGGCGTGGCCACCGACCACCAGGACAATGTGTACGTGTCGGACACCAGCAATGCCCGGATTCAGAAGTTCGGACCGGATGGGGCGTCGCTCATCAAGTGGGGTCGGGACGGCAGCTTCGACGGCGCCTTTTTCTTTCCGCGCGGGATGGCGGTGGACTTCGTGGGCAACGTCTTCGTCGCGGATGAGGGCAACAGCCGCGTCCAGAAGTTCGACGCGCGCGGCAGTTTCCTTGCCAAGTGGGGGAAGGAGGGGAACGGGCCCGGGCAATTCAAGCAGCCCTGGGGGATCGCGTGCGATGCGCTCGGGAACGTGTATGTCGTGGACAGCGGGAATCACCGCATTCAAAAGTTCGACGGGAATGGCACGTTCATCTGCGCCTGGGGCAATCGGGGCAGGACCGAGGGACAACTGAACTATCCCTCCGGCATCGCCGTGGATAAGGAGGGCTGCGTCTACGTCGTGGACAGCGGGAATGCTCGCGTCTTGAAGTACGCGCCGACCGAAGAGGAAATTACCCGCACCCAGCAGGCAACCGACCCGGCTGAATCGACCGCCTTGCCGCCCCCCCGCAGTATCGTCATCAAACCGGGCGACACGGAAACGGTGTTGAGCTGGATGGAGGTGCCCGGCGCGGTCTCCTATAACCTGTATTTCCATACCTCCTCCGGGATGACCGCGCAGACCGGCACCCGGATCGAAGGGGTGAGCAGTCCGTACACGCACGCAGGGTTGACGAACGACGTGACGTACTATTATGCGCTCACCGCCGTATACGAAGATGAACGGGAGAGCGGCCTGTCGGAGGAGTTGATCGCTACTCCGGTGCTCATTGACATCACGGCCCCCCAGAACCCCTACCTGGTCATGAACCATGGGGCGTTCATGACCAGTTCCCCAGAGGTCGTGCTCACCGTGTCCGCCAACGACGTGGATACGGGCGTGGGAGCCTACTACGTGTCCGAGAGCCCGATGGCCCCCACTGCCGGGGTCCCGGGCTGGGTCGAGATCACGCCAGCCCTGAAATTCGGTGCAACGGTTCCCTTCATTCTGTCGCCGGGCGACGGGACCAAGACCGTCTATGTCTGGTTCAAGGATGTCGGCAATAACGTCTCGGTGCCCGCGAGCGCCAGCATTCTGGTTAATACCTCCGGATACCTGTGCGTCTCCAAGTGGGGGAAACCCGGCCGCGGAGCGTCGTTGCTCCACGGCGGCGAGTTCATGGCCCCGGTGTATGGCCTGGCTGTGGACCAACAGGGGGCCCTCTTTGTGGTGGACAACGGCAACAACCGCGTCCAGAAGTTCGACAATAAGGGGAACTTCATCATTCTCTGGGGCAATTTCGGCGCGTCCAACGCGAGTTTCCATAATCCCACCGGCATTGCCTGCGATGCGAAGGGCGATGTGTACGTGGTGGATACCAATAACCATCGGGTCCAGAAGTTCGACGGCAAGCTGGGACAATACAAGATGAAGTTCGGGGGGCGCGGCAACGGAGAGGGACAGTTCAGTTCCCCCTGGGGCATCGCCGTGGACCGCGTGCGCGGCTACGTGTACGTGGTCGACAGCGCCAATTTCCGCATCCAGAAATTCGACGAGACCGGCGAGTTCGTCATGTCCTGGGGCAGCTTCGGCAGCAACGACGGGCAGTTTTACTTCCCGCGCGGCATCGCCGTGGATCCGACCGACGGCGCGGCGTATGTGGTCGATATGGGGAACCACCGCGTCCAGAAGTTCGACACCAGCACGAACGTGTTGCCGCAGTTGATCACGAAATGGGGGGGCGGCATCGGCCCGGGCCATGCCAGCAGCCCGCAAGCCCAGGAAGCCGGGCAATTACGTTCGCCGTGGGGCATCGCGCTGGATGGGCGTGGCGATGTCTATATCACCGACACCGGCAACCAGCGGGTCCAAAAGTTCGACCGTGAAGGCAACTTCCTCACGCAGTGGGGCGGGTTCGGCGGAGGGGATGCGCAGTTCAATTTCCCTTACGGCATCGCCGTGGACGCGCGGGGGAGCGTGTTCGTGGTTGACAGCGGCAACACGCGCGTCCAGCAGTTCCTGCCATCCGATGAAGGCAGCGAGCGTCTCCAGGAGGAAGCGGAGACGGCAGTGCTCGGGGACAAGGCCGGCGAGACGCAGAGCCGGTAATCAGCAGGGGTGACGTCTCACCCCTCACGCATAACGGGTGACCATGCTGGACAAGAGCGTGAGAATCGGCCTCACCTTCGACGACGTGGTTCTGGTGCCGGGGAAGTCCGAGGTCTTGCCCAGCGAGGTCGATACGCAGACCCGGGTGACACGCGGCATCAGCATCAACGTCCCCATCCTCAGCGCCGCAATGGATACCGTAACCGACTCGCGGATGGCCATTGCGCTGGCGCGTGAGGGTGGAATGGGAATCATCCATCGCGTGTTTGGCCCGGCTGACCAGGCGGCCGAAGTAGATAAAGTGAAGAAGTCTGAGAGCGGGATGATTTTGGACCCGATCACGATCTCGCCCGATCAGACGATCCGCGACGCGAACCAGATCATGGCGAAATATCGCATCTCGGGGATCCCCGTGACGAAGGAGGGGAGACTTGTCGGCATCATCACCAACCGGGACCTGCGTTTCGAGAACCGGATGGACCTCAAGGTCTCCCAGGCCATGACGAAGGACAAGCTGGTCACCGCGCCCGAGGGCACCAGCCTGGAAAAGGCGCGGGAGATTCTGCACGAATATCGCATCGAGAAGCTGCCTGTCGTGAACAAGCGGTTCGAGTTAAAGGGCCTGATCACGATCAAGGACATCGAGAAGCGCATCAAGTACCCCCATGCGTGTAAGGATGCACACGGGCGCCTGCGCGTCGGGGCGGCCGTCGGCGTCGGGGCGGATGCGGAGGAACGGGTGGCGCTGCTCGTGAAGGCCGGCGTGGACATGGTGGTCGTGGACACGGCCCATGGGCACGCCAGGAGCGTCCTGGAGACGGTCAAGTTCATCAAGAAGCGGTATGCCACGATGGACGTCGTGGCGGGCAATATCGCGACGGTGGCTGCGGCCCGAGACCTGGCGAAAGCCGGCGTGGATGCGGTGAAAGTCGGGGTGGGGCCGGGTTCCATCTGTACAACGCGCATCGTCTCTGGGGCCGGGATGCCGCAGTTGACGGCGATCGCAGACTGCGCCGCCGCTCTCGCCGGCGCTGATGTGCCGGTGATCGCCGACGGAGGCATCAAGTATTCGGGCGACGTGACGAAAGCCCTTGCGGCCGGGGCCGACGCGGTCATGATGGGCGGGATGCTGGCAGGTACGGAGGAATCTCCGGGCGAGACGGTGCTCTTCCAAGGCCGGACCTACAAGGTCTACCGAGGCATGGGGTCGATCGGTGCAATGGAACGAGGGGGCAAAGACCGGTACTTCCAGGCCGGTCGTCCGGCTTCCAAGCTGGTTCCGGAGGGCATCGAAGGCCGGGTCCCCTACAAGGGCACCCTGGCCGGTGTGGTCTATCAGTTGGTCGGCGGCCTCAAATCCGGCATGGGCTATTGCGGATGTCGCACCATCAAAGAACTCCAGCAGAAGGCAACCTTTATCAGGCAGACGCTGGCAGGCCTCCGGGAGGGTCACGTGCACGACGTGATCATCACAAAAGAAGCGCCCAACTATCGAACGGACTGGGAATAAGCGCTCAGCCGTCAGCATTCAGCCCTCGCTTTCAGCAGGACTAGCATTGCAGAAGTTTTGGTTCGTCGCCCCCGCCTTGTCGCGCAGCTCATTCTATGCCCAGGGCCCGCATTCCCTGCTGAGCGCTGATTGCTGACCGCTGAAAGCTGATTCCATGGAATTCTGGCATGACAGAATCCTGATTCTCGACTTCGGGTCGCAGTATACGCAGCTCATTGCCCGCCGCATCCGCGAATCGCAGGTCTACTCGCAGATTCTCCCCTATTCCGCCTCGCTAGCCACGATTCAGGCGTATCGCCCGAAAGGGATCATCCTCTCCGGCGGTCCTGCCAGTGTGTATGATCGCAAGGCTCCGACCGTGCCCAAGAAGTTGTGCGACCTGGGAGTCCCGATTCTCGGGGTCTGTTACGGGATGCAACTGGTCACGCACCTCCTCGACGGCGAGGTGGCCAAGGCGACCCACCGGGAATATGGGCGGGCTGAACTCGTGATCGACGATGCATCCGATCTGTTCAAGGGGGTGGCCGAGGGATCGCTTTCCACGGTGTGGATGTCGCACGGGGATCGGATCGAACGGATGCCCAAGGGATTCCGCGCCATCGCGCATACGGCCAATGCGCCGATTGCAGCCATGAAATCGGTGGGTGGTCGTCGGCGGATCTACTGTCTCCAGTTCCATCCGGAAGTCGCCCACACCGCACGCGGGTGGAAGATCTTGCAGAATTTCGTGTACGACATTTGTGGCTGCCGTCCGACGTGGACCATGAGTTCCTATGTGGACACGGCCGTGCAGCAGATCCGGGAGAAGGTGGGGAAGGCGCAGGCTATCTGCGCGCTGAGCGGAGGAGTGGATTCGTCCGTCGCCGCGGCGCTGGCGCATCGCGCGATAGGCCGCCAATTGACCTGCATATTCGTCGACAATGGGCTGCTGCGGAAGGGCGAAAGCGCACAGGTCCGGCAGACTTTCGAGTCTCACCTGAAACTCAATCTGCGCATTCTCGACTGCGCGGCTGAGTTCATCGGGCGGCTGAGATCCGTCACGGATCCTGAGCGCAAGCGCAAGACCATCGGTCGCCTGTTCATCAGGACCTTTGACGCGGAATCACGCCGCCTCGGCAAAGTGCAATACCTCGTGCAGGGGACGCTGTACCCGGACGTGATTGAAAGCCTGAGTTTCAAGGGGCCGTCGGCGACCATCAAGACCCATCACAATGTCGGCGGACTTCCTGCCAGAATGCGGCTCAAGCTGATCGAGCCTTTGCGCGAACTGTTCAAGGATGAGGTGCGCGTGCTCGGGAAGGAACTCGGGTTGCCCGACGAGATCATCTGGCGACAACCCTTCCCCGGCCCAGGCCTCGCTATTCGAATCCTCGGCCTGGTCACCCGTGAACGCCTGACTATCCTGCGCGAGGCCGAGGCGATCGTGGACCAGGAAATCCGGAATTCCGGACTGTATCGCGAGTTGTGGCAAGCGTTTGCGGTACTGCTTCCCGTGAAGACGGTGGGGGTGATGGGGGATCAGCGGACGTATGAAAACGTGATTGCGATACGAGCCGTGACCAGCCTGGACGGGATGACCGCCGATTGGGCCCGACTGCCGAACGAATTGCTGGGCACGATCGCAAGCCGGATCATCAACGAGGTTCGCGGCGTTAATCGGGTGGTCTACGACCTGAGCTCCAAGCCGCCATCAACGATAGAGTGGGAATAGACGATGGGCAATAGGCAATAGGCTATGGGAATTCCGTCTGAAAGAGACCGCGAGGCTAAAGGGAACCCGTCCTCCCTATCGCCCATTGCCCATCGCCCATTGCCTGCAGCGATCAGACTGCAAAAAGTGATCGCCGACACCGGGCTGGCGTCCCGCCGCAAGGCCGAAATGCTAATCGCGGGGGGGCGGGTAACCGTCAACGGGCAGATAGTCCGTGAACTGGGCACGCGGGTGGACCCCGGACGGGATCACGTGAAGGTGGATGGCCGTCACCTCAAACCCGTGCCGCCGGAGACGTTTGTGATGCTCAATAAACCCGAGGGGTATGTCTCCTCGATGAGTGATCCCGAGGGAAGGCCGACGGTCGCGGATCTGCTCGGCGGGGTCGGGCCCCGGGTATTCCCGGTGGGACGGTTGGACTTTGATTGTGAGGGGTTGATGCTCCTGACCAATCACGGCGAGTTGGCCCAGGCGCTCCTGCATCCGCGGCATCACGTCCCCAAGACCTACCGGCTCAAGGTGAAGGGAGTCCTAAGCGAAGAGGAGATTGCATCTCTTGAGCGCGGCGTGGTGCTGGATGACGGTCCGACCGGTCGGGCCATCGTGAAGAAAGTGGGAAAGGCGGAGAAGAATTCCTGGCTCGAACTCACGATCTTTGAGGGGCGTAAACACCAGGTGAAGCGAATGTTCGAGGCCGTGCGGCACCCGGTGCTCAAACTGACGCGTATTCGGTTCGGGCCGCTTGCGTTGGGCGCCCTGCCCATGGGACGGTATCGCTTTCTCACGGACCGCGAGGCGAATGCATTGCGCGATCTCGTGCGCAGCCGAACGACAGGCAATAGGCGAGAGGCGATGGGTGATAGAGATGATCGACGGAAGACCGGTGCGGCCCCTCCTGCCCATCGCCCATCGCCGACAGCCTCTCGACGGCGGGTCCGGAGGACTGCATGCTGACAAGAACCCACCGCTGCGGCGAACTGACGCGGGTCCACGCCGGGCAGACGGTGGTCCTCAATGGCTGGGTGCAGCGCCGTCGGGATCACGGCAACGTTATTTTCATTGACCTCCGCGATCGCCAGGGGATCACCCAGATCGTCTTCAATCTCGAAATCAATCCTGCCGCCCATCAGCAGGCCCATGCGCTCCGCAGCGAATATGTGGTGGCGGTGAAGGGCTCCGTGTCTTTGCGCCCGGAGGGCTCGGCCAATCCCAATCTGGCGACAGGCGAGATCGAAGTGATGGCGCAGGCGGTAGAGGTGCTCAACGAAGCCGCCACTCCTCCGTTCGTCATCGAGGACGAATCGGAAGTCACCGAGGCCCTTCGGCTGAAATATCGCTATCTCGATCTGCGCCGGCCGAAGATGCAACGGCTGCTGGCGCTGCGCCATGCCGTGATGCAGCAGGTTCGGTCATTTTTGAACGACGAGAGGTTCCTGGAGATCGAAACCCCCATGCTCACCAAGAGCACGCCGGAGGGAGCGCGCGACTATCTGGTGCCCAGTCGCGTGAATCCCGGCAGTTTCTTCGCGTTGCCGCAGTCGCCGCAACTGTTCAAGCAGATCCTGATGGTGGCCGGCGCGGATCGCTACTATCAGATTGCCAGGTGCTTCCGGGACGAGGATCTGCGCAATGACCGCCAGCCGGAGTTCACCCAAATCGACATGGAGTTGTCCTTCGTGGATCGGGAGCAGGTCATGACGCTGTCGGAGGAAATGATCCGGCAGGCGTTCCGCGCTGTCTGCGGCATTGAGCTCCCCGCCCCCTTCCCACGCATGAGTTACGCCGAGGCGATGGGCCGCTATGGATCGGATAAGCCTGATTTGCGGTTTGCCATGCCGTTGCACGACCTGAACGGCTTCGCATCCCAGACGGAGTTCAAGGTGTTCCGCGAGACCGTGGCGAAGGGCGGCATCGTCAAAGGACTGGTGGTCGAAGGTGGTGCGACGATCCCCCGCAGCCGCATTGATGCGCTCGGAGAAACAGCCAAGACGTGGGGGGCGAAAGGGCTCGCCTGGGTCAAGATCACGCCGGACCGGCAACTGGAGTCGGTCATCGCCAAATTCCTGAAAGTGGATCAATTGCTGGCGGCTGTGCCCGAGCTGGCCCCCGGCGACCTTTTGCTTTGCGTGGCCGACAGGGAGAAGGTCGTCCATGAGGTGCTTGGCCGGCTGCGTCTCTTCCTGGGGGAGGAACTGAATCTGGTTCAGCGCGACCAGTGGAAGCCGCTCTGGGTCGTCGATTTTCCGATGTTGGATCACGATGAGACGGCGAAGCGGTATATGGCCATGCACCATCCCTTTACGGCGCCGCTGGATGAAGATCTTCCCATGCTGGACTCGGAGCCCCTCAAGGTACGGGCCAAGGCCTATGACATGGTGCTGAACGGAAACGAGGTCGGAGGCGGCAGCGTCCGTATCCACCGCCGGGAGGTGCAAAGTAAGGTGTTCGACCTGCTCGGAATCGGCAAGGATGAAGCCGCGGCGAAGTTTGGCTTTCTCCTTGAGGCCCTCGAATACGGCGCCCCACCACACGGGGGCATCGCCTTCGGCCTCGACCGGCTGATCATGCTGCTCGGCGGCGCCGATTCCATCCGCGACGTGATCGCCTTCCCGAAGACCCAGAAGGCGCAGTGCCCCATGACGGAAGCCCCCTCCGCAGTGACTCCGGAGCAGCTCAAGGAACTGTCCATCAAGCTGGATATAGTCGAGTAACGCGGCTATCTGGCTTGCCCTCGACTTGTCAGTCCGTTTGCCCTCCCGCTCGTGACCCCGATGTCCTGAGCCCTCCACCGCTACTTCCTACCTTAGTTGCAACGCGGGTCGGCGACTGAGAGAATAGAGGTCCAACCCTACAGCCCGGGAGGTGGATCATGAAGCTCCTAGGGATTCTCCTCGCAGTCAGTCTTGTCCTGACCGTGAGCGGGTGCTCGTTGATCTCGCCCAAAGAGTCCCGCTATCTCCAGACAGCGCGGGATCGGGCGACGCAAGCCGAAGTTCGACAGCGGCTCGGAGAGCCGGACGGAATTGAGCGCTCTGAGGCGGGAGAGTTGCGGTGGACATATGACGTCTATGACGTGGAGGGTGGGAGCCAGCAAAGCTGGGCGGCGATGGGCTCCTGGTGTGACCGGTATGTGCTCTCGTTCGATAACCACGGCGTTCTCCGTCACTGGACGCATACATCCTACGCTCACGGCGGCGAGAATATGCCGGTCAAGTGTGATGCCGGCAACGAGAAGCAGGCGCTGTGAGTAAACAGCTCGACCTCGACACCCGGGGCAGAATGAAGTCGCTCATGAGGACTATGCTCGTCGGCCTGGCTCTGATGGGAGCAGGGTGCACAGTGTTCGTCGCGAAGGAAACGCTGTATCTGGAATCAGCGCAGGATCGTGCCACCCAAGAAGAGGTTCGCCAACGATTAGGCCCGCCCAAGTTCACGGCCACCTCATTGGACGCCGAACCGGTCTGGGTCTACCACATCATGCAGCGGGACTACAGTAACCAGAATAGTTGGGGTACTCCAGGGGCCTGGTGTGACGAATATGTGCTCACCTTCGACAAGGGGGGAATCCTGCGCCGTTGGACGCACAAATCCGAAGGGCACGGCGGCGAATTGATGCCGAAGTATTGCGTGACGGGTGGGTTCAAACCCACATCATGAAATTGGTCTCCGCAGCAAAGTGATACCTCTGTTGAAACGATTGAAGGAGGAGACACGAGGATGGCAGAACCGCTCGATCTGACGCTCGGGTAGAAAGTTAATGAGAGGGGCGGTTGAGAGGCTAAGCGCCACCTGCCTCGGTGCTTTCCACATCTGCAATGATGGTGTGGTATCCGGAGGCGCCGGCCGGCTGAGGGCGGACCATCTCGGCGATCTGCAGTTGGCCTTTGGTGTCCGTCGCGCGAACGACGACCTGGAACTTCCCGCGCTTGGGCGGGTGCCAGCGGTAATTCCAGATCACCCAGGAGTGTGAGGACTGCGGCGGTTCCAACTCGGCTTCATTCCAGGTTTTCCCCGCGTCCAAGCTGATCTCTACTTTGCGGATGGAATTCGGCCCGCCGAAGGCGATGCCTCTAAAAGTCTGCTCCGGTCCTCTCAGGGCTTGGTAATGTCCAGGGCTATCAATCCGAGAGAAGACCTTGATAGTCCCATCGTCGGTCCAGCCTTTCCGCTGCCAGTAGCCCAGGTAATCCCCGTTATAGACCTCGATCTCGATGATCCACTTCACGTTCTTGATCCCATACAAACCAGGCACGATGAGTCGCAACGGAAAGCCATGGGCCTTGGGGAGCTTCTCGCCGTTCATCAGGTACGCGAGCATCACGTCATCTTGCATCGCGCGCGCGAACGGGATGCTATCGTCGTAGCCATCGGCGGCACGGAAGACGACATCGCGGGCTGTTTCTTCTTCAACCCCGGCGTCCTCCAGTAGTTTCTTCAGGGAGATGCCCCGCCAGGCCGCGTTGCCGAGGCTGTCGCCGCCGGGCAGGGTGTCGATGCACTCAAGCGTGACGACCTGATCGAACGAGTCACGGTTCAAGACATCGCGCCACCCGAGACTCATCGGACGCTTGACCTCGCCTGTGACCGCTAGTCGCCATTGCTCCTGGTTCAACTCGCGCGAAACGGTGAACGGCGAGTCGCTGTAGTTGACGATGTAGAACTTGTCGTTGGGTGTGAAGTAGAGGGTCTCGCGGGGAGGAACGGCGAACATGCGACCGAAGAGGCTGCCGACGGAGTCACAGCCGCCGGTCATCGCAGCCGCCAGGCCCAAGCCGCTGGCTTGCAGAAAAGTTCGACGCCGTAACTTCATGACTGTGCCCGACCCTCTGAACAATGGAGGTTCATTATGATCTAGGGCGCGGACCCGGTGCAACTCGGCCACTTTGAATCAGACCCGAGAGAGTGAGGTCGGAGGCTACCCGCGCGGGCGCCAATCGCGGGATTTTCCCCGGCATTGCCCTTGACAACCACCCGCTGCCGAGATATAAATGAAGTCGCTGCGAGGACATCTCGCCTTAATACGAAGTTAATAGAACAGCCCCAAACACTGCTTGACATTGTGAGGTCGCTGTAGTAAATTCAGCGGCTCTCGCGGTGGTTTTTTGTTCTTTGACAACTGAATAGAGCGAACGGAATCAAGGTGTATTGAAGTGGTGGCCCTTGGATCCAATTCCACAGAGAATAGTCTAATGAGAGTTTGATCCTGGCTCAGAACGAACGCTGGCGGCGCGCCTAACACATGCAAGTCGAACGAGAAGGCGTAGCAATACGCTTGTAAAGTGGCGAACGGGTGAGGAATACGTGGGTAACCTACCCTCGAGTGGGGAATAACCAACCGAAAGGTTGGCTAATGCCGCGTACGCTTCCATTCTTTCGAGGGTGGAAGGAAAGCTGTACCGTGGGTACAGCGCTCAAGGATGGGCTCACGTCCTATCAGCTTGTTGGTAGGGTAACGGCCTACCAAGGCAACGACGGGTAGCTGGTCTGAGAGGACGATCAGCCACACTGGCACTGCGACACGGGCCAGACTCCTACGGGAGGCAGCAGTGAGGAATATTGCGCAATGGGCGAAAGCCTGACGCAGCGACGCCGCGTGGGGGATGAAGGTCTTCGGATTGTAAACCCCTTTCGGGAGGGAAGATGG
>Ga0187893_10005589_pt1 | contig 22389 bp, 22 predicted proteins | sample MA1701074metaG_FD_139574 | JGI IMG/M metagenome (GOLD analysis project Ga0187893, IMG submission 139574) | White microbial mat communities from a basaltic lava cave in the Kipuka Kanohina Cave System on the Island of Hawaii, USA - MA170107-4 metaG ...
AATGCGTGGGGAGGAGCGTACGTCCCGCCCTCAGGCGCCCGAATCAGGCGCCGCTACACGCGCTCAGGGTGGAGGAATTTGGGGTGGCCACAGGTGGGGGAGTTTGGGTGGCCGCCGGGGCCCAAATCGTTTACGCGCGAGCCTATTATCCGGTTCAGCGCAATTGATTTTGAAGCGCAAGATTCTCAAGACCAACCTTTACGCACGCTAGGTGGAAGTCTGCTCAGACTTTTTTCTTTCTGCATCATGTCCGCGTGGCTAGCGATCATCATGTTTGTTCTGATGGCGCTGACGGTGTATCTGTTCGGACAGAACTACCCTCCGGCGCTCGTGCTTGCGCTCGCGGCTTTCTTGTTGATGGGTGCACTTATTGGCGCCTTGTTGGCGCCGTTCGTCAAGTGTGCGAATTGTGGCGAGAGAGTGCTCTTTCAGTCGAATCGTGAGGCCGATCGCCCTCGTGTTGAGGGGTGGGCTGTACTCGTGGTCCGAACGTTGAGAGGCAAGAGCGGTCGGTGCCCACGTTGCGGGCACGCGATCAACTGACCCTCACCCTTCCAGCACACCCGCGCGAGATCGGTCGCGGCGGTCTCTACCTCTACGCCGATGCCGATCCGATTCTCTTCGTCGATCCCGAGGGGCTGGCAGTCACCAACTTCGAGGACCGGTTTGGTGGCGGGGGAGGCGGAGGCTTTGCCGGTGCTCGGCTTGGTGGGGGCAGTTCGGCGCGCGGCGCGACCAGCAGCTGCTGCCCGTCGCCTCAAGGAGTCGGAAACGTCGGTCCTCGACCGAAGCCGATCAATCTCCCATCGGCGAAGAGAATCAAGATCGACATGGAACACGTTCAGTCTGAGCACATGGTTGGCGGCTCCCGGGCGGTTCAGAGAGAGTCGAGAAAGACCACGTTTCCTGAGAATATGAGCGAGCGACAAGTAGAGAGAGCGATCCGAGATGCCTACGCGAACTGCGAGAGGATTGAGACCGTCGGCAGTCAAGTTATCGTTCGAGGCGTGAGCCGAGACGGACTTACCATTCAGATGCGCGTTGATACCCAAACAGGAACAATCCTGACGGCCTTCCCGATTTACTGACGGCGGTGTATGACTTCGCAGTTCTCGGTAGTGATCGACGGCAATGATCTTGCGCGGGCCAAGAGCGGCGCATTGACAGGACGGGTTTGGGTTCGACTGGATGGCGAGGCATTCCCGGAAGAGCAATGGAGCGATTTCCCGGCCATCGCGCTAAAGGACTGGCTGACAGAGATGCGATCGTTGCTCGAGGATGACCGCCATGTAGCTTCGTGCCACTTCGTGGACGGGCCTTACCTCTTCAGGTTGACGTACCGCGACGCCAAGATGTGGGGGGTCGATCTGATCGAGCGGGGACTGAAGGGGGAAGTGTGTATGGTGTCCGCCGAGATTTCTGCAGACGAGATTCTCGCGGAGACGCTTAGCGGTGCGCAGATGCTACTTACCTCATCGAACCAGCTGCGTCTTTCGGGCGAAGACCTAAGAGACCTCAGTCAAGTCGTAAGCAGTCTGTCATCCAGGGTGCAGGGCAATAGCGCAAGGAGAGGCTTACACTAGACTGCGGTACTGACGGCTGGTCCACCCCGAAGGCCAGCGCCCTGGCCGAGTCGGTTAGCGACCACAAAGAGCGCCTTCTGAGGGGGCCGTATCCAGATACTGCCCGGCCAGTACTTCGACCGCGAGACGGGCACCGCGCAGAACTACTTCAGGGATTACGACGCGGCGACCGGCCGATATGTCCAATCGGACCCGGTTGGGCTGGCGGGTGGGATTAACCCCTACCTCTACGTCAGAGCAAGCCCACTTGGTCGCGTCGACCCATCTGGCCTTTGGTCCCAACAGGCGCACGACTACTTCATCCGCGAGTTCGTCCGGGAAGTGATGCCTGAACTCAGTCCTCAGTACGGCACTGCGTCAGCTCATCCGACGCATGGCCGCCGAGAACCCGCTGTGGGGTGAGGAGCGCATCGCCAACGAGCTGCTGCACATGGCGCTGGCGCCCGGTGTGCCCGATCCGCCGCAAGACGCTGCCGCGCCCCCGACTCGCCCGACTCGACATGGTAGTCGCGAGGGTATCGTCGTACTCGCGAAGTCGGTGCTGGGTGGACTCCATCACGAGTACTCACTCGTGCCTGCGGGCGCGTGATCCAATATTTGCGCACGACAGGTACCGGCGGCGGTCGAGCGCTGCCTCGCCGCGGTGCGCGGCGGGCAGGCGGCGGTGCTGCACGCGCGCGTAACGCCGCTCTAGACGGGGCCCGCGGACCTTCACCCCCGCCGACGGCGCCCCCGGAGCAATTCCGGAGGAGCCGCGCAGGCGTCCCCGGTCCGGCATCGGACCTGCTCCCCAATTCTGGCGATGGCCCGCCGCGGGCTCCTCCTCTAGAGTCGACAGACTATTCGTCGTCCCGGGAGGGCAGCATGTCAACGTCGATCCGCGCCGCAGCGGCAGCGGTTGCCGCATGGCTCCTGGTCGCACTCCCCGCCGCCGCGCACGATCTCACCGATCGCGAGCTGTCCCGGCTGACGGTCGCGCACGCGGCGCGCCTGATCCGCGAGGGGCGCATCAGCAGCGTCGAGCTCACCCGGGCGCTCCTCAAGCGGATCCGTGCCAACAGCGACCTGAATGCGTTCATCACCGTCGACGCCGAAGGGGCGCTCAAGGCCGCACGGCGCGCGGATCAGGCGCGGCAGCGCTGCGATGCGCGGGAGCTCGGACCGCTGCACGGCGTGCCGCTCGTCATCAAGGACAACATCCACGTCGCCGGCCTCCCGAACACGGCGGGCACGCCGGGACTCCGCAACTTCGTGCCGGAGGACAACGCGCCGGTCACGCAGGCGTTGCTCGACGCCGGCGCGATCGTGCTGGGCAAGACGAACATGCACGAGCTCGCGTTCGGGATCACGAGCAACAACGCCGCGTTCGGCGGCGTGCGGACGCCCTACGACAAGTCGAAGTTCGCGGGCGGTTCGAGCGGCGGCACCGGGAGCGCGGTCGCGGCGCGGCTCGCCCCGGGCGGGTTCGGCACCGACACCGGCGGCTCGGTTCGCATTCCGTCCGCGCTGAACGGCATCGCCGGCCTCCGTCCGACGGTGCAGCGCTACCCGCAGGTGGGCGTCACGCCGATCTCGTCGACGCGCGACACCGCCGGGCCGATGGCGCGCACCGTCGCCGATCTCGTCCTCCTCGACAGCGTGATCACGCGCGACTGGCGGCGGGTCCGCTCCCGCGATCCGCACGAGATCCGCCTCGGCATGGTGCCCGAGATGTTCCAGAATATCGACGCCGAAACCGGCGCGCTCATCGAGCTCGCGCTCGACCGGCTGCGCCGCGCCGGGGTCACGATCGTGCCGGTGCGAATGGACGGGCTTGCCGACCTCAACGGCAAGGTCGGTTTTCCGGTCGCGCTGTTCGAAGCCAACCGCGACCTGACCGCGTACCTGATCAACTACGACACCGGCCTCACGCTCGAGAGCCTCGCGGCGCGGATCGCGAGTCCCGACGTGAAGGGCATCTTCCAGGGTGCGGTGCTCACCGGTGCGCCCGGCGCGATCCCCGAGTCGGTGTACAACGATGCGATCAACGTGTTCCGCCCGCAGCTCAAGAAGCTCTACGCCGATACGTTCCGGAACTACGACGTCGATGCGATCGTCTTCCCCACTACACCGCTCCCGGCTTCGCCGATCGTGGGGTCGGACGAGTTCGTCCTCCTGAACGGCGTGAAGGTGCCGACGTTCCCGACCTATATCCGCAACACCGACCCCGGTAGCAACGCGGGCGTTCCCGGGCTTTCGCTGCCCGTCGCGCTGACCAAGGCGGGGCTGCCAATCGGGATCGAGATCGACGGTCCGGCCGGCAGCGACCGCAAGCTGCTCGGGCTCGGCCTTGCGCTCGAGCGCATCCTGGGGCGATTGCCGCCGCCGACCGGATTCTGACGCGCGATCCGCGCGCGGATACGGAGGGTATCGGCTCTGCTATATTGCGATCGGGTCCGGACGCCGAGGGGGGCGACCATGTACCTGACCGCGCGCAAGACCGGGCTGCTCGCCCGTACCCTCGACCACCTCACGCGCGACTTCGACGCGCGGGAAGTCCGGCAGCAGATCGGGCTCGATCTGCTGGAGCTCCTCGACGCGGACTACTTTGCGTCCTACGTGTGGGACGCCGAGCGCGGCGTGTTCGCCGACCGCATCGCGCTCAACATGGACCCGGCGAACCTCTCGAGCTACGAGGCCTACTACCAGTTCCACGATCCGATCACGTTCAAGCTCCAGCAGCGCCGTGAACCGACGCTCGTCGTCGAGATCATGCCGCAGCGCGAGCTCCTGCAGACCGAGTTCTTCAACGACTTCCTCGCCCGCGACGGGCTCTATTGGGGCGTCAACCTCTACGCCTACGACGGCGATCGCAACATCGGCGACCTGCGGATCTGGCGCGCGCGATGGCGCGGCAACTTCGACGCGACGACACTCGAGCTGCTGCGCGTCATCAAGCCGGTGTTTGCCAACGCCCTCCGGCACGCCGTGGCGCCGCACGGAGCGACGCCGGGTGGCCGAAACGCCGCCGCTTTCGAGGCCGCCGGCCTCGGCCTGACCGCGCGCGAGGCCGAGGTGGGGGCGCTGCTCGCCGAGGGGCTGAGCGACAAGCAGATCGCGCGCGCGCTCAACATGGCGTTCTCGACCGTGCGCACGCACGTGAAGAGCCTGTTTTCGAAGCTCGCCGTCCACAACCGCGCGAGCCTGTGCCGGGCGCTGCTGAGCCGCGCACACGGCGCGCGGAAGTCTTAGTCTGCCGGCTCGCGCCCGCGAGCCCAGCGCGCGCATCGGTTCGCCCGCGCCTTCGGCCCGGCGCAATGCACGTCCTCTTCGCCGGGCTCCTGGCCGGGCAGGTCCGGCCCTTGCCGGACTACGTGCAGCAGGAATTCGAGCCCTACCTCAAGCGGGGTCGCCTCGAGCACGGGTTTCTGCGGGTGCGTTGCGACAGCCGCCATGCCGAGCACTTGGTGGCCTTCAGCTGCACGCGGCGCGGGTTCTGTCCCAGTTGCAGTTCCGTTTCCCCGACGAGCAACTGGTCGGGGAGAGATCCTGCGCTCGAATGGGCAGGACCTTTTCGCAGCCCGGTGCGCCCGCCGCCCGATCCAACCGGGCAGCAGGCGCTCCGAGCATCAATCCACCCCGATCCGCCCCGAGTACGGCGTCGGCAAGAACGGGAACGTCTTGCGGATGCCCTCCGGCGTCAGATCCGGCCCCTGCGCACCCTGCAGGAAGTTGACCCCGTCGCCCGCCCGGTTGACGATGTAGTTGTTGCCGCCCACGACGCGGACGGCGATGTCGGTCACGTCGTCATTGGGCCTGCGGCCGTTCGGCCAGCCGGCCGGGTCGCCGCCCAGGACCGACCCGAGCCGATTCTGCTTTTCCGGGGCCGTCGGCGCCACGCTCATGTCGAGCCGCAGGAGCTCCGAGCAGGGCCGGCCGCAACGATCCCCGTTCACCGGCTGGTTCGGGTACTTGAGCAGAACGCTGATGAGATCGGTCCGGTTGTCCTTCGGCGAGCCGTTGAACGGCACGACGGGGAATCCGAACACGAGCTCGAGCGCGGTCGCGATCACCGGGTTGCGGTAGAAGCCCTCGAACTCGGCCTCGTCCTCCGGCTCGCTCGCGTTCCACCGGTCTTTCTGCGGCGTGTTGATGATCAGCTCGTTGACCAGGGGATTCCCCATCCGCGACACCTGCACCAGCGGTCCCTCGTCGTCCGCCCGGCCGTTGCCGCGCAGCACCCGGACCTTCTGCCGGCTGGTGCTCGCATAGACGCCGATCAGCGAATTGGCGGCGCTCGGGGATTTGCCGTCCGCGGTCAGGCACCGGATCGGGACTTCGAGCGCGATGGTGTTGACGTTGGTGTTGGCGAAGCGGTTGATGCCGAACGGGTTCGTGGTTTTCTGGGCGTCCTCGGCGAGGCTCAGCAGCGGCGGGTACCGGCGCAGGTTCAGGGTGTCGAACACGGCGCCGAGGTCGATGTAGAAGGTCTCGGCGCGCTGCCCGGCGAACACGCGCATGCCTCGCGTGCCGTCGGCGCACGCGCCCGAATAGACGCCCTGGGCGGCGAGCTTCTCGTAGTCCGGTATCGTCGCCGAACCGATGTTGGACGGCACCGCAACGAGGGTGTGTCCGCGGAAGAGCTCGGTGCGCCGGTGCCCGCGGATCTCGGTCACGGTGTAGGTCTGGCGCCGCGTCAGGCCCTCGGACCCCGGACCGTCCAGGCTCGTGATGCCGGTCAGCGGTACCGCCGTAATGTGCGGGTTGCCGAGGTACGGCACCGGGGAGGTCAGGCCGCCCGGACCGCCGACCGGACGGTTGCGGGTCCTGAAGCGGAACTCGTAGACCACGTCGTCCGCCTTCCCGTCGCGGTCGTTGTCGACGTTGATGCGATACACCACGTCGTCGCCGAAGTTGAAGTAGTTGGGGCCGTCGGCGGGGTTCTGGCCCGGGATGACGTTCATGACGAAGGTGACCCGGCGGTCTTTCGGATCCCGGTTGAGGTTCGCCTGGTCGTAGCTGACGAAGCTGTACACATCGGTAATGTCGGCGGTCGGATCCCCCGCCATCCCGGGTGCTTCGCGGTGGCTGGCGGCGAGAGCCGGCCCGGCACCCGCCAGCCCGACGGACGCCAGCATTGCGGCAAGCATGACCTTTTTGTTGCGCATCGGATTCCTCCTCGTTCGAAGCAGCGGCTGGATGCGCGAGCGGCAGGTCGCGACAGCCGCGCGCGGCCAGGCTCGCCGGGACTCGAATCGCACGCGAACTTACGGCGGATGACGGGCGGAACCGGAATGCGGCATGCGCTCCTCCGACCTTGCTTCTCCCCACTACGCAATCGCCGCGCTTGCAGATGCAGACCGCATGAAAAGCCGGGTGCGCCGGACGTGGCGGCCTTGCCGGTAGGGCCGGCGCCGACCCGAGCTGCCGGGGGCCTTCGACCTTTCGACGAGCGCTGCGGCCTCGGCCGGAGAACCTTCCGACGCTCGCGCGCCCGACTTGCCCCCGCCACGAGCGTCGAACCGCATGGCGTTACACTCGCATCGTCGGCTCGGCACAACGGGCCCACCAGCGACGGCTTCTCGTGGCGACATCCCCCAAATCCGCGCGGTCCGGGCGCGGCTTCACCTACCTCTGGCTGCTGCTCGCCATGGCGCTGATCGGCGTGGGGCTCGCGGCCGCCGCGGAAATCGCCGGCACCGCAATCCGCCGCGACAAGGAAGCCGACCTGCTCTTCGTCGGCGACCAGTTCGTCCGCGCGATTGCGCTCTACCGCGCAAGCTCGCCGGTGGGCACGCCGCAGTTCCCGCAGCGGTTGGAGGATCTCCTCGCCGACAAGCGGTTCCCCAACGTGCGCCGCCACCTGCGGCGCGTCTACCCGGACCCGATGACCGGATCTGCGGACTGGGGCCTCGTCCGCGCCGCGAACGGCGGCATCACCGGCGTGTACAGCCGCTCGACGGCGCAGCCGACGAAGGTTGCGAACTTTCCGAAGGGGTACGAAGCGTTCGCCGGCGCGGCGTCGTATGGCGACTGGGTGTTCGCGTACGCTCCGCCCGGTGGCGCGCCGGGAGGGGCGAGGGAGGGCGGCTCGTCGTCGCCGCTGACGCCGTTCATTCCCGGCGGGTCCGCCGCGACCGCGCCGGCCGCGCCGAAGCAAGCCGTGCGCGTCGCGCGCGAACCATGGGCGTGCAACGCGCAGCGGACGAACGACGAGCGGAGCTGCGACCGCAGCGGCGAGGTCCGGGGCGGTGAAGCGCTCGAAGCCTGCCGGCAATCGGCCGTTCGGCGCTACCGCAATTGTCTCTCGGGCGGCGATGTCCAGCCGCTTGCCGTGCCGTAGCGGCGTTCCCCGCTCGCCTCAGGCGACGAGCAGGGCGAGCTTCCCGAAGTGCTTGAGATGCGCTTCGAGCGTTTCCGCCGGCGAAGCGCCGTCCTTGCCCGCGAGGCTCGCGCCCAGGGCGGCGACGAGCGCCGCGCGATCGCGAGTGCCGTCGAGCAGCTGCAACAGGCTGCGCGCGACTTCATCGTCGAGCTTCACGGAGTCGTGCCAGAGCGTGGTCACGATGTCGCCGGCTGCGGCCTGCATCCGGGCGACCGCGCCGGCGAGCGGCCGCTCGCCGGGGTCCGTCGCGAGCCGCGGCGCATGCAGATGGAGCTGGACGGCGCCGGCGCGGGCGGCGCCGAGCGCGAGCCCGCGCATGAAGCGGGCGTCGTTCGCCTTCGGGTTCGCGCCGCCGGTCCGCGCCTGCACGCGCGCGGCCAGCTCATCGGCCGCGAGCGTCCGCGGGGCGGCGTCGGCCACCTCGTCGAGCAGCGCCTGGAGCAGCGCTTCGTCGGCCCCCAGCTCTTCGACCTTCGCCGAAGCGCCTTTCACTCGCACCGGCCCGCCGGCCCCGATGAGGAAGGCATCGAGCTTCTCCGGCCCGAGCTCCCGGTCGAGCGCGACCTCCGCCCGGCAGAGCAGCGTCTGCCGGAAGCGGCGGCAGCGCACGAAATCCAGATACTGCTCGCGCGCGAGCGGATCGAGCTGCGCGAGGACGTTGCGCATCTGCGGCACCAAGCCGGCGTAGCCCATCGTCGGCAGCTCCGCGTCGCCGAGGACCTGCAGGCCGTGGCGCGCTGCGTGCTCGGCGAACTGGTGGAAGTACACCGGCTCGTTGATCGCGGCGAGGTCGTCGTGGAAGAGGGCGCTCGGCTCGCGCCCGGCGACGAGCTCGAGCTCCTGCCGCACCGCCGCGCTCGACTCGTCGCCCGCGGTCCGGCCGTCCGCGAGCAGCCGCGCGAGCGCTTGCGCCTCGGCGATCCGCTGCTGCGGGTCGGGCAAGTGGTCGGTGTGGAACTTGAGCATCTCCCACACCATCCGGCGCAGGTGGCAGCCGGGATACAGGTTGTAGCTCACGAACGCGACGCCGTGCGGCGCGAGGTGGCGCGCGAGGAGCGCCAGCAGGCCGTCGCGGACGTCCGGCGGGACCCAGGAGTAGAGCCCGTGCGCGACCACGTAGTCGAACCGGCCGGCATCCGCCGGGAACTCGGCGAGGTCGCGCTGCGCCAGCGAGAGATTCGCGAGGCCGAGGTGCTCCGCCGCGCGCCGTCCGGCCGCGATCGGTCGCGGCGCCAGGTCGAACCCTGCGAATTCGCTCCCCGGGAGTCCGTAGGCCATCGGCAGCAGGTTTGCCGCGTCGCCGCATGCGACCTCGAGCACGCGGCAGCACTCGATCGGCGCCGGCTTCATCCCGAAGAGCGTCGCGATCGTCGCGAGACGGTCGGGGTGAGTGTCGGGGTAGGGGCGGCCGGTATAAGGAATTTCGTCGTAGGCGGTCATGAGTCAGCGCGCTGGGGATGGGGCGAGCGCGTCGAAACTATACGACATGGCGCTCGCAGCGCCGCGACATGCGTTACAGGATTGTCAATCGCCCATCCGGCGCTTGAAATCCCCGCGATGGCCGACCACAATTCGCACGGGGTGTGTGGGGAAGCACGCAATCCGCGTGCGCCGTGACCGCCGTCGGGACGGTCGTTCAGGGAGGGGACATGCCGGAAACGAACTCGAAGCCTGGATTCGGATCGCTCGTCGTCCGTCCGCTGCTCGCGGGGATGGTCGCCGCGGGCGCAGTGGCGCCGGTCGCAGCACCTGCCGCGGATGACGTGTTCCTGAGGATCACAAACCCGAATATCCTCGGCGAATCGCAGGACACCAAGCACAAGGACGAGATCGTTCTGCTTTCGTACAGCCAGTCGTTCACGAACCCGGTAACCGCCGGAGGTGCCGGTGGTGGCGGCAGCGCAGGCAGGGTCAACTGCGGCGCAGTCAAGGTCACCAAGATTCTCGACAAGGCAAGCCCGTTCCTCATCGCCGGCGTGGCGACGGGGAGGCATTACCAGAAGGCCGTGATCACGTTTCGCAGGGCCGGTGGAAATCCGGTCGAGTACTACACCGTCACGCTGACCGACGTGCTGCTCGATTCCATTACGCAGACCGACGCGTCGCCGACGGATGCCACCACCATCCTGGAGCAGGTGTCGCTGACGGCGGCCAAGTTCAAGTTCCAGTACACGCCGGTAGATGCCAAGGGCGCGCCCGGTACGCCGGTCACGTTCAGCTGGGACTGCGTGGCGAACAAGGGCTGACGGCGGCCAGGGCGGGAGCGGTGGCGCGTGCCGCTGCCCCGCCGAACCCTCCACGCGCCGGCGGAGGGCGCATCGCCCGTCGCTCAATCGGGTACGTAGAGCGTATCGTGTACGGGTGGCGCGGATCAGCACCGGATCCCCGGGCGGGCGTTCGCCGCCGGCTTTCCCCGGCGGCTCGTTCTAGCCGCGGCCACCCATAACAGGAGGAATCCCATGCGCGTGCCGAAAACCGCCGCTTACGCCGCCCTCGCGGGCCTCGCCGCAGCCGTCGTCGCCGTTGCGGTCCCGCTCGCGCTCGCCCGCGATGACTCGGACCGGGTCGACGACCTCCTGCGGACCGTGAAGCGGGCGCGGATCATCGACCTCTCCCACACCTGGGACAAGCATTCCCCGATCGCCTCGGTCAACCCGCCGTACTCGTTCGCGCTGAGCGCCACCCATGCGAACACGCGCGGCAGCTTCGGGGACGGCGGTCAGCTCTCGTTCACCTCGGAGGTCATGCATTTCAGCGGCCAGCACGGCGCGCCCAGCATCGACGCGCTCGGGCACATCGGACGCGATGGCAAGCTGTACGGCGGGGTCGACGCGGCGCGATCGACGAGCAATCCCAACGGCATCGGTGCGAGCGGGGTCGGCGCGCACCTCGCGATCGACCAGTTTCCGAAGGACCTCCTGATCGGCCGCGGCGTGCTGCTCGACGTGGCGTCGATGATCAACGGCAATCTCGATCCGCTGCCGGCCAGCTTCGAGATCACGGACAAGCACCTCGCGCAGGCGGCACGGCACCAGCGGGTGAAGCTCAAGCGCGGCGACACCGTCTTCATTCGGACCGGCTGGGGGCCGTACTTCAAGTCGAACGCGGATCTCTACGCCGGCGCGAACTCTCCCGGCCCGGGACTCGGCGCCGCAAACTTCCTGATCCGGCACGGCGCGCGCATCGTCGGCAACGACACGCTGACCTTCGAGCAGCGGCCGCCGATCGTGTCTCCGCCGCTGGTCCCGGCGTTCCAGGTGTTCCCGGTGCACATGCGGCTAATCGCCGACTCCGGCATCTTCATCATCGAGAACCTCGACCTCGAGGGGTTGGCGAAAGCGAAGGCCTACGAGTTCGTGGTCGTCATACCGCCGCTCAAGATCGCCGGCGGGACGGGTTCGGCGTTGCGTGCGTTCGCGCTGGTGACGCGCGACGACTGACGACCGGGACCCGGGGCCTGCCGCAGGGCAGGCCCGCATCGCGCGTTCCCAGGTGCGCTGTCGCGCGCAGAGCCGCGCTCAATCGAGGATCGCCACGCCCCACGGGGTTTCGCCGACCGCGATGTCCTTGACGCGGGCGTTGGTCGCGGTGTCGATGACCGAGACGCCGTTCGAGCGGCCGTTCGCGACGTAGAGCTTCGCGCCGTCGCGGGTGAGCGCCATGTTCCTTCCGCGCGAGCGGCGCCGGGCGCGGGTCGTTCCTTGTCACGGCTTGGCGTACTCGACGAACACGCTCTTGCCGCCCTTGATGACCCACTGGCCCATGCCGCGGCCGAGCTGATCACCGTTGGGGGTGAAGTCGCACGTCGACCCCGCCCCCTGGAAGTTGACCGCCCTGCCTTCGCGCACGAGCTTCAAGGCCTCGACCACGTCGTCGACTTCCTGGCCGGGGCCGTTGCCGACGGTGATGATCTGCCTGGACCAGTCCACCGCCATCGGACTCTTCGCCCGCTCCATGGCGAGGGCGGTGATCGAGACCTGGTCGTGCGTGTTCGGCGGGAAGAGGAACAGGCGGTCCGGGGGCGCGCCCATCAGCTGCACGAACTTCCTATAGCCCGAAGCCGACACGTCCGGCATCGGCTGGAAGTGGCGGATGCCCTCCGCCACCTGCGGCCCGACCGCCTGCACGAACTTGCCCTCCGCGTCCGCCATGATCGAAAGGGCGACGACCTTGCTCTCAAACCCGCCGCGATGGACCTCCCGCATGATCGAGACGAAATCGGGCAGCAGGCCGAAGCAGAACACCGCGTCGGGCTTCTTGCCGAAGACCCGCTCCACCTCCGCGCGGTACGACGGCTGCTCGGGGTTGTAGACGAGCGAGTCGACCACCTGCACCCCGGCACCCTTCATGCGCTCCTCGAAGACCTTCATGATCGGCAGCACGAACGCGTTCTGCAGGCCCAGGATGCCGACCGTCTTGAAGTTCATGCCGGCGGCGGCGCGGCCGATGACGATGCCCCAGTCGGTGGCCTTCATCTGGAAACGCCAGACGTAGCCCTGGGTGTCGCCCTCGGTGATCGCATTGGCGGCGCTCGACACCATCAGCACGACCTTGTTCTGGACCACGATCGGGCGCGAGGACATCCCCTCGGGCGTGCCCCAGTAGCCGACGCAGGACTGGCACTTGTGCACGTTGATGAACTTCTGCGTCAGGTTCGCCGCGACCGCAGCGCTCGATTCCGAGTCTTCGATGAACAGCTCCAGCCGCCGGCCGCCGAGGATGCCGCCGGCGTTGTTGATCTTGGCCGCGGTGCGCCTTGCGGCCTCGGCCATGTCGGGGCCGTACGGCCCGGCGTTGCCGGTGAGCGGCACGGCGACGCCGATCGGCACGCTCGCGCCCTGCGCGTGCGCGAGGTTGAGGAACGGGAACCCGAGCGGTCCGGCCGCCGCAGCGGCAACCGATTTCAGCATCCGACGACGAGTGAACGTGCGCATGTGTCTCCTCCGGGTGGGTGGGCAAGTCGGGCGGCTCATCGTCGAATCGTCGCGGCATCGCCGAGATCGACCCGCAAACGATGCTCGCGCAGGAATCCCTGCGGGCGGAAGATCAGGAGCAGGATCAGACCCACGCCGATCATGATGATCCGGATCGCGGCCAGCTGGTCGGCGTTCAGCGCGGGAATCACGTCCTTGAGGAAGCGTGAGCCCTCCAGCAGCACCATCACCACGGCCGCCCCCAGGATCGTCCCCCGGTGCGCGCCGCGCCCGCCCGCGATCACCGCCATGAAGGCGTACGCGATGACGATGTTCGTGAACTGGGTCGGATCGATGTACTGGTAGTAGAAGGCGTGCAGCGCGCCGGCGAGGCCGATGAACGCCCCGCCGATCGCGAAGATCCGCACCCGCGCCCAGAGGACGTCCTTCCCCAGGGTCGCCGCCACCAGGTCGTCCTCGCGCACCGCCCGCACGATGCGACCGAATGGAGACCGCGCGAGCACGTTCAGCACCCAGAGCGTCCCGAGCAGCAGCGCGACCGCGAGGCCGAGCAGGAAGTACGAGTACAGCTCCGCCGGAATCACGTTCCCGAGCGGCCGCGGGATGCCGGCGAGCCCGAGCGCGCCTTTGGTCAGCCAGTCCTCGTTCAGCGCAGCGAGGCGCAGCATCTCGCCTGCGCCGAGGGTGACGATCGCGAAGTAGTCTTCCTCCGCGACGCGCAGGGTCACCAGCGCGACGAGCGCGCTCGCCGCGGCGACGATCGCCATCGCGCCGAGCGTGGCGACGAAGGTGTTGGCGCCCCCCTTGAGAATCAGCAGCGCGCAGGCGTACGCCCCGAGCGTGTAGAACCCGGCCAGCCCGAAGTTGACCATGCCGCCCAGGCCCCACTGGAAGTTCAGCGCCAGCGCGAGGATGGCCGAGAAGCAGACCACGATCCCCAGCAGCACGAGAAACGAGATCATCGAGGGTTTCCCCGCGGCGTCACTTGCGGATGTACGGCTGGCCGAACAGGCCCTGCGGCCGGAAGATCAGCACGACCGCGATCACCACCAGCGGGATGCCGATGCGGTAGTTGGGTGGGATCACGAGCGTGGAAAGCTCGCTCACGATGCCGATCAGCATCGCGCCGACGAAGGCCCCGAGCGGGCTGCCGAGACCGCCGAGGATCGCCGCGGCGAAGACTGCGACGAGGTAGTTGGATCCCATGAGCGGCTCGAGCGCCCGGTCCATGCCGATCAGCACGCCGCCGACGGCGAGGAGCAGCCCGGCGATGAACCAGGTCCAGCGGATGATGCGCGGGCTCTCGATGCCGCGCACCAGGGCGAGCTGCGGGTTGTCGGCCACCGCGCGCATCGCCCGTCCGATCGGCGTGCGGGTCAGCAGCAGGTACATGAGGGCCATCGCGAGAAAGGAGACCGCGAACGTGGTCAGCTGCTCCCGGTTCATGCGGATGTCCAGGATGCGGAAGGGCCGGGCGAGCTCGACGGCGAAGCTGCGCGCCGCATTGCCGTAGGCGAAGCGGGCGATGTTCTCGAGTATGAAGCCGAGACCGAGCGAGGCCACCATCAGCGTGATCGCGCCCCGCTCGCGCAGCGGCCTGAAGGTGAGCGCGTCGATGAGGATGCAGAACCCGCCGAACGCGACCGCGGCTGCGCAGGTGGCAAGCGCGAGCGGCCAGCCGAGCTGCGCGTTGAGCGCGAAGGTCAGGTACGCGGCGGCCGTCATCATCGCGCCGACCGCGAAGTTGGGGAACTTGAGCACGCCGAACAGCAGCGTCACCGCCAGCGCGGGCAGCGTCATGATGACCCCGGTGATGAGGCCGTTGAACGCGGTCTGCAGCATCAGCCAGTCGTCGTCGCGCGTGCATCGCCGAGGTAGAGGCTCTGCAGGTTTTTCATCCCGAGCACGTCCGCCGCGGGCGCGCTGAGCCGCACGCGACCGCCGGCGAGCACGACGCAGGCGTCCGAGATCCGCAGCGCCTCGGTGGCGTTCTGCTCGACGATCAGGACGCTCACCCCCATGGCGTTGACCCTCCTGACGGTGTCGAAGATCTCGCTCATGTACTTCGGCGACATGCCGGCCGACGGCTCGTCGAGCATCAGCACCCGGGGGCGCGCGGTGAGGGCGCAGGCGAACGCGAGCATTTGGCGCTCGCCGCCGCTCAGGTTTCCGGCGAGCGTCTTGTGACGCGCGGCGAGCTCCGGAAAGAGCCGCGCCACCTCGTCGCCGGGCGCTGTGCCCCCGCCCATGAACTCGCGCGCGATCTTCAGGTTCTCGAGCACGGTGAGATTGCGAAACACGTTGTATTCCTGCGGGACGTAGGCGAGACCCGAGCGTACGCGGCGCGGCGCCGACAGGTCGTTCAGGCGTTCGCCCGCGAGCCGGATCTCTCCCTGCCGCGCCGGCAGCAACCCGGCCAGCGTCTTGATGAGCGTCGACTTGCCGGAGCCGTTCGGGCCGATCACGGTGAGGATGCGCCCGGCCGGCAGGGCGACGTCGACGCCCTTGAGAATGTCGCCGGCGCCGTAGCCCGCGTGCAGCGCGCTCACGGTCAGGATGTCGTTCATGCCACCTTGCCGAGATAGGCCTGCATGACCTCGTGGTTGGACGTCACTTCGCGGAACGTCCCGGTCGTGAGCGTGCGGCCTTCGGCCAGCACGTAAATCGGATTGCACAGCTCGGCGATCACGTCCATATCGTGCTCGATGATCGCGAAGGTGAGGCCGCGGTCGCGCAAAGCTACGATGGTCGCCCCCAGCGCCTGGGTCATCACCGGGCTGACCCCGGCGGTGGGTTCGTCGAGCAGGATGATCTTCGGCTCGAGCATCAGCGCGCGCGCGATCTCGAGCAGCTTCTTCTGCCCGCCCGAAAGGTTCCGTGCCGGCTCGTTGGCGAGCTGCCACAGGTCGACCTGCTCGAGCAGCGGTCGCGCGCGCGCGATCGCGGCCGCCTGCTCCGCGCGCACGCGCCCGGGAGAGCCGAAGCAGCGCCACACCGAATCGCCGCTTTGGTGCGGGCTCGCGAGCAGCATGTTTTCGAGCACCGTCAGGCCGCCCAGCTCGCGCGCGATCTGGAACGTGCGCACCAGCCCGGCGCGGGCGCGTCGATCGGGCCGCAAGGCGAGGATGCTGGCGCCCTCGAACCGCACGTCGCCCGCGTCGGGCTCGATCGCGCCGGCGAGCACGTTGAACAGCGTCGACTTGCCGGCGCCGTTCGGTCCGATGATGCCGGTGATGCTGCCGGGGGTGATGGTGAGCGAGCATCCGGCGAGCGCTTGGAAGCCGCCAAAGGACTTGACGACGTCGGTCGCCGCGAGCATCTACGTCTGACCCCTCCCGGGATGTCTCCGGCGCCGTCGGCCGGAAATCGGCGCCGCAGCGCGCGCGCGGCCGCCGCCGCAGTTGTGCCAGTTGTGGCAGTTGTGCCAGTTGTGGCAGTTGTGCCAGTTGTGGCAGTTGTGCCAGTTGTGGCAGTTGTGCCAGTTGTGCCAGTTGTGGCAGTTTAGCCAGTTGTACCGGTTGTACCGCGCGCGCTCAGCCCACCGGGCGGAGCCTGCGCGGCGGCGACCTGACGGCCGCGAGCTGCCGGAGCGCGCCGACTGCCGCGAGCAACGCCTCGATCACCCCATCGTCTTCGCGACCGCGCGCGTAGACGAACGAGAGCGTCGTCGACGCGCTGCCGCCGCTCCAGGCCGCGACCTCGCCGGCGCGCTCCGCGGCGAGCGCCAGATCGTCGCGCATCAGCCCGAGGCCGACGCCGGCCTTGACGAGCGCGGAGATGCTCGATTCCTGGTCGGCCTCGACCACGGTGGCGGGGTTCAGCTGGCGCGGCTCGAACAGGCTCTGCTGCATGCGCTGGTGCGGCGAATGGCGCGGCGGCCTGATCCACGGCAGCGCGGCGATTGCGCTCCAGCTCGCCCCTTCGATCTGCGTGCGCCAGGCCACCGGCGCGACCACCCGGTAGGAGAGCTCCGCCAGCGGGATGGCGCGCACGTTGCTGTGCAGGCCGTCGCCCATGAAGAACGCGGCGTCGAGCGAGCCGTTGCTGACGCACTCCATCGCCCAGGTCGAGATCCCGTGCGCGAGCTCGACGTCGAGCCACGGCGAGTGCTCGAGCAGCGCGCTCGCGAACGAACCCAGGCGAATGATGCCGGGGTCCAGAATGGTGCCGACGCGCGCCTTGCCGGTGAGGTGTCCCGCGAGCTTCTTCGCGCTCGTCGTGAACTCCGCTGCCGCCGCCAGCGCCGACCGGGCTCCCGGCAGCAGCGCTTCGCCGGCCTTGGTGAGCCGCACCCCCGTCGGGCTCCGCTCGAACAGGCGCAGGCCGATCGCTTCTTCCAGCGCCTTGACCTGGCCGCTGACCGCCGGCTGGCTGACGTGCAGCAGCGTCGCCGCCTTGGTCAGATGACCCTGCTCGGCGACGGTGACGAAGGTGCGCAGCAAGTAGAGTTCCATCGACGGCGAACCGGGCGGTAGCCCAGTATAGGGGTTGGCCTGCTCGCGCGTCGCGCGCCTACGCGGCTTTCTGCGCGGGTGCGTTCCCGTAGCCGATGTTGCCCTTCTCGAGCTGCGCGAGGATCTTGCGGCAGCGCAACAGCGGCTGGTCCGAGCGGAGATAGACCTCGTGGTAGTCGTCGTCGGGATACTCGAACATGCGCTGCTGCAGCTCGAGCGCCCAGCGGTCCTCCTCCATCACGGTGGGAAACATCTCGGCGATGCGCGCGGTACAGCTCTTCGCGGGATCGGCCGCGGCGCGGCTGCCGCTCGCCGTGCTCACCCAGAGCCGCCACACGTGGCTGCGGGCGTCGACCGGCGTGTGGGCATGGTGGATGACGTAACCGAACTCGTCCTCCGCCCGGCCGAGCTTCCCTGGCGGCGCGCAGCGCAGCTCCACGCGCGTCAGGCCGGGCGCCACCATATGGTGCGTATGCCAGCGATCCACCACCGGGACACCCCACCAGTCGACCATGAACGGGGGCTGCTTGTAGCCCTGCACCCGGCGGACCGTCTTCACCGTGGGCGTTCCCCACAGCGTCTCCTCGACCAGCTCGACCGGGATCTTGCTCTGCTCGATGTCGCCGATGTTGCCGTCGTGCAGCGGGTAGAAGTGGGTGATGTCGAGCAGGTTCTCGATCATCAGGGCGTAGTTCGCCGGCACGTCCACCGGGTCGAACATGTGCGTTTCCCAGGCGGCGCTGCCCAGCTCCGGGGTACGCGGTGCCTGCACCTCCCCGATCTTCGCCGGATCCCCGGGCCAGACCCACACCAGGCCGTCCTGCTCGACCGACGGGAAAGCCCTGAGCTTGGCCTTGGAAGGGATCGGCAGGTCGAGCTGCGACGGGATGCGTACGCACTTGCCGGAGGGCTCGTAGCAGAAGCCGTGGTACGGGCATTCGAGCACGCCGTCCGCGAGCACGCGGCCCTCGGAGAGGCGCATGCGTTTGTGGACGCAGCGGTCGTCGAAGGCCGCGACCTTGCCGTCGCGCGTGCGCCACACGAGCACCGGCCGGCTGCCGATCTTCTGGCCCCGCGGCTGGTCGGCGGGGAACTCCGCGGAGCGGCCGGCCACGTACCAGGCGTTCTCGACAAACGTGTTCACGGGCATAGGGATCCTCGGGGGGTGAGTCACCGCTCCATGCGGGGGCATGGCGCGCCAACGATAATCGATCGCCGCGCGCGCCACCAACGCGATTGCTGATGAGGGTCATCGGCACCGCTGATGCTGGCGCGCGACCCGGGACCGGCTCCTATTCGGAAGCCGGCGTGGGGTGTCCCTCGAATTCGACCTGGAGCGCATCGTTGAGCCGGTTGAACAGACCGCACAGTCCGATGCGCACGGTCAGCTCGACGAGCTGGCGGTCGGTGAAGTGCCGGCGCAAAGCGTCGAACACTTGATCCCGAATCCGCCCGGGGCGCTCGGTCACGAGCCGCGCGTAGTCGCGAACCAGGCGCTCCACCTCGTCCAGTCCCGGGACGTCGGGCTCCAGGATGCGATCGACCGTCGCGGCGGGAAGCCCCATGCTCTCGAGCACCGGACCGTGATGCCCGACGCAATACTTGCAGGCGTTCACCGCGCTCGTCGTGACGACCGCGATCTCGACCAGGCGCGGGGGCAGCGCACCATCCTCCCGCATCGCTGCGGTCAACCCGTAGAGATGGCGAAAGACGACCGGCGAGTGGCCGATTACGCCCGCCTGGTTGCCGAAGCTGCCGTAGTCGTGCGCGAACTTCTGATACAGCGGGCGCAGATCGGCCGGCAGCTGGTCTTCTGCGACGTAGGGAACCCTTGCCATGGTCGGGACCTCCCTGGTTCGAATCTCATCGTCGTGCGGTCGTCCCGGAAGCGGTCAAGGGCGGCGGCGGCGGTTCTTGGACACTACATCTAGCGGCCTCGCTGCGCTGCAGCTTGCCGGCGCACGGAATAACGTATACGTTAACGAATCCGCAAAGCCCGCCGCCGATGCCCATCCCCGCCGTCCCGCTCGACTCGCTCCGGTTCCTCGGCCGCGGCCTCCACCGCCCCGAGTGCGTGCTCGCCACGGCGCGCGGCGACCTCTACACCGCCGACTGGCGCGGCGGGGTCGCGCGCGTCGCGCCCGACGGCTCGCACACCCTTTACGCCGGCGCGCTCCCCGGCGGGACGCCGCTCCGCCCGAACGGCATCGCGCTCCGCCGGAGCGGGTCGTTCCTGCTCGCGCAGCTCGGCGACACGCACGGCGGCGTCGTCGAGCTCTTCCGCGACGGCCGGGCGCAGCCCTTCCTCGCCACGGTCGACGGCATCGACCTGCCGCCGACCAACTTCGTCGTCGAGGACGCCGCGGGCCGGGTCTGGGTGACGGTGAGCACGCGCAAGCACCCGCGGTCGCTCGACTACCGTCCCGACTGCGCGGACGGCTTCATCGTGCTCGCCGACGCGAAGGGCGCGCGCATCGTCGCCGACGGCATCGGCTACACCAATGAGGCGATCGTCAGCCCCGACGGCGACTGGCTGTACGTGAACGAGACCTTCGGCCGGCGTCTGTCGCGCTTCCCGATCCGGCCCGACGGATCGCTCGGGGCGAAGGAAGTCGTCACCGCGTTCGGCAAGGGCACCTACCCCGACGGGCTCACGTTCGACGCCGAGCGCCACGTCTGGATCACGAGCGTCGTCTCGAACCGCGTGATCCGCGTCGCGCCGGACGGCGCGCAGCAGGTGGTGCTCGAGGACGCCGATCCGGCGCACGTCGAGGAGTGCGAGGCGGCTTACCTCTCGGGCACGATGGGCCGGCCGCACCTCGACAAGGTGGCGGGCCGCGTGCTGCGCAACGTCTCCAGCCTCGCGTTCGGCGGGCCGGGCCTGCGCACGGCGTACGTCGGCTGCCTCCTCGGCGATTCCATCGCGGTCTTCGATTCGCCCGTCGCCGGCCACCCGCCGGCGCACTGGCACTACTAGCGCAGGCGATGCCCGCCGCCGCGCCCGCCGCCGCCGTTCCCGGACGCCGCCGCGTCTCCGCGCGCCGTGCTCCCGCCCGCCCGCCCCGCGGCACGCGCGCGGACGACGCGTACCGCGCGATCCGCAAGCGCATCCTCGACAACGCCTACCCGCCGGGCTACCAGGCGCTCGAGCAGGCGCTCGCCGACGAGCTCGGCCTGAGCCGCACGCCGGTGCGCGAGGCGCTGATCCGGCTCGAGAAGGAAGGCCTGGTCGCGGTCGTCCCGCGCCACGGCATGCGCGTGCTGCCGGTCTCGCCGACCGACATGAAGGAGATCTACGAGATCCTGACCGCGCTCGAGGGCATGGCGGCCGAGCTGCTCGCGAAGCGCAGGCCCTCGGACCAGGCGCTCGCGCCGCTCGAGCGGGCCTCGCGCGACATGGCGAAGGCGCTCCGCGCCGACGATCTCGAGGCCTGGGCGGAAGCCGACGCGCGCTTCCACCGCCTCCTGATCGAGCTCGCCGGCAACCGCCTGCTCGCGCAGGCGGTGCTCCACTTCTGGGACCGCGCGCACCGCGTGCGCCGGCTCACGCTGCGCCTGCGGCCGAAGCCGGTCGACTCGACCCGCGAGCACCTCGCGCTCGTCGAGCGCATCCGCGCCGGCGATCCGCGCGGCGCGCACGAGGTCAACCGCGCGCACCGCGAGCGCGCGAGCCGCGAGCTCCTTGCGATCCTCGAGCGCTACCGCCTCCAGCACCTCTGACCGAAGGGAGATCCGATGCACGCCCGACGCCGTTTCGTGTTCGCTCTCGCCGCGCTTGTCGCCGCCGCCCTTCCCGCCGCGCCGGCGTGGAGCCAGACCGCCTACCCCGTGAAGCCGGTGCGCGTCATCGTGCCGTTCCCGCCGGGCCAGGCGGCCGACATCTTCACGCGCATGCTGGCCGACCGGCTCTCCGCCACGTGGGGCCAGCAGGTCGTGGTCGAGAACCGCGGCGGCGGCGGCGGCGTCCCCGGCGTGATGGCCGGCAAGGAGGCGCCGCCGGACGGCTACACCTGGCTCGTCGGCACGAGCGGCACGCTCGGCGTGAACCCTTCGGTGTACGCGAAGATCCCGTACGACCCGCTGAAGGACTTCGCGCCGGCGTCGAACATCTTCATCGCGCCGCTCGTGATCGTCGCGCATCCGAGCTTTGCGCCGAAGACGGTCCAGGAGCTGGTCGCCGCGGCGAAGAAGGAGCCGGGCAAGATCAGCTACGCCTCCGCCGGTCCGGGCACCGCGCAGCACATGACCGGCGAGCTCTTCAAGTCGCGAGCGGGAGTCGACCTGGTCCACATCCCGTACAAGGGCAGCGGCCCGGGCATCACCGACCTGATCGGCGGCCAGGTGCCGATCATGTTCGACAGCGTGGCCTCGGCGTTGCCGCACATCAAGTCGGGAAAGGTCCGGGCGATCGCCGTCACGACCGCGAGCCGGATTCCGCAGCTTCCGGACGTGCCGTCGATCGCCGAATCGGGCTACCCCGGCTTCGAGGGCGTCGGCTGGTCGGGCATCGTGCTGCCGGCCGGCACGCCGAGCGCCATCGTCGAGCGGGTAAGCGCCGACATCCAGAAGCTCCTCAACGAGCCCCAGCTCCGCGACCGCATCGTCGACCGCGGCGGCATCCCCGATCCGCGCACGCCGCAGGGCTACGCCGACTTCATCCGCGCCGAGATCGAGAAGTGGGCGCAGGTGGCGAAGGCCGCGAACGTGCGGCTCGACCAGTAGGCCGACAGGGAGACCGACCTTGGCCAGCGATTTCCGCATCGTCGTCCTGCCCGGCGACGGCATCGGCACCGAAGTGATGGACGCCTGCCTCGCGCTGCTCGAGCCGGTCCAGCGCAAGGTCGGCGGCTTCCGCCTCGCCTACGAGCCGCACCCGGGCGGCGCCGCGGCCTACCGCGACACCGGCGTCGCCTTCTCGGACGCGGCGATGCAAGCGTGCGAGCGCGCCGACGCGATCCTGTTCGGTTCGATGGGCCTGCCCGACGTGCGCTACCCCGACGGGACCGAGATCGCGCCGCAGCTCGACCTGCGCAAGCACCTCGAGCTCTACGCCG
>Ga0187893_10005590_pt1 | contig 22386 bp, 19 predicted proteins | sample MA1701074metaG_FD_139574 | JGI IMG/M metagenome (GOLD analysis project Ga0187893, IMG submission 139574) | White microbial mat communities from a basaltic lava cave in the Kipuka Kanohina Cave System on the Island of Hawaii, USA - MA170107-4 metaG ...
GACGCGACGTGGTATCTTTCGCCTGTAACAACCCGGCCTTGAAAGACCGGGCTAAATTCAGCGTGCCGCTACGCGGCAGAAATGCTCCTGGCTTTCTTTGCAGTCTAAGGAAACATGAGCCAATATCGTTTACCTCTCGTGGCTTTGCACAAAAAGTCGGCATGAAGCGCAACATCTTGCGTTTACTATTGAGACGCTTCTACAACTAATAGACTTTTTGTGCAAAGCCAGTGTCATTCATGCAATCGCATTCAAGTTGTCGTGGAAAAATATATCATAGCCGCTGATTGCAATACAGACTTCGAGGCAGTTGCAAGCGTTCAGAGTGCGCTGCTATGATAACGACAGTCTGGCTTGAGCCGATAAGACGGCGCGCACACTGGCAATCATCTTCGTTATGCAGGTGGGAGCCTCGAAAGGAGGTCGATATGAAATTCCAATCCTCGTTCTCGAAGCGGGTACTCGCGCTTTCGATCCTGGTTATATTTCCGATTGCGACTCTCGCGCAGCAGAAAAAAGACGTGAAGCCGCTCAAGGATAAAGATAATCCTATGATGATAGGCAAGCGCGACATCAACAAAGGCAACTGGAATTTTTATTCCGCCGACAAAGAGCTTGGTATAGGTCGCCAGCTTGCCGCCGAAGTCGAGCGCAAAGCGAAATTCGTCACCGACCCCGTTGTCACCGAGTATGTCAATCGCGTGGCTCAGAACTTAGTCCTGCGCTCGGACGCGAAAATCGTATTCACGATCAAGATCATCGATTCGCCCGATATAAACGCATTCGCGCTTCCCGGCGGATTCCTCTACGTCAACAGCGGATTGATCGTTGCCGCCGACTCCGAAGCCGAGCTTGCCGGTGTGATGGCGCACGAGATAGCCCACGTGACCGCGCGCCACGGAGTCGAGCAGGCCACGAAGGGAACGCTCTTTCAATATCTCTCGATCCCGCTGTTGTTCGTCGGCGGTGTGCCGGGTTTGATCATGCAGAACGCGGCGAATATTTTGATTCCGCTCGGCTATCTGAAATTCAGCCGCGGGGCCGAAGAAGAAGCCGACCGGCTTGGGCTTCAGTATTTATGGGCATCAGGCTATGACCCGACCGAGATGCTCAACTTTTTCGAGAAGCTCAAATCGAAAGAGCGAAAGAAGCCCGGCACTCTCGAAAAAATTTTCAGCACGCATCCGCCTACGGGGAAGCGAATGGAAAAAGCTCACGCGCTGCTCGTGCGATTTCCCGACCGCGACGAGTACATGATTTCGACTTCAGAGTTCGCTTCGATAAAACAGCGAGTGCTTGAGGTCACGCATCAGCAGCCATCGAACGATGAGGGAAGCGGCGGGCCGACTCTCAAACGCAAGCCCGCGGGCGAAGACCCGGACGCGCCTGCAAATCCGCCCACTCTCAAACGCAAACCCAAGTCATAGCCAGAGAGTCTTGAGAGTCTTGAGAGTCGAGGAAATCACACTCCCCGACTCTCAAGACTCTTTGGACTCCTGATAAAAACCATTTATTACCTCTCCTCCGAAAAAATCCTGTATCATTGTCGCTCTTTGAGAGACGAGGAGAACAGCACACGTGCCGCGAACACTTTTTCAAAAAGTATGGGACGATCATGTTGTCCACTCGGAAGCAGAAAAGCCCGCGCTCATCTACATCGATTGCCATCTCGTGCATGAAGTGACATCGCCGCAGGCATTCGAGGGCTTGCGACTGGCTGGCAGACGAGTCCGCCGCCCCGATCTCACATTCGCCACTATCGATCACAACGTCCCGACCTGGAGCCGAAAGCTTCCCATACTCGATCCCACGTCGAAAACTCAAATCGAAACGCTTGAGCGAAACTGCGCGGATTTCAACGTCACGCTCTTCGGACTCGACAGCCCGCATCAGGGAATCGTTCATGTGATCGGGCCTGAAATGGGATTGACTCAACCCGGTATGACGGTCGTTTGCGGAGACTCGCACACATCGACTCACGGCGCGTTCGGCGCTTTGGCTTTCGGCATAGGCACGAGTGAAGTCGAACACGTCCTTGCAACTCAATGCCTGATTCAATCGCGCCCGAAAAGTTTTTTGATAGAACTTGAAGGTCGCTTGCCGCGCGGCGTGACGGCGAAAGACGCGATTCTCTACATCATTCGCACCATCGGCACGGACGGAGCCACGGGATACGTGATCGAATACGCGGGCGAGATGATTCGCGCGCTTTCGATGGAAGAGCGAATGACCGTGTGCAATATGAGTATCGAAGCGGGCGCGCGTGCGGGGATGATCGCGCCTGATGACGTGACGTTCGCTTATCTCGAAGGGCGACCATTTGCGCCTGCGGCATTCGAAGAAGCCGTCGATAGATGGAAAACTTTGCCGACTGATGAAGGCGCTTGCTTTGATCGCACCATAGCGATTGATGTATCGGGTCTTGCGCCGCAGGTTAGCTGGGGGACGAACCCGGCTATGGTGGCGGATGTCACAGGCGAGATTCCCGACCCGGACTCACTTGAAGACGAGAACGCGCGCAAAGCCGCCCGCCGCGCGCTTGACTACATGGGCCTTGAGCCGGGGACGGCTATCGAGGAGATAAAACTTGATCGCGTGTTCATCGGTTCATGCACGAACTCGCGCATGGAAGACCTCCGCGCTGCGGCCACAGTGATCGGCGGAAGAAAAGTCGCGTCGAGTGTCCGAGCGATGGTCGTACCCGGCTCGCAGCAGATCAAGCAAGAGGCTGAGACGGAAGGTCTGGATTTGATATTTCGGGAAGCAGGTTTCGACTGGCGCGAGTCAGGTTGCAGCATGTGCTTAGGGATGAACCCGGACATTTTAGAACCGGGCGAGCGATGCGCTTCGACATCGAATCGCAATTTCGAGGGCCGTCAGGGGCGCGGCGGTCGCACACACCTTGTAAGCCCACAGATGGCAGCGGCAGCGGCCATCGAAGGACGCTTTGTCGATGTGCGCCGATGGGAAAAGTAATCGGCTTGAAAACCTGAGCCGCCGATGAACTCATCGCTGAATCATAAAGGGTTCTCTACTTTTTCTATCGTTGTCTGTAGTTTCAATCTTCGAAAGCATTTCTGCTTGAAACAACTGCTACAACGAGCATAGGATAATGAGGCGCGTGTAAAGGGTCTGGCAACTCGTTGACAAGAGAAGTTGCAGACAAGCCCTTGAGGGTAACAAAATGGATATTCAGACATTGGCTCAATCAGCCTCGACATATCTTATGCCAGCTATGCCTTATCTGCTCAAATTGAGCGAGGCGACAGGCGAAGAAGCCAGCAAATTGATAGGAAGCGATGCCTGGGAAATCGCTAAGTCGTTATGGGCTGGCTTGCGCCGCAAAATTGAGGCTAAACCATCAGCCCTTGAAGCGGCGCACGATGTGGCTGCTACTCCTGAAAACACAGACGCTCGCGCTGCGCTCAGGCTTCAGTTGAAAAAGATACTCGATGAAGACGAGACGCTGGCATCCGAGCTTCAAGAGATACTCGATAAAGCGCAGGCGGTCTCTACAGTCAAGGTTTCCGGCAATCGCAATGTGACGATAGGCGGAAACATCTCTGGCAGTGTTATCGTCACGGGCGATTCCAATATCCTGAAATAGTCAAACAAACAAAAGAGGGAATTCCTTTGTCGAAGAAGCCTTTGACGCAAGGCAACACTTTCATTTCAGACAAGCCTTCTGAAACTGACCACCTCGATTTTACTCCTTATGTCAGCGCGTTGGTCGATTTCATCGCCTCACCCACGACGAAGACTCCTTTGACGCTTGGGATATTTGGGACCTGGGGGAGCGGAAAAACCACCTTGATGCTGCTAATGGAGAAAGATATCAATGGTCGTTTCTCAGATGGCAAGTCCCCACCTTTCAAATCGCTCTGGATCAATGTCTGGCAGATAAGCCAGCAGGAAGGAGGAAAAAAGCTTTTCTGCAAGCCCTCTTCACGCGAGTCCACGAAAGCCTGCCGTTTTTCCGCCGCATCCATTTCGATTCCAAACTATTGCTCGATCGACTGGATTGGAGCGCCTTACTTCGTCAGCTACTTGCAAATAGCTATCGCGTTCTCATCGTCCTTGCGCCGCTCCTTTTGGGAAAACTTCTACCAGGCGACGGCAATTCTCTAACGGCAGCATTGCGCGATTCATGGATAGGCGGCTTCGTGACGATCATTCTGGGTATGTGGCTGGTTCTCAAACCGCTGGTTGAAGCTGCGAAAGAAAAAGTTTCTTTCGATATGAAGAAGCTGTTCAAAGAAGTTCCGTATGAGATACAGGTTTCAGCGATACAGAAACTCCAGGATCACTTCGAACATCTGGTCAATGCCTGGGTCGGAAAAGATGGCAGATTGACAGTGTTTATTGATGACCTTGATCGTTGTCCTCAAGAGAATGTGATCGAGGTGCTTGAAACACTCAAATTGTTCGCAACGACCGAAGGGTGCGTTTATGTGCTGGGCGCAGACCACGAAGTCGTGGTTAGAACGGTTCACTCTAAATACAAAGATTTTCCGGGAGCATCCGGCGAAGGAATACGGTATCTGGAAAAAATAGTCCAGGTGCCGTTCACTCTGCCGATCATCGAAATCACGGATATAAGAAAATACGTGCAGTCTTTCAATGTTGACTGGCCCCACGAAGGGTGCCTCGATATTTTCGTGGAAGGTCTGCCCCCCAACCCGAGACAGATCAAACGAGCGATCAATGTTTTCTTTCTGCTCTGGCAGTTAGCCCGGCACCGACAGGATAGATTGAGCGGGTATGTTGCCCATCTGCGATTGGCGAAAATAGTGGCTCTTCAAACTGTGTACCCGGATGTTTTCGAAAAGCTCAAGTACGCGCCATACCTTCTCAAAGCAATGGAGGATCATTGCCTGAAAAGTCCTGATGAGCAACGCGAGGCAATAAAAAACGAATTGCTCCCCTCTATCTTGCACGACGCGGTTAAAATTCCAACTCTGCAAAAGCTCTTCACCATTCACAAAGGTGATCCGTTAGCGACATTCAGCAAGTTGGAGCCTCATGAGCTATCGATCTTTTTCAGCCTGACTCGTTCCGTGCAACTGTCAGATACGACTGTAAAAGGCAAGGTGATTGCCTCGTCTCGCGACGTCGAAGTAAGCGGTGACATAGTACTGGGTGATCGGATTGTTCACATCTCTGCACCTTCTGATTTCGGATTCTCCTCATTGCACCAGCTTCCATCGCCGCCAAGAGACTTTACTGGCCGTGAAGAAGAGTTAGAAACTATCATGACCAACATAACAAATGGCGCGACCGTCATCAGTTTCTCAGGGTTAGGAGGTGTTGGCAAAACCGCACTTGCGCTCAAGGTAGCCGAGCAACTCTCCGATCGTTATCCTGACGCACAGTTTTATCTCGATCTCCGAGGCACAAGCCCTCAGCCGATGCTCCCATCCGAAGCGATGACCCATGTGATCAGGGCTTACTATCCGATAGTAAGATTGCCCGAAAGCGAAACTGAGTTGAGAGCGTTGTATCAGTCTGTACTTCACAATCAGCGAGCAATCTTGTTGCTGGATAACGCTGCTGGCTCTAAACAAACCGAGCCGCTCATCCCGCCTCCCGACTGTTTATTGATCCTCACCTCAAGCAGACACTTTATTTTGCCCGGCATGCACGGACTGAAGCTTGATACGCTCCCGCTTGAAGATGCGCGAGAGTTGTTATTGAAGATCGAGCCGAGAATAGGAGAGATGTCCGACGAATTAGCCAGACTGTGCGACTACTTGCCTCTGGCGCTCAGAGTGGCGGCGAGTGCAATGGCTGTGCGCAAAGATTGGAATCCATCGGAATATATCGAGCGGTTGAAGGATGCAAAGACTCGGTTAGAGTTGATAGAAGCTTCGTTCAGTCTGAGTTTTGAATTGCTCTCATCAGATACACAGAAGAAGTGGCTATCTCTCGCTATTTTCCCTGACGCCTTTGATGACAATGCTGTAGCAGCGGCGTGGGAAATCGATGTTGGCGCTGTGCAGGAAGTGATGAGTGATCTTTTTGCTTACAGCCTGATTGAATATGATGTATTCACTTCCCGGCATCGGCTGAACACTCTGGCGCGACTTTTCGCTGACGCTCGCTTGAGTGATGATGATCGAGCCGCTCTCAAGAAACGCCACTCAGCATATTTCAAAACAGTGCTTGCTTCTGCTGACGATTTATATCTTCAGGGCGGCGAATCATTGACTCGCGGGCTGGCCTTGTTCGATTTGGAGTGGCGCAATATCGAGGAAGGTCATGCCTGGGCCGAGATGCTTGCTCAACAGGATGAAGAAGCAGCGCGCCTTTGCGTGGAATATCCAATTGCGGGCGCGTATACGCTTGAACTGCGCCTTCATCCGCGCGAGCGGATAAGATGGCTTGAAGCATCAGTATCTGCCGCCCGCCGCCTGAAGGATCGAGTCAGCGAAAGCGTTTCTTTAGGCAACCTCGGACTTGCTTATGCGGCTTTGGGCGAGACGCGCAAGGCGATTGAGTTCTACGAGCAGCATTTGACCATCGCCCGCGTAATAGGCGACCGAAGAAGCGAAGGTAATTCTCTTTTCAATATGAGTCTGAGTCTCGATAAACTCGGTGAGCGCGCAAAGGCTGTTGAATGCGCGGAAGCGGCGTTGAAGATTTACGAGGAAATTGAATCGCCATACGCTCAAAAAGCGCGCGAGTGGCTGGCCGAGCTAAGAAACGAAAAAGATCGAGAAACGTCTGGATGATGGAAATCCAAATGCAAGTATCCTCTCTTTGCCGCTTGCAATCGGTTTGCTATAGTTCCGGCTGAGTAAGAAATCACAGGACGATTGTTGAAACGATGAAACCATTTTCCAAACTCACAGGACTTGTCGCAACGCTTGATCGCGTCAATGTCGATACTGATCAGATAATCCCGAAACAGTTTCTCAAACGCATCGAGCGCACAGGCTTCGGGCAGTTCCTTTTTTATGACTGGCGCTATACGGAAGACGGCTCTCTGCGGGAAGACTTCGAATTGAATCACGGACGATTCGATGGCGCTCAGATACTTCTCACACGCGCGAATTTCGGATGCGGCTCCTCGCGCGAGCATGCGCCGTGGGCTTTGTTGGATTACGGATTTCGCGTCATCATCGCTCCGTCGTTTGCCGATATCTTTTATAACAACTGCTTCAAAAACGGTATGCTCCCCGTCCGTCTCTCTGAACGAGAGGTCGAAGAATTATTCCATCGCGCCCGCACGACCGACGGCTATCGTTTGACTATCGATCTCGAACATCAGACGATCAGCGATCATCAGGGCGCAGAATTTCACTTTGAAATCGATCCTCATCGCCGCGATTGTTTGCTCAGAGGGCTGGATGATATAGGACTCACTCTTCGACACGAAGACCGGATCAGCGAGTACGAAGCGCGGCGGATTCGATTTCAATAAGCGATCCGGTCTTAGACAGGATTAACAGGATTCTCATGATTTACAGGATTGATAAAACGGAAAAGAAATTCTGTTAATCCTGCCAATCATGTAAATCCTGTCTGATTCTTCGGCGCGCACGCCTCGACGAAAGCGCGCAATGCCTCGAAGTAATCCTTCCCTCCCGCAAGCCATGTATTGTTGTGGCCTGCGCCTTTCACTTCGTAAAACTGTTTAGGCTCCCCGGCGGCTTCGAACAATCGTCGGCCCAACTCGTAAGGCACGACTTCATCCGTGGGGCTGTGAATGAAGAGCTTCGCGTATCGCACACTGGCGATCTTGTTGATCGAATCCATCTTCGTTTTTATCAATGCGCGCGGAATGAATGGCATGATGCGAGCGGCCATATCCGCAGCCGATGTGAAACTCGACTGCACGATCAACCCGGCGGCTTCCACCTTGCCTGCAAGATCGATTGCCGCTGCGCCGCCCAAAGATTTGCCGAAAATGATTATTCTGTCGGGCGCGATGCCTAGCTCCGCTGTGAGATATTCCCACGCTGCGCGAGCGTCGAGGTAAAGCCCTTCTTCCGATGGCGCGCCTTCGCTTCGACCATAGCCGCGATAATCGATTATGAAAATCTGCGCGGGCAGCTTTATCAACGCCCTTAGCATGTCGTAGCGGTGCGACAGGTTGCCCGCGTTGCCGTGAAACCACAAAAGAGTCATCATCGCAGGCACGCGCTCCATTGCGCCGCCTGTTTTTTTTTGAGGCGAGCAGAACCAGCCGTGCAGCTTCACTCCGTCTGAAGTTTGAAAGTAGGCGTCTTCGATTGAAGGTATGATTTCGCCTTCGCGGGCGAAGGTTTCAACCTGCCAGTCGCCTTCCGGGTACTTCGCGGGATAGTAGATGAATTCGTCCTCGAAAAACATAACCATAACGAGCAGCCCCGCGATGAGCATTAACATCACGCGGGTCAATCTCATAGCGAAAGATTTGCTCGTCCAGAGAATTGTAAGAATCCGTTTCACTCTTTCAAGTCTGATCACAATCGCCCCTATTTTACGGCTGGCAAGTCGGGCGAAAAAAAGAATCTTCAACCAGCCGGGAATTCAAAATCGACATTGCCCTTTTCGCGATTGGATGATAAAAGAGGCACTTAATTTTTCGAGAGGCATTTGCTCGAATGCCTCCGGGTCGCTAAAAATTTATATGAGCCATCGGGAATTAAAACGCATTTGAAAATCCCGATGCGGCAATAATACGTGCGCTCTTACGATAAACGTCGCTGCAAGTGAGAATCAACCCTTAGGCCACTCATTCGGGTTGATTTTATCCGTCAGGTTGATAAACAGCGCGCAAGGCGCTTCAGGTTCATAACTATGGGTCAGATATTTCATCGCAGCACGAACGTCATCTCACGGGTGAGCATATTCGGGGCGGTGTTTTTTCTCGGCGCGCTGCTATGGCTGATGATGGAGTTCAATCGCTCTTCGTACAATACTCAGGCATTCATTCCTCGCGAACAGCCCGTGCAGTTCAGCCATAAACACCACGTCGGCGATGTCGGAATAGATTGCAGGTACTGTCACACTTCGGTCGAAACGTCGGCCTTTGCCGGAATCCCCCCGACCAAGACCTGCATGAATTGTCATTCGCAACTCTTCGCCGACTCTCCCTACCTCGAACAAGTCCGCGAAAGCTTCCGCACAGGAAAGCCCATAAAGTGGACGCGGGTGCATGACCTGCCCGATTTTGCCTACTTCAATCACAGCATTCACGTTACGAAGGGAGTGGGCTGCTCGACGTGTCACGGGCAGATAGACCAGATGCCTCTGGTCTTTCAACAGGCTTCGCTACAGATGGAATGGTGTCTTGAGTGTCACCGTCAGCCTGAGCAGTTTCTTCGGCCAAAGGACAAGGTATTCGATATGACGTGGCAGCCGCCCGCCGATCAACTGGAACGCGGACGACGATTGGCCGTCGAATACAAAATTCCGAGCGCCGACGTGTTGACAAGCTGCAGCACTTGCCATCGGTAATCAAAGGACATTGAAAATGTCTAATCAGGACGAACGTATCGACATGGCTTCCATAGGCTCGCGCCTCAAGTCGAAAAGCGGACGTGAGTACTGGCGCAGCCTCGAAGAGATAGCCGACACTCCCGAATTTCAGGAATACCTTCACCGCGAGTTTCCCTCGCAAGCCTCGGAATGGACTGACCCTGTCGGGCGAAGAAAATTTCTCAAGCTGATGGGCGCGTCGCTCGCTCTCGCGGGCCTGACGGCCTGCACTCGTCAGCCTACGGAACAGATCGCGCCTTACGTCCGTCAACCTGACGGACTCACTCCCGGCCAGCCGCTATTGTTCGCAACGGCGATGACTTTGGGAGGCGCGGCCTACGGCTTACTCGTCGAGAGCCACGAAGGACGGCCCACGAAGATCGAAGGCAATCCCGATCATCCGGCCAGCCTCGGAGCGGCGAATGCGTTCGCGCAGGCCGCGATTCTTTCGCTCTACGATCCAGACCGCTCGCAAACGGTCGCCTACATCGGAGAGGATCGGCCTTACTCGTCACTGCTCGGAGCCATACGCCGCGAGCTTGTTGAACAAAAAGCGATCAACGGCGCGCGCCTTCGCATACTCACTGAGCATGTCACGTCGCCCTCGCTTGCGGCTCAGATAAAAACTCTGCTTGCGGATTATCCTTCGGCCAAGTGGCATCAATACGAACCTGCCGCGAGAGATAATGCGAGAGAAGGCGCGCGACTCGCCTTCGGCCAGCCCGTCAACACCGTTTATCGTTTTGATAAAGCCGATGTGATTTTATCGCTCGATGCTGACTTTCTTGCCGAGGGGCCGACCTCTGTTCGGTATGCGCGCGATTTCGCGTCGCGTCGAAAACTCACAAACGGCAATAAAGAGATGAGCCGCCTCTACGTTGCCGAATGCACTCCATCGATTACAGGCGCGAAAGCTGATCATCGCTTGCCTGTGAAGCCACGCGAGCTTGAAGATTTCGCCATAGCAGTAGCGGCTGGTCTCGATGTTCAGGCCGGATACAAAATGCCGGAGACTGAGCATAAGAAGTGGATTGATGCGATAGTCAAAGACCTCAAAGAAGCGCGCGGGCGTAGCCTCATCATCGCAGGCGACCATCAGCCGCCCTTCATTCACGCGCTGGCTCACGCGATGAACTCTGCGCTCGGTAACGTCGGGCAGACGGTCATCTATACCGATTCGATAGAAGCAAATCCCACGGATGGAGTCGCGTCGATCCGAGAGCTTGTCAATGACATGAATTCCGGCGGGGTCGATATGCTGTTGATACTCGGAGGCAATCCTGTCTACAACGCGCCTGCCGATCTCGATTTCAAAAACGCCCTGGGACAGGTGCGCGTCCGAATTCATTCGAGCCTGCATCAGGACGAAACTTCGGAGTATTGCCAGTGGCATGTGCCTGAAGCGCACTTCCTCGAATCGTGGAGCGATGCCCGCGCATTCGACGGCACTGCCTCGATAGTCCAACCTCTTATCGCGCCGCTCTACAACGGCAAGACTCAGCACGAAGTCCTCGCCGCTTTTTCCGATCAGCCCGAAAGAACGAGCTATCAGATAGTGCGCGATTACTGGAAAGCGCAAATGGGAGGCTCTGATCAGGAGTTTGAAAAGAAATGGCGTCGCGCCCTCCACGATGGCATCATCGCTAACACCGCATTACCCGAAAAACAAATTGCGCTCAAATCGGACTGGTTCGCAGGCGCGAGCCCGCCGCGCTCTTCGGAAAAATATGAAATAGTTTTTCGCCCCGACCCGACCATCTACGACGGGCGATTCTCAAACAACGGATGGCTTCAGGAATTGGCAAAAACTTTCACAAGCCTGACGTGGGACAACGCCGCGCTCATAAGCCCGGCGACGGCTCGCGCTTTGGGACTCGAATCGAAACCCGGAAAGAAGGGCGGCAATTACATCTCGGATCAGATAGAGATTCAACACGCCGACAGAACCCTCACGGCTCCTGTGTGGATCATGCCCGGTCAGCCCGATGATTGCATCACGCTTCATCTAGGCTATGGCCGAACTCGCGCCGGTCGTGTGGGCAGCAAGGCAGGATTCAACGCCTACTCGATTCGAACATCCGACGCGCCGCATAACGCCGCGGGCGCGCAGGTGAAAAAAGCGGGCGATACTTTTACGCTTGCAACCACGCAACTGCATCATCTGGTCGAAGGCCGCGACATCGTTCGCTCAGGCTCGCTCGAACATTACAACGAGCATCCCGACCTCGCGCCTGAGCATCACGGAACGCACGAACCGCTTTCGTTCTACGAGCCTTACAAGTACGAAGGCTATGCTTGGGGCATGGCAATCGATCTCAACGCCTGTACCGGGTGCAGCGCGTGCGTCGTCGCCTGCCAGTCGGAAAACAATATTCCTGTCGTCGGCAAAGAACAGGTCGAGCGCAGCCGCGAGATGCACTGGCTTCGAATCGATACTTACTACAAAGGCGAAGAGGCGAATCCTGAAACATATTTTCAGCCTGTTCCCTGCATGCACTGCGAGAACGCGCCGTGCGAGGTGGTCTGCCCGGTGGCTGCGACCGTTCACAGCGCCGAGGGTCTCAACGACATGGTTTACAACCGCTGCGTCGGCACGCGGTATTGCTCGAATAACTGTCCGTACAAAGTGCGACGTTTCAATTATCTTCTTTATCAGGATTTCGAAACCGCTCCGTTGAAACTGGGACGAAATCCTGAAGTGAGCGTTCGCAGCCGCGGCGTGATGGAGAAATGCACCTACTGCGTGCAGCGAATCCAGATGGTGAAAATCAACGCCGAAAAAGAGGATCGGACGGTTCGCGATGATGAGATAAAAACCGCCTGCCAGCAGACCTGTCCGACTGATGCCATTGTGTTTGGCAACATCAACGATAAGGGAAGCCGTGTGGCCAAACTTAAACAGGAGCCGCGCAATTACTCGCTGCTTGCAGAGCTTAACACTCAACCGCGCACGACATATCTCGGCGCGGTTCGAAACACGAATAACGATCTGGAGAAGGCGTAAGCGTTATGTCGGATCACAGGGAAATCAATCCAGACCTCGACACCACGACGCAGCCCGCGCCGGTCATCATGCCGGGCCATACGTTCAAGTCCGTGACGGACAAGATAGCGTCGATCGCGCTTGGCCGTCGCACGCCGATGGGCTGGATCATCGGCTTCGGCATATCATTCATGATTTTCATGATGATGATGTACTCGCTCGGCTATCTGGTGATGAAGGGCGTAGGCATCTGGGGAAACAATCAGCCGGTCGGGTGGGCCTTCGACATCATCAATCTGGTCTGGTGGATCGGCATCGGTCACGCAGGCACGCTCATCTCCGCGATCCTTTTACTGCTCAGACAGGACTGGCGCACTTCGATCAATCGATTCGCTGAAGCGATGACTCTCTTCGCCGTAGCCTGCGCTGCGCTCTATCCGGTATTTCACACGGGAAGGCCGTGGCTCGCCTACTGGCTCTTTCCCATTCCGAACACCATGGGCATGTGGCCGCAGTTTCGCAGCCCGTTGATGTGGGACGTATTCGCCATCTCGACTTACGCCTCGGTGTCGGCGGTCTTCTGGTTCATCGGACTCATTCCTGATTTCGCCACACTGCGCGACCGCGCAAAGAAGCATTCGGCGAAGGTCATCTACGGAATGCTGGCGATGGGATGGCGAGGCTCGGCTCGTCACTGGCAAAACTATGAGACGGCATATCTGCTGTTGGCGGGTCTGGCCACGCCGCTTGTAATCTCGGTTCACTCGGTCATAAGTTTCGACTTCACGGTAGGGATAATTCCGGGATGGCACGCGACTATTTTTCCGCCTTACTTCGTCGCAGGCGCGATCTATGCCGGGTTCGCCATGGTCTTGATGCTGGCCATCCCGATTCGTCGCTGGTACGGGCTGGAAGATTTCATCACCATGCGACACCTGAAAAATATGTCGAAGATCATGCTGGCAAGCGGCCTGATCGTCGCTTATGGATACATGATGGAGACCTTCATCGCGTGGTACAGCGGCAGCCAGTATGAAGAATACATGATACAGAATCGCTTCAAAGGGCCGTATGCCTTCTGGTACTGGACTCTGATAGCGTGCAACGTAGTAGTGCCTCAGTTGCTGTGGATCAAGCGGTTTCGCAACAGCATCGCTTCGCTGTTTACAGTTTCGGTCGTGATCAGCGTAGGGATGTGGTTGGAGCGATTCATAATAATTCCGATCAGCCTGCATCGCGATTTCCTGCCCGGATCGTGGGGCATGTACTCGCCTACTCAATGGGACTGGTCGCTTTACATAGGCACGATAGGATTCTTCGTGATGCTGTTGTTCTTGTTCGTGAGATTCGTCCCGATGATTTCGATATTCGAGATGCGGACTATTCTGCCGCAGGCGGAAGTGAAAGAAGCGCAGTGAGAAGTAGATGTCAGATGTTAGATGTTAGTGGGAACAGTATCGCATTCAAGACAGATCAACCTGCTAACATCTATCCTCTAACATCCGACATCTTCCGAGAGAGCTTATGGAAAAGACGAAGGGTTTGTACGGATTGATGGCTGAATTCGACACTCCTACTGAAGTGGTCAATGCGGCGCACAAAGCCTACGACGCTGGCTACAGAAAGATGGACGCCTACACGCCGTTTCCAATCGAGGCGCTCAACGAAGCTCTCCATCTCAAACGCTCGCGGGTTCCGTTGATCGCGCTCATAGGCGGCATAGTCGGAGCCGTAGGCGGATATCTTCTTCAATACTGGGCGTCGAACATCGCTTATCCTATGAATATCGGCGGTCGCCCCATGCATACGTGGCCGATGTTTATCGTCATCACCTTCGAATGCACGATTCTCGTGGCATCGTTTTCGGCTGTGCTTGGAATGCTTGCTCTGAACAAATTGCCGCAGCCTTATCATCCGGTGTTCAACTCGCCGCGCTTCGAGCTTGCTTCGCGCACGAATTTTTTTCTGTGCATAGAATCGGACGATCCGAATTTTGACGCGCAAAAGACGCGCGAGTTCCTCGAACAGTTAAGCCCTACTCATGTGAGCGAGGTCGAGTATTGACAAGGCAAAAGGCAAGCAGCCGCGTAGCGGCAGTTGAGTTTAGCCGCGTACTTCAGTGCGCGGTAAATCGAATGCGATTATGATTTCGTCGCGCTAGCGACGAATGAGTTTTAAGAAGAATTCAATCGTCGCTTCGGCCCGTGCGCTAAAGCACACGGCTACAGTCAAGTCGCCGCTGACGCGGCTGAATGTTGCAAAGAGAGATGATTAAGGAAACCCTCAGATCGAAAGTAGCGAGAAAGAAAGCGACGGCTTTTGCCTTTTGTCTTTTTACTTTTGCCTTTCTCTCCGGCTGTCGTCAGGACATGCACGATCAGCCGAAATATCGCCCGTTGCGTCCTACGGAGTTCTTCGACGATGGCCGTTCATCGCGACCTTTCGTCGAAGGGACTGTCGCTCGCGGTCATCTCGACGCAGATGATCTGCTCTACCGCGGGAGAACTGATCAGAGCGCGGCTCCCGTAGCTGGCGCAGCGACGACGGGGCAGGGATTCGCCGATGTGTTTCCGTTCGAGGTAACGCGCGAAGTGGTTGATCGGGGCGAGGAGCGTTACAACATTTACTGTTCTGTCTGTCACGACAAGAGCGGCGCGGGGCTTGGCATGATAGTTCGTCGCGGTTATCGTCAGCCGCCTTCGTTTCACATCGACCGGCTGAAATCGGCTCCAGCAGGCTATTTCTTCGATGTCATCACGAACGGATTCGGCGCGATGCCCGATTATTCGGCGCAGATCACAGCGCGCGACCGCTGGGCGATTGTCGCTTACATTCGCGCTCTGCAAAAGACCGAGCAGAAGATCGAAGAATTGAATGAATCAGACCGCGAGAAAGTCAAAGCCGCGAAAGCCGAGGGACAACCAAAGACCGAAGGACACGAGAAATGAGTGAGATTACAGCAACAGCGCCGCCTGAACTTGATCGCTTCCGCCAGAAAGCTTTGATCGTGGGCGTGGTCGCTCTCGTGGCGTGCGGCGTGGGCGCGGCCTTTGATCGCCAGCAATTCTTTCGTTCTTATCTTCTGGCGTTCGTTTTCTGGGTAGGCATCGCGCTGGGATGTTTCGCTGTTCTGATGGTGCAGCACCTTTCAGGCGGCGCGTGGGGGCTTGTCATCCGCCGCGTGCTTGAAGGCGCGACGAGAACTTTTCCGCTCCTCCTTTTGCTCTTCATTCCGCTTTTGTTCGGGATGACTGGACTTTATGAATGGGCGCGGCCCGAAGCGGCGACGAAACCGCTGATTGAGCACAAAGCGGCATATCTCAACGTGACGTTTTTCATCGCTCGCGCGGCGTTCTATTTTCTTGTATGGCTCGCGGTGTCATTCTTTTTGAATCGCTGGTCGCTCGAACAGGATCGCACGCGCGATGAAGGAATCCAGCGACGTATGCAGAATATGTCAGGGCCGGGGCTTCTGCTTTACGGGCTGACGGTGACGTTCGCCTCCATCGATTGGGTGATGTCGCTTGAGCCTGAATGGTTCTCGACCATCTTCGGAATGCTTTTCATGGCGGGGCAGGCTATATCGGCTATGTCGTTCGTGATAGCCACAGTCGTATTGCTTGCAAACACGAAGCCGATGTCTGACATACTCGCCCCTCGTCATCTGCACGATCTCGGAAAGCTGCTGCTGGCGTTCATAATGATCTGGGCGTATTTTTCATTCTCGCAGTTTCTGATCATCTACGCGGGCAATCTGCCGGAAGAGATAACCTGGTACGTTCATCGCCTTCAGGGGCCGTGGCGTCAGATAGGACTTGGGCTTGTGATATTTCATTTCGCGCTGCCGTTTCTGCTTCTGCTTTCGCGCGACCTCAAGCGCAGCGGTCGCAGGCTTGCGATATTGGCGGTATTGGTGCTGGTGATGCGGCTTGTGGATTTATTCTGGCTGATGGCTCCTGATTTTCACGAAGGCGGGTTTCATGTTCACTGGATGGACGCGGCTCTGCCTCTGGGATTGGGAGGCGTGTGGCTATGGTTTTTCGCGTCGCAGTTGAAATCGCGCCCGCTCCTGCCTCTGGGCGATCCGGCATTGGTTGAATCCATCAGCGCGCACGAAGGGCATTAGAAAAGATTTGTAAGGGCGACCGTCTCTGGTCGCCCCGGTTTGAAAAACCATTTTGTTTGAAGAAGTCGACATAGCTTCAATCTGGGGCGGCCACAGAGGGCCGCCCCTACAGGAGCGCGAGAGGAATGAAGCGATGAGTGAAGGCCAAAACACAGACGAAGAGATCAAACACGAAGTCGAAAGTATAAGGCTCAAGCCTTTGATTATGTCCCTGTTTTATCTCGCGCTTGGGACGGCAGCCGTAGCCGCGCTGATGTTCGTCATGTTTGATTATTTCGATAGTCGCGAAAAAGCCGCAGACCCAAAGCGTTCGCCTCTTGCGGATCAACGTCCCGCGCTTCCGCCCACGCCGCGACTTCAACTCGCTCCGAGTCGGAAAGGACAGGACAAGCCTGATCTCAATGAGCATCCGCTTGAAGAACTCAAACGAATGCGCGAGGAAGAAAACTCGAAGATCGCAAGCTACGGCTGGGTGGATGAAAACGCAGGCATAGCGAGAATTCCGATCAGTCGCGCTAAAGAAATTCTATTCGAGAAAGGCGGCTTGCCCGTAAGACCGCCGAGCCGCGAGATGATGGAATCTCTGACAAAGGCTGTGGGCGCAGTTCCGGCAGAAAGCGCGCCGCCGCCAGCGAAACCGGCGGAGAAGAAACACGAGGGGCATCAATGAAGTCATCTGTTGCAAAAAGATTTTTATCCGGCCTCGCTTTGCTGTCGTGCTTTTTTACTGTCGCAGTTGCGCAGCAGGGAGGTCTTTATCGCGGCCCTGATAAACTGTCTCCGCCATCGGACGGCACGCCGAAAATCCTGCGCGACATCGGAATCGATCAACGCCTCAACGAACAGGTTCCGCTCGACATCGCGTTTCGGGATGAATCGGGCGAGACTGTCGAACTCAGTCGCTACGTCAAAGACAAACCCGTCCTACTCGCGCTGGTTTATTATCAATGCCCGTTGCTTTGCAATCAGGTTCTCGGCGGTCTTGGGGCGACTCTTCGCACGCTTTCATTCGATGTCGGACGGGAATTCGAAGTCGTCACCGTAAGCTTCGATCCTCGCGAGACGCCCGATATGGCGCGCGAAAGAAAAACACGCTCTCTTGAGCAATACAACCGCGAGGGCGCAGGCGATGGATGGCATTTTCTTACTGGCGATCAGGCTTCTATCGACCGGCTCTGCGAGGCGGTCGGATTCAAATACACATTCGACAAGGAAACGAATCAGTTCGCTCACTCGGCAGGCATAATGGTTGTGACTCCGCAGGGCAAACTCGCGCGATATTTTTACGGCATAGAGTATCCGCCGAAAGATTTGAAATTCGGGCTTATGGAAGCTTCGGAAAATCGAATAGGCTCGCCTGTCGACCGCTTGATTTTGTACTGCTATCACTATGACCCGATGACGGGAAAGTATGGCGTGGTGGTTATGCGAGTGATGCAGGTGGCGGCAGTCGCTACGATCATAGCGATCATAATTCTTCTGCTCGCGATGCGGAGGATGAACCAAAGGCGCATCAGTGCAGAGGGGACGGTTTAGGTCATGCAAACATTACCCCTGATGCCTGAGCAGGCATCGACGGCAGCCTCGGAGGTCGATGCGCTCTACATTTTTCTGGGCGCACTGACGGTCGTCTTCTCGATTCTGATAGCCGGAGCGATAGTTTATTTCGCCGTCAAGTATCGTCGTCGCAGCCCGCAGGATTTGCCTCGACCCGTCGAAGGCGCGCTCAAACTGGAAATCGTCTGGTCTGTCATTCCTTTCATCATCTCGATGGGCATATTCGCGTGGGGTACCTCGATTTATTTCAAGCAGTATCGTATGCCCGCCGAAGCTATGGAAATCTATGTCGTCGGCAAACAGTGGATGTGGAAGTTTCAGCACATCGAAGGTCAGAGAGAGATAAACGAGCTTCACGTTCCTCTTGGGCGCAAGGTCAAGCTGACGATGACGACGGAAGATGTGATTCATTCGCTTTACATCCCGGCTTTCAGGACGAAGATGGATGTCGTGCCGGGCAAGTACACGCGATTATGGTTCGAAGCGACAAAGCCCGGTCGCTATCATATTTTCTGCGCGGAGTATTGCGGCACGAATCATTCGGGGATGATCGGATCGATTGAGGTGATGGAGCCGCCCGACTATCAGGCGTGGCTTGCGGGCGGCGGTCAGGGAGGCTCGCTTGCCGAGGCGGGCGAAAAATTATTTCAGAGCCTCGCCTGCGCCAACTGTCACAAAAGCGATGAGGCGGGCAAGGGGCCTGCGCTCGATGATCTCTTCGGCAGCGTGGTCTCGCTTCAGGGCGGGCAGAGTGTGACGGCTGATGTCGAATACCTCAGAGAATCGATTCTCAATCCGCAGGCGAAGATAGTCGCGGGTTTTCCGCGAGCTTCAGCGCCAGCTTCGATGCCGACATTTCAAGGACTCGTGACCGAAGAGCAGTTGCTTCAACTGATCGAATACATCAAGTCGCTGAAGACGAAACAGGGAGCAGGCGCGCAGCCGACTCAGCCGCAGCCGACCGAAGCAGGGAAGCCGCAACGGTAGCGTGATATGAAGGAAACGACCTGTAGGGGCGACCGTCTCTGGTCGCCCCAGTTTGAAAACTTATTCGATTCGAAAGAGTCGAGCTGACTTCAAACTGGGGCGGACACGGAGTTCCGCCCCTACAAGAGTTTCAATTTGATAAACATAGGCTCGCAGTCAGACTGCGAAGACAAAAATTATGGAAGCCATAATAGATCAACCCCGCGTTCATTACATAAATAAAGAGTACGGCGTCAGGTCGTGGCTGCTGACGAAAGACCACAAGCGCATCGCGCTACTTTATCTCGCCTCCGTCACGATCTTCTTTTTTCTCGGCGGCGCGTTCGCAGTAGCCTTGAGACTGGAGTTGATGACGCCGCAGGGCGATCTGATGCAGGCCGAAACCTACAACCGCATGTTCACCATGCACGGCGTAGTGATGGTCTTCTTCTTTCTCATCCCCGGCATACCTGCGGTGCTTGGAAACTTCCTCGTCCCGCTCATGATAGGAGCGCGCGACCTCGCCTTCCCGCGCCTCAATCTCCTGAGCTGGTACGTCTACAACGTCGGCGCGATCTTCACTCTCTATGCCATCATATCGGGCGGAGTCGATACGGGCTGGACTTTCTACACGCCTTACTCGACGACTTATTCATCGTCGAACGTGATGCTCACAGGCATAGGCATCTTCATCACCGGCTTCTCATCGATCCTCACGGGCCTGAATTTCATCGTCACCATTCACACCATGCGCGCGCCGGGGATGACATGGTTTCGATTGCCGCTCTTTATCTGGTCGCACTATGCCACGAGCCTCATAATCATACTCGGCACGCCGGTCGTCGCCATCACCGTTTTACTCGTCGCGCTCGAAAGACTGGCTCATGTCGGCATATTCGATCCCGCGCTTGGCGGCGATCCGGTTTTGTTTCAACATCTCTTCTGGTTCTACTCGCACCCGGCGGTTTACATCATGGTGCTGCCCGCGATGGGAGTCGTCAGCGAACTGATAGCCAACTTCGCGCGCAAGAACGTATTCGGCTATAAGTTCGTCGCCTTCGCTTCGATGGCCATAGCCGTTTTCGGCTTTCTCGTCTGGGGCCATCACATGTTCACAAGCTCGCAATCAGTCTACGCGGGGATGATCTTTTCATTCCTGAGCTTCGCCGTGGCGATTCCTTCAGCGGTGAAAGTATTCAACTGGACGGCGACGCTTTATAAAAGCTCTATCTCGTATTCAACGCCGCTGCTCTACGGACTTGGATTCATAGGATTGTTCACCATCGGAGGGATGACGGGACTCTTTCTCGCCGCCGCAGGGCTTGACATTCACGTTCACGACACTTATTTCGTCGTCGCGCATTTCCATTACGTGATGGTCGGGGGTACTTTGATGGCCTACATGGGCGGGTTGCATTACTGGTGGCCCAAGATCACAGGGCGCATGTACCCGGAGGGGTGGGCTAAATTTTCGGCCCTGATCATATTCGTCGGGTTCAATCTGACTTTCTTTCCTCAGTTCATCGTCGGCTATCTTGGAATGCCGCGACGTTATTATCAGTACCCGCCGGAGTTTCAGGTTCTCAACGTGATGTCTACGGCGGGCGCGTCAATACTGGGGTTCGGCGTATTGTTCCCGATGGTTTATTTCATCTGGTCTATGCGATACGGCAAAGTTCCGGCGGATAATCCGTGGGGCGCATTCGGGCTTGAGTGGCAGACTTCATCGCCGCCTCCGACGGAGAATTTCAAACAAACGCCCGTCGTCACATGGGAAGCTTATGAATTCTCGCCTCGCGATAAGATGGAGATACTCGGACTCAGAGGCGTGGAAGAAACCAAGGTCTGATCTTTGTCAGTTGTCATTCGCCCTTTTTTGTGTTCGAAGAGAGAAGGACGAATGATAACAGGCTGGTAACTACTCAGCCGCGTCAGCGGCGACCTGACTTTAGCCGTGTGCTTTAGCGCACGGGAACGGAGCGAACAGGAATCTGCGTCGCGTCAGCGACGATTGATTTGCTGAGATTATGATTCAATCGTCGCTGACGCGACGAAATCACAATTGACTTCGATTCGCCGTGCACTGAAGTACACGGCTAAAGTCAACTGCCGCTACGCGGCTGAACAGTACGAGGGCAACTGACAACGGAGAAGAAATTGGAAGACACGCATTCAGTAAAAGGGCTGGCTCATCATTTCGATGACATGGAGCAGCAGAAAGAAGCCGGGACGCTCGGCATGTGGGCTTTTCTCATCACCGAGATCATGTTCTTCGGCGGATTGTTCATGGCCTACATACTTTATCGCACGAAGTACCCTGATGCGTTTTCTTCGGGGAGCGGTCATCTCAACTGGCGACTGGGCGCGGCCAACACTGTGGTTCTGATCGTGAGCAGTCTGACTATGGCTTTAGCGGTTTACTATTCGCAGACGGGCAATAAACGGCTGCTCATAGTTATGCTCGTGCTGACGATGATATTGGGCGCGACGTTTTTGGTCGTGAAGGGCTTCGAGTATCACAGCAAGTGGACGGATCATCTGATACCGGGATTCGGTTTCGAGTGGCATCTCAGAGGCGACCCCCAACAGGTTCAGATGTTTTACTTCATCTATTTCGCATTGACAGGCATTCACGCGCTGCACATGGTCGTCGGGCTAGGCATCATGGCAGTGATACTACGGATGGCTGTGAAGGATCGCTTCACACCCGCCTATCACTCACCGGTAGAGATATCGGGTTTGTACTGGCACTTCGTCGATATAGTGTGGATATTCCTTTTCCCGCTGCTTTACCTTCTTGGAGCGCACGAGGGGCATTGATATGAGCGAGCATGTTGTATCGAAGAAAATTTACTTTCTGATATTCGGCGCGCTGATGGTATTGACGGTTCTGACCGTGTATGTGGCAACCTTCAATCTCGGCGGCCCCTTCAATGCTATAGTGGCGTTGAGCATAGCGGTGTTGAAGGCATTGCTCGTGGTGTTGTACTTCATGCACGTGCGCTACAGTTCGCGTTTGACTTGGGCATTCGTGGGAGCGGGATTTTTCTGGCTGGCTATTTTATTTGCGCTCACATTGAGCGATTACCTGAGCCGCCCGTGGCTTGGGCAGTAATGGTGGGTGATGGGTTATGGGTGATAGGGGATGGGTGAAGAGGTAAACATCTTGGCTCATGTTTCCTCAGACTGCGGAGAATGCGAAGCGTTCTGGCCGCGTCAGCGGCCCCATGATTTTAGCCGTGTCTTTCAAGGCACGGAACCCCGACAGCAACACGTCTCAGCGTCGCGC
>Ga0187893_10005591_pt1 | contig 22384 bp, 20 predicted proteins | sample MA1701074metaG_FD_139574 | JGI IMG/M metagenome (GOLD analysis project Ga0187893, IMG submission 139574) | White microbial mat communities from a basaltic lava cave in the Kipuka Kanohina Cave System on the Island of Hawaii, USA - MA170107-4 metaG ...
AAATACTCAGCCAGCGTAGCCAGCCCAATTACAGGTATGATCATGATGTCTCCTCCTTGATTGTTGTCTACACAACTTCAATTTAAAGGAGGGACACCTATTGGTGCCACTTCATTTTTTCTTATCAGGCAGAGTTATTCGGTTCAGCCTGCCTGGTTTCAGGCAGAGTTACGCTGCGCGTAACAACTATCAATTCCCGCTTGTCTCCAGTTCCTGAGCGTTTTAGGAATTCAGTCGCCCCTAATACCGAATAACCCAGGCAGATCTCCTCTAAAACCCCTGGAGCTGACGCTAGCCGGAGCAATTCAGGTTCTGATTCTAACGTGTTCCAAAGTGACGAGTCGCTACAGCATGACTGAGCTGTGTCCGCAATTTCACCTTTTATTCAGTTCGCGCTCACAAACATTACGCATCTTGTCGATCAAAGTCTGTCGCCATAGCGACTCTTCGGACGACTCCTTGGTCGCCGAGTCCACGCGGCGAAAAAACTCTTTCAATCGTGCAGGATGGTCGTCTAATAATGTCTTGTGACTCCCAATTCGAATGTATGCCTTGCGGTCAAATTTGACCGGTATCTCAGTGGCCGGGCGAACAGAAAGAATTACAACTGGCTTTCCATGATAATCGAATCGATGAAATCTAAACCAGGGAGCTGGTCGCAAGTTTTGCTGTAGCCACATTTCCAGAGCTTGACCGCGAATTTTACTCTTGCTCGGATCAAAGTCGGTGCCAACTACCGTGATGGTTTCATCCTCGACACCCCACACGACGTAAGCTTCATCGCATTCATAGAGCACTGCTGAATTTGCCAATGCGGAAATATACTCAGCAATTAGTTCAGGCTTGCTGTTGTCGTGCTTGAACTCCAGCCATTCGTTTTCTTGACCAATTGCAAGCAGTCGTTCTAATAATTTGCAAGGGTCCTGAATAATTTCGTGGTTTGTCTACGTCCCGTTAATGCTTGCTTGGGATGCGCCACGTTGTTACTCAGTCAAACTGAAAGTACAGATTGCTTTGAGGTAACACCGGAGATGACACCTTATACCTTTTCACTAATTGACTTGGCTTGCATAAACAAGAGCAGATAGTCACGCCCGCCTGCTTTTGAATCTGTGCCGCTCATGTTGAACCCCCCAAATGGGTGTACGCCAACCAGAGCACCCGTGCATTTACGATTTAGGTAGAGGTTGCCGACATGAAAGTCATCTGACGCTTCTTTTAAGTGTTCGCGATTATTGGAGTAAACGGCTCCAGTCAAGCCAAATTCAGTATTATTGCCTATCTCAATAGCCTCATCCCAGCTGTCGGCCTTGATAAATGCCAATACCGGTCCAAAAATTTCTTCTTGGGCTATTGTCGCTTTGGGCGAGATATCGGCAATAACTGTCGGTTCAATGAAATAACCGTTGGCATCGTTTTTGTGAGCTTTGCCGCCGGCAACTACACGGCCTTCTTTTGAACCCACTTCGATATATTTGAGAATGCTTTCGTAGGCCGACCTTGAAGCTACAGGACCAAGGAACACATCGGCAGTTTCAATTTTGCCCATGGAGAGTTTCTTGGTTTTCTCCACAACCTTTTCCAGCACCTTGTCGTAGATGTCTTTGTGTACGATAGCGCGTGAACAAGCGGAACACTTTTGACCCTGGAAGCCAAAAGCAGATGAAACAATGCCTTGCGCTGCTTCTTCGATGTCTACATCTTTATCGACAATGATTGAATCCTTGCCGCCCATTTCAGCAACTACACGCTTAATCCAAATTTGACCTTTGCTTGGTTTAGCGGCTAACTCGTTGATGCGCAGACCTACTTCTTTTGAGCCTGTGAAGGAAACAAATCTAGTCTTGGGATGTGTAACCAGATAATCACCTACTGTAGAGCCCGGTCCAGGCAAGAAGTTAATTACACCTGCCGGTAGTCCAACTTCTTGCATGATGCGAATGAATTGATATGCAATTGCCGGTGTATCTGACGATGGCTTCAAAATAACCGTATTACCAGCAACAATGGAAGCAGTCGTCATCCCGACAAGAATTGCCAGCGGGAAATTCCAAGGTGGAATGACAAGTCCAACACCCAACGGGATATAGACCAGCTTGTTGTCTTCACCAGGATATGGTGTCACTGGTTGCGAGCCAGCAAAACGCAGCATTTCACGAGCGTAAAATTCGCAAAAATCAATTGCTTCCGCAACGTCACCATCTGCTTCAGCAAAACTCTTGCCTATTTCTTGTGTCAGCCAGGCGGAAAGTTCAAACTTGCGCTTGCGCATGATTTCTGCTGCTTTAAATACATATTCAGCACGCTTTTCCGGGCTAACCTTTTTCCAGCTTTCAAAAGCAGTAAGAGCTGCTTGCATAGCATCATCAGCATCTTTTTGCGTTGCTTTGGTGAAATAACCAATTACTTCTTTGGGGTCGGCTGGATTAGTGGAAACAATAAAGTCATCGCCTTTAGCTGCAACTTCTTTGCCGTCAATTATGAGGGGGTACTTTTGCCCGAATGTTGATCTGACCTTTTCGATAGCCTTTTCCATAGCCTGTTTATTTTCCGGCTTGGAAAAATCGGTAAACGGCTCGTTGACAAATTCCTTCACTCTGGATTCGGTGATCATGAGCAATCCCTCGCATATGTGACCAATCAATTATCCTGGACGAAAGCCTAAAATACGTGCGCCTTAACGTTTTTGAAAGACGCTATAATCTGACTTTATGAAGCAATATCTTGACCTGGTTCGCCATATTCTCGACAACGGTGAAAGACGGGACGACCGCACCGGTGTGGGTACTATTTCCATCTTTGGCGCCCAGGCCAAGTATGACTTACGTGAAGGCTTTCCCCTCCTCACAACTAAGAAAGTGCTCTTCAGTGCCGTAATTCGTGAGCTTCTCTGGTTTTTAAGAGGTTCTACAAATATCAATGATGACCTAACTCAGCACACGCCTATTTGGGATGCTTGGGCTGATGAAGAGGGAAATCTAGGACCTATTTATGGTTGTCAATGGCGCAGCTGGCCCAAATTTGTGGAAGTAGATGGACAATATTGCAAGGAATATATAGATCAGATTCAACAGGTTATTGACCTTATTAAGACCAATCCGGATTCTCGCCGACTTTTGGTTAGCGCTTGGAATGTAGCCGATATTGACAAGATGGCCCTGCCTCCTTGTCACCTGCTCTTCCAGTTTTATGTAATTAACGGCAGACTAGATTGCCAGCTTTATCAACGTTCGGCTGATATGGCTCTTGGGGTGCCGTTCAATATTGCTAGCTATGCCTTATTGATGATGATGGTTTCCAAAGAGTGCAAGCTTGAGCCGGGCATTTTTACGCACACGTTAGGTGATGCCCATATCTATCTTAATCACGTGGATGGCATTAAAGAACAACTCACACGAATACCTGGTCCTTTGCCTTGCGTGGAAATTGCCGACAAATCCATTTTTGATTTGCGTTTTGAAGATATTCAATTGAAAAATTACCAACCGCAAGGCTTTATCAAATTCCCCGTGGCAGTGTAATTTTATGGTTATCGATTTCGACATTGTTGTTGCTGCAGATCGCAAGCGTGGCATTGGCAAAGAAGGTCGCCTGCCCTGGCATTTGCCTGGTGACTTGAAATACTTTCGTAGGCTGACGAGCACGACCAAATCAGGCAGCTATCAAAATGCGGTCATTATGGGTCGCAAAACTTGGGAGTCAATTCCTGATAAGCACAGACCGCTGGCTGAAAGATTGAATGTAGTGCTTACAAAAGACCCTAATTACAAAGTACCGAATGGTGTTTTGAAAGTAGCATCACTGGATGCAGCACTTGAATTATTGGCAGACTTTCCAGTGGAAAATTGTTTTCTTATTGGTGGTGGACAGATTTATGATCTTGGACTGCGGCATGATCGTTTAAGGAAGGTTTACTTAACAGAGGTGGATGCCGAATTCGATTGTGATACTTTTTTGCCTGACTATGAAAGAGCATTTGAGGAAGTATTTCAGTCGATACCACATCAAGAAAATGGTTTGAATTATTGTTTTAGAGTGTTGCGCAGAAAAGGTGAAGCAGACCATGATGAATCGTAAGGCTTGGCTATTGAGCTTGTTGAGTTTTTCTTTTGTATCGCAGGCAGCATTGGCGCAAGATGTTGTGCACGGTCAAAAGGTCTTTAAAAAGGCCGGCTGTGTAGAGTGTCATGCCAAAGGCCTAAACGATGTAAATCCGCGCAAGCCTATAAGCGGCAGCGAATTTGCCGAAGAGTTTAAGGATGATAAGGTGCTGGAAGCAAAAATTCGTACAGGAGTTACAGGTACTCCAATGCGCGGCTATAGCGAGAAGAAAATTCCGCAAGCGGACATGGTGGACTTAATTGCTTATATCCGAACATTTACACCCAAGCGCGAAACTGGCAAGTGATTGAGCTAACGCCGGATCTTTTGGTTAGAGCATACAGTCAGGCAATTTTCCCAATGTCCATTAATGGTGAAATTGCCTGGTTTAGTCCTGATCCTCGCTGCATTATTAATCTAGATAATTTCCATGCTTCGCATAGTTTGATGCGTACTTATAGGCAGGGAAATTTTGCACTCAAGGTAAATAGTGCCTTCGATGAGGTGATTAGGGCATGTGCTCACACGGCAAGAAAAGGCGAGCTAGGACAGGAAGCGGAAAGCACCTGGATTAGTGAGGAAATAATCGCTGTCTACAATCAACTAAATGCCCTTGGTTTGGCGCACAGCGTGGAAGCTTATCTGGATGGTAAGTTAGCCGGTGGGCTTTATGGAGTTCATCTTGGTGGCGCCTTTTTTGGAGAATCCATGTTTCATTGGCAAACGGATGCTTCAAAGGTGGCAATGGTATTTCTCATTGAGCGCCTGAAGGAAAGAGGCTTTACATTATTGGACTGTCAGTATCATACGGATCATTTGCAGAAATTTGGTGCCACCATGATCCCTAAAAGCGAATACGAGAGGCGGCTTGAGTTGGCTTTGAAACAGGATTGTCAATTTGAGTAAAAAGAAAGGGGCAGTTTTACCTGTCCCTTACAATTGACTATTGGATTATTTTTTGGTCTTAGTCCTTGCCAATAGCCTTCTTGGCGCCGCGGCCAACCGCTTGCACGCCTTTTTTAGTGCCTGAAGCAACCTTTTTAGGTGCCCACATAACACCGCGACCAATTTTCTTGGCGCATTCTTTGGCTTTGCACTCATCTTCAGCGAATGCTGGTGTAGAGGCTACCATTGCCAATACAGCCAATCCTGCTAGTAATTTTGAATTCATAAGTAAAACTCCTTCTTCCGGAAGTAGATCTGGGTTATTTATAACATGTTTTGAAAAGTGTAGCTTAGCTATTTAGATTTGCTTGTCTGCTCCATAAACTCGTTTACCTGGTTGACTATACCCTTGAAAGCTTTGCCGCCGCTGGCAAAGTGCATTAAGCAGAGAAATAGAACTATAACGATAATGAAGGAGCCAATGGAGATGTTGCTGCTGGCTGCGGAACTAACCTTGGCTTTGCGGCTGAAATGTGGCGACTTCTGTTCTTTTGTCTTTTGGTACTTGGGATAAGCAAATACTTGTTGAGCGGAACGCAAGGAAGCAACCTCTTGTGGTGTGGCCAGGTGTCTGCCACAATCCAGACAAAAGTTTACTTTTGGATCAACCGGCCTGCCGCAATAAGGACAATCCGACAAAACAAAGCTGGTTTCCTCGTTCTCTTTGGCGGGGCCAAAGACCAGGTTCTTCAACTGATCAAAAAAGCTCACATTTCTAATTCCGGTATCGCCAATAACCTTAACCGGCACATTGGATAAGTAACTGCCTCTTGCCTCGCCCCTATTTACTTTCGGCTCTGTGTCCACACTAGTTTCTGCGTCCTCAACTAGCTTTCTAAATTGGGAAACCTCTACTCTTTGTCTTAGAGATTTCATGCGTAGGGAGTCTTGTTTGATGGCTTCTGATAGTTCGTGACCAAATTCTTCTACGGTTTGATGCCGCCTTTGTGGTTCCTTCTGCAGTGCTTTGTTGAATAAATTGTTTAAGTTATCGCACAGCGAAAGTTCTGGATTGGCAATTTTTAGTGAAGTGGGTTGACCATAGAGATGGCAATCAATCATCTCGATAGCTGATTTTGCTAGAAAGGGAAGTCGCCCTGTAAGTGCTTCGTAGGTGACCACAGCTAGTGAATAAATGTCTGTTCTGCTGTCGATGTTTAGTGCAGAGATGCATTGCTCCGGACTCATGTAGGGTGGTGATCCGCAAACATCGCCAATGCGAGTAATACGGCTAATTTTTTGATCCTTATCTCCGGATGTAGAAACCAATTTAGAGATGCCAAAATCAACTACCTGAACCCAGTCCTCGTTTTCGGCGTGGGTAGTTAGCATAATATTTTCTGGCTTTAAATCGCGGTGAATGACGCCTTGTGCGTGCGCGCATTTGAGGGTGTCCGCTACCTGTGTGAAAATGTGTCGTACACGATCCAGGGGCAGAGCACCGTGCTCTTTGATTAAGGACTTCAAGCTTATGCCCTGTACAAAGTCCATGACGATGTAGGGTTGACCAGAACCGGATACGCCAAAGTCATAGAGCGTGATGCTGTGTGGGTGCTGTACGCGAGAGACTACTTTAGCTTCACGGTGAAATCGTTTCATTGCTTCCGTGTCGGTTACCAAATGTGCATGCAGCATTTTGATGGCCACTGTACGATCCATCATTTCGTGACGGGCTTTGTAAACAACACCCATGCCGCCACGACCGATAATGGAAAGTATCGTGTAGCGATCGGCAAGCTGAGTACCAACCAACGGATCGGAATCCATGGTAGCCAGAGCAGTTTTATCTTCCGGACACTGCGTCAGGTTGTCCTCAAATTCTGCATAGCATTCAGGGCAAAGTTTCACTTTTGTTCTCCTGTCTCTTGTTCCATACCCTTCAAAATGCCTAATTAAACTAAATTTGACACTAGATGAAAGGCTGTAAACCTAAGCCGGTTGAGCCTTTGAAGCTTGGGCTGGGAGACTAATTTTTAGACAAATTGGCAAAGAACAAGATTGCTTAAAAGCATGCCCTTCCTGGTCAGCTTGAGATTGGTTTTCGATTCTTCAAACAATTGCTGGTCGGTAAATTCAGCGATTTTGGACTGAAATTCAGATAAGAGATTAACACCGTAACGTTCTTCAAATTTTGTTAGATCAATTCCGTCGGTTGTTCTCAAACCTAGAATTATTGCTTCCTTTACTCGGGTTGCCGTGTCAATTACTTCAAGATTCTCGTGGCCTAGATAGTCTTGTAGATAGCGGTTAAAAGATCGCCAGTTGTGGCTTCTAATGCCGCCAACATAGCGGTGAGCTGAAAGCCCGAAACCATAGTATTCATCATTGTGCCAGTAAGCTAAGTTGTGCTGTGATTGTAGTCCTGGATGTGAAAAATTGGACACTTCGTACTGGGCAAGTCCGGCCTTCTGGGCGCTATCTACGAGCATTTCGTACATAGAGGCAGACAAATCATCATCGGGCATTTGGGGGCTTCCCAGGGGATAGCGTTTCAAAAGCGGGGAGTTGGTGGCTAGAGTGAGGGCATAAGCTGACAAATGTGGCAGTCCAAGGGCAAGTGCATCGTCTAAGCAATTTTGCCATGAGTCTATCGTTTGCTCGGGTAAGCCATACATCAAGTCGATGGCAATATTTTTAAAACCAGCCGTTTGAGCCTCTTTTACGCTCGTCAGCGCCTGTGCACGTGAATGATCGCGTCCCATCGCCTTAAGTTCATGGTCGTTAAGTGACTCGATGCCGATGGAAAGCCGGTTAATGCCCAGCTTGAGCCAAGCCTCAGCCTTGTGCGCAGTGACAGCATTAGGTGTGGTCTCTAGGGTGATTTCGGCATTTTTCTCGATGCCAACTGAATCAGCCAGCGTTTCATGAATGCGCTTTAGTTCCAGTGCTTCAACATAACCTGGGGTGCCACCGCCGTAAAAGACGGTGTCCAGTCGACTGTCGGTTGACTCTACTCGTTCTTGAATTTCTCGGCATACTGTTTGACAGTATTCTGGAATGCGCGCCTCCAGGTTGGTGACCACGGCAAAATCGCAGAAGTCGCATTTGTGCGCGCAAAAGGGGATGTGGATATAAGCACTTTTTGGCATTGGCTTGACAGGCGAAGCTTATTTTCTGTATGGTTCCTGTTGCGGACTGAACTTCTAAGAGGAGTCCTTCAGGTCAGATTCAATGAAGAGTCAATTATACAACAGTGGACACTTGCGCATGACTTCGGTGACCCTTGCGGCATTTGGCTTGTCCTTGTGCTGTTGTCTGGGCTGCTTTTGTCTGGACTCTTTTGCTACGCAAACTGGTACTGTCGGTAGTATCAAATCCTACACGCCAAGGCAATTTATTAAGCTTGAACGATCCGAACTTGATCTCAATTTATTGGGTGATTCGATTATCGATTTACGAAAGCGCATAACTGATGATCCGGAAAATGCTTCTCTGCGTTTTCAACTAGGTACATACCTGTACTTAGCCGGTGATTATGAGGGAGCAAGTTCAGAACTGAAAAAAACTATCACTATTGCGCCGCTTGATCCTTATGCTCATGCACAATTGGCCAGAGTGCTGGATTTCATAGGTGAGCATAATGAAGCCTTGAAGCAGTTTCGTCGGGCAGTGGAAATTGCTTCAAATAATGCGCAGATACACTTCATGTTTGCCGAGTCGCTAAAGCATGGTGGCAATGTTCCGGAAGCAATTAATGAATATAGGCGCGCGGTCAATGCAGCAGATGGTGCTAATGATTCAGCGCTTTTTCTAGCCGGATTGGCCGAAGCATTGTTGGCAACTGGCGATGTACAAGGAAGTCTGCGTGCAGCTCGCAAGGCAGTTTCTCTCGATGGTGGCAGTGCTCGTGCGCAAACTGCACTTACTGCCTCACTCTTAAACATCGGGGAAAAACAAGCTGCCCTTGTGACAGCCAAACAAGCTGTTCATTTGGCCCCAGATGCGGTGGAATCTCATTTGGCGCTTGGCAGAAGCTATTTTGCTAACGGTGAAATGACCAGTGCAGTTGAAGAATTCAAGGCAGCGGTAAATTTGGATCCGTTGTCCGCGCAAGCTCACAATGATCTTGGCTATGCTTTTTATGGAGCAGGTGACATTGTCTCTGCAATTAACGAATATCGGTTGGCATTGCGCTTAAATCCAAAGTCGGTTGAGGCAAGAAACAATCTTGAAATTGCTATTTACGGTTTGGCTGGTAAGAAGCCGAACCACTAATCGAAATATATCCACAAGATATATTCTTATTGCAATTTAATTCTGGGCTTGTAGAATAAACAAGAATCATTAGCTTTGATTTAACTTAGGTACTTAATGCTAATTCGCTCAGAGAAATCCAAGGCACTTGTTCTCTTATCCGCGTGGCTCTTAGGTGCCCAGGCGAGCTTCGCTGATGATGGCAAATCATCGGTGCCTGTTAAAACACTAATACCACTGCCGGTATCAGCGACTTTGGTATCGCCGGAGATGGCAAACAATCTTGTTAGCAAGACACCAACTGCAGGTCTGAGCTTCACGCCATCAGCTACGGAATCAGATAGAACTGCTCCGCCAATGACGCTTATTGCACCGGCTGATAATATGCCTGGTAGCGAAAGTGGTGGCAGTCAGAAGACAAGTAGTGATCTGGCTATCGGTGAAAATAATTCGCCAGCAAATTATCCTGCAACAAGACTAGTTCAACCGGCTGCTCCTTCGCAAGCACCAGTTCAACCGATAATTCATCAACCAATAGCTTCCGATAGTTTGTCAATTGATTCGGAAGCTGATATGTCCGGCATTCAACCGGAAGTTGTTGCTCAGCCAAATAGTTCGGCAATTACACCTGGGCAAGGTGCAGTGGAAAGCGAAGCAGTAGATTCCCGGACGGCAACATTTTCTGACCAGGGTGAGGCAACAAGCATTGCCGACGAAGGTGATGGACAGCAAGTTGCGCAAGGTGCCAGACCAGAATCACTGAAAAAACCTTCAATTCCGGGCAGCCCAGGGGAAGTGCAGATTAAGCGTCCCTTCAAGTTGTTTGCTCGCGAAGAAATCATTCATAACTTGAGCTTCAGGGAAACACCAGTTCGCGAAGTGATTGCTGAAATTGCCCGTCGTGGTAATTTAAATGTCTTGATTGATAAGTCTGTCGTTGGCAAAATTTCCGGTGATTTGCATGATGTGACCTTGAACGAAGGCATGACCAACGTGTTGGCAGCTTCCGGATTGCAGACCAGAGTCTTGCCAGGCAACACAGTGATGATTGCCACGCAGAATGCTTTTACTGTTTTAGGCTTGAATAGAACTACAGCTAAAGCCTTTCATTTGAGCTATGCGTATCCTTATGATGTGGCGCAAATTTTGCATGCCTCTATTTTCAACCGTGGTTTTCTTCCAGATTTTTCTTCTGTTATGAGTAAGAAGACAGCAAATACCGGCTCGGAGAAAGTTGGTCGTACATCGAAGGAAGCCAGCGCATCCAAAATGCGTGCCCCGGGTGAATTCGGTGGCGACAGAGACGTTAACCAAGTAGAGCAAAAAACTCACGATAATGCTGCTGGTGAAGTTGATGACATGACAACGGAAACGAAATTCACCAGTAAGCTTGATGGCAACCGTAGCGTCAAATCGCAAACCAAAGCTACGCCAACTGAAGGTCAAGGTTTCCAAAACTCAGCTACTGACCCTGGCTCCATGCAAATTCGCTCTACTCAAGAAGTTTCAGTTGATTACACAGTTGAACAAAATGGTGGCGGTACAATTTGTATACCGGACTCTCGTAATCGCCAGGTTCTGGTTGTCGGCACGCAAGAAGATGTGCAATTGGCTGGCGAAGCAATTCGTCTATTGGATCGTAGACCAGCAGAAGTGCACATCCAATCCTCATTGCTGGAAATTACCAACGAAGGTATACGTCAGATAGGTGCTGTACTTAACTTGCAGGGACAGGGTGCCAGCGCCAACGTCTTAGGCAGCGGGCGTGCACCATTGCTGCAATATCTGCCAGGTTTAGGCAGCCCAGGACCCGTATCGGGACCGACTGGTTATACAATTGGTGGCAATGCTACAACAGCAGCGCCTATTAACTCTTTGGCTAGATTTACCACAGGTAATAGCTTAGTCAATCTTATTACTCAGGCCGTGCCTGGTATGGGGCAAATTTTTTCAGCGTTGAATTCTAATCCGGTAGATACACAGGTCAGTCCGCCAATTGGGTCTACGGTTGGTTATCAGGTGAACAATCTACGTCCTCAGCCTATCGATACGACAGGCAATGGACCGGTTGCCCTATTAACTAACGGTGCCTTTACCGGACTTTTGGGCAACTTGGTACCGACCGTGCTGCCGTCTGCAGCAGCTGTTGCGCCAAGAAGTACTTCATTTAGTAGTTTCAACTTCTTGACGCTTGGCAAAAAAGCTGGCGGTCGCGCCAATATTGCTACCATGCCGGCAGGTTTGAATTTGGGTCTGAACTTGCTCCTGCAAACAAATAAGGCTAAATTGGTAGCTAACCCCTCTTTAGTAGTTATGGATAATACGGAAGCGCTTATCGTAATTGCTGACGAAGTTGTTCACAAAGTAACAACTACTGTATCCTTGGGCGTTGTTACAACCAACGTTGAATTGGAAAAGGCAGGCATCTTCTTAGATGTGGTGCCAAAAGTTAGCGATGATGGTTTTATCACCATGCGTTTAAGACCGCGTGTATCTACACCTTTACCGCAGCAAAGTTTTGCCGATGATACGGTTGTTGTAACACCGTTGAGCATTCGCGAAGTATTGTCGCAAAACGTCCGAGTCAAGGATGGACAAACGCTTGTTATCGGCGGCTTGTTCTCGGAAAGAGAAGAAGCTCAGTTGGGCAAAGTACCCTATTTGGCAGAAGCGCCAATTTTGGGTACCTTTTTCCGTAACACGCTTAAGGGTCGCAGACGTACTGAGCTGATGTTGCTCATCACGCCGAAAATTGTTGAAGAAGAGCCGCCTGCTTTAGTTGAAGGCAGTGAGCAGAAGGTGATGTGACCATAGCGCGCTAGCGCTATGGTCATCCTGAGCGAGCACTAAAATGACCCTGTGGGTCATTTTACGCGAGTCGAAGGATCTTCCGCGTCTGAAAAGTCAACGCAGATGTCTCGACTCGCCTAACGGCTCACTCGACATGACAAAGGGAAACTTACTCTACTGTGACCGATTTAGCCAAATTGCGTGGTTGGTCGACGTCTTTGCCTAGGTAGTCGGCAATGAAGTAAGACATCAACTGCAAAGGCAAAACAGTAATTAATGGGCTAAACAGCTCATCAACTTCCGGAATGGTGAAGAGCGTGTCAAAGAGACCTTTAGCTCTTTCATCACCTTCTTGAGCAACGGCAATCATTTGTGCATTACGTGCTTTAGCTTCTTGAGCATTGGACAAAGTCTTTTCATAGACTTTTCCAGGTACAAGAATTGTTATTACTGGAACTTTTGCATCCAGTACTGCAATTGGTCCATGTTTCAATTCGCCGGCAGCATACCCTGAAGCATGGATATAAGAGATTTCCTTGAGCTTCAGTGCTCCTTCAAGAGCGACTGGATAATTAATGCCACGACCCATGAAGAGCATGTCGTGCGCTTCGGCGTACTTTATTGACTGCTGCTTGATGGTATTTTCTTGCGACAAGATGCGCTCTTGTAAGGCTGGTACCAAAAGTAGTTGTTGTTTCAAACGGTAGATTTCTTCCGGCGGTAGAAGCTTACGTGTCTCAGCAATATAGAGCGCTAGTACATAAAAGCAAGCAACCTGCGCTGTAAATGATTTGGTGGCAGCAACTGAAACTTCAATGCCGCATTCAGTAACCATCAAGTTGTCTGTGATACGCGATAAATGTGAATCAGCACGATTGGTTATGCCAAGTGACATTGCTCCTGCTGCTTGCGCTTCCGTAAAGGCAGCCAATGTGTCGGCAGTTTCACCGGATTGGCTAACAGCAATACACAGTGTCTTGTTGTTGAGCAGCGGTTTGCGTCCACGTACTTCAGAGGCAATTTCCACATCCACAGGGATGCCACAAATTTCTTCCAAGATGTATTTACCGGCCATGCCTGCATAACAAGCTGTGCCGCAAGCAACAATATTGATGCGCTCAATTGATTTGAGTTCAGCGTCTGTTAAATTTACTCCGTAATTGCCAAAGAATCCGCCACCGTTTTCCGTTGGTCTAAGATCAATTGGTCTGTCCGGATGATTGATGTATTTGCCCATTGTCTGGCGCATGGAAATTGGCTGTTCATGAATTTCCTTGAGCAAGAAATGGCGATAGCCATCCTTGTTGATTACATATGGATTCATGTCTACTTCAATGGGCGCTCTATCAATAAAGGCACCATCAAAGTTAAAGAGTCGTGCTCCCTTAGTAGTTACTTCGGCAATCTCACTTTGCTCTAGACGTATGAGTTTATTTGTGAATTGGCGTACTGCTACGCTGTCTGAAGCAAGGAAAGACTCACCTTCGCCTAGTCCTACTGAAAGTGAATAGTTGTGGTTAACGGCATAAATTCGCTCTGGGTGTCTTTGGCTGACTATGCCTAGGGCATAGGCACCTTCCAGGCGCTTAACTGCTCGCTCGATAGCAATTAACAGGGCATCGCCATTGCATTCTGTGATACATTTCTTGTATTCATCTTCAATTAAGTGCGAGACAACTTCCGTATCGGTTTGCGATACCAAAGTATGCCCGGCTGCTGTTAATTCAGCACGCAAGGCTTGGTAGTTTTCGATAATGCCATTGTGCACTACAGCAATAGTGCCTGTGCAGTCAGTATGGGGGTGGGCATTTTCATCGTTGGGGATACCGTGAGTAGCCCATCTGGTGTGCCCAATACCAACAGTTGCCGATGGTTGTTTGTCGGTCAACAAATTTTCCAAATTGGACAGTTTACCGGCTGCTTTTAAGACAACCAATTCGCCGGATTCGATAACGGCAACGCCGGCAGAATCGTATCCGCGATACTCCAGACAGCGCAGCTCAGATAGAAGTACTGGGGCTGCTTTCGACGGACCAAGATATCCAACAATTCCACACATTGGGAACTAGACCTCCATGATTTCGGCTTCTTTGTCTGTTGTTAGCCTATCTACTTCCTTCACGTACTTGTCTGTCAGCTTTTGTAAAGCTTCTTCCTGACGTTTGATTTCATCTTCGGAAATATGTTCCGCTTTCAGAGCCTTCAGTTCGTCAGCCCCATCACGTCTAATGTTTCTTATGGCTACGCGGGACTCTTCGGCAAATTTCCTTAGGATCTTAACCAATTCCTTGCGGCGCTCTTCGGTCAATGGTGGAATGCTTATGCGAATAACAGAACCATCGGAAGTTGGCGTTAAGCCAAGCTGTGACTTGTGAATTGCTGTTTCAATGTCCTTCAGTCCGCCTTTATCGTAGGGCTGAATTAAAAGCGACCGTCCGTCTGGAGTAGAAACATTGGCCAAGCTTTTTAAGGGAGTGGGTGTTCCGTAATACTCAACATCGATAGAATCCAATAAGGCCGGATTAGCCCGCCCAGTTCGGATTGTCTGAAATTCCCTGACTAGGTTGGCGGCCGCCTTCTTCATGCGCTCTTCGGCAGATGATAAGACTTCGCTTGTTGTTTTCATTACTTTCCTCCTGAATGGACGCCAACAAGAGTACCAATTTCTTCGCCCTGGACAATTTTCTTAATGCTGCCTGGGTGGGCGAAATCAAACACTATAAATGGAATATTGCTTTCCTGACACAGAGCAACAGCGGCAGGGTCCATAACGCGTAGACCCTGACGAATATATTGATCAAAGGTGATGTCCTGAATTTTCTTGGCGTTAGGATTTTTGTTTGGATCATCATCATAGACGCCATCAACACGGTTTTTGGCCATCAGGATTACGTCCGCCTTAATTTCCGCCGCTCTTAGAGCTGCAGCTGTATCTGTAGTCACGTGCGGGTTACCAGTTCCGCCGCCAAAGATAACTACACGCCCTTTTTCTAAATGGCGCATAGCCTTTAAGCGGATAAAGGGCTCAGCAACTGCCGGCATGGCAATTGCTGTTTGCACGCGAGTATCAATACCCTTATTTTTCAGCACTTCCTGCAGCAAAAGGCAGTTCATGATTGTCGCCAGCATACCGACATAATCGGCTGCTGCCTTATCCATGCCCCAGGCCGCACCCTGACTGCCGCGCCAGATATTACCGGCACCTATGACCATGGCAATTTGTGTGCCAAGTTCATAGACCGCACGCACTTCCTCTGCAATGCGATCGATGACCACAGGATCAATACCAAATGTCTGAGTGCCCATGAGGGCTTCACCAGATAGTTTGAGGAGGATCCGCCGGTACTTGATGTCGGCCATTTGCTTTGTCCTAACCCAATGATATTGGAACTGCTTTTGAGATTAGCGCTTAGTTTACTAGGCTTCGCTTTCGCCAAGAATGAACATCACAAAGCTTGTCGGCTTGAGTTCAGCTCCAATTTCGGAACCTTTCTTAGCCAAAAACTGTGTAATTGTTTGACTTGGATCTTTTACGAACGGTTGTTCCAAAAGACAACGTTCGGCAAGCAATTTGTCGACACGGCCTTGAACAATTTTCTCGCGCATTTCCGGTTTCTTCTCAGCCAGGTCAGCTTTGCCGGCTTCAATGCGCTTCTCGTTCTCAATTACATCAGCTGGAATTTCATTGCGGCTGACAAATTGTGGTTTGGCAGAAACAATGTGCATAGCCAGGTCCTTGGCCATATCACCAAGGGCTGCGCCATTCAATTCCTTGTTGCTTTCTATTCCGACTAGCGCTCCCATCTTGCCGCCCAAGGCATGCACGTAGAGACCAACTATGCCGTGCTTGCTGCCCAGATCAACTGTCGACACGCGTCTGACAATGATGTTCTCGCCGGTTTTGGCAATTTTCTCGGTAATGAAGTCCGAAACTTTTGTTCCTTTGATGGACTTAGCCAAAAGGTCATCAGCACCAGCGGCCTTTTCGGCAAGTGCCAATTCAACCAATTCTTTGGTCAAATGCACGAATTCATCATTGCGGGCAACGAAGTCCGTTTCGCAATTGATTTCAGCTATCGAGCCGGACTTGCCGTTTTCGGCAATTTTGGCTACGACCAAACCTTCAGAAGCGCTACGAGCAGACTTCTTTTGGGCCACTGCTACGCCTTTTTGACGCAGCCATTCGAAGGCTTTTTCAAAATCACCAGATGTTTCAACCAGTGCTTTTTTGCAATCCATCATGGCCGCTCCAGATCTCTCGCGCAGCTCTTTGACCATGGTGGCAGAAATTTCAACCATTGTGCTCATTATGTCCTCTCATAACGCTCCGGTTCCGGCTACAACCTTCACCTTCGCTCGCTATCCAGCAACCCATTTTTGCTTAGCCGCGCATTGCTCAGAGGCAACGCTTGCTTCGCTTCTTGATTCAATAAAAGAGTTACGTGCTCATTTCTTCTTCGATGGAGTCGACTATTGCTTGGTCTTTCTCGTCGAGGTGAATTGCTGCTCCACCAACGGGAACCAATTCCGGCACAGGGACTGCTTCTTGTACTTGCAGTTTGTCTGCATCGATGATTGGACCAATGCCCATACCTTCGCGTCCTTCAATAATGGCGTCGGCAATCTTGCTTGTGATGAGCTTGATTGAACGAATGGAGTCATCATTGCCAGGAATTACGTAGTTGATGCCATCTGGATCGCAGTTGGTATCGATGATGCCCACGGTTGTAACACCCATCTTCTGGGCTTCGGTTACAGCGATGAGTTCGCGCTTTTGATCGATGATAAACAGGATGTCCGGCTTCCCGCGCATATTCTTGATGCCGCCCAAGGATTTTTCCAACTTGGTCAATTCGCGATTGAGTACAGCGACTTCTTTCTTGGGGCGACGATAAAATTCACCGGTATCACGCATTTCTTCCAGCTCTTTCAAGCGGTTGATGCGCAAGCGGATGGTTTCGAAGTTGGTGAGCATGCCACCCAACCAACGGCGGTTGACGAAGTGTGCGGAAGCTCTTCTGGCTTCTTCTTCGACAATGTCGGCAGCTTGCTTCTTGGTGCCGACGAAAACAATATTTTTGCGCTCGGAGGCTGCCTTCTTGATGAAGTCACAGGCTTTCTCTAGGGCACGGGATGTTTGTTCTAGGTCAATGATGTAAATGCCGTTGCGCTCCCCGAAAATATAAGGGCGCATTTTGGGGTTCCAGCGTCTTGTTTGGTGTCCGAAGTGGACGCCGGCTTCCAGTAGTTGTCTCATAGTTGCTTGTGACAAGGTCTTAGGTTCTCCTTTTAACGCGTACATTCTGCTTTTCCTTTATTGCAATCCGGTGCTGTTCGCAGCACCTTCGGTTCAAGGTCTCTTGAACCGCTAATTCAGAAAATCGACGCCTGTTTAGAGGCGAAGAAATCAGGCTGCCCGACAGGACAACGTCGTAGATTCTAGCATAACGGGCACTGGAAGTAGTATTTGATGGACAAGTACACGTTTCAATCGTTATAATAATTGAAACTTGAAGAAATCCTGAAATATGGTCAAAGTGCGAGTCTGTAAGGGGTTTTTCAGGAATAGGGAGGCAATCACCCAGGGGTCGCGCTTTGTCTAAAGTACTTGTATTAAATGCCTCATATGAACCCCTCAACATTTGTAGTTGGCGTCGAGCGGTTGTCCTTTTACTAAAGGGCAAAGCCGAACAGATAGAGCACAACGGCAAGGTCATTTACACGGATTTCCCTCTACCGTCTGTCATCCGGTTGCGGAATTACGTCAAAATACCCTATAAAGAAATCAGCTTATCCAGGCGTAATGTTATGCACCGGGATAATTACACCTGCCAGTATTGCGGTATCCGCAAACATGACCTAACTATCGACCACATCATACCCAGGAGCCGAGGCGGTATGGATGCTTGGGACAATGTTGTAGCGGCATGCCTTAGATGCAACGTCAAAAAAGGCGACAGGACGCCCAAAGAAGCGGACATGCCTCTCAAGGTAACGCCTCGCAGACCCTTGTCGCACGTCTATTTTGAAATCTCCAAACACACAGCCACCGGTGAGTGGCAATGGAAGAAATACATAATCGGCTCATAAATACCGGCTTGCCAAGGGATGTTGTTTACTCTTCCTCTTATGTCTCTGATGTCAGGGGAGTATAGTGTCGTCGGAGGCTGCCGTGGTTGACCAACTTTATGGTCTCAAGACGACCTTGGCGGACGTGGCTATTGATATTGCCACGCCGCAGCTTTCGAACAAGCTTTTTACCTATCGTGTGCCGGATTTTCTAACTAAAGAAACTTTTGTCGGCAGCCAAGTGTTTGTGCCTTTTGGTGGGCAGGAGCTGGTCAATGGTTTTGTTGTTGGCATAAAGCAAGTCGAAGGTGATGATGGCAATGGCAATTACAAGGACATTGCCGAGCTATTAAGCAGTGATCCGTTATTTGATGCCCATTACATTGATTTTCTGTATTGGTTGGCTGATTTCTATGGTGCAACTCTTGCCTCAGTAATTGCCGCAGCTGTACCTAACGATTTTGCGCCGCGGCTGAAGAGAGTAGTGAAGTTATTGCCGGCGGCCCACACTGCAAATGGAAATTTGAATGCGGTAGCGCACAAGTTACTAGACCCATTGAAGATGTCCAAGGAAAAAACCTTGGCTATGAATACTCTCAAGCACAAGAGTGGACTTGGACGATCGGAATTTCTCAAACAAATATCGGCATTACGCAAAATGGAATTAATTGCCATTGAAGCAGAAGCTACAGAACTTGCTAAACCTAAGATGGTAAACATGGTTGCCTTTTTGCAGGACGGAGGCAACAAACGGCAGTCAGAAATTTTGGTTTGCTTGAAAGAGGCAGGCGGGAAGTTGGATTTTCCGCGACTATTGGAAAAGGCTTCTACAACAAGTGCCACCATAAAGAAGATGGCTGAATTGGGATTAGTGAGACTCTATGAACAGCAGGTTGTCCGTGATCCTATGCAGGCAATCATTGAACTTGATAGAGGATTCGGTGAGAAAGAATCAGAAATACTTCCTAATAAGCGAGCCTTTAATTTGACCGACAACCAGGCGGCCGTTTTACAGAAGCTAAGCGCTGCTCTCAACGCAGAGTATTGCGAAAAGCCGTGGCTGCTTTATGGTGTTACAGGTTCAGGAAAAACCGAGATTTATTTGCGGCTAATTCAAGAGGCTCTGAATTTAAACAAGTCAGCCATGCTCTTGGTGCCCGAAATAAGTTTGACACCGCAATTGGCCGAACGACTTAAATCACGTTTCGGGGAAAAGGTCGCTATCTGGCATAGTGCCTTGAGTCCTGGAGAACGCTATGATACGTGGCAACGCTTGCGTGCTGGATCCGTTCGTGTACTCTTGGGTGCACGATCGGCAATTTTGGCCAATATGCCGGAATTAGGACTTATTATTCTTGATGAGGAACACGACGGCAGTTATAAACAATCTAGTCCATCGCCTCGTTATCATGCCAAGCAAGTAGCGCTAGAAAAAGCTAGGCGTCTTAAGGCGATGGTTCTTCTTGGCAGTGCAACACCGGATGTCTCCACATACTTTGATGCCAAACAGGCAGGACGAATCTTGAATTTGCCGGAGCGGATTCACAAACAAGTCATGCCGGAAGTTGAATTGGTCGACATGCGTCAGGAAGCGGCCGAAGGTAATAGAGGCATCTTTTCCAGAGCCTTAGAAGATGCCATTGCCGGATGCCTCGAACTTAAGCAACAAGCCATACTCTTAATCAACAGGCGCGGCTATGCCAGTTATGTTCAATGTCAGGCTTGTGGTGATGTTGTTAAGTGTCGCAACTGTTCGGTGTCAATGGTTTTGCACCAAAGGCAACGCTTGCAAAAACTAGAAAATCCGGAGCAAGGATATTTAGCGTGCCACCATTGTGGTCTGACTGCCGGATTTAAACAAGTGTGCGTAACCTGTCAGGCGCCATTTCTTCGCGAATATGGACTTGGTACTCAACGTGTTGAGCAAGACCTTCATGAGTTGTTTCCGGATGCGCGCTTGCTTCGATTGGATAGCGATATTACGCAAAAGCGTGGTGCTTTTGAATCTATTCTCAAGCAGTTTTCGCGTGGCGAAGCCGATATCTTAATTGGTACGCAAATGGTGGCAAAAGGACTGGACATTGCCAATGTCACATTGGTAGGAGTTCTTTCTGCAGATGCTGCCTTTAATTTGCCGGATTACAGAAGTATCGAGCGTGGATTTCAGCTTCTCACCCAAGTTGCCGGTCGTGCCGGTCGCGGACATGCACCAGGTTCTGTAATCATGCAAACATATAACCCGGTGATGCCGGCATTAAACTGGGCCAAGGGTCATGATTATGATGCTTTTGTGTTAGAAGAATTAAAATCACGGCAAGAACTTGAATATCCACCTTTCTCTCAATTGATTCGTCTTGTAATAAGTGGCGAAGATTTGACAACAGTTGAGGCCTTTTCCGACGAATTAGCTGAAGAGCTGGCAAAATATTTGGAAGACTTGGTCTCCGACAGTTCGGTCAAGGTGCTTGGACCAAGTCCGTGTTTAATTGAGCGGCTCAAGCAAAACTATCGCTATCAGTTGATAGTGAAAAATTTGCAGGGTGAATTTGGCAGAAACCTAATTGTCTCCTTTTTCAAAAACAAGAAGGTAGATAAGAAGGTCAGTCTGGCAATTGATGTAGATGCCTATGATTTTGTTTGATAAGGGAAACGAGAGTGTTCATTTACTATTTGATTGTAATTTTGGTTTTACTCACGGCTGGGCCATTTCTTTTGCTCATTCCAAAAACAAGAAAGGGACTAGGTGAGAAATTTGGTTCTGTGCCTGCCGGAATTGGTCCATTTAGCAAGAAGCCAATCTGGTTTCATTGTGTTTCCGTTGGTGAATTCAATGCAGCGCTGCCGTTAATTAAGCTCTTTCATGAAACTCATCCGGATATTCCCATTGCTGTTTCCACAGCTACTGCGACTGGACAACAGCAGGCTAAAGATAAGCTTGGTGAGTGGGCCACTGTGTTTTATTTCCCATTGGATCTGCCATTTGCACTCAATAATTGGTTGAAGGCGATAAATCCAGGTTTAGTGGCAATTGTTGAAACTGAGATTTGGCCTGGATTTATGCATGAGTGTGCCAAGCGCAAGATTCCTGTTGTGGTAATTAATGGTTGCATCTCGCCACGTTCTTTCAAGTCATATAAAAAACTGAGCTTCTTCTTTGGCCCTGTGATTCGCAGCTTTAGCTATATCTCAGCGCAATCGCCAAAAAACCTTGAGCGTTACCGTGCGCTTGCCGGAACTGAAATAGCAGGGTCCTGTCCGGGTAATTTGAAAGTTGATGGTTTGAAACCAGTCACGCCCGAAAGAAAGGCAGAAATTCAAGCACAACTCAAATTGGCTCCCGGCGATGCGGTAATTGTCGGTGGTTCAACTCACGAAAGCGAAGAGTCTGTCTTGTTGAGCGTCTATAAGCGTCTAATTACAGAAAGAAGCTGGGATCCGTCTTTTGTGCGCGCACGTTTGATTTTGGTGCCTAGACATCCAGAGCGATTTGAAGCTGTTGCCACCTTAGTAAAATCTATGGGTTTAAATCCCAGACTGTATTCTCGGTCCGAAGGTTTTGAATCCGACAATGATGTCTTCATTCTCGATACAATTGGGCAACTCTCTCAATACTATTGTGTGGCAACTGTTGCTTTTGTTGGTGGCACGCTGGTGCCAATTGGTGGACACAGCTTGCTTGAGCCATATGCGTATAATGTACCTGTAATTTGCGGAAAATACATAGATAAGACAAGAGACATCGCCAATGGACTATTGGACAAAAATGCTCTTGCGTTGGTAAACGATGGACAAGAATTGTACTTTCATTTGGCTCTGCTTCTAAAGGATGAGGCTCGTAGAAAATTAATAGGTGAATCCGGCAATAGTTATTTAGCCGAATCGCAAGGTGCTGTGAAAAAGACAATGGCTGTTTTAGAAAAGCAATTAGGTATCGTCTATGAGTTGGGGTAACCCCAGTGACTCGCTAGAAAAACTTGGGCAAGTAGCACTTGCCCCCGTTGCATTTTTCTATCGGCTTGGTTTAGGATTTCGGGACCTAGCCTATAAGTTGCAAATACTCAGGCGAGTGAAATTGCCTGCTCATGTTATTAGTGTTGGCAATATTACTGTTGGTGGCACAGGCAAGACTCCTGTAGTTATTGATCTTGCCAGAAGATTTACACTTGCCGGATACAAGGTGGGCATTCTTAGTCGCGGCTACAAGAGAAAATCAAAAGAAGCCTATATTGTTGTCTGCGACGGGCAGGGAGGTTTTGCCTCTTGCCAGGACGCTGGCGATGAGCCA
>Ga0187893_10005593_pt1 | contig 22377 bp, 21 predicted proteins | sample MA1701074metaG_FD_139574 | JGI IMG/M metagenome (GOLD analysis project Ga0187893, IMG submission 139574) | White microbial mat communities from a basaltic lava cave in the Kipuka Kanohina Cave System on the Island of Hawaii, USA - MA170107-4 metaG ...
ACGCTCCGGGATATCGTCGGAATCGTCATCGGGCGAGCGTTCGCCGTCCTGCACGATCCCAGGGCTACCGGCGGTACGCAAGAATATCCAATACAGACCGACGCGCAGCTCCTTGAACCATTTTCGAAGATCCGCCTGGCTGCGATGGTCGATCTCGGTGGCACCGTCGGACACGAGCACGATCACGCGCGAACCGGTGTAGGGTTTGCCCTGGAAAAAAGACAAGCTCATCGCGAGCCCTTTGGCGATATTAGTAGCGCCTAAGCCGGGTGCATCCATGGCCTCGATCGCCGCTTCGATCGCCTCCCGATGATCCGAGAGCGGTAGCACGAACATCGCCGAGGTGCTAAAGGAGGCGATCCCAATCAGATCGTTCTTGCGTTTTGCCACGAACTCCCCTAAAAGGCGCCGCGCCGCGTGGGCCTTAGACTCCTCTCCACCGTTCGATGGACGGCCGCCAAAGCCATAATCCATGCTGGCGCTGCGGTCGAACAGCAGCACGAGATGTGCGCCGGAGCCAAAGCGCTGCACCGTCTGCTCCACCCGGTGAAAACCCGCGATCCCGACGATCACGGAGGCAATAGCCAGGGCGGCAAGCACTTGAAGCGCGTGGCCGAGGACATCAGACACCCCATCTACGGGAAGCGCTTTCACCCAAGGATAGGGTTCACTGCGCAATGAAGAGGAGAAAAACGGCAGCAACGCCAGGGGCAGAGCCATCAGCACCCAAGGGTACTGCACTGCCAGGTTCATTGGCTTTCCCGCTCGCATTCCTGGCAGCGCCGGCAGAAACGCTCGAGAGCCTGCCAAGGATAATCGTCCATCTCTAGGTCGCCAGCGGCGAAAAAGATGCGCTGAGAGCAGTCGAAAAAGACTGTGATCTCTGCCTTAAGCGGAAGAAATGTGGGGTGCTCCCGGAGGAACCGTTCCAGATCGTGGGCAAAGACCGGCGCCCCCGCGCTCTGATTAAAGGCATGATGCACTCGCCGCAACGCTTGCTGGTAGCCGATCCGATCCCCCGGCTTCCTACCCAGGTCTCGCAGCTCTCGGGCGGCACGGGCAAAGGGTTTGCGCCGCCGGCCGGGCCATTGCCCATAACGCCATAAGGTATACAGCAAGGTCGCGGCCGAGGCCGCCGTAAACACCAGCAGCCGGCTCTTCTGGGCATGCACATCCAGCGGTCGTGGTTTAGCATCAGGGCGCATATATTCCCGACCACCCTCAATTCGGATCTCAAGCTCCCGCAAGGCCGACATAGTAAATTCCCAAGCGGGTACCGGCAGGCTGAGACTCTGATCAGAGCCGTTCACCAGCAATTGGAAAGCGGGGATCGAAAGGGCTTTCACTTCGACCGGGGCGTAGAATGTCTGATAAGTGAGCAGGATTCGGTAGCGGTTGATGGTCTGTCTTTCGGTTTCCTCTAGCGCCACACGCCGCAGCTCTAGCCAGTAGTTGAGATTTCCAGCACTCGGGACGGAGGATTTCTGCAAGGCATAGGGTTTCCTCACCTCCAACTGGATCTCGTGGTAAATAAGATCTCCGATGAGATATCCGAATGGCCTGGGAGTGAGGATCTCGAAGCGCTCAATCGGCGCTTGGGCCGCGTGCCCAAACAAAGGCAGGCACCCTATGAAAATAAGGAGGTAACACCTCACCACTTCAGAAAATATTCCGTCAACTCGTTTGCCTCGAAGCGATCGATGAGAAAAAATGGCGCCCACCCGCTGGCGGTAAAGAGCCTGTTGAGATCGCCACACCGCTCGGCAAACGCGGCTTGGAATCGCTCGCGCAGCTTGCGCCGGAACAACAGGAGCCGGGTCGCACCGTTCTCTCTGTCTTTCGCCTGGGCCAAACCGAAGGGCGGCAGCCGGCGGTATTCCTCGGATTCCCACACCACGATCGGAACCACAGCGTGGCGGGAGAGCGAAGCCAGCACCTCTTCGATTAATCCCCGCGGAAGATAAAAATCAGATACCAAGAACACCAAGGACCGGCGCGTGGATAGGTACCTGCTCGCCTCTCGTAGTCCCTCGGCACTGGTGGCTGCCGCCTTAAGATGGATCAACCGCCCGAACAGATCCAAGGCAGCACCGGCCCGATGCACAGCGGGCAGCGAGAGATCACGCCGCACCGTAGTATCGCAACCGATGAACCCAAACGGATCTCCTGTGCGATAGGCCGACAGCGCCACCGCCGCGGAAAATTCTGCCAGCAGTTGAAGTTTCCCTTGGGATCCCATGGAGCCCGAGAGATCGGCGACGGCATACACCGGCACCCTGCTGCGCTGATTGAATACCCGTACGTAAGGGATCTCAAAAGGATCCCGCAAGCTCAGGTGCAGATCGATCCGCCGTGCATCGGGGTGCTTGAACCACGGCTCATACGCACGAAAATCCTGCCCTGAACCCGACTGCGTGCTCCAATGATAACCCGGATAAACTGCTTGGGAGCGCCAAGGAAAGCGGTAGTGAAACTCCTGAATCCGGCCTTCTTGTGCACGCACCGAAGATCCGTTCATCGTTGCTCGCGGTTTGCCTTCGCTCGCCTTAAGGCGACTGCTCGACCAGATTCGACCTGCCTATCCAGCAAAGACAAGGCTCAAGGTGGGGTTTGAGCTATGGTGTGGCGACGCTGTGAATCACCCGATCGAGCAGTTCCCGCACCAAGGATCCGCGGCGAAATTCATGGACGGGGCCGAAAAATACGCGGTGAGCTGTGGTCGCAAAATAGAGGCTTTGCAGGTCCTCAGGAACTACCATCGCGCGCTCATTGAGCCAGGCGTGCACCCGTGCCGCACGCACCAACATACTCATTCCGCGGGGGCTTGCGCCTGCCTGCACCAGATGCTCCATGGCGATGCCATCCATGGCGATCCCATAGTCCTGAGGGCAACGGGTGGCTTGCCAGAGGTGCAGCGCGTAGTCCTGCAAGGTCTGCTGCTCGCCTGAATCTCTTGTTGCAGTGTTGCGCTAATCTTTTCTAGCTCTCGATAAGGCAATACACCAGGCTCCACTTCCTTGAGGAGCCTATCGACATCGTGGAAGCGGGGATCAAACATTAACGCCCGCCGGATCTCCGCGGCCTGAGGCAACTCCATCCCGATCTCCATTAAAAATCGATCGCACGCCGCGGCGGGGATCTCAAAGGTTTCTTCCTTTTCCACCCGATTGCGATCGGCAAACACTTGCAGGTGCGGGAACTGATAGACCCGGTTGAACGCCGCCACACTGCGCTCGGCCATGACCCGCAGCAGCAAGGAGTGCACCTGTGGGCGCGCGCGGTTGATCTCATTGAAAAACAAGATCGACAGTGCATCGTCGTGTTTGACCAATGGGCCAGGGTCGACACAAGGCCGGCCCTGCTCATTGATGTAGGTGTAATACACCAGATCGCTGGGCATGAGATCGACCGTGCCTTCGATGCGCTCATAGGTACCGCCAAGTCCGCGCGCCACGGCGCGCAGCAAGGTGGTCTTGCCTACCCCCACGTCCCCTTGCAGCAATACGTGGCCACGGGCGAACGCCGCCACCGTGATCAGCCGGATGGCGTGATCTTGCCCGATGATGGTCTTTTTTAGATTGTTCTCGAATAGCAGCGCGCGATCGCGCCAATCGCCCAACACGCTGTCTGAGTTCATGCACCGTAACGATCCGGCATCAGAGTCGGCGATCGCCGATTAGAGCTTGCTCACATCGTATACAAACCTTCCTGTTTTCTTGAGATGCTCGACCCGCGCGGCGTTGCGTGCCTCCATGGCTTTGATGGACTCTGACTGCTTGTTGATCTCTTGAGGATTGTGTTTTGGGTCGTACTTGCTGCCCGCCACCTTTGCGGGGTAGCCCGGTTTCGGCTCCCAACAGTCACCGGCGGCCCGGCATTTGGTTCCGTCATACGCATGCGCAGAGGAAGCCACGCCGAAAGCGAGCCCGGCAGCGACGAGCCAAGTCACACGAGTAAATGAGGCATCTACCTTCATCTTAGATCTCCTTTTTATTTTGCTATGTTGTGTGTCACTGGTTTGAAGTTCTTCCGTTCCTCCGGTGTCAACCATTCGGCCTTCTCCGGATCTCCTTGATAAACGCTGCGAATCCAGCTCATGATGAGCAACATCTCGTCGATGCTAAGGTTACCTCGCTGCGGACCCATCATGCCCTGGGCACCCTCGAACAGGGTCTCAAACAGCCCATTGTCCGTTGCATTTTTTGGATAAGTCCAGTAGTCATCTGCCAGTCCCGGCCCTAGCTTTCCCTCTGCGTTGTGGCCGTGGCAGCCAGAACAGGCGCTGAGATAGAGGTCCTCACCTTTCCTTATTGCTTCTGCATTGCCGTTGTATGGGTTACTCCCGGTTTCCTTGAATTGTTTGACCGCTTCGGTATCCGTTCCCTTGGCTAGAGACAGATCCAAAAGCTCTCCTGTAATCGTGTGACGGAACTCTTGCCCCGCATGACTGGGTACACCAAGGGCAGGGAGGGCGATCGCTGCCCCGACCAAGCCGGTACTCAAGATGGTATTCTTCATTAGCCTAACCGCCTGTGCTCTTTTCAATGTTATTCTTCGTCTCAGCACGGTTTTCCGCCCGTTCGGAATGAACGCTTGCTGTGTTCCCGATTTCCTCTTCGCCTAACAACGGTATGCCCTCGGCATTAAGAATCTCGGTAATCTTGGGGGCTAACGCCGCTAGCGCTCGATCAAGATCGCCCACCAAGGCGCGATCATCTCTGCGCACCCCAAGCGACTGATCAAAATGGTGCCCCACCTTCTGCCCATCCTCTCGAACGTTGTTATCTGGGATAAGGGTCATTTCAAGAGGTGCTGCGGCTTGCTTGACATATCTTGCTGCCAGTGGACCCCACAAGACCGCAATGTCCGCCTTGCCGTCCACGACCTCGGATACCAGTCGCTGCGGATCGGATCGAACGTATTGGTTCCTACGCGATTTGAAGTCGACCAGCGAATGCATATAGTGGAAGTTCTCCTCGAACTTTCCGATTGCCTTGAGCATTACCTCTGTGGGCGTACCTGGGATGATGGCGAATCGGTGCAGTTTGCGCAGATCCGGACTGTTCCAGTCGCGGACGTTTAACCCGCGATCCTTGCGATATATGAATACGTACCCAGACCGGTAATAGGGCTTTGTGGTCAGAACCCTTGGATCGCTGGTATCGAGACCCATGATCACATCGCACAAACCCGGATCGAGATAGTCACGCACTAGGTAAATCGCATCCTTTTCCGCCCAGATGAACTCCAAGGGCTTTTGCATGTAGGCTGCCAGCACTTCGGCGATCTTGTTCTCAAAGCCGGTTTGCGCACGGTTCGAGTACGGAAGATCGTCTTGAGCGGCGCAGATTCGAATTGGGGGTTTCGATCCGTTATCTCCGGCAACTCCATCCGCCATAAACGAACCAAATACGACGAGGCCGACAAGCTGAATCGTTATAAAGATTTTCATTGTCACAATTTAATCGGGCAAGGCTTAGGTCATTCCCAATCGTCCAGATTGGGAATGACTCTTTTGTGGATTACCTTATTCTTTTGAGGGCGCTTGGCTTACCGATATGGGTGCGCTACCGGAAGCTCGCGACCTTGCGGTTTACGGGATCGCTGTGGGCCATCTTGGTATAAGGACCGTCCCCATCCAGGGAAAAGACCATAACCCCGCCTCCCATTTGGGTGTGCTTTTGCAGTTCGGCAAACGCGCCCACGGCACCCAGTCCCGCAGTTGGATCCTTGAGATCGAAGACCAGGCCTACGCCAGGCCAGCCGCCAACACCGTAGTAGGTGGCGATGTATTGGATCCCGTCATGCTTATACGTGATCGGGTGGCCGATGACACCTGACGGCAGTTTGAATTGCCATAGCAGCTTGCCGTTTCGGGTATCCCGTGCTTTGATAAATCCATCCAGGGTTCCATAGAAGACCAGATCTCCTTTGGTCGCCATGGTGCCTCCCCATACCGAGAAACGTTCCATATCCTCCCAGGCGAATTCGCCAGTGACGGCGTTGTACGCCTTAATCTGACCGAGGTCGCCTTTTGGGCCACCTTTAGGGCCTGGGTACATCCAAAGTGTCGCCCCGACGAAGAACTGTCCCGCTCGATAGGGAAGCATAAAGGGCTCCCAATCCATGCAGATATGGTTTATCCCCAGAAAGAATAGTTCTTTCTCGGGATCATAGGAGTCGATACCTTGATTGTGATAACCCATCGCGGAAGGACAGATGTTTTTGCCCCGATGATCCATGCGCGTGGAGTATTCGGGATCCCGGATCGGCAAGCCGGTCTTCAGATCAACCTTCGTGGTCCAGTTCACGGTATCGTCGATCTTGTTCGCAGACACCAGATCGCCGTTCTTGCGGTTCAGCGTGTACACGATGCCATTTCGGTCCGGGTGGGTGAGCAGCGGGGTGTTCTTACCATTTACCTCCTGCTCCGACAGCATCATGACATTGACGCCAGCATAGTCCCACTCGTCATGAGGTGTCTTTTGATAACCGAACTTCGCAAGCCCGGTATCCGCGTCTCTTCCCCAAATGGTCATGGTCCATTTGTTATCACCAGGGCGCATGGTTTCGTTCCAAGGGGCCGGGTTTCCCGAACCGTAATAGAACATATTGAGCTTGGGGTCGTAGGCATACCAGCCCCAGTTGGTACCACCGCCGATCTTCCAGGCGTCTCCTTCCCAGGTCTTGAGACCCAATCCTTTTTGCCCATAGTGCGGGTTTTCACTATTAAAATCTGCTGCCAAACCGATCTCTTCATCGGGACCGGTGGCATACCAGCGCCATTTCATCTCGCCGGTGTCGATGTCGTAGGCCGTTACATATCCCCGCACTCCGAGTTCAGCGCCTGACGATCCCACCAGCACTTTATCCTTCGCGACAAAGGGTGCGATGGTAAGCGTTGAGCCCACCTTGATATCGGAATTCTCCATCTTCCAGATTTCCTTTCCGGTTTTGGCGTCGAGCGCAACGATGTGACCGTCCAAGAGGGTCTTGAAGATCTTCCCATCGGCGTAGGCGAGGCCACGGTTTACGACGTCGCAGCAGGCCACCGCGCGTGCCGCCGGGTCTTGCTTGGGCTTATGCTCCCACAGGATCTCGCCCGGCTTATCGAGATCGAACGCAAAGGTGTTGTTCGGGAACGGCGTATGGATATACATAATGCCATCCACCACTAAGGGGCCCCCTTCGTGACCGTGCAACACTCCCGTTGAAAAGCTCCACGCGGTTCGCAGTTGCGCGACATTGTCGACGTTTATATCCGCCATCTTGCTGTAGTGGGTACAGGAGTAGTCTTTACATTGCATCACCCAGTTCTCGTCGCTCTGGGACAAGCGGGCAAGCTCCTCGTTTGCGGATGCCGTTGATGCCACCAGTAATAACACACCGGCAATTGCGGCAAGATTTGGCTTTTTGATTATGCGAGACATCGTGACTTTTTCCTCCTGCTGTTCTTTTATGATGGTTTGTTAAGAAAACGCATGGCACCAATCTGTTATTTTCTACGAATAAGAAACCTCTACAACAGAGGTGCTTGTCATCATTTCACACGCCAATGCGTCCCTAATCCGGTGGGGCTTATTCCCAGCCGGCTTGGAGGTCATCTTGGTTGCCGACGACACACGTTCGCGCACGTGTCCTCACGCTCCCAAGTGGCCCTGCTAAGCGCCACCGCTTAGCGCGCCCCGTGTTAAGTCGTGAGAGGCTGAACCAGGCGGTACTCGCTCGCGATGTTTCGTCGCGCCGAGGGCGAAAATAAAACGACAAAAGCGATTGGTGAAAAAAGGTTCATCCTTGAACCTGTGTCATGAGACGCTTAGCTTGTAACAGCCAAGCCAAGAGAACCATAATCGAAAGTCTTGCGCAATCATAGCGCTTTTTGCAATCAAAACCGGCCTCATAGTTCCCTTGTTGGGCCCCTTGATGCGGCAGGTCCATAGGGACAATCGCCGAAATAAATGAGGAAGTATTCCCGGACACATGTTTAGTATTATAGGCGCTTCGATAGATTCGCTCCGTGGAGTTTCGCGCATCGCAAGTCAAAACAAGCGATTTTTATTTTGATCCATTTTTTGAGTGGCCTGTTTTGCAAGAAACGTGGTGAATCCTGCGCTACCGCGCATTGCGAATTTGATATCAGGTGTTCATTATCGTTTTAATCAATATTCCTACGGTCAGCTTAATGCCCCAGCTGCTATCCGCTTTATGGAAGTGCCTCCCTCCATTGTTCTAGTGGACGACCATGAGATCGTGCGCCTGGGTTGCCGACTGCTCTTTGAGCAGGCTGGGTACACGGTGGTCGCAGAGGTCTCATCGGGCGAGGAGGCCTACGAAAAGCATCTCAAGCTAAAACCGCAGCTCACCGTAATGGATCTGGCCATGCCGGGCGTCGGAGGGATCGAGACCATCCGGCGGATCCGAGCACACTCACCGCAAGCACGCATCGTGGTTTTCACTATGCGTGACCATCCCTTTATCGTGACCCGGGTGCTGCGCGCCGGCGTGCTCGGCTATGTGACCAAGACCAACCCGCCCCGGATCTTGCTGGAGGCGGTCAAGCGCGCCCTGCTAGGAGGGTTTTATCTGAGCCAAGACATCGCCCAAGCCATCGCTTTGAGCAATATGGATATACGCCACAGCCCCTTGACGACCTTAACTCCGCGTGAACTGGAGATTTTTCGCATGCTGTCTGAAGGCAGAAGCTCATCGGAGATCGCCGAGACGCTCTCTTTATCGCAGAAATCGGTCGCGAATTATTCGCTGCGGGTGAAACAGAAACTGGGACTGCGTAACGTCGCCGAGCTGGTGCGCTTGGCGATGAACGAGGGACTCATAGAACGCGAGGCGTAAGCGCCAAGAACTGCTCGAAGCGATGATCAAGGATCTTTCCCTCAAGCTGCGGATCCTTTGCCTAATCAGCGCCGTGCTGTTATTCGGCATGCTGCTTGCCGGCGGCATTATCTTGCACAATGCGCGCGAGGCGGTGAAGGCGGAGATGCTGTCCAGCACCGAGCTGGCTCGGCACCTCGTTAACAGACTCCTTAACCAATCGAGCACGAGCTCGTTACACGCTGTGGCAGGAGAAATCCACGCCATACTGAACAAGCAAAGGCATGTTCGCCTCATACCGCTGGCAGTGCAGCATCGGGATCGAGTCGCGGACACTGAAAGACAGATCCCCGATGTGCCGGTTTGGTTCATCCGCTTGATGCATCCCCAGCAACCGAACCGCCACGAAATCTCCATTCCTGGCGATCCTGGACAAATCGTAATTGAGGCGGATCCCGCGGACGAAATACGAGAGGTATGGGAAGACGTAAGGCAATTATCCGTCCTAGGAACGGGGGTGTTTTTTCTGGTTGGGGCGCTGCTTCACCTTACGCTTTGGTATGGGCTTCGCCCCTTGGACAATCTGCAGGTTGCCTTCGGGCGCTTGGAAGCAGGGGATTTCGGGGTCCGGCTCAATGAGGAGGAGGTCGCAGAGATCGCGCGTATCAACGGGAAGTTTAACCAGCTGGCAAAGGTGCTTGAGCAGTCCAAGGCGGACAATCGCCTGCTCACCACGAAGCTTATCAACATGCAGGAAGAAGAACGCCGCCAGATAGCCCGGGAGTTGCACGACGAGATGGCGCCATTGCTATTCAATGTACAGGTCCACACCTCATCGGTCACCCAGGTGTTGGGGAATGCGCAAAAAGAAATAAGCGCTTCCTTGCAATCCATCAATGATACCGCAAGTAAGTTGCAGGAAAGCGTTCGATTGCTGCTGCGCCAATTGCGTCCCATCGAACTGGATGGCCTTTCTCTTGAGGACGCATTGAAGGATTTGATCGATTCTTGGCGCCGTAAGGGTCTATCAATCCAGTACAAGCTTGAAGGATTCGATCAAGTCGATGCGCTTGCTGAGCCGGTGAAGATAAACGTCTACCGGATCCTTCAAGAATGCCTGACGAACATCGCCAGGCATGCCAACGCCGAGAGTGTTACCGCCTATGTTGGGTTGTTAGCTAAGGACCAAGGCGGCCTCGCACAGGCAAAAGAAAAAATCACCCGCGAGCCGATTATCCGCGTTTGCGTAGAGGACGATGGCCAAGGGATCCCGGAAGGCGCGCCTTTGGGACTGGGGTTGGTCGGGATGCGCGAACGGGTGGAAGCGCTCAGCGGATGGCTAGAGCTCAGCAATAACGATAGTAAGGATAAGCATGGCCTGCGCGTGGAAGCGACTATTCCGTTAACTAGGGAAGCTCTGCAAAGTGTCGCGAGCAAGCCCAGATGCGCGAAGCCGCGGAGCGAGTCGCGAGACATATCAGATAGATAGGCGAGCGACGCGCGAGCACGCGACAAAGCAGATGGGCTGCGCAGTAACTTTTGCAGAGCTTCCCTAGCTACTTTCCGGCGCAAAAATAGCACCTTGGAGGATCGGTGTGGCCGGGACGAATGTCAGTGGCCGCCCTGAGGGCGGCCCTTTGGTGATCGGGACGAATGGAAGGAGCTTCAGCGCGTGGCTGAAGCTGCGAGAGCGCGGCCGATATTGATGAGGTTGTCGCCGATGACGCCGAGCCCGACCCAGCGCTTCATGCCGGAGGGCCCCTTGTAGCGACACCGGTTCAAGCCGTGCCGTCGCTTCATGAGACTGATTCGGCCTTCTGCTCCGGTGCGCCATTTCTGCGCGTTTCGAAACCAGCGTTTCTTCTGTAGCTTCTTGCGCTCTGCGCTCTTGGTCGAGCGGTTGGGGATCGCAACCCATTTTACTCCGCGGGCGTGCGCGGCGTCTTCGTTGCGTTGCGAGAAGAACGCGGCATCGGCGGTGACCAGGCGGGGCGGCCGTCCGAATTGCCGCTGGTGGGTTTCCAGCGCGGGGATCAACAAATCCGAATCGCTGGGACGCTCGTCGTAGACCTCGTAGTGCGTGACGATCTGCCGCTCGGCTTCCTGGACCTTGACCATCTTGCCGAACTCGGTCGGCTTGGCCACCTTGCCTTTGCGGATGACCTCGGTGTGCGGCTCGAACAGGCTCACCAGCTTGCCGGCCACATGGGTATTGCCCTTGAACAGGCGAGCGCGCGCCTGCCGCATGACCTGCTTAAGGCGCGGGACCATGGTTTCCAGATACCGCCGCTGAGCATCGATGCACACTTGTTTAACGATGTCGGGGCTGCGCTTCACGCCCGTGGCCACCTCGTGCGCGAAACGCTTGGCCTGTCCGAGCACCCGCCCGGTAATGGACAGGAGCTTCTGGTAACACTGCTTCAAGCGCTCCTGGCCCTGCTCGGCGCGGCTGCGGCTGGCGCGGGCGATCTGCAGCACGCAATAGCGCGCACTGCGTGTGCGGTCACGCAGCTTGGCGCCGACCGCATCGGCCAGCTGTGAGATTTTCTTCATCGCCCGCGTCAGCACCCGCACGCCGTCGCCCAGCAGGCTGCTGTCGGTCGGATAGTGGATGTCAGTCTCGACGACCGTGGTATCCACCCGCATCCGGCGGCCGTGGACGATTCCCTTCTCCAGCGCGATGCCCACTACACGTTGATGAATCTGCTCGATGATCGCAGGACCCAGAACAACGCCGAGCTTACCCAGCGTCTTGGCGTCGGGAACCTTCTCCGCGCCCACACGAGTGAATTGCCGATAGACCAAGTTCGCCCGTACCTCGCGCTCGAGTACGCCATAGCTCCAGTTGCGCATGTGCTTCAGCAGCAGCAACCGCAGCACGACCTCCGCCGGCGTGCCCGGGCGCCCGCGTGTGCGACTCTTCGGCCGGCGGCGCGCCAAAGCTTCGTAGACCAAGTTGAGCAGTTGCGGGTCGGCGAGCACCTCATCGACCTGCCGCATCCACCCTTCCCACAAACTGCCGACTTCCTCAGCGATTAGCCCCTCGGCGAAATTCAGCTGCCGGCGGCTCAATTCAATCACTGGTCGGCCTTCCGGCGCGCCGTGGCCCGCCGCCCTTTGGCCAGTTGCTTGTCGCGCTGCAGGGCGCGCAAGAAACGCTCGCGGTTATCCGCAGCGAGCGCGGTCCCGATCTGCTGAAAACGCAACCACGCGCGCTGCGCGTCCTTGATGACTGTGTTCTGCTCAGCGGGCACGTACACCGAACGTGCCTTTCCCGCGTCCCGGAAATTCAGATACAGGTGCGGGCCGTGACGGCGCGCCGGATCGGACGCGCACGCGCACGACGGATCGCCGCACTGGCGGGTGACTTCGGACAAGGAGCCCTGGATCATGGACTGGGTGGCCTCTGCGAGGTCAGCAATCACTGTTTCCTTAACTGCCATGACAGTTAAGGTATCACCAAAGAAAATGCCTGTCAATAGTCCATTCGAAAAAATGCGGCGCGACTGGACCCCGGGCCGCCTTACGTCCAATTCCGTACGCTCTTGCACACAACGCGACCGGTCGGCCTCGAAACTCGATGGGCGAGGTCCATCAATTTTGCGCCAAGTAGCTAGCTAGCGGTTAAAACGACGCAGCAGTCCCAGACGCCGTCAGGCGCCTGGGACTGCGACTGGGCTATAGACGAGCGCATTGATCCTCTTTGCTGCTTGCCTGGTTGCCGCTGCCCGTGGGCGCCGGAACGTTGGCTTTACACTGCAGATTACCGTCGATGACGTTGTTCTTGATCCGGACACCGCCGGTGTTCTGGAACGCTTGCAGGTCAGCGCCGATGCTGTTGCCGAGGGCCTGGACGAATCTGTCATTCGAATCGAACAACAGATCGCCATTGATACTCGCATTCTCAATCCTTGCCCCACCTCCCTGAACGATCTGAACGCTTCCACCCACGGTCGATGTTCCGCGAAGCTGGACTGAGCGTGAGCCCTCGGCTTGCAGGTTACCGTTGATGCTAACGCCGTTTGCGACCAATGTCGAACCGGTACCAACGACCACTTGGCCGTTAGCCTGAGTACCGTTCAGGACGCACCTGGCCCCGTCGGGAACACGGATATTGTCGAGCGCAACCGCGCCAATCGTTCCGCGGCAGACCCTTTCCTCCGCGATGGCCTGGGGTGCTGTGGTGAGTAGCGCCGCTAACACTGTCGCGCCGATAGCCAGATGAGTATGTACGTTGTTCATGGTTCATTTCTCCTTTGCGGGAATAGATTATTAGGGTGCGGCGTAAGGGCAAACGACCGCTTTGTGTGACCCATAAAGCGATCGGGGCGAAACACCGCCGATTTACCTTGATTACCGCAGAGCAGGTGCCGTACCAAGCACAAGTTTAGGTCGCAAGTAGCTGAACTGACGGAGATATCAGGCTTAGAGTCGGAACTGCAGAGAAGCGGATGGTCTGGGATTTGGACTTGCGTCTAGAATCTGGACAGGCGGATGCCGTACTTCTTGAGTTTCTGGTACAGCGACCTGCGGGGGACACCGATCTGCAGGGCCGCCTATTCCATCCGTCCGCCTAGGGCGAACTCTCGTATCGCGAAGTTCCCCTCACCTAAGCAGCTTCCCGAGATGAACAAGCGAATGACGCGGCAGCGTCGTGCGTTCGTCGCCCCCCCACGGGTGGGTTATGGGCAGATCTCCTAAACTGGAGCAACAGAGCTGCTGGACTGAGCCACGCACTTTTGGGGACGAAGCGCTCGAGATGGGTTTCGAGGTCAAGGCGTTCGAGGAAGTGGTTGATCAGGCGGCAGCGGCCCCAGTCGCTCGGTTCGCAGAGCGAGTGCTTCGGATTGCCATTGGAGGACTACTGCGCATCTGGCGCGTATCGCCAGACGCCGCTTTGTCAACCCCAACGGGTCTAATGAAGAAACCGAGCCGACGCCGGATCCGCCAGCGCACCCGTGAGCTGCGCCACGCCATCGGCGCCATGGACTTCGTGGCCTCGGGGGACACTGCATACGCGCACCAAGGTCTTGGGGCGCTCCTCCCTTTGGATAAAAAGAAGACTCTCCTGCTGGCTCATTCAGATCCTCCGGGTGAAGCAGGTCCAGTGCGGTTAGGAGAGGACGACCTCCACCGCACGGACTGATGCGTCTTCAGGAGAGTCAACAGGAAGAGGGTCGAGCCAGCCATTTCGAACAGCTCCTCGACGCTCATCTTAACGACGTAGTACTGCGACTTCTCACTGGGAAATATGCCCCACCAACCCCATGCGCTAGCCTCCAGCACTTGGGCGACGAACCAAAGCAACGCGCCGCCGATCCACATGGCTAGCTAGCGCCAAACGATCGTGGCGCAGCACGTAGAACACCCTAAGCCAGGCAATGCCGGCAACACAGATAAGGGGCAGATAGAGGATTTGCCAATCGATCTGCGCGGATCTCTCGAAGCGCTCGTGTAGCGCGAGCCACTCGTCGATACTGAGGAATACGAAGGCGCCAGCGAGAATATAAACGGACCGTCCGAAAACACCCTCGCTGACCAAGAGCACGACCATCCGAGCGACCGCAAAAAGAAGCAGGCCAGAAAAGATTAGTTCTTCTCGCGATCCAGATCCCAGAGTTTCACGAGCACGTCATCGCGGGTGTGGACCAGGATACCGAGCAAGGCAAACAGCCGATCACGCTTCCCAGCACGAGGGCAATCCACCGCCAGTCAGTTGTAGCCAGCGCTTCGGGGAGCCCAAGTGGTTTGGTCTGCTGCTGCTCGGGAGCATCCGGCGGCGAGCCGCTTGGCACCGCAGACCCCTCTCGCGAAGACTGCATTGCCTGGTTCTCAACTATACGCCGAGGTCCCACAGCGTGTAAAACTCTAGCTGTGGATCGGAAATTGTGGCTTCCAAGTCTTAGAACGTATCTTTAGACCACAGCACAAAGAGACCGCCTGTCGGGACGGGTAGAAGTTCTTCTCTATCACCGCGACTGTGACCGGGTGCACATCGTGTAGCGATTTGATTTCGTTCATGGCCGATTACCGAGCCCATCGTTTTCTCCGTTCATTGGTGGGTGTCATGCGCTTTGGCGTGCCTCAGCGCCCTTCCACGCTTCGCGACGCGGGGCGCGGTCGTGAGCGCTCCGTCGTGTGAAGCGGCATAACAATGTGAGTTGAACCTCGGCACGGCGCCCACCGGTGTGCACAATTCGGACAAGAATTCTAGAATTTGGACGGAAGGCGGTACCTGCTGATCTTGTTATACAGGGAACTGCGGGAGATCCCGAGCCGCTTCGCGGCGTCTTCGACGCGCCCTCGCTCTTCTTCTAACACTTGGGCGATGTGCAAGCGTTCGAGCTCTTCGAGCGTGAGATGGCTCATCTCTGAAGCCGGGTGGGGCTGCTCGAACTCGCGGTCGAAACGCAGATCGGGACGACGCAAGACCTGGCCCTCGCAGAGCACGACCGCGCGCTCGATGACGTTGCGGAGCTCCCGCAGGTTGCCTGGCCATGCGTAATCGATCAGCGCCTTCTCTGTGCCCGCACCGAGCCCAAGCCTGTCTCGGCCTCGTTCTGCGCACAGCCGCTCAAGCAGATCGTGGGTGAGGGGCGGGATGTCTTCGGGGCGTTGCCGCAGTGGCGGGACCGTGAGGCGAAACGTGTTGATGCGGAAGTAGAGATCGCGGCGAAACTTCTCCTCAGCTGCGAGCGCCGCGAGGTTCCGGTGAGTCGCCGCAATCAGCCGTACGTCCACCTGCCGTTCGTGGACATCACCCAGCCGCCGAAACCGTTTTTCTTCGAGCGCCTTGAGTAGCTTCGGCTGCACATCGAGGTCCATGTCCCCAATCTCGTCGAGGAACAGGGTCCCGTTATGAGCGATCTCAAATAACCCCGCCTTCGCCGCCACAGCACTTGTGAACGCTCCCTTGTGATGTCCAAACAACTCTGTCTCCAGGAACTCGCGTGACAGCCCGGCGCAATTCACATCGATAGAGGGTTCGCCCGCACGCGGGCTGTGCTCGTGGATCCACTGCGCGAGCACGCCTTTGCCGGTGCCCGTCTCCCCCAGGATGAGCACCGGGCTCTCCGAGCCGGCCACCTGCTTCGCCTCGACAGCGAGACTACGGATCGCGGGGCTCGATCCGAGAAATGGGTTGAGCATGGCCCGGTCCTCACGGGTTCGGCTCGCAAGAACTTTGCGACGGTTCCTCTGCTTTTCAAACAACCGGTTCAGGACCACGAGGAGCGCCGAGAGCTCGACCGGCTTAGTAAGAAAATGCTCGGCGCCTTGCTTGATGGCCGCGACTGCCAGCTCGATCGTCGCGTAGGCGGTGAGGATCACGACCGGGACCGTCGCCTCAATCGCTCGGAGGCGGGCGAGCAGCTCGAGCGCATTGCCGTCCGGTAGCCGATGATCCAAAATCACGGCGTCGGCGGGCGCACGTTCGAATACGGCCTCGGCCTCTTTGCAGCTGGTGGCCTCAACCACCTCAAACCCGTGCGATTCAAGGTAATCGCGCACGCCAAAGCGAATACCCGCCTCATCGTCAACCAGCAGGATCCGTCTACCCATCCGCTGTGACCTGCGAGACGCGTCCGTGGGGCGAAGACCGATCCACGGGTAATCGTGGCAGTAATGCTCCGCAGTAACGAATGTTGGGCCGATCACGCCGCTGGATTGGAGCATAGTGTCCAAGTTAGGCGCCGAATACTCTCCAAAGCGCCGCTTTCTGACCAGTCGCTAACGGCCATAACCGGACATTCCCGGATCTCAGCTGTGATCGATTTGCAACGGCGCTTGTGTGCGGTTCTAGATCACCCGCGACCATCTGCTGCGCCCCGTCCGAAACCTTCGGCCCGTTGCCCTCAAGCAACCCGCCCCTGCAGCAACGAGTTGACGGTACCGACGATCTGCCAGCCCTCGGGAGGAGGCGGATCGGGATAGCCCGGCCAGGCGAGGACGCGCACCGTCTCGTCTTCCGCGACCACCGCGAGCAGCAGGGCCTCATCTCCGACCCACTCGGCGCTGAGCAAACCGTCGGAGGCAACACCGAGGCTCTCCCACTCCCGGCCCACCGGCCGCCATTCCTCATTTAGCGGGCGGCGCTTGTAAAGGACCTCTCCGCCGCGCCCGAGCGCGAACAGGCTCAAGCCCGTCCGGAACGAAAAGAGGGTGGCCATGGAGTCTGCGATCCCGTGACCGATGGGCTCCCACTCCGATTGCGGTTCTCCCCTCTCGCTGAGGGTGCGATGAGACACCGAGCCATCCTCGCCCCTGGCGAAGAGCGCTATGGCCCCGTTCGCCCCGACCGCTGCCACGATACGCCCCACGAAGGCGCCCCCGAGCGTCTGCCAGTCATCGCCGCTGCGCGCGTCCGGTGCATGAGTCTTGTAGAGGACGGCGCCCTCGGGCGAAAGACCGAACAGGATGACCCGCTCGGGCCCGGTAGCCACCATCGTCACCGCTCCCTCGAAGCGGCCGCCGAGGTTCGTCCAGGAGTCTTCGGCCCGGGGATCCTCCGCGAGCGCGTGGTGATACACCGCACCGTCGGGACCGAGCACGAGCCTCTGGGCCCCGCCCTGCTTTCGGATGGCGGTCACGTTCTTTTTCGGGCTCACCCACCCAACGGCGCTCACGGTTTGTGCGTAAGGCAAGGGCCGCCTTACGACGGGGAGTTCGGGCCCTGAGCCGGCGTGCGCCTCCACCCGAAGGCGGCCGAAGACATCGTAGGCGATGGCGAAATTGCCGGTATGCATCTCGAACGGCGTCTCGGAAGTCCCTCCGAGCGTCTGGCTGATGTCGAAATGCTCGGTCACCCTTGCAATCACACAGGCCTCCGTTTCCTTGGCGGAGCTCCCCGGCGGCGCGAACGAGGGTACATATCCAACAGTACAAAATCCGTCGTCTTCGGTGGCATTGACCTGAACCCATAGGCCACGCGGCGCGGTTGGGATGGTGACCACCCGGTTCACGTCCGCGTCACCGCCAGCGTGGATATCACCCTCGCCCCAGTGCTCAACGTTTTCCAGCGACTCTTCGGTCGCGACATCGCCGGCGCCGAAGTTGAAACGGAATTCCCCGGCCCCCCCGAGGAAGCCCGAATCGCCGTCGTTGCGCACGTGGATTCTGTCGAAGAAGATCTCCGCCGTTCGCGAGCCGGTGCGGAAGGTTCCGCTCAACAGGGCTTTGGTCGTATCGGGACTGCCCGGCATTGCTTCTGCGATGATCTCGTAGCTGTGCTTCGCGTTTTGTGCCAGCGGACTGAAGTCTTCGGACAGCATATTCAGCCGGTGGACCGTGCGCTTGTCCGGTCTCTTCCACCAGACGTGGAGCTTGCCGGTGTCTTGATTGATGATCTTGACAAACGGGTTGGTAGGTTGCCGAGTGCGAAAAGTGATAGTCACGGCATCGACACCAGGTGACACGGTCAGATTGAAGATGCCCTGAGAATACCCCCCCGCCAGATCGTTGGTCTCGATCACCACCGTCGGCAGCCCCGCTGTCTTTCCCGTCGTCACCGTGACGCTCGCGAGCAAGCTGTCGCCGGGGACCTGTCTCAGCCGGAACACTAGGGTTTTGCCGAACTGAACGGGGCTGTAAAGTTTATTCGTGACCTTGCGTCGCGTGTCGAATAGCGTTTCAGAAGCCCCATTGACGCTCAGCGTCACCTTACCGTTGATGTTGCTGGCCCCGGTATCCCAGGTGATCCGCGTACTCCCCGACGAAGGGCCGAGATCGGGCGATGGGAAAAGCACCGGGTTCGGGTTGGCGGAAATGGTTGCAGCCATCTCTGTCCTCCTTAATTATTGTCGCTCGTTTCGCCAGGCGCGGACGAGCAGATAGTTGAACGACTCCGGGAAAGTGTCACCCCCTACGGCAGGACGGCAATTTCACATCCCGATCTTCTAGGATCTGCACGCTGAGTGCGCGGTAGCAGTTGGCGTCAAGGACCGGCCTGACCGCCCTGACCCGGGCGAAGAAGGCATGATCGGAGCGGACGACCGCCGTGGTCGTGGCTGTGCCGCCCCCGGCACTGGAATCCTGCGAGATCGCGGGCACTGGAAGCGGAGCGCCACCCCCCTCCGGCTCACAAAAAACGTCCACTATGAGCCGCCCAACACTCGGGTCTTGCACCGGCACACGGACCTCGATCCGGACGGGCTTTGCAAAGCCTCCAGACGATGGGATCCCCTTGGGTTCGAAGGAGCCCCGGTACCAGTCCTCGTCACCCACCGCCGGCGACGCAGCGCCAACGAGGGCATGGATGCTGAGGTCGGGCACGCCCTCGAAAAGCACCTCCTGATTCGTGTTCCAGAGATCCAGGGGCTTGAGCGGGAACGCCGTGCCGAAGGTGTCGCCCTGACCGGCGCGCTCCGGCGTGTCCCAGCCTCCCGTGCAGGGCGTCAGAGGGTCCCTTCCGGCGGCTAGGCGCGCTTGGCGGATGAGCTCAAGCAAGTCGAGATAACCCTTGCCGCCGACCCTCGGGTCGGCGCTCGGGATGCAGACCGTCCCGTCGGCGCGTCCCGGCATGGCGCTCCTGCAGGTGGAGCCGGCCAAAACGCCCGCGATGCCGTCGGGATTGAGAGTCGGGGCGATGGCGCGTGCCATCGTCAGCGCGCCGGCGACGATCGGCGCGGCGCTGCTTGTGCCACCGAATGGCGATGTCGGCACGGTAGTCTGGCTGGGCGGGATCTGGGTCACGATGACGCCCGAGGGTGCCCAGACATCGACCGAGGCGCCATACCCAAGGGTGCTCACGACAGTCCCCGTCGCTGGCCCCATGGCGAGCGAGGAGACACAAATCACTTTGTCATCCACGCAGGGACGCCGAATCACCTCATCCACGTCCTCATTGATGTTCCCTGCACTCGCCACGAGAACGATGCCGGCCTTCGCAGCGCCGTTGATCGCGTCCTCCATGGAGGCGATGTGGGAGGCGAGCGCAAAAAGCGCGACCGCCTCGGGACAAAGCACGGGGCCCACGCCAAGAGCAAACGCTATGCCGCATACTAGGCTGAGGACCGTTCCGATTTCCACCGGGTCACAGACATTCAGCACTTCAAGCTGCTTGCACTCGACCCCGAAGCTCATGTTAATGACGGCGGGCGTGACGCCGCCCGGCGGGTTGGTAGCCGCGTCGATGGCCGTGGCCACAGCAAATGTGTTGAGGGCTGTTTTCATAACGATCGGTCGGGCCACGGGCGAGCCCGGTCCCGCCACCCCGGAGCCGTTGTGCAGCAACGCCGCGGCGGCGCTGTAGACGGCCGTTCCATGCCACCTGCAAGTGGGGCTCGTCAGGTCGCAGCCTCCTTCCGTGTTCACGCCGGCCGCATCGCCCGGCGCGCAGGTGGCGTTGCCCACGGCGTCGATCGCGCATTGCGGGATGGTGTTGAACAGCATCCCACCATAGTCCGGATTGTTGAAGGGCGGCGGCGCATAATCGCCCGGACCGGCGAATCCGATATCGATCACGGCTAGCGAAAGGGGTGGAATCAAAAAGGGTTTTGCCAGGATATGCGCGAGCGCCATACCCTCGCCCAGCTTGGGGAGCTGGTCGCCCGACGTGCTTAGGGGGTTGAACCAGGGGCGCGCGGAGGCAAATACGTTGCCACCCGAGGTGCCTTCGTTGCTCACCGGCACGGCCTGCGCCTCGAGGTGGAGGTCGAGCTCAACGAACCGGCCGGTGGCCTGCTCCTCGACGACCAGCGCGAAAAGGTCCATGGCCTCGGGCGAGGAGAAACGCAGCTCGCTTTTGGCTTGCGTCAGGCGCTCGATCAGGGCTGCGAACCCGTCGCCATCCGCCGTGCTCGGGTCGACCTCGACGAGGTGGTAGGCCGCCTGCGGCCCACGCTCACGAGCGCCGAAGAGTCGGGTGTTGAGGAGACGGCCCCTGCGCCGTGCCAGAAAGGAGGCGAGATCGCCGGGGCGCTCCTCGCGCAAGATCACCCGCCCGAGCGTGAACCGCGTCGGTCGCCCGCGTGCATCGGCCACGGCTCCTACTTTGGCCTTGGAGGCGAGTTTCGGATCAACCGCCGGTCGGAACCGGCCGTTACCCTGCCCACCGCCGATCATTGCGAGCGCCGCCGCAACAGGCTCGCCCTTGGCATTGAGAACAAAGGCGCCGAGCATATCGCCGGGCCACACCTTAAGTCCAGCGCTCCCCGGCTTCTTTGGAGTAGCCGCAAGCTCGACACAGCCCACGCTCCAAAACCGGCCGGAATGCGCCAGATCCTCGCGCAGCTTCACCCTTACAAGTCCGGTACGGGTCTGGTCATGGACGGCCCCGACCTTGAGCACAGGCAGGCCCTCGCGGGCACCGGCGAATTGTGGGGCGGTAAGCTCGACCGCGGCGCAGCCCCCTGCCTTGTATACGGCTTGATCGAAGCGCAGGATCAGCGAATCCGTCGCCGTCCGAGCGCATGCGGCTCCCGGTTGTAGGGCGAGCAACGCCGCAGTAACTCCAATCCAGATAATCTTGAGCCCCAACGTCTCATCCTCTCCCCGCCGCTCCGCGGCGACGACATGGCAATCTACCACAGTGTTTATTATCCTGCCACTCCTCTCCTCGCGCGCATATGCGCGGAAGAGAGGCTGCTACGCAAGCACTTCGTGCCGAATGCTGATTCCCCGGCTCTATTGAAGCGAGCGGCCGCCCAAGGACCGCTTAGGGTCGGCAAGCGCCGATTCCCTTTCAACAATTCTCTGTCATTCGTTAGTCGGCGCCCGGCCTTTCGCTGGCAGTAAAAAAAGACACCCTGATTGCCCGGAAAAAGTACCGTGAAAAGTGCGCCTGCTCCAGGGCGAAGCCCACGACCGTACAGATCGCCGTATCTGTATCGCGATGAAACGGTCCTCGCCCGTGAGGCTACTCGCGTCTTGGCAGCGGTGCACCTTGACGATGTTCTCTCGTCGAGTATGATTGAATTAATCAGGGGCGTCATTGCAGGGGTCTTCTACCCACTTTGTGGGGATTCTCTACTTTTTTCCGGGCTATCTCCTTTGCCATTGGTCCTTCAGGGTTTCGCTACCGTACTGCACGGGATCAAGAATAACGGCATTTATCGGGTACTCCTCCATACCACGGAGTACAACGACATATTAAAGACAGTCCAGCAAAGGAGATAGCCCTTATATTTTTATCCAAAATCGCCCGCGAAGGAGGTTTCCGCAATGATGCCACGAAGGAGGTAACCATGAATTGCGTCGACCGGATCGAAGGCCTTTTAAGAACCGAGTTGTCAGCGGTCGAAACGTACGCGCAGAGCAGTTTTGGGTTGATGGTTTCTTTGCAGCCTGATGCACTTGGAACAACATCAAGTTGTAGCAAGCACCATGCTAAGAATGACGTTCATCTCCTCCTCGGAATAGGCTCGCAAAGTCTGCGTGCGAACATTGCCAGCCACACCTAGACTTAATCCGAAAGCGGGTGCTACTGCATCGTCAGACGCTTCGAATATGACAACCAAATCGTACTGCCCCAGCGTCCAGAAGATGTCCTTTACTTTAACCCCAAATTTCTCTGCTGCCTCTCTGACTGCCTCAGCCCGCTGGGTGGTTTCC
>Ga0187893_10005596_pt1 | contig 22361 bp, 17 predicted proteins | sample MA1701074metaG_FD_139574 | JGI IMG/M metagenome (GOLD analysis project Ga0187893, IMG submission 139574) | White microbial mat communities from a basaltic lava cave in the Kipuka Kanohina Cave System on the Island of Hawaii, USA - MA170107-4 metaG ...
CACGGGCAGCCACGACATCGCGCTGCGCAACGCCGAGGTGCCGGCCGAGTGGAGCTTCGATCTGTGGCTGGGCGTGCCGTCGCTGCCCGGCCCGGCGTTCGCGGCCCCGCTGCTGCAGTTCTCCCTGCACATCGGGGCGGTGGCGCTCGGCATCGCGGAGGGCGCGCTCGCCGATCTCGCCGCGCTCGCCGGCACGAACAAGCAGCGGCTCTACGCGCGCGCGTCGCTCGCCGACCAGCCGCTGTTCCAGTACCGGCTCGGCCACGCGCAGGCCGACGCGCGCGCCGCACGCGCGCTGCTCGAGGCGTCCGCGCGCGAGTACTGGCGGCAGGCTTGCGCGGGCACGGTCGCGCCCGAGCTGCGCACGCAGACTCTGCTCGCGGTCGCCTGGGTCTCCGAGACCAGCGCGCGCGTGGTCGACGCCTGCTACACCGCGGGCGGCGGCAGCGCGCTGTACGCGACGTCGCCCTTGCAGCGGCGCCTGCGCGACATCCACACGCTCACCCAGCACGCCTCCGTGCAGGAGAACGTGTTCGCGACCGCCGGCGCGGAGCAGCTGGGCCGGCCGGGCTCGTTCGGGGCCTGATTCTCCGCTTGCCCTGTCCTTGCGGGCGCGCCTATGATTAGCCGTCTGGCTAATCGAGGAGCGGCCATGCCGAAGCCCGCAGTGCCGAAGCCCGAGACCGTGATCTGCCTGTACCGTGTGAAGCCGGGCAACGAGCGCAAGTTCGCGCGCCTGCTCGAACGCCACTGGCCGACGCTGCGCGCGCTCGGCCTGGTCACGCGCACGCGCGCGCGCCACTTCCGCGGCGCCGAGCACGACGGCGCGCCGCTGTTCGTGGAGATCTTCGAGTGGGTGAGCGGCGCCGCCTCCGAGCGCGCCCACGAGCACCCCGAGGTGGCCGCGATCTGGGAGCCGATGGACGTCCTGTGCGAGGCGCGCGGCGGCAAGCCGAACATGGAGTTCCCGCACGTGCAGCCGCTCGAACTCCGTGCCCGCGCGTAGCCGCCGACGCGATGCCCGCCGCGAGCTCGACGAGATCGACGCCGTCTTCGCCGGCCTGGCCCACGCCTCGCGCCGCCAGATCCTGCTGGTCCTGCTGCACCACGGCGGGCGCATGACCGCGGGCGAGATCGCCAACCGCTTCGACTGCGCGTGGCCCACCACCACCCGCCACCTGCAGAAGCTCGAGAGCGCGGGGCTGGTGGTGGTGGAGCCGCAGGGGCGCGAACGCGTCTATCGCCTGAACGACGCGCTCCTGCGCGAGGTCGTGACGAACTGGATCGGACACTTCGCCCCCCGACCGGTGAGCGGGAGGGCGAGAGGAGGAAGCCCATGATCCGAGGCGTACACACCATGCTGTACACGTCGAAGGCCGACGAGCTGCGCGCGTTCGTGCGCGACAAGCTCGGCTTCTCGTTCACGGACGTCGGCCGCGGCTGGCTGATCTTCGACCTGCCCGAGGCGGATCTCGGCTGCCACCCGGCCGACACGCCGGACGGCGAGCCGACCGGCACGCACTACCTGTCGTTCTACTGTGACGACATCGAGGCCACGGTGGCCGAGCTGCGCGCGAAGGGCGTCGAGTTCACGGACGAGATCCGCGACGTCGGCTACGGGCGCGCGATCCATTTCCGCGTGCCCGGCGACTTCGAGCTCGAGCTCTACCAGCCCCGCTACCGGAAGAACCCCGCGAGTGCCTAGGCGTCTCGTCCGGCTCGCGCTCGGGCTGCTCGCGGCCTGGCTCGTGCTCTCCTACGCGCTCCTGCCCGCGCTCTGGGATCGCTACGAGCACCACCGCGGGTTCGAGCGCTCGCCGCGCATCACGCGCACCGCCGACGGCTCGCCGGGCGATCCGCTGAACGTGGCGCTGGTCGCGAGCGAGACGGAGCTCGAGCGCGCGATGACCGACGCCGGCTGGCGCCGCGCCGCCGCGCTCGGGCTCGAGAGCGACCTCGAGATCGCCGACAGCGTCGTGCTCGATCGGCCCGATCCCACCGCGCCGGTGAGCGACCTCTACCTGTTCGGCCGCAGGCAGGACCTCGCGTTCGAGAAGGAGCTCGGCGAGAGCGCGAAGGAGCGGCACCACGCGCGCTTCTGGCGCTGGGACTCGGAAGCCGTGGAGGGCCGGCCGATCTGGCTCGGCTCCGCGACCTTCGACCGCAGCGTCGGCTTCTCGCACCGCACCGGTCAGATCACGCATCACATCGCGCCGGACGTCGACGCGGACCGCGACGCGCTGATCGCGGGTCTGGCCGGCGCGCACCAGCTCGTGCGCGAGTACTGGGTCGCGGGCGCCGGCGTGACGCTCTGGGGTCGGAACGGCGGCGGCGACCGCTACTTCACCGACGGCGAGCTCGCGGTCGGCGTGGTCTCGCCGGGCAACGTGGCGCGGACGCAGCCGCCCGAGGTGAGCGTCGTGCCCCCGCCGATCGCGCTGAAGCAGTGGCTGTTCGCGGGCCTGCGGCCGCTGCTGGAGGACTGATTGGCCCTCGCCTCGCCCTACTTGTTGAACAGCAGCGAGCCCAGGTCGTTGTACTGCCAGGTGACGTTGATGCCGTAGGTGCGCGCCGGGATCGGACCGTTGAAGGCGAACAGGTTCGCCACGTCGAGTCCACCGCCCTCGGTCCTGCGGTTGAACAGGTTCTTCCCGTACAGCGTGAAGCGCCAGTCCGAGTCGAGCGGGCGGTAGATCACGCTGCCGTCGTACAGCGAGAGCGCCGTCACGTTCGTCATCGGCGAGTTACGCGTGGTCGTCGCCTGGTGCGACAGGTAGGTCCAGCCGGCGTGCAGGCCGAGCATGCCGAAGTCCCAGAGCGGGATCTCGTACAGCGTCTCGAGGTGGAAGTAGTACTTCGGTGTGCGCATCAGATCGAGGCCGGTGTTGTCGTCGATCGTGCCGTTGCCGTCGAGGTCGGCGTCGAACTCGAGATACTCGGCATGCAGGTAGCCGACGCTGCCCCAGACCGTGAGCTCCTCGAGCGGCTTGGAGATCGTCTCGAGCTCGAGACCCCAGATCTCCGCGCTGCCCGCGTTCTGGGTCAGCGTCTCCTGCGGCGCGATCGGGTCGCCGGTCGGCACCACCACCGGGAGCTGCATGTCGCGGTAGCGGTCGTAGAAGCCGACCAGGTTCACGCGCAGGGTGCGGTCGAGCCAGTCGCTCTTCAGGCCCGCCTCGATCGAGCCGCGCGTCTCCGAGCCGTAGGGTCCGACCGACTCCGGGACGATGCGCGCGGCGCGGCCGTTGAAACCGCCGGCGCGGAAGCCGGTCGAGTACTGCACCCAGGTGAACAGCTCGTCCGTGAGCTGGAAGTCCATGCCGAACTTGGGCGTGAACTTGCGGAAGCGCTCGTCGTCCTTCGCCGCGCCCGAGCCGCCCAGCGTCAGCGCCGACGGCATGATGTCGAAGTCCTTGTCGTCGACGGTCCAGCGGCCGCCCGCGTACACGTTCATGATCGGCGTGGCGGACCAGATCAGCTGGCCGAAGTAGCCGTTGCTGTACATGCTCTGGTGCGCCTTGCCGACGGTCGTGAAGAAGGCGTTGCCGGGCGCACCGCTCGGGCAGCCGGGCAGGAACACGCAGGCGTCCATGTCGGTCGAGCCGTTCAGCGTGTAGTGCGAGTCGTAGTAGTACCAGCCGAGCGTCAGGTTGAGCACGTCTTCGACGATGTCGCCGGCCACGCGCAGCTCCTGACTGAACTGGCCTGCGCTCTGCGGCCGCTTGGTCTCGAACAGCACCAGCGGCTCGGCGTCGAAGTCGCTCCAGATGTCCTCCTTCGTGCTGCGCCAGCCCGTGATCGACGTGAACGTGGCCGGCCCGAGGTCGTAGTTCATGTCGAAGATCAGGTCCGCGTAGTCCATCTCGTTGCGCTCGGGCATCTCCTGGTTCACGCCGAACAGGCTGCCCCCGTCATCGACGAAGCCGAAGGCCGCGAACAGCGAGCCCGGCGGGCTCGCCGGGTTGAGTGGCACGCCGCCGCTGCGGTCCTTGTAGTTGTCCCAGAGCACCGTCAGGTCGAACGCATCGTTCGGGGTGAACTCGAGGATGCCGCGGAAGGCCGTGTAGTCCTTGTCGCCGAGCCGTCCGCCCGCGTCGTTGCGGAAGTTCCCGTTCGACTGCTGCTTCATGAACGAGATGTTGCCCGCGACCTTCTCGGGCACGATCGGCACGTCGAGCGCGAGCCGGTAGTCGCGGAAGCCGCGATCGCCGACGGTGACGTTGCCGCGCTGCGAGAGATCTCCGCTCGGCCGGCGCGAACGCACCACCACCATGCCGCTGGTCGAGTTGCGGCCGAACAGCACGCCCTGCGGCCCGCGCAGCACCTCGACCGACTCGGTGTCATACAGGTTGAGCAGCGAGCCGGAGTTGCGGCCCAGGTAGACGCCGTCCATGACCACGCCGACCGCCGGCTCGAAGCTCGACTCGATGTCCTGGAAGCTGCCGCCGCGGATGGCGAAGGCCGTGGCATTGAACGCGCCGAGCCCGCTCAGCATGACGTTGGGCGCGCCGCCTAGGTCGGACAGGCTGAAGGTGACCTCGCGCTCCATCGCCTCTTCGCTGTAGGGCGTGAGCGCGACCGGGGTGCTCTGCTCCTTCTCCGCGACCTTGCGCGCGCGGACGGTGATCTCCTCGATCGCGCCGCTCTTCGGCTTGCTCGTCGGCTTGGCCGCGTCGGGCTCTTCCGCCCAGCCGAATCCGGCGCCGAGTACGCCCACGCACAGGCCGACGGCCAGCGCGCTCGCAACCCCAGTCCTGGTCGACATCTACGACTCCCCTTCCCGGTCGATCCCGGTGAGTTCGGTCACGCCCGGGCTCGGCTTGATCCGAGCGACACATCCGTGTGACAGGCGGGGCCACGGGCGGACAAGTAAGCTCTGGCAGGTACATGGAGCGTCTGGATCGCGCCCGTTTCGAGACCCTGCGCGCCGCCTACGACGACGCCGTGGCCGCGGATCCGGCGATCGACGGCTTCTGCTCGCGCAGCGCGTGGATCCTGTCCTTCCACGACGCGTTCCGGCCCGGCGCGGAGCTCGTGCTCGCGCGCGAGGCCGGCGCGTTCGTCGCGCTCGCGACCGTCCCGACATCGGACCGCGGGCCCACGTCCCGCGGTGGACCGGCGCTCGGCCCGGTGCTCGAGCCGCTCGAGCCGATGTGGGGCTTTGCCTCGCCGCTGGTCGGCGCCGCGAGCCCGGAGCTGCTGCGCGCGCTGCTCGACGCCGACGCGGCGGTGCGCGGGCGCCTGCCACTCCTGCTCTCGGGCGTGCCGCTCGAGCGCGGCCGGCTCGAGCCGCTCCTGCGCGCGCTCGCGCCGCGCTACGCGCTGCGCCCGCTCGCGGAGACGGTGCGCTACCAGGCCTCGCTCGCGGGCGGCGTCGACGGCTGGCTCGGCCGCCGCAGCGCGCGCTTCCGCCGCGGCCTGCGCAGCGCGCGCCGCCGCACGCGCGAGGCCGGCGTGGTGTTCGCGAGCGCGGCGCCGACCCAGGCCGCGGAGGTCCAGGCGCTGTACGCGCGCGCGCTCGCGGTCGAGCGCGACACCTGGAAGACGCGCTCGGGCAACGGCGTCGAGCGCGGCCCGATGCGCGCGTTCTACGGCGCGATGCTGCCGCAGCTCGCGCAGCGCTCGGCCCTGCGCGTGTTGTTCGCGATCCGCGACGGCGCCGACGCCGGCTATCTGTACGGCGGCGTCGCGAGCGGAGCCTTCCGCGGCCTGCAGTTCAGCTTTCGCGAATCAGAGCGCGCACTCGGCCTCGGCAACGCGCTGCAGGCCGAGATGATCGAGCGCCTCTGCGCCGAGGGCGTGTCGAGCTACGACCTGGGCTCGCAGTCCGACTACAAGCGCCACTGGGCCGAGCCCGGGCTCACGACGCTGCGTCTGTTGGGACTGCCGCGCTGAGGCGCGGCGCCGCGGGTCAGCCGCGCGGCAAGCCGAGCACGCGCTCGGACAGGATGTTGCGCTGGATCTCGCTCGAGCCGCCGTAGATCGTGTACGCGCGCGACCAGAGCTCGCGCCACTGCCAGATGCCGGCGTCGACGCCGCGCGGACCGTCGAGCCAGAGCTGGCCGTAGGGTCCCTGCAGATCGGTCGCGAGCCGCATCAGGCGCTGCTCGAACTCCGACTGCTGCAGCTTGAAGCGGCTGGTCTCCGGCCCGGGCGGACGGCCGTCGCGCTGGTCGGCGATCGCCTTGGCCGCGCCCTGGCGCAGCGCCTCGTACTCGATGCGGAGCTGCGCCCAGCGCTGGCGCAGGCGCGCGTCGCCGCTGCGCCCCGCCTCGCGGATGTGCCCGGCGAGCTCGGCGAGCAGCTCGCCGTAGCGCACGACGCCCGCGTCCGCGCCGCGCTCGTGGCGCAGCACGTGGTTCGCGATCGTCCAGCCCTGGGTCGGGGCGCCGACCATGTTCCCGGCGGGCACGCGCACGTCGACGAAGAACACCTCGCAGAAGTCGCGGCCGGTGGTGATGTTCACGATCGGGCGCACCTCGATGCCCGGCGTGCGCATGTCGATCAGGAGGAAGCCGATGCCCTCGTGCTTCTTCGCGGCGGGATCGGTGCGCACGAGACAGAAGATCCAGTCGCCGTGCATGCCGTTCGTGGTCCAGATCTTCTGGCCGTTCACGAGCCAGCCGTCGGCCGTGCACTCCGCGCGCGTCGACAGGCTCGCCAGGTCGGAGCCGGAGCCGGGCTCGGAGTAGCCCTGCACCCAGATCTCGTCGGCGGAGAGGATCTTCTGCAGGTAGCGCTGCTTCTGCGCTTCGGTGCCGTACTCGAGCAGCGCCGGCGCGCACAGCGTGAGGCCCATGGTGTTCGCGAGCGGCGGGGCCTTGGCGCGCTGGAACTCGTCCGCGCGGATCAGCTCGTGCTGGAGCGAGAGCGCCTGCCCGCCGTACTCCTTCGGCCAGAGCAGGCCGAGGTAGCCCGCGCGGTACACCGCGCGCTGCCACTCGCGCAGGTCGGGGAAGCGCGCCTCGTCGATCTCGAACTGGGTCGCGTAGCCCGCCTCGCGCCACCACGCCGGCACGTTCGACTCGAGCCAGCTCCGCAGCCCCGCGCGATACGCCTCGAGCTCCATGTTCGCGACCGCTCCTCCGCCGATGCGCGCGATCGTACACGACGCGGCGCCCGTGGCGCACGAGTCGCGTGGCGTCGCACGCGCGCACGCGCCGCGAGCGCGAAAGTCTCAATCCTCGCTGCCGCAGATCCGATCCGGTTCGGGATGTCCGCTCCCATACTACGGGCGATGCTGCTCGCCGCTGGGCTGTGCGCGAGCCTCGCGCGCGCCCAGGCGCAGACCGAGGCCGAAGCGCAGCCCCTGGCGAGCGCTCCGCAGGTGGCCGTGGCGGCCGCCGCCTTCCCCGCCGAGCTGCGCTTCGCGCGCGAGCCGCTGGCGGAGCACGTGCGGCTGTTGCTGCGCGAAGCCGCCGTCGAGGTCGCGCCCGAGGCCGAGCTGCGCGCGCGCCTGGCGAGCGCGCGCGAAGCGGACGTCGCTTCGACCTGCGGCCTGGTCTCGCTCGCCGCCGCCGACGGCGCGGCGAAGGTGGTGCTGGTCGACCTGCGCGGCACGGAGCGCGGCATCGACGTCGCCCTGCGCGTGTACGAGCCGCTGGCCTGCGCGCTGGAGTCGGCCGCGCGCGCGCCCGGCAGCGGGCGGAAGCTGGGCGCGGCGCTCGACGACGCGCTCGCTCGCATCCTGCCCACGCTGGGCGGCTCGCCGGATCTCCTGCCCGCGGGCGGCTTGAGCCTGCCGCAGCTCGCGGCCGAGGCCCGCGCGCTCGCGAATCTCGAGCGCGCGGAGCTCGCGCGCGCCTGGCGCGCGCTGGAGGGGGACCGCTCGGCGCTCGCCGCGGCCCTGCGCGCGCGGATCGAACGCGCCGCCGCGGCGCGCGAGACCCCGGCGGCCGAGCGCGTGCGGCTCAACACCGCGCGCGGCGAGGCGACACCGAACGACGTCGCGGCGCGCCAGGTTCTGATGCAGGCCGCGCGCGCTCTCGCGGGCGAGCCCGCCGACGCGCGCGTCCTGCTCGCGGCGGGCGAGCTGCAGCTCGCGCGCGGCGATGCAGGCGAGGCGCGCCGCTACCTCGAGAAGGCGATCGAGCTCGCGCCGGACAACGCGGACGCGCAGCAGAGCCTGGGCCGCGCCTGCGCGCTGCTCGGCGACGACGCCGCTGCACGCGCGCGCTTCGAGCGCGCCACGAAGCTCGATCCGGAATCCAGCCGCGCGCTCGAGGAGCTCGCGCAGCTCGACGCGCACGAGCCGGCGCGCCGGGCCGCCGCCCTGCTCCGCGCCGGGGAGCGCGCCAGCAGCGCGTGGGACGAGCCGGGCGCGCTGCGCGCGTTCGCGAAGGCGGCGCAGCTCGACCCCAAGAGCGCGCCGGTCGTGAAGGAGCGCGAGGCCACGCTCTACGCGCGCCTCGGCGACGCGGAGAAGGCGCGTGCGAGCTTCCAGGCCGCGATCGACGCCGATGCCCCCACGGCCGCGCGCGCGCTCGGCGTCGCGCGCGCGAGCCGCGCGCTCGGCGACACGGGCCGCGCGGAGGCGGGCTTCCGCCAGGCGCTCGAGCTCGACCCGCAGAGCGGCGAGGCCGCGCTCGCGCTGGGCGTGATCTACACCGATTCGGGACGCCTGGCCGAGGCGCGCCCGCTGCTGGAGCGCGCTGTCGCGCTGGCGCCGCGCGACGCGGACGCGCGCTGCGGGCTGGCGGTGGTGCTGCACCAGGCGGGCGAATCGGACGCGGCGCTCGCGCTGCTGCGCGACGACGCGCTGGCCGGCGGCCCCACGTCGCGCGCCCTGCAGACGCGCGCGCTGATCCTGCGCGCGGGCGGCGATGCGGCCGGAGCGCGCGCCGAGCTCTCGCGCGCGGTCGAGCTCGATCCGGTCGACGCGAGCCTGCGCGGCGAGCTGGCCGCGGCGTACGAGCTGCTCGGCGATGGCGAGGCGGCGGGCCTCGAGCGCAAGCACGCGACCCTGCTCGCGCGCGCCGAGCCGCCGAGTCCGAGCGAGGACGGCGCGACCGGCGCGTTGCCCGCCGACGCGTCCGCGTCCGACCGGCCTGTGGACGCGCGCATCGCCGAGCTGATCCAGAGCTTCGGCGCGATCGAGTCCGAGACCGGGCGTGTCGCGCTGGTCGGCGTGGCCGACCGCCAGGACTACGCCGCGGACCCACTGGCCTGCGTGCTCGCGCCCATCGCCTGCCTGTGGCCGAACGTCCCGGACCGCGCGGCGCTCGACCGTGCGCTCGCCGAGGCGATCGGCGCTCACTACGCGCCGATCCCGCCCAAGGAGCTGGACCGGGCGCTCGACGGCCTCGCGAACCGCTCGCTGGTGGCGCAGCTGCTCGCCTTCGAGCGCAAGAGCTCGCTCGACGCCGACTCGGTCAGCGACCTGAACGTGTCGCTCGACAGCGACGCACTCTTCCTGGCCCGCGTCGAGCGCGAGCCCGACGAGAGCGTCGATCCGTCCGCGCGCTGCGGCGGCACGACGCCCTGGCGGCTCGAGCTGCGCCAGCTGTCCGGCCGCACGCCCTACTCGACGCGCATCCTCGGCAACGCGCTGTGCATCGAGGCGAGCGGCGACTACTCGCGCTGGAATCGCGTCACGCTCGGCCTGCTCGGCGCGATCTGCGCCGTGCTCCTGTTCCAGCTCGTGCGCGGCTGGGGCAGCGTCACCGTCACGGTCAACCTGCCGCCGGACACGCGCGCGCTGTTCAGCATCAGCCTGTCGCGCCGCGCGCGAAAGCCGCAGGCCGCGAAGAGCCAGAGGAACAAGGAGCGCGCCAAGTCGCTGATCGAGGACGGGCTGCGGCGCCTGAACCGCTACGAGCGCGTGCTGCGCCAGGGCAGCCCGGTGGAGTTCACCTGGATCCCGGCGCGTTTGCGCGCGTACTACGTGACGGTGCGCGGGCCGCTCGTGAACTCCACGACCGGCGAGCTGATCGGCGACTTCCTGGAAGAGCAGCTGGTGCGCGTGCGGCGCAGCAAGCACAGCGCGGTGAAGTTCGACATGCGCCCGAAGGAGACCGTGCTCGAGATCACGGTGAGCGGCGCGGACAAGTCGGCCGGCGCGGTCGCGCTCGCGCTGAAGGGCGTGCCGACCTCGCTGCGCTACGCCAACGACGGCGGCGTGTTCCTGTACCTGCAGCCGGGCAAGCACACGCTGCTGGTGGGCGCCGGCGACCGGCTGATGGAGAAGCTGTTCGAGGTGCGCTCCTACGACACGCTCAAGATGCACCTCGAGATCGGGCGGATCTCCGACTGGCTGTTCACCGGCTCGAAGTCCGCCGTGACCGCCTACCTCGAGGGCGACCCCGCGCGCGCCGCGGACGAGCTCCAGCGCGCGGGCGAGGAGAAGTCCGCCAACAAGCTGCGCGCGAAACTCCTGCGCGCGAAGGCGCAGAGCGAGGCTGCGCCCGTGGCCGCAGCGCCGACGCCGGCCGCCGTCCACGCCGTGCCACGCGACCCCAACGAGGTCGTGGCGCAGGCCGAGAGCGCGCCCGACCCGCAGAGCGCGGGCGCGCTGTTCGAGTCCGCCGGCGAGTTCGCGGACGCCGCCGACGCCTACCGCGCCGCGGGCGACCTGGCCGCGGCGGCGCGCGCCTACGAGCGCGCGGGCGACATGCGCAGCGCGATCGACTGCGCGAAGCAGATCTCCGACGACGAGTACCTGCTCTCGCTGTACGAGAAGAACGGCGACTCGTTCGAGGCCGGCGAGCTGGCGCACAAGGCACGCCAGACGATCCGCGCCATCCACGCGTTCGCGCAGGTGGACCGGATCGACTCGAACTACAAGCTCGCGTGCCAGCGGCTGGTCGAGCTGCACACCGAGCGCAAGCAGATCCCGCAGGCGCTGGAGAAGCTCGAGGAGCTGATCGAGCTCGAGGGCGGCGAGCAAGCGCCACTGCCGCTGCGCGCGGTGCTGGCTCGGATGCTCGAGCAGGCCGGACGCGGCGCGGACGCGCTGCCGGTCTGGGAGTCGATCGAGGCGCGCGACGCCGCCTTCCAGGACGCGTCCGCTCGGGTGGCGAGCTTGCGCGCGAAGCACCGCGCGCCGTCCGCGACCTCAGGCGCGGCGACCGCCCCTTCCCTCCAGGGGGACGCGCCGCCTGCCGCCGCCGTAGGCGCCGGCCCGGCCGAGGGAAGCGAGAGCCGCTACGAGATCCTCGAGGAGCTCGGGCGCGGCGCGATGGGCGTCGTGTACCGCGCGCGCGACACCCGGCTCGGGCGCGTGGTCGCGCTCAAGCGCGTGACCGACAACCTGCGCGGCCATCCGACCGCGATCGCCTTCTTCGAGCGCGAGGCGCGCGCGGCCGCCGCCCTCTCGCACCCGAACATCGTGGTGGTGTACGACGCGGGCCAGGAGAACGGCCACTACTTCATCACCATGGAGCACCTGCAGGGCACGACGCTGGAGCAGATCGTCGCGCAGCGCGGGCCGATGAGCGCGCAGATCGTCGCGTCGCTCGGCATGCAGGTGTGCGCGGGCCTGCACTACGCGCACACGAACAAGATCATCCACCGCGACATCAAGACCGCGAACCTGTTCTTCACCCGCGAGCGGATCGTGAAGATCATGGACTTCGGGCTGGCCAAGATGGTGGAAGAGGTGCGCAAGGGCGCGACCATGATCAGCGGCACGCCCTACTACATGGCGCCGGAGCAGGCGCTGGGCGAGAACGTCGACCACCGCGCCGATCTGTACGCGCTGGGCGTGACGTTCTGGAACCTCCTGACCAACGCCTACCCGTTCTCGTCGGGCGACATCACCTTCCACCACCGCAACACGCCCGCCCCCGACGTGCGCACGCGCGCGCCCGAGGTGCCCGCCGAGATGGCCGCGCTGATCGCGAAGCTGATGGCCAAGCGCCCGGACGCCCGCTTCCAGAGCGCCGCCGAGCTCTCGCACGCACTTCAACCACTGACTGGTTGACTACGCTCGCCTTCGGCTCGCTGCGCGCCGCTTCGCGGCTTGCGGGGCGCCGCCGCGGGCGGCCGCGGACGGCGCCCGTCTCGTCAACTCGCGTCGGCGTCTAGAGCTGGCACGCTCCGCAGTACGCCCGGCGGGAGCGCGATATTCGCGTCGCGGTCGATCACGACGCAGACGACGTTCGGGCCGGGTGACAGGCGTGCGGACTGGAGCGCGGGCTCGAGCTGGTCGAACGCGCTCGCGCACACGCCGCGGCAGCCGAGCCCCTCGGCGATGATGTCCCAGCGCACCACGTCCGATTCGCCGTCGAACGCGACGTCGCGCGCGTTGCGGCCGGGGCGCGGCTCGGCCGCGTGCGCGCGCTCGGCGAACACGACGGTGGTGATCTTCATGCCCTCGCGAGCGGCGCTCTGCATCTCCATGATGCTCTGCTCGGCGGCGTCCTCGCCGGTCACGCACACCACCTCGCGGCCGGGGTCGGCGAGCTTCGCGCCCAGCGCGACCGGAATGCCCGAGCCGAGCACGCCGTGGCGATCGACGCAGCGGTGGTACGAGCGCGGCCGCGTCGAGGGCAGCGACCAGTGCGCCCACAGCGAGGCGTGCGCGCCGTCGACGCTGTAGATCGCGTCCGGGCCGAACACGCGGCCGACCAGCTGCAGCGCGCGCCGCGGGTGGATCTGCGCGCCGGTGTCGGCGTCGATCGCGCCGAACTGCTCCGCGCGCCAGGCGCGCGCGGCGGCGGTGTAGCGCGCCAGGTCGTTGGCGTCCGCGCCGTGCACGCGGCGCGCGCGCAGGAGGCGCAGCAGCTCCTCGAGCCCGGCGCGTGCGTCGATCGCCACGTCGAGCGCGAGCGGACGCATGCCGCCCGGCCCGCGCGGCGAGGCGTCGACCTGGATCCAGGCCTGGCGCGCGCCGTCGCCCGAGCCCTCGTCGAAGACGGGGTCGAGATCGCCGAGCGGCGAGCCCACCACCAGCACGACGTCCGCTTCACGCGCCGCGGCCTGCGCGCCGGCGCTGAAGCCGCACAGCGCGTGCGGGTGATCGAGCGGCAGCGCGGATCGCCCGCCCAGGCTCGCGGCCACCGGACAGCCGAGCAGCTCGACGAGCTCGAGCAGCGCGGCGTTCGCGCCGTCGCGATCGACGCCGGCGCCCGCGACCACGAGCGGCCGCTCGGCGCGCGAGAGCAGCTGCGCGGCTTGCTCGAGCCGCGCGCGCGCCGGGCCGAGGTCCGGCGGGCGCGGGGCGTCGGAGACCGCGAACGACTCGTCTGCGCCGTTGCCCAGCGCCGTCAGCGCGGCGCTCGAGACCTCGAGCAGCACCGGTCCCGGGCGGCCGAGCCGCAGCTCCTGGACCGCGCGGCGCATCAGGTCGGGGATCTGCTCGCGGGCGCGGATCGAGGCGCTCCACTTCACGGTCAGGCGATACAGGTCGAGCTGGTCCTGCGACTGGAACGCCGCGGGCGAGGCGGCGTACACCGGATCGCGTCGCTGCTCGGCGCTGAGCGCGATCAGCGGAATTCCGCCGCGCCGCGCGCCGACGATCCCGGGCAGAGCGTTCGAGGAGCCGGGGCCGGGCCGGCCGATCAGCGCGGCGATCTGCCCGCTGGTGCGGTACAGGCCCTCGGCGACGTGGGCCGCGGCCGCGGCGTGGCGCACCGGCACGAAGCGCATGCGCTGCGCGTCGAGCGCGCGGAGCAGCGGCTCGAACTCCGCGCCCGGCAGACCGACCACGTGGCGAACGCCGGCGCTCGCCAGGCAGTGCGCGAGCAGCGCGCCGCCGCTGACTTCCTGCGCGCTCAATGGACCACCCTCGCCGTGCGCGCCTTCGCGCGCTTGCACAGCTCGGCGAGGCCCTCTTCGAAGCCCTGGCCGAGCTCGGCGACCTCGGGCACGAGCGAGCGGCACGCGGTCAGGCCGAAGTGCAGCCCGTCGCCGTACGAGATCGCCGACACGTGCAGGCCCTGGCCGTCGGTCACGATCGAGAGCGGGAACAGCGCGCGCAGCGGCGCGCCGGCCAGCTCGAGCGCGCGGCGCGGGCCGACCGTGTTCGAGACCCAGACCGTGAACGGCGGCCGCATGCGCTCGGCGAGCCCGGTGCGCGCGAGCGCGCGGCGCGCGGGACCGGCGAGCACGCCGGCGCCGATGTGTCCGAGCTCGCGCACGAGCTCCGCGGGAATGCCCTCGTGACCGCGCCGGGCGCTGCGCAGCGCGCGGTCGATGCGCAGGAGACGCTCGGCCGGATCCGGCTCGTCCGTGGCCAGATCGGTGAGCGCGATCGACGCGTAGCGCGCCGGCCCGTCATCGGAGGCCGTGCCGAGCACGACCGGCACCAATGCGAGCATCGGATCGTCGGGTAGCTCGCGGCGGATCGCGAGCTCGCGGCGCAGCGCGTGGGCCGCGAGCGCGAGCACGACCGCGTTCGCGGCGACGCCGAACGCGTGCTTCACGCGGCCCACGTCCGCGAGCGGGAGCGTGAACCCGGTCCAGCGCCGGTGCGCGCTGATCGCGCGGTTCCAGGGCGTGCGCGGCGCCGGCGTCGCGGGCAGCGCGGACTCGGACTCGCCCGCGCGATCGCGCTCGATGCCGAGCGCGCGGTACAGACCCGGCACGCGCCCGAGCCCGGCCGCGTGCGCGAAGGGCAAGAGGCCCGAAGCCGTAGCCACGCCGCCAACGTTGCCGCTGCGCACGACCGCGGCGGCCAGCCGAGCGAAGCGCAGCAGCGCGCGGCGCGGCCGTCCCGACGCGCCGAGGGCGGCGCGCGCGAGCAGCTCGAGCGCGCCCGGCACGCGGATCTCGCGCTCCGTCTCCTCGTCCTCGTCCTGGACCGCGCTCGCGCCGTCCGCGAGCGCCTCGAGCAGCGCGATCGAGCCCAGCCGGTCGAGCGCGGCGTGGTGCACCTTGGTGTAGAGGGCGAAGCGCCCGCCTTCGAGCCCCTCGATCACCTCCATCTCCCAGAGCGGACGCGTGCGGTCGAGCGGGCGGCCGTGCAGCCGCGCGACCAGCTCGGCGAGCTGCGCGTCGCGGCCGGGCCACGGCACCCGCGAGTGGCGCAGGTGATAGTCGAGCTCGAACGCGCGGTCCTCGATCCAGTACGGCAGGTCGAGCTCGAGCGGCACGGGCACGAGCCGCTGGCGCAGCGCCGCGCGCCGCGCGATGCGCGGTGCGAGCGCGCGCGTGAGCGCCGGGAAGACGGAGTCCTCCGCACCTTCGGGAACGTCGTAGATCGCCAGACTGGCGACGTGGCCGGTCTGCGTGGGCGTCTCGAGGGCGAGGAAACTCGCCTCGAGCTCGCGGAGCTGCTTCATGGTTGTTGGCTCTGCTTCGCTCTGGTTTCTCTGCGTTCGGGCGGGACCATCGGCTTCCGGCCCTCGGAACGCTTGATCTTCCGCGACAATCGCTTGACACTCGGCGCCAAACAGCGGAGGAGCCGGCGACGCACGTTCCGCGGATTCGAGTCGGAGCCGCGCAGGGTATTCTCGACGCCGTCGCCCAGCGCGGCGGCTCCGTGGAGCGCGTGTTGCGCGCCGCCGGATTGAGGGCGAGCGACATCGCGGATCCGGACCGGTTCGCGGACCTCGAGAAGATGCTCTTGCTGCAGGACGCGGCAGCGCGCGAGGTCGGCGACGATACGCTCGGCCTGACGCTCGCGCTCACCTACAGCGCGAACCGGCTGGGTGTGCTCGCCTACGCGCTGCTGAACGCGCCCACCGTGGGCGTCGCGCTCAATAACCTGGTGCGCTACTCGCACACGCTGCTGCAGGGCGTGCGAGTCGTGGTCGAGGTGCGCGGCGCGGAGTGCACGAGCGGCTACGACATCCCGGTCGGGGACCGCGAGCTGCGGCGCCAGAACGCGGAGGGCGCGAGCGTGATCTCGCTCGAGCTGATGCGCCGCATGCTCGGGCCGGACTGGCGGCCCGCGCGCGTCGAGTTCGGCCACAGGCGGCCAGCCGACGTCAGCGCGCACGAACGCGTGTTCGGGGCGCCGCTGCGCTTCGAGGCGGAGCACAGCTTCGCGCTGGTGTTTCCGACCAGCGACCTCGACCGCCCGGTGCTCGGCGCGGACACGCGCATCCTGCCGATCGTGAAGCGCTACCTCGACGACTTCCCCGCGCCCGGCGACGGCGACGGCTGGCCCGGCGAGGTGCGCGCGTTGATCGCGAAGGGCGTCGGCAATGGACACCCGAGGATGGAGCGGATCGCGCGCCAGCTCGGGCTCAGCGGCCGCACGCTGCAACGCCGTCTGGCCGAGCGCGGCTTGGTCTGGAAGAGCCTGGTCGAGGAGGTCCGGCGCGATCTCGCGCTGCGCTATCTGCGCGACGCCGACCTCTCGCTGACCGAGATCGCCCTCCTGCTCGGGTACTCGGATCTGTCCGCGTTCGACCGCGCGTTCCGGCGCTGGCTGGGCACGACGCCGGCCGAGCAGCGCCGCAGGCTGCGCGCCGAGGCGTCCGGCTCCGCGGGTGTGATATGACGGTGCGCGAGGAGCGCACATGCCAGAACTCGATCTCTGCATCCGCAACGCGCGCATCGTGGACGGAACCGGACGCGCCGCCTACGCCGGCGACGTCGGCATCGCGGGCGACCGCATTGCGGCGGTGGGCCGCGTCGAAGGGAACGCCGCGCGCGTGATCGACGCGCGCGGGCTCGTGCTCGCGCCCGGCTTCATCGACATCCACACCCACTACGATCCGCAGATCTGCTGGGACCGCCTGGCCACGCCCTCGCTCGAGCACGGCGTGACCACGGTGGTGATGGGCAACTGTTCGCTCACGCTCGCGCCCGTGCGGCCGGGTCAGTCGGGCAAGCTGGTGGCGATGTTCTCGCGCATCGAGGACATCAAGGAGCCGACCTTCGCGGCGGGCGTGCCGTTCAGCTGGGAGAGCTTCGGCTCCTATCTCGACCACATCCGCGCCGGGCTCGGCCCGAACATAGGCGCCTTGGTCGGCCACTCCGCGCTGCGCTGGTACGTGATGGGTCCCGCATCGCAGGAGCGCGTCGCGACCGACGCCGAGATCGCCGAAATGTGCCGCCTGCTCGAAGAGGCCATGGCGGCCGGCGCGATCGGGCTCTCGACCTCGTACGTCGACATCGACGAGAACATGAAGCCGGTGCCGAGCCGGTTCGCGGACATGCGCGAGAAGATCGCGCTGTGCCAGGCGATGGCGAAGAGCGGGCGCGGCGTGCTGCAGACCGTGCCGTACTTCATCGACATCGAGGAGCAGCTCAAGAACATCGCCGAGCTCGGCGAGCTGTCTCGCGCTTCCGGGGTGCTGTGCTCGCTGGCGCCGATCGTGTCGAGCCCGCTCGGCGGCGACGCCTGGCGCCGCTCGCTCGCGGCGCTCGAGGCGGAGCGCGCGAAGGGCGGCCGCGTCTACGCGCAGTCGATGCCGCGCACCTTCGACCTGAACATGCGCCTCTCGGAAACCAGCTTCCTCTTGTTCGGCCTGCCGACCTGGAACCGCTTCATGGGGCTCGACCTGGCCGCGCGCGTGCGCGCGTTCGGCGATCCCGCGAACCGCGAGCAGCTCGTGAAGGAAGGCAAGGCGATCGCGCCGCTGCTCATGGCGTCGACGGTCGGCGAGGTGTTCTCGGCCGAGAACCAGCCGTTCGCGGGCCGCTCGCTGCTGCAGATCGCGGGCGAGCTCGGGCACAGCCTGCCGGAGGTGATGCTCGACCTGGCGCTCTGCGACGGCCTGCGCACCGAGTTCTGCATCCGCGGCGTGATCCACGCCGACGTCGAGTCGGTGGCCGAGATCCTCTCGCACCCGCTGGTGCACGTCGGCGCGTCGGACGCGGGCGCGCACATCGCGCAGTTCTGCGGCGCGGGCGACACCTGCTACCTGATCGAGCGCTTCGTGCGCGAGCACAAGAAGCTGAGCCTGGAGCGCGCAGTCGAGCGCCTGACCGGCGAGCTCGCGCGCGACTGGGGGATCGCGGACCGCGGCGTGATCGCCGAGGGCAAGTTCGCCGATCTCGTGCTGTTCGATCCCGAGACGATCGCGCGCGGACCCGAGGTGTTCGTCGGCGACGTGCCGGGCGACGCCAACCGCTACCTGCGCGGCGCGCAGGGCATCGAGGCGGTGATCGTGAACGGCGCGCTCACGCTCGAGCGCGGGCGCTACACCGCCGAGCGCGCCGGGAGGATCGTGTAGCCATGGCCGCGCGAACTCCCGCCCTGCTCCTGGCACTCGCGCTCGCGGCCTGCAACGGACCGCTGCCGTTCCTGTCCGGCGGCAAGCTCTCGGGCGAGACCGCGGCCGTGCCGAGCGACTGGTCGTCGGTGCCCGAGTCCGGCACGGGCCAGCTCGAGACGCGGCCCTCCGATCCCTACTCGATCAACCTCGTGTACACGGTCATGAACGGGAAGATGTACGTGAGCGCGGGCGGCAACGAGGCGAACTGGGTGAAATACATGGAGGCCGACCCCGCGGTGCGGCTGCGCATCGACGACAAGCTCTACGACCTGCGCGCCGAGCGCGTGACCGACCGCGCGGAGATCGAGGCGTTCGCGAAGGCGTGGACGAGTCAGTCGACATTCCGGCGCGATCCGGCCAAGCTGGATCCGGTCTATATCTACCGGCTCGCGACCCGCTAGCGGGGCCGGGCACCAGGAGGTGGACGCATGAAGCGAATCCTGGCCGCAGCCCTGGCGGCCGTGCTCTCGACGGGATGCCTCGGGACCAACGGGCTCAACCGCGCGCTCAAGGAGTGGAACGTCGAAGTGGTGGAGAACCGCTACGGGCGCGAGGTGATCTTCCTCGGCCTGACGGTGCTCTGGTTCTACCGCATCTGCACGGTGCTCGATCTGTTCATCTTCAACTCGGTCGAGTTCTGGTCCGGCACGAACCCGATCAACGGCAAGCGCGCGCTGGTCGACGTGCCCGCGGCGGAGATCGAGAAGATGGGCTTCAAGGATCTCGAGGGCGCGAAGGTGGAGCTGGTGAGCGAGAACGCCGCCAAGCTCCACCTGGCGTTCGCGAACGGCGATCGCATGGGCTTCGACGTGCTGCGCGGCGAAGACACCTACACGGTCAGCTACATGGGCCGGACCTTCTTCACCGGCCAGATCGAGCCGCTGCACGCGGCGGCGGAGGTGCAGCCATGATCCGGCGCACGCTGGCACTGCTCCTGGTCGCCTTCTCGCTCACCGGCTGCCTCGGCCACAACGCGCTCTCGCGCAAGGTGCTGCGCTGGAACCTGACCGCCGCCGAGGGACCCTGGACGCGCGAGGCGCTGTTCGTCGGCATGTGGATCGTCCCGGTCTACCTGGTCACCTACATGATCGACGCCTTGGTGATCAACAGCTGGGAGTTCTGGTCCGGCGAGAACCCGATCAACGGCCGCAAGGCGGTGGTCGACATCCCGAAGGCGGAGTTCGAGAAGCTCGGCTTCGACGCGATCGACGTCGCCTGGGTCGAGCGCCTCGACGAGCGCCACGCGAACCTGCACGTCGAGTTCGAGAACGGCGACAAGGCCACGTTCGACGTCGTGCGCGACGCGGACCACTACACGATCAGCTACGCCGGCGTGGAGTTCTACCGAGGACGCCTGCGGATGTAGGCTAGGGGCCTGACGCGAGACCGGCGCGGTCCGCGGCCGCCCGCGGCCGCGCCCGCAAGCGCGCGCGCAGCGAGGCGAAGCCGAGCGAAGTCAACTAGGAGCGGCCCGACTCGTCGAGCGTCCGGCTGGCCTCGAGCAGGAGCTCCGTCATCGACAGCTCGAGCTTGCGCGCGGGCAAGGCCGCGCCGGCGTCGAAGCGGAAGCGCCCGCGCGCGGTGCCCACCAGCGCCACCGCGGCCTCGAGACCCTCGGTCTTCTCGGTCTCCGCGTGCAGGGGCTGCCCGTCGCCGATGTAGACGCGCGCCGGGCCGGCGTCGGTCTCGACCTCGAGCATGCCCGACTTGCGGCCCAGCTCGAGCATCTGCAGCACCACGAACACCGGCATCTCGGCGAGCTCGCCGCTGAACGCGTCGGCCGCGCCGCGCTTGGCGAACAGCACGGTCTCCTTGCCGTCGGGATCGGACAGGAAGGACTCGAGCGACGTTCTCGCCAGGCAGAAGGTGATCGCGGCCGAGCCCACGCCGATCCGGTCGCCGGGCTCCAGCGCGCGCGGGCCGCCGATCAGCTCGCCGTTCACGAACGTGCCGTTGCGGCTCGACAGGTCGCGCACCAGGTACAGCCCGTCCTCCGTGTACACCTCGGCGTGTCGGCGCGAGGCGTCGTCGGTCGAGACCGGAAACTCGCAGTCCCGGCCGCGCCCGATCGCGACACGACCGCCAGGCGGGATCTCGACGGGCGCGAGCGGCGGGCAGAACAGCAGCGCGGTGCGAGCGGCAGGCATCGCCTCCGCGTCGGCCAGCGCCACGGGCGGCTTGAGGGCGCCTACCTCGCCGCGGGCTCCGCCTCGGCGGTGTGCTCGGACGCGCCCAGCCCCTGCATGAAGGCCGCCTGCACCTGCGGCATGTACATGTTGCCGAGGTGGCCGCCGCCGGGGAACACGGTGATGCGGCCCGCGAACACGTCCTCGAGCCAGGCCAGATCGCTCGGCTGCAGGATGAAGTCGTCCTTGTTGGTGAACACCACGATGCGCTCGTCGCTGCGCAGGCCCGCCTCCTGGCTGTACAGGTTCGCGGCCGCGAACAGGTCCTTCGTGCTCGCGCCCTGCTTCTCGGCGAAGTAAGGGATCGCGAGCTCGTCCATGTAGCGCTTGAGCGTGTTGCTCTCGACCTCGTCCGCGAACGCGCCGGAGAAGCCGCCCGCGGTTCCGCCGGGCAGCTCGGAGAGCGGCTTGCCGCCGCGCTCGCTCGAAGCCGAGATCGCCTGCAGCGTCATCGCGCGCGTGGACAGCCCGATCAGGAACTCCGACCCGTCGCGCGTGAACGGCAGCGTGTTGTACTTGCGGATCAGGTCCTCGTCCTCACCCTGCGCGAGCACGTAGGCCATCTTCACCGTCTCGGCGGTGCGGTCGCGGCGCTCCGCCTCGGGCCATTCGAGCGGCGCGTCGAAGTAGCGGTCGAACTTGCCCGCGGCGTACTCGAGATTCACCGCGGGATTGATCGCGACGATGCGCTCGAAGTGCAGCGCGCCCGGCCCGGTCGCGCGCCGCTCGAGCTGCGAGATGAAGAGCGTCGCGATGCCGCCCAGCGAGTAGCCCATCAGCGAGGACGACGTGACCTTGCCCGGGTGCTTCGCCTCGATGTCCGCGCGCATCTCGCCGAGCGTGCGGTACAGGTCCTCCGCGTCGCTCGGCGTGTAGCCGGGGTAGACCGCGCTCAGGCCGGACAGGATGAACTCGGGGTTGAACGGGCTGCTGACGATCGCCGCCGAGTAGCCGCGCTGCCACGCGGACTCCGCGAGCTTGACCGCGTTGGTGGTCGAGCGGTGCGAGCCGATGCCCGGGATGATGAACACGAGCGGCGCCGGCTCCTCCTGCAGCCAGAGCGAGTACGGCACGTCCCTGCCCGTGGCCGAGGACAGCGCCTCGCTGCGCACGTGCAGCGCCGGGAAGTTCGGATCGTCGAGCTTGGTCAGCATCACGCCCAGCGACGGGTTCGGATCGGCGTGGGTCCAGGCGGACTCCGGGATCTGGTAGTCGGTGACTGCGACGTCGCGGTTGATCGCCCAGAGCGTGCGGATCGGCAGGTACAGGTCCATGCCGCTCTCGGTCATCATGTCGTAGGTGTTGATGCGCGAGCTGAAGCCGTTCACGGTGAAGACCACGAACGGAATGCCGTAGGTCGGCACCCAGGTGGCCGGCGAGAGCGCGACGTCGAACACCTTGCCCACGGTGTCGCGGCCGCTGCTCGGCCCGAGCAGCGGAATGAAGAAGTAGAAGCCCGGGCCGATGCCCCACTTGCCGAACGCCTGGCCGACGTCCTCCTTGTAGGTCGGCACGCCGAGCGGCTTCGCGACGTCGAAGAAGCCCGCCACGCCCGCGGTGGTGTTGACCAGGAAGTTCCCGGTCTCGATGCCGGCCTTCACCACCTTGCCCTGCAGGAGCAGGCTCACGAAGCGGTCGGGGTAGTTCAAGTTGTACGCGAAGTTGTCGATGCTCTTCCGCACCGCGGCGGGAAACACCGCGCGCCAGCCGAGCGCGGCGGGCCGCACCCCGTAGTCGATCGCGCCCTTGGTCACGCGGTAGCTGCCGCGGTTGAACGGCTCGATCGGATCGTTCACGTACTCGATCAGCTCGTAGCTCTCGCCCGTGGTGGCGCGGCGGTGCTCCGCGACGCCCATCACCTGGACCGTCTGGTGCTTCGCCGGTGCGTCCGGAGACTTGGCGCAGCCGAGCTGCAGCGCCGCTGCCAGTGTGAATCCGAACGCGACGCAGATCCTCGTCATGTGAGCCGTACCCTCCCCGATGGTCGCGCGCCCGGCTGGAATCGAACCAGCAACCTGCGGATTAGAAGTCCGCTGCTCTATCCAGTTGAGCTACGGGCGCACGC
>Ga0187893_10005597_pt1 | contig 22360 bp, 14 predicted proteins | sample MA1701074metaG_FD_139574 | JGI IMG/M metagenome (GOLD analysis project Ga0187893, IMG submission 139574) | White microbial mat communities from a basaltic lava cave in the Kipuka Kanohina Cave System on the Island of Hawaii, USA - MA170107-4 metaG ...
CCTTCTGGCTCCAGGCGCTGGCCGACCAAAGATCTTCCGCGCGCGGCGATTTGCGGGCCTGGTCAAGGGTTTGATCGAACGTCTGAAGGGCCTTTTCTTTCTCTCCTTTCCCAGCCAGGGCTATTCCTTTTGCAGCCAGGACAAACTCAGAGTCCGGCAGGCCATCGAGAGCCTGGATCGCCTCGTCATGACGTCCCAGCATGGCCAGCGCAAAGCCGCGCAGGCCTCGGACCAATACATGTTCCTGGAAACCTGGATCCAACCCGCAAGCTTTGTCGAGGGCATCCACGGCATCCTTCAAGCGAAACAGAGCCATATTTGCCAAGCCGGCGCCTACCCACGCCAGCGGCTGGCTGGCGTGATCACCTTTCGGATCTGAGGCCCGTTCAGCCAGATTCGTCATCTCTTTCATACGGCCGAGAAGGGACTCAGCACTGGCACGAACAGCGAGCGTGAAGGGATGGTCCCTGAGTGCCTCCGGCGGTTCGGTGGCAACTTCGGCGGCTCGGCCGAGGGCCAGAAGGACTCCGACCCGCTGAGACCAGAACTGAAGATCAGAGTCCAAGTCCGGATTGAGGCGGAGGGCTTCTTCCATCGCCTGAAGCGTTTCCTCTTGCCGCCCCTCCCGCTGAAGCATAGTTGCCTTGATGGCCCAGGCGCGCACCATTTGGGTCTGGATTCCCGGCCGCAGAACCGCCAGAGGCGACGCCTCTGAACTACCTTCCAGAGCGCGGGACAGAAAGGCCAGGGCATCATCGGGCTTGCCAAGGCTGTTGTGAGCGACTCCCTGATGAAAATGCAATACAGGGATAAGCGGAGACAAATTGCCGGCGAAGAAAGGCTCGGCCCGGGCCAATGCGTCAAGGGCTGCCTGTGGTTGCGCGAGTGCATTCAGAGCAATACCTTGCTGAAAGAATAGCAACCCGCCGCGCGGTCCTTCGGCGAAGAAGGGCTCGGCCTGATCGAGCACTCGAAGGGCCTCCTGATACTTCTTCACGCCGTTCAGCGCCACCCCCTGTCCGAACCAGACGGCTGCATGCTCGATTTCTCCCGCCGCAAGCGGTTCGGCCAGTTCCAAGGCGGCGAGAGCATCGTTGAACCGCTCGAGGCCGCTGAGGGCATAGCCGCGCATGAGCTGGAAATCGAACTGTCCCGCGACTGTCGGATCGCATCGCAATGCCTGGTCAAGTGCCTGAAGACTCTCCGCATGCTGCTCGAGATGGAATAGCGCGGTAGCCTTCTGGAACCAGCCGCGGCCGTCTTTAGGGTCGAGCTCGGTCGCCTTGTCCAGCAACGGTAACGCTTCCTGGTAACGATCGAGCCTATTCAGAAGCTTGCCGCGGAGCATCCAAATCTGTCCGACATCCGGAGCAACATTGGAGGCCTGCTCCAAAAGAACGAGGGCCTCGTCCGGCTGGCCTGCTTCCAAGGCAGCGAGCCCTTGATCTATCGCTGATTCCCAGTTGGCGGATCCTGTCGCTGCTTGCATGGCGGCCTCCTTTTGTGGCTCATTATACTTAACCCATGCCCTAGCTGCCTCTTCTGGTCTCTTTCCCCGCGGTGGCCACGACCAAGGCCAATGGGGCTTGGCGCGAGAACTCCTGAAAATCGCTCGGGACTGGGCCGGGAACTCCATTTGGAACCTAGATGTTTGCGCGGCCGAGCCAGCGAATCCGGAAGTTGAATGAGCGTCCCGTACCGCCGAAGAAGCGCCGGCCGCCCGGCGCGCTCACATAGGGGTTGACCGAGTCGGGATTGATCCGATCGGTCAGATTGTTGCAACCGAACCGAAAGGCCCAGCGATGATGCCGCAACACGAACCGGCGCTCGAGATGCAGGTTGAGCTCGAAGAAGGCGGGAAATCGATTCGAGTTCACGGCTCCGAGGATGCGTCCCTCGTCACTCTGGATGCTGAACGGAAAACCCGACCTGCCATCCACGAAGAAGGCGACCGCCCAGTCTTTGCGGGGCAACGGAAGGTAGCCCCAGCCTACGAACCGGTGCGGAGAATCCCACGGCATCGGTCCAACATTGTCCGTCACGATAATCGGATCCTCCACGCTGACGTCGACCACCGCGTTTGAGAGCGCACGCGAGCGCGTGTAGCTTGCCGCCCATTCGTATTGCCTGCGTATCGCGTGTCTAACCGTGATGGAGGCAGAGTCGAAGACGTCGGTCCGGTGGTTGGCCAAGTCATAGACCGAATCCAGCACGCGCGCGTTGAGAGCGGCGGCCCAGGCCGGGGCGGGTTCATCGGCGGATTCCACGACGCTCTTATACGTGAAGCCGCGCGCGCCCCGCCGTCTCAACAGATCAGCACGCACCGTGAAGCCGTTCGACCAGGCATGGGCGCCGCCAAGGCTCCAGGTGTGGAAGCGCGGACGCGCCAGATGCCGGTTCTGGATAGTAAACAACGACAGGGCGGGGCCGCGCCCGATCGTGCCGTCGGGAGAGAAATAGCTGGTCAGCGAGTACTGATCGAGGGGACGGGTGAACAACCGCAGGTTGGTCGCGTCGAGGATCCGGGCCAGTCCCCCGTAGAGCTTTGTGTTGCCCGAACCTGTGGGAGACCAGGCGACGCCAACTCTCGGGGAGGTATTCCATTGGCGAAGGATCCGGTCCCAGTCTCCGCGCAATCCTGCTTCTACGAGCAGCCGCGGCCGAACGCGCCAAGAATCCTGCAGGTAAAGAGAAGCTTCATCGTTGGCACGGCGGGCGCGCCCGTTTCCCCCGAAAATCGTGCGCGTAGTTCGAAGGCCGCCATTGGAGTAATTTTCAAAGCCAGTCCGTCGAACATCCTGCCAATAGGCCAGATGATCGAGGTCCACACCGGTTTTGACCTGGTGACTCCCGGCAGCCGAGAACGAGGGAAGGAAGACGTTGACCAGCACCTGCTCGCGCCCGGCCTTGCGGGTTCCATCGATGTAGTAGTTCCCTCGTTTGCCGTGAGAGGTAAACGCCAACATACGATGCCCCTGTGGAATCTCCCGCCCGAACGTGCGGTTGGCGGCGTATCCAACTTCTATGAGCGTTCGGTTTCGGAGATATAGCTGATTCTTGACGTGGAAGAACCATTGCCTCGACCGCCGATCAATCGTGGTTTCCAGGGGATCGAGGGCTGTCAAGCCAGTGCGCGCCGAGTTCCAGAAGTTGGTCAGGAATCCAGCGTGCAGGATATGCGATGGAGATAAATTGATTTGGGTGCTCAGCAGATTGCTAAGACGGATCCCCGAGTAGCGATCTTCGCCCTTAGGCAGCTCGCGAACGACCGTCTTCACGTACTGCACATCCGCGCTATTGGAAAGCCAGGCTCGCCCCCGCCGGATCGGACCAGAGAGGCCCAGCCGGGGAGTCCAATCGCCAATCATCCACCCTTTTCTGTTCTCGAATCCGGGAAAAAAATTGGTGGCTGAGTACCGCATGCGGTCGTCTCCAGGCTGGGAGCGGATCGCGAGCGCGCCACCTGAGCCCTTCCCGAACTCGGCAGGCAGGTTTCCACTGGTTACTTCGACAGAGTGAACCGATTCGACGCTGAGGCGGGATTCAAACCGGCCCGTCAAGGGATCATTCAGGTTGAAGCCATTCAAGGTATACAGAACCTGATCTTCCGCGGCTCCGTTCAAATGGAGGCCGCCGCGTGAGTCGCGCACGAGTCCGGGAACAGACCGCAAAGCCGACCGGAGATCGTTTGTATTGGGGTACGGGATGTTGATGATTTCCTGACCAGTCAAGTGCCGGCGCACTGAGCTACTGTCCAGACTGACGGATGGTGGCGGGGCGCTCACGTCGATGGATTCGGTCAGCTCCCGGATGGGTTGAAGGGTGAGACTGATTTCGGCTTCCTCGCTCAAGGACACCAAGTCCGACCGGGTAGCATAAAAGCCCTCCTTCTCTGCGATAAATTGATGCGTACCCGACGGCGGAAGAGGGAAGGTTATCGTGCCTTGAGCATCGCTGAAGCCATGAAAACCGGCGGTCGACTCATCCCGGACCGTGACGCGGACGGCAGCGATTGGGGTCTTGTTCGGATCCTGAACCCGCACGACGATCCGCGCTTCCGCAAACGCTGCCATCGGGTACGCGAGGCCAGCACACAACAGTTTCCACCTGCCGTACCGCACCGTTCCTCCCTCTCACCATCCTGCCACCCTAACTACCGAAGCCTAATCCAGAGAGAAGACGGCGTCAATACAGAAAAACAACTACGGCAATCGTGCTCAGGTGACGAAACCTCTGCGAACAGCGCTAAGCACAAGTTCCGCGATCCCGTGTAATCCCAGCTTGTCCATAATCCGGGTGCGATGGGTTTCCACGGTGTGCACACTGATGTTGAGACGAGCGGCGATTTCTTTGCTGCTGTGCCCCTCGGCCAGGAGATGGTAAACATGCCGCTCGCGATCGGTGAGAGTGTCGTATGAGTCGTCCACCTTCGCCTTCCTGGGATCGAGCCCCCCACGCCTCCGTATCACATCCGCAGCAGCCGGACTGAAGAAAAACTGTCCACTATGAACCTGATGTACCGCCTCAATCAAGCCTTGCTCCACCGAGTCCTTCAACACATAACCCCGTGCCCCTGCCCGGATCGCTCCATTCACATAACGTTCATCGGAGTGCATGCTCAGTACCAGTACGGCGGTCTTTGGCGAGCGGTCCAGGATTTGTGACGCTGCCTCGACGCCGTTCAACTCCTTCATGCCGATGTCAATAACAGCTACATCCGGCTTGAGCTCGCCGGCCAGGACAACGGCTTCGAGACCTGAACCGGTCTCTCCGATCACGGCAAGATCATTTTGCTCTTCGAGTATCCGGCGCGTTCCGGCGCGGAACAGCGCGTGATCGTCAGCCAGCAGTATGCGAATCATGCCGTGGCAACGCTTTGGGACTGAGCCACGAGCAGTGGCGCTTGTGTCTTTTCAAGCGGGATGGCGAGAGATATGCGAGTGCCTTCGTGGGATGACACGACAGTCAAGGTTCCTCCAAGAGCGGCAGCTCGTTCCTTCATCCCCAATATCCCGAGGTGTTGGCACCCGATAGACCGAGCGGCCGCATCAAATCCGCAGCCGTCATCGGAGATCTCGGCCTCGAGCAGCATCGGCTCCCACCTGAGCGAGACCGTGACCGTGGACGCTCCGGAGTGTTTTTCACAATTGTGGAGCGCTTCCTGAATCACCCGAAACACACAAGTATTCGCACTTTCCGGCAATGTGACCGCGGAACCCGACACGGTCGTGCTGCACTCGATCCCGGTGCGCACCGTGAAATCCTCAACCATCCACTGGAGAGCAGCGTCCAATCCAAGATCATCCAGAAGCGACGGCCGCAGAAGAGCGCACATATTGCGGACAGTGTGGACCGACCGTTCCGCCATTTCCCGCGCGCGAGTGAGCCTTTCCATGACTGCTGGTAATGTTTTGCGGCAGAGAGGTTCGGCCCGGACGATCTCCAACCGCAGAGTCGCCAGAGCCTGGCCAATCTCGTCGTGCAGTTCGCGCGAGAGCCGGGTTCGTTCCTGCTCCTGAACTGCCATCAGCCTGGCCGCCAACTGCCGGAGTTCCGCGCGGCCGCTCTCCACGGCCAGGTATTGCTTCTGCGCCTGCCGTTCCAGCATGTCCGCGTGAGACAGGCTGAGCCACGCAACCGCCAGCCCCAGTAGTCCACAGATGGCGAGAACGGTGAAGAGCCGGCGGGCCGCATCCCGTCGATTGTCGAGGAAGTCGGCTTCGCTGTCGCCAAGCGCCTTCTGAGTAATCTCAGAGAACTCGCGAATCACTTCGCCCGCGGCGTTCCTGCGGGGAACGATCTGGCTTTGGACGAACTCATATTTCTCCTCCGGTGTCAGTTCCGCCGAGGTCGCCGGCAGGTCCTCGAGGACTTTCCAGAAGCTTTGGATCCTTTCATGGAGCTGGGAGCTCGGCCGGGTTCCAAAGGCGGAACGTTGCAGGTCTGCCTTCAGGCTCAGCGATGTGGCTCTTAGTTCGCTGAGCTGCGTCTGGTATCGGACCAGCCTGTCCGGGTACGGATTCAGTAGAAAATCGCGGGCAACGCCGGCGCCAAGCCAAATCGTGCGCCGGAGCTGATAGATGAGATTGTCCTGGTGGACGTGGCGGCGGTAGATTTCGAGAGCCTCCTCGGACTGGCTCCGCTGGATACGGTGGCTCTCGTACGTGGATAGAAACAGAAGTCCGAGAACAATGCTGAAACCCAGGCGGATCACAGCTCTCTTGCCGGCGGGAGCCGGAATTCGCTCAAATGTAAGCCTTCTCCAGAGTGACTCTAATACGTGCAAGGTCATCTCACCCTCTCCTCGATCTCACCGTTATGTGAGGCATCATACTCCCTGCCGCAGCATCGCCGCAACTCGGGACTACCCTAGCCCTCGTAGCGTTAGGCTGACTTTCGGCGTCGTACAATAGAAAAGAAAGGACTTTGGTGGATGGCGTCGAGCGTGCCAGGAGGTGGCAGTCTACATTCAATGCACCGCATCCTCTTCGCTACTCTTCTGTCCGTTGCTACGCCGGTGCTTTCCGGGCAAAAAGTCGTGGTCCGGGGGACGGATCAGAATGTGCTACCAGCGATTGTAGACTCGAACAGCCCTGTGCTGTGGCGCGACGGGCGTTTTCATATCTACACGTCTGCTGGCACTCCCATGGTCAGCATCGGCGACAGCCAATACGGTCCCTTCGAGACAAGGCAAGTGGGGCTGGATACTGAAGATCATTTTCCGATGTGGATCGAATCGGTCTGGCCGGATGAAGATGGAAAAGTCTTCGCCTGGTATCACCATGAGCGGATTGGCGTTTGTCCCGGTTCCGAGCTGACCGCGCCTAGGATTGGAGCACTTGTGTCCACGGACGGCGGAAAGAGTTTTCGTGATCTCGGGATTGTCCTGGATTCAGGCGAAATCGTAAACTGTAGTGCCCAGAATGGCTATTTCGCTGGCGGCCACGGCGATTTTTCGGTGATTCCCGATCGCGAGGGTCAGTTCCTGTATTTCTTCTTTGGCGTTTACGATGGGGACGCCCCAAGTCAAGGGGTCGCCGTGGCGCGCATGGCGATTGAGGATCGATTCTTACCGGTCGGAGCGGTTCGAAAGTTCTTCCGTGGCGCCTGGCAGGAATCCGGTTTGGGTGGCCGGGCAACTCCAATATTCAGTGCCCAGGTCGGATGGGAGCAGCGGGACACCGACTCGTTTTGGGGGCCCTCCTTACATTGGAACACCCACTTAAAGAGCTATGTTATGCTGCTCAACCGGTCCTGCTGCCGGCCCGGCTGGCCACAGGAAGGAATCTACATTTCGTTTAACGCGAACCTTGCCGACCCTGTCGGCTGGAAGGACCCTGAAAGGCTCCTGGAGAGCGGTTCCTGGTACCCCCAGGTGATTGGAGCGGGGCCCTTAGAGACCGAAGCCACGGTGGGCAGGGAAGCGCGCCTCTATTTGTGGGGCTCCTCGGATCTTGAATTGGTTTTCCTTAAGGACGGCGAAGCGGAATCAGCGGAGCCGGAAATCCCCGCCGTAAGCATCTTCACGTCATCGCGAAATGGGAGCGCGGGGACTCCTGTCTCTTCCCGATTCAGCCGTCGCTTCACCGTTCGGCCGGGGTCCGTCTCAAAGCCATTGCCTTCATTCGAAGCATTGGGTAAATAATGCCCGGGGCAAGAACCAACCTGCACCATAAATGACAGAGTTGGAGAAATGTGGTCGCCAGAGAACGAACGCGGAAGAACTGAGACCTGCCATGGAGGCGCGGATAGTGGTGCACCGGAACCTCAACCACACGGGGCGCCAGCAATTCCAGCTTTCGAACGAGCTCGACGCAGACCGTGCCGCTTGTGGACGCGAGCGGGACCCGATCGATCAAGTCTTTCCGGATCAGGCGGAAATCACAGTCGATGTCACGGAGCTGGATACGAAATAAGAACCGGGCGAAGCGATTGTACAGGGCGCCAATCACCACCCGGTGCCACGGGTCCTGCCGTTCCCTCTTGTAGCCGTTAACCAAGCCCACATCAGGACCCATGGCTGGAAGCAGATCCATTAGTTCACCGGGGTCGTACTGGCCGTCTCCGTCGGTGTAGAAAACGAACTCCTTTGTGGCGGCTTCAAAACCGCTTCGAGTCGCTCCGCCGTAGCCTCGATTTTCAGGATGCGTCACGATCACCAGGAGCGGTGCGTACTCCCGGCGGAGACGTTCGAGCACCTCCGCCGTCTCATCCTGGCTGCCGTCATTGACGACGATCACCTCGTGGTTCGGAACGTGGCGCCGAAGCACCGCAAACGTGCGGGCGAGCAGCGAGGGAAGCGACGGAGCGTCATTGTAAGCGGGGAAGAAAACTGACAATCCGTAGGGGAAATTGAAATCCGGTTTCATTGGAGCTCTGCCGTTACGCAAATCCAGATCAGACATGATCACCGCCAGACACCCCCTCTGTCCATACTGGGATTTCTGTATGGACAACCTTCGTCTTGTGAGGTGATTTCACAAATACAGAAAACGGCGTATAGCCTGTGCCGGCCCCTCGCGGGTAGCATTTGAATTGCCCGGGTCCATGAGGGAACCAACAACACGTCCCGGTTCTACAGAGTGGTTCGTCATTGCAGGCGTTGCCGTGGCGCTCGGCGCCACTCTATCCACGCTTGCTTTCACCGTTGGCGTGACGGTCGACGAACCGAGCCACCTCCTGTCGGCGTACCTGTACTGGCAAGGTGAAGATCGCCTTCAGCCGGGCGATATGCCTCCCCTCATCAAACTGGTGGGAGGCTGGGTTCCCCATTACACCGGACTGCGGCTACCAGCCCGCAGTGACAAGGTTTGGAAGGCCGCGCAAGAGTGGAACATCGCGCTCGAGATGATGTATGGCCTCTCGGCTACCGAGATTCGAACGGTCTTTGGCTGGTCGCGGCTGCCAATGATCGTGTTTCCGTTGGGCTGCTGTCTGTTGCTCTGGTGGTGGGGAAGGCAGCTGTTTTCCCCTCGGTCGGCTGTGCTGGTGGCTGCAGCCTTTTCATTGTCTCCAATCACGCTCGGGCATGGTGCACTGTTCAAAAACGACCTGGCGGCAGCATTCGCCTTCCTGCTCTTTTGGTATCGGGCCTGGGTGTTCTGGCGCGACCCCCGGCCGGTTCAAGCGGCAGCTCTCGGCTTCGGGGTTCTTCTGGCGATCCTCGCGAAGTTGTCCATGTTGATTCTCCCTCCCGTCGCCATCCTCATCGTTTTGTTGCGGAGCCTACGGCTGGGACGGTTCCGGATGCGAAGCGCCCTGTTAGGCCTCGCCCTCGTGGTACTGGTGCCTTACATGGGCGCCAAACTCGCGTGGCAGCCGATGTTCGACCGAGTTCTACCACACGAGTTTGATGCTTGGGAATCACAGTGGGGCATCCCCAGTTGGGTTGTCGATATCGCCTCGATCTCATCTCTCGCCGGCCTACCAGCTCAGTTGATTCGAGGCGCCGTCTCGCTCGTCCACTCCAACTCGCATGGTACGGGCGTATATCTGTTGGGCAGTGTCTACCCACTTGGACACCCTGCCTACTTCCTCGTTGCCCTTGCAGTAAAGCTACCAATCGCGCTCCAGCTCATGATTCTCAGCGCGATGGTTTTCCTCGTCTACGAACTGGCTCGCGGCCGGTTTCACTGGCATGACTCGTTTTGGCTCGCTCCACCTTTCCTCTACATCGGCCTGGCTTCGATGTCGAACCTTCAACTGGGCGTTCGTCTCGTGCTGCCGAGCGTCGTTTTTCTGATCTTGATCAGCGGCAAGGCGCTGGATTATGCGTGGAGGTCGCGCCTCCGCACTCTGGTCCCGGCTGTCATTTTCTTATGGATGATCGAGCGGGCGGGCAGTAGCTATCCCCACTATCTGGCCTTCTTTAATCAATGGGTGGGAGGATCGGACAACGGTCTCGCGGTGCTGTCGGACAGCAATCTTGACTGGGGGCAAGACATCCCTCTTCTGGCTGAGTACGTCGATAAGAAAGGCGTTCCGAAAATTCGCCTCGCCTACTTCGGAACCGACAACCCGTTTGCGTATCTAACGGATAAGCAACTGGAGATCGTTGCTCCGCCGTGGAGTGACGAACACGTCTCGGCGGATCGTTTCCGGCCGGAACCTGGTTATTACGCCATCAGCGCTACTCTTCTGACAGGGCAGTTGTTTGAGGAAAAATATCGCGACTACTTCGCTTGTTTCCGGACTCGCAAGCCTATCGCGAAGGCTGGGTACTCGATCTGGATCTATCGTGTTCCTCAGGAGCCTGCTTCGATACCCTGGGCTCAGCGGTGATTGTTGTCAAATTGGAACACGCGATCAAGCCCCTCCCCGGCTAAGCTCGCGGAACAGGAATGCCTTGGCCGACGCCCATTCGCGCTTGACGGTAGTCGGAGAAACACCGACGACATGCGCTGTTTCTTCCACGGACAACCCGGCGAAGAATCGCAGCTCGACGATGCGGCTTTGTTGCTCGTCTATTTCGGCGAGATTGTTGAGCGCGTCGTCGAGTCTAACGAGATCGATCTCGCGCCCGCCGGGGACGTCAATAGCGTCATCGAGCGCAAGAGTCGTCGATCCGGAGCTTCGCTTCAGACGGTTGCGTGCGCGGGCATGGTCGACCAGGATTTGCCGGATCTGGCGCGCCGCGATACCGAAAAAGTGGGAGCGACTTTCCCAATCTACGGCCGGTGCGCGAATCAGCCGAAGGTAGGCTTCATGCACGAGAGCCGTTGACTGCAATGTGTGTGCTGAGTCTTCCCGCCGTAGGTAATGCGCGGCGATGCGTTTCAATTCGTCGTAGACGAGAGGCATGAGGCGGTCCAGGGCGGCCTGATCGCCTGCCCGCCACGCTGCAAGAAGTTGAGTGACGTCTTCCGGCAAATTCGCGAATCTAAACTCAGTTTATCCTGCGGCGGCCTCTCAGGCCGCCCCGCTTGCTCGCATCTTCAGCGTGACGGCACACCGGCATGCCAGTTCCCGACTACTTCAGACGTGCGTAGATAGCGATTGTAGATGCGGAGCACGGAAAGTTCGCCGATCACACCTTTGCCGATCGTCGCCTGACTGCGGCCATTCGGATTTCCGAGATCGCGGGGAAATCGCGTCCAGCCATACTGCCGCGTCGATCCGCCGTCGTTGAACTCTCCATCGATGATAAAGCTGACGATCCTGGGGCCGGCATCGACGACGACCGCAACATGCTGCCAAACACCGGTTCTTAACGTTCCGGAGTGGGTCCCCCAATCGCTTTCCGCAACGGCTTCCTGCCGGCCGTCGTGCATCGTGAGCGTGAGATTAAACCGGTCACCGGTGGCGAGAACAACACCTTTGCCGGATGCATCTTTTGAGTCAAACAGGACCTGTCCGGCGGTGAGTTCCTTGAACCTGACCCAGAGGTCCACGGTGAAATTCGCACCAATCGCAGAAACATCAAGCTGGGCGCCTTTCGCCGGAGCCCATTCCACCGCCAGACCATCGCGCGCTACTGTCTTTACGGTGTGTTGATTCCATACGGCGTCGAGAAGCGCCTTGTCGATTTCGTGTACCCGCGCGACTTCCTTCTGCGTCTCGGTCACGAAAAAGCGCCCGCCGTTCTCGACAAAGTCCGGGTAGCTGATGCGCACGGCCGGATCATCGTCGTAAAGAAGAATCTCGGGCTGGGACCAGTAGATGTGGCCGCTACGCTCGATGCCCCCGAGAATCCAAGCGGGATTGCGGTTCCGGTAATAGCCTGTTGGATTATTCGTCCACTCTGGCGAGTGCGCGGCGTCACCCCCGTGGTTGTGGAACCAGAGGAGGTATTTCCCGTTCGAGAACTTCCTGACGAAATTGGCGGCGCGAGGATGCTTGATCTTTCGTCCGCCAGGCGTGTATTCGGCAAAGGCGGACGGCGTCCAGGTATGCCCGCGATCACGAGAGTAGGCGGCGGCATTGTAGCCGTCGATGGTGCGATAGGTCGCGTAGAGAGCGCCGTCGCTGAGGCTCACGAGGTTCGCTTCGTCGCTTACCGGTCCCTTTGGGGAACGAAGGCCCTGGTCGCCGTCAGGCAAAAGGGTCCAGCGGATCTTGGCCGGGTCGCGCTCGGTGAGTATGTTGTCGCTCCGAAGGAAGCAGCCTTCCGATTCGATCATGGTGCCAGGCTGGCCCCATCGTCCGACCTTGGCGAAGCCGAAGATCGCGTATGGCGATGGCTTTTCCACGATGATGGGCTTGCCGACGCCCCAGAAAAACATTACCTCCCCGTTATGGTAGTTCTCGCGGTCAATGCGCATCTTGCGCATGGGAATCTCGTAGCGCTCCTTGGACCACGAACGTCCGTTGTCGTCCGAGAACTTGAACATGTAGGCACCCATCGTGTCGACACGCTTTGTGTTGTTCTGGTGGTTGCTCTTGATTTCCCGCAGATTGTCGCGGTTATAGGTGTAGAAAACGTAGACCCGGCCGCTGGGAACGATCAGCGGCATCACCCAGGAAGCCTCCGGTCCGTTCGCCGGCTCGATGTCAATGAGCGGCGACCACGTCTTGCCCTTGTCCTTGGAGATGGTAGACACGATGTGTTGGCCCGGGCGGCCTTCAACGCCCTGTCCGGTGGTGAGCACACAAAGCCAGTTGCTGTCCTTCATGATGACGACGTAGGGCTGGTCGGCATAGTTTTCGTCGGGGATGATGGAGCCGCCGCTGATGAGCCTCGGATCGGCGGCATATGCGGAGAATGCGAACAGGATCGGAATGAGGAACGTTGGAAACATGGGCAGTGAGTTCTTAGGAAAGGGCGTCAATCATCGAGATACCCTCGGCGTAGAGCAGTTCGCCGGTGTAGCCGTCGTAGAACTGCATCACCACCTGAGGAGCGTCATAGGCGATCCAATGTAAACCGCGAGCGGTCTGTTTGCCAGACTTGTAGACGTTGTTGACCTGGCATACGCCATAAATGGTCGGATGAAGCCGGCGGTAGTTGACCTCGTCAGGCCAACTTGCCAGCCACTTGATCTTCACCTTGCGGCCTTCCGAAATGAACCAGCCGCCTTTCGGGGGATACCCGGCCGTTGACAGAGGGTGCGCGGCTGAGTTCAACGGGCCGACCATGAACTCCCAAACGTTGGGTGCGATCTGTATGGAGTAGGAGTTGTGCAGATCGCCTGTGAAGATGATCACCTGCTTGTTCACCGATTCGAAGGCTTTCAACAGTTTCTCGCGTTCGACAACAGCGCCGGTGAAACCGTCTTCCTTGGGCGATCGTTCGCCCGGCTTAGGAGGTGTTTTCCGTACGTGAAAGTTTGTGTGGTAAATCGCCCACGACACAGGCGAGACGAGAAAGACAAACTGGGCGTCCGTGTTGCGAACGCCTTCCATCAACCATTGGACTTGCGCCTCGCCCAGAATTGTGCGGCCTGGGTCTAGGGCTCGCGCGGGCGTGTAACGGTTGCTCTGGCCCCGAACATCCAGCGCAAAGAAGTGGCAGTTGCCGATTTTCCAATCGTAGAAGTGATACGTGCCAATCGAATAGGTGCAGTGCTCATCGGCGCGAAAGGGAGGATCGACGCGCAGGCGGTTCTTGTCCACTACCTGGGCGAATCGGTACACCCCCGCATTCTGGTTTTCGGCAAGAACGAGGATGGTGCTGATGCGCTTGGGGTCGAGTGTGAAAAAGTCGGCGGAACCGTCGTGGAGGATATCGCTACCCGCGCGAACTTGCGCCTTCCCGAACCGGAGCGAGGCGCGTAGCGGACCGTCGAAGTTGGCCCAACCCGAGTACTCGTACCAGGGAACGAGCCCGGTGTCGCGGCCGAGCCATGCACCTTTCTGAAGACCGATCTCGCCAGGGCCGTCCTCGCTCGAGATCTCGTGGTCATCGTAGGTGAACAGAACGGGGACGTGACGGTGGAGATTCGACAGATGCTTTCCCCGCTCCCAGTAGAGCTTGAAGTTATTGCGGATCCCGTCGATCGTGCCGTCACGGAGCTCCTCGTAGACGAAGTCGCCATTCATCAGATGGAACGCCAGCTCGTGCCCGTGCCGGCGGAACAGGGTGGCGAACGCGGGCGCGTTCTCGTATTGCCCGCCCCGCTCCGGTTCCGGATGCTGGTCAGCGCAGCAGCCGACAGAGAACTTGAGATTGAATCGGCCTTGCGGATTGTACTTCGGGTCTGGGCAGGAGTTTTCGTCGGGCAGCGTGCGGAAGTGCGGAAACTCTCCTCGAACCTCGGCGCGCGTGTCGATGAGCTGGTTGTTGATGACGACGCCGTAAGAGTAGCGGGTGTTCGGCTTGAGCCCAATCAAGTCGACGAAGCCGGTGTTGTCGCTTGCGGCACGTGTCTCGCCGTTTACGCCGGGCATCTCTTCGCGCAGAGGCGTGGTCTCGGCGCAGACGATTTTGAAGGCGGACGGTCTTGCCGTTCGCAGCCAAACGCGCATGCTGGTGGCGGTGGGGCGGCCGAGCTCGGGACCATGAGTGAGACCACCAGTATGATAGGGGACCACCTCGTTGGCCACCGAGTCGGGCCAAGTCGAAGCTACAGTCTGGGCCGCCGCCGTGGCAGGCAACGGCAGGAATCGCCTTCGGAGCATGAGCTACCAGAGTACCTTGAGCGAAAACTGGACCTGGCGCTCGCCGGTGGCGTCCTCGATGAAACCGAAATTGCCGGCGCCGAGGTTGTTGCCGGGATTGGCTCCTGGTCTGTTCACGCCGCCGAAGTAAGGCGTATTGGTGAGGTTGAACGTTTCCGCACGGAACAGGATAGAGACCGGCTCGCGGACACGGAAGTTCTTCGACACAGCGACATCGTAATTGCGACGCCCAGGGGCTCGCACATCGGGCAAGGTTCGTGACACATTGCCGAAGCTGAACGGAGCGGGCACGGTGAATTGAGAGGGATCGAAGTAGCGGTTCAGGCGGGTCTGCACCTCGCCCTCGAGCTTCGCCGACCGGCCTGTGCTGTTGGGGCGAAGACGCGAGCTGCTGACGCCGCTGTTGCCCGTCGACGACATCCACACCGGAAAGCCCGTCACGAAAGTCCCCTGCCCGCTAACCGACCAGCCGCCGATCACGTAGTCGAGAAGGTTGGAACTCGAGCTCAGATGCTTCCGGCCCCGGCCCACGGGAATGTCGATGGTATGGTTCAGAACAAGACGTCGAGCGACGTCGCCTTCCGAAAGCGAGCGCTCGGCGCGCAGGTTGTAATTGTCCTGCACGGGCGGTGGATTCCCGTTCTCGCCGAAGATCCGGCCGGATGCATCATCGATCAGCTTCGAGGTGGTATAAACGGCGACAAAGTTCATGCCCTGCGAGAAACGTTTTTCGGCGCGCAGGGTCAGTGCGTGATAGATGGACGATCCTATGTGCTGCGTTCGCGCCGGGTTCACGGTGGACATGTTCAAGTACTGCGGAAACGGCCGCAAAGATTGTGCCCGAGTGATGGTGCGGGCAGCGAGTGGTCCAGTTGTAACAAGGCCGAAAAATGGGTTGTCGACCTGCTGATTGAGCTGTGCGCCCAGGGCCTGATACTGCGGGTGTACCTGGTTCCATTGGAGTCCGACCGGAAGCCGCGTTCCCTTGTTGCCGGCATACGCCGCTTCCACCACGATGTTGCCGGGAAGCTGGCGCTGCAGTCCGAAGTTCCACTGCTGCGTGTAGGTATTGTTGCGGCTGCGGCGATCCTGAATCTCGATGTTTTGCCCGAGCTGCAACTGCCCGGCGGTGGTTGCGGGACGCACGAGAACTCCGGTTGGAAACGGATTGCTCAGGGGATTGAGCGGCGTCACGCCGTCGAGGCTCGCCACCCAATCCGTGACGATCTCTTCTCCCGACACTCCGAAGCCGCCGGCACTCGTGGTTCCCCACCGCGGCGAGAAGAACATTCCGTAGCCGGTACGAATCACGAGTTTGTTCGAGACTCGATAGGCGATACCGATGCGCGGTCCAAAGTTCTTCCATACCGGGTCGAAGTGACTGCGTGGTTCTCCCTCCTGACCGGGATGAGTGAGTACTCCGGTTAGATTCGGAAATGCCGCAACGCGAATTGGGAAGGCTCTGGTGAAGTCGAAGGTGGCGAAGCGATTATGGCGTTCTGTGCGCGGCTGCTCGTACTCCCAGCGAACGCCCAGATTCACCGTAAGCCGGCCGAGCTTGACTTCATCGTTGGCGTAGAGAGCCCAGTACGCGTTACGAACCGCGAGCGCGGGAGCGTTCCGGATGCTCCCCGAGCCGAAACCGGTCAGAAAGGATGCGAATCCGTCTCCTGCGGTGAGACTCGCGGTGAGCGGGTTCGGCCCCTGCGTTTGCGATTTGGCGAACGAATAGGTGTGCTGAACGGGGAAGCCCTGCAGCGGAGTCTGGTTATACAGGCGGAAGTCCGTGCCGAACTTGATGGTATGGCGGCCACGAATGTCGGACACTTCGCCCACCCAGGTGTGGATGTCGTTGCCCCGCCGGATGGGGTCCCCAGGTGTTTGTCCGAAAGTCGCGTAGCCGCTTGGGTTGACGCTCGGAAACATGGCGTACTGCGGGTCGAAGGCATTCACCATGTATTGCGGGAATCCGAGCGTGGCGATGTCGATCTTACCCTGGTTAATCGGAACCCGGCCCTCGTAGCGGCGGGCTGCTCCGTAGCGATAGTTCAGGATGCGCGTTGGCGAGAGAAGGTATGTGCCGTTCATCACGCCATTCAGCACCCGGTTATCGATCGCGCCCATCGCCGCGGCGGCGATCGTTTCGAACTCGCCGGTTTGCGCGTTCACGCCCGTATTTCTGGTGACGCGGCCAAAAAGATTGTGGCTGTCACTGAACCGGTGGTCGACGCGAACCGACCACTGGTCGCTGGTGGTTGTGTTGGTTGGCGCATAGGCCCAGTTGTTAATCTGCGCGAGCCCCGTGCCGGCGATGTTTGGCTCGGGCAGGTAGGAGAGCAGTTTCACGGCCACCGGATCGAAGCGGTTGCGCGGAATCATGTTGCCGGGAAAAACCTCGCGCGTGAAGCCGCCACCCGGCGCCGCGCGAGTGGTGGACGGGTCGAAGATGATGATTGGCTGGCCGGTTGTCGTGAAGGTCCGGGAGAAGTCACCGCTACGCTGGGCGGTCGTCGGCAAGGTTAAGGAGCGCCCGCCGGCCGAAATGGCCTCGCGATGGCCCTGATACTCACCGAAAAAGAACGTCTTGTCCTTGCGGATCGGGCCGCCTGCCGCCGCACCGAACATGTTGAAGTGGAATACGCCGCGCGCCTGGTTGCGCGCGTTAGCGAAAAAGTTGTTGGCGCGCAGCCGGTCATTGCGGAAAAACTCGTACGCGCTTCCGTGGAACGCGTTGGTCCCTCCCTTGGTCACGACGTTGATAACGCCACCGCCGCTCCGGCCAAATTCCGGCCCGTAACTGTTGGTCTGAACCTTGAATTCCTGTGTGCCGTCCGGCGTAGGAGCAATGGCGTAGTTGTTGTTCTCGGGCAGGACAACCGAGACGCCGTCGAGGGTAAAGTCGTTGGTGCGAAAGCGGCCGCCGTTAATGGAAACATCGGAGAGAACGAACAGCGGCGCGGCGTTGGAGCCTGTCGATGCGATGTCGCCGATCGCGCGAGGGTTCACCTGGACGCCGGGCGCCAGGCCTACCAGGTCGAACACGTTGCGTCCGCGGATCGGGAGCTCGCCGATACTCCGTGTGGTGATCACCTGGCCCAGGGAGGCCGTATCCGACTCGATCAGCGGAGCTTCGCCTGTAACGGCAATCGTCGTCGCAACCTCACCGATCTCGAGGTCAAAGTCGAGGCGCAGACGGCTGTCGATCTGCAGCTCGACGTTCTCGCGAACCACAGTCTTGAACCCCGCCGAGGAAACCCGCACCTGATAGAGGCCCGGACGAAGATAAGGCGCCTCGAAGTAACCGAGCTGGTTGGTGGAGATCCTGGACGACTGATTCGTCTGGGTGTTTGTGACAATAACTTCCGCCGTGGTCACCGCGGCGCCCGATGCGTCACGGATGTTCCCCAAGAGCGTTCCGGTGATGTTCTGCGCCGGAGCCAATGCCGTAACGGCCAAAACCGCCGCTACTGCATAGCTGCCGCCAAAAGTGCGAGACATGGCAACCTCCCTCTGGGCATCCGGCAGGTGTTCAAATCTGAGATGCCAGTTTTTACATTGCCAAGTTTATTCCGATAAGACTACACTGTCAAGCGGGAATGCCTTCGAGTGAACTCTCGCGCACGTCACTGGTGTACCGGCGAATCCGGGATGCAATCCTCGCGGGCGGTCTTCCGCCGGGCACTCCGTTATCGCGGCGGCGGCTGGCCAAGCAGTTTTCAGTGAGCACGCTCCCCGTAGCGGAGGCACTCCAGAGGCTACTGGCGGAGGGCCTGGTGGAAAGCCGGGCCCGAGCAGGCACCAGAGTTCGCATTCCGGCTCCCGAGGAAGTTCACGGACACTATCTGGTGCGCGAAGCGCTGGAGACGCAGGCCGCGCGCCTGTTTGCTGAGGGGGCGACCGCCCGCCAGCGCGCTGCTCTGCTAAAGACCGCTCGTGATCTGGACGACGCCTACGCCGCCCTCAACTCGAACGGATACAGCCGCCGCCGGCATGGCATTGCTGAAAAGAAGCATTTCGCGTTCCACATGCAAATCGCGCGCGCCACTGGCTGCCCGCAGCTCGTAGAGGCGATCGAGCGAAGCCGGGTGCTCCTGCTCAACTGGCTGTTCATGACGGCCGGCGACTACATTGTTCTGCCACCGCTCTGGCACCGCGAGCTGGCGGAAGCTCTGGCGAGCGCTGACGCCGAGAAGGCCGAGCGAGCCATGCGGCGCCACGTTCGATACCGGCGCGAGGACGTAGAAGCGCGCTTCGCCAGAATGCTGGCAATCGGCGCCGGAACGGGCCGGATCGTTCGTGGCCCCCGGGTTCCGAAGAAATCTTGACGTGGCGCACGCTTCAGCGGGCTAAAGCCTCCAATGCAAGCTAAAGCTTGCTTCACCTGCGCTCGAGGTGCAAGGTAGAGGCGCAAGTAAGAATGCTTGCCCCACTCGCAAATTATCCATAATGGATGGTAATGCCCAAGCGCCTATCCGCTGCAGCCGCGGTTATGTTATTAGGCTCCTGTGGGCCTTCCGGCCCGCCCCAGAGAATGGTCGATCTGGTCAAAGAGTTTGTATACACTTCGCTGAGTTTTTCGCCAATCCAGGCCACCAATGCGGGCTACCATGTGCACAATGGTACGGTCCTCGACGAGGTTCTCGACAACTATGACGAGACCGAGATGCGCCGCCAGCGCGAGTACTACAAGGATTTTAGAAAGCGCTTGGAACGGCACAAGCCCGAGCAGCTCAATCCGGAGGACCGCGCGGACTTCGATATCCTCGGCAACCAAATCCAGCTCGTGCTCACCGAGCTGGACACGATTCAAAACTATAAGCACAACCCGACGCTCTACGTCGAGTTGGTGGGACAGGCGCTATTCACTCCCTTCGTGCTCGAATATGCGCCGATCGAAGAACGTTATCGCCACATCACGTTGCGGCTGAAGCGGATTCCGGCGCTGCTAGGCGCAGCGCGGCAGAATCTGGTGGATGCGCCCGAAATCTGGACTCAGGTCGCCGTCCGGGAAAACGATGGGAACCACGACCTGATCGTCAATACGCTAACCCAGAATTGTCCGCAATCGAACAAATCGGAGTTCGATCGCGCCGCGCGTGAGGCCCTGCGAGCGATCGACGATTTCACTAATTGGCTGACCAACGACCTCTCGCAACGCAAGAGCGACTGGCGTTTGGGGACGCAGAAGTATGAGGCAAAGTTCGGTCCGGCTCTCGCTCTGGGGGTGACACCCCAGCAGGTTCTTGCCGATGCTGAAGCCGAGCTTGCCCGCACGCGCCAGCAGATGCTCGAGATCGCGCGCCCGTTACATGCCAAAATGTTTCCATCCGCAAGGGCGAGTGACCTCAATTCGATCGTCCGGGATACTTTGTCGAAGATCGCCGAGAGGCACTCGACCAAAGAGACCTACTTCAAAGACGCCGAGCGCGACCTCCAGGAGTCCCGCGAGTTTGTTCGGACCAAAGGTTTGATGAAGCTGCCCGCGCGCGACAATCTGAAAGTCATCGAGACTCCGGTGTTCATGAGAGGCATCTATGCGGTTGGGGGGTTCAATCCCGCGCCGGCGTTGCAACCCCAACTTGGCGCATTCTACTGGCTGACGCCGTTCACCGGCTCCATGGATAGCGCCCGCGTCCAGTCCAAGCTGCGAGAATACAACTATTACGGACTTAAGATTCTGACGATTCATGAAGCCATTCCAGGGCACTACCTGCAGTTCGAGTACGGCAACAGCGTCGAGCCTCGCGAGCGGCGGGTTCTGCGCACTGTATTCGGCAACAATCCCTATATCGAAGGCTGGGCGGTCTATGCCACGGATCTCCTCGCTGAACACAACTACCTCGAAGGCGATCCACTGTTCCAGCTCACTTGGTTGAAGCAGTACTTGCGGGCGGTGGCGAACACAATCCTGGACATACGCCTCCACACGATGGGCATGACGGATGAGCAGGCGATGGACCTGATGATGAATCATACGTTCCAGGAGAAGGAAGAGGCCACCGCCAAGTTGCAACGTGCCAAGCTAAGCTCAACGCAATTGCCGACCTATTTTACCGGTTTCCGCGCCTGGAAGGGGCTTCGGGAGAAGGTCCAGAAGCACCGAGGCAACGGATTCCAACTCGCCGCTTTCCACGAGGAGGCGCTCCGCACGGGCGCCGTCCCCATGGCGGCGCTCGAGCGGATCCTCATGTCCGCGAAATGACAAGGCGGCCTAGCACCCACAGAATCTTGGCGCCGGCATGGAGGCTTGCTTTGAGGTTACCCGAAACTTTGTTTTCACCAGCCTGCCGCGCGCGGCAGTGGACCGGCACCTCCATGACTCGGAGTCCCTCGCGCAAGGCTTTTACCTGCATTTCGATGGTCCATCCGAAGTCGCGGTCGCGCATGCCAAGCTTGGCAAGAGAATCCAAGCGGATGGCGCGGAAGGGTCCGAGGTCGGTGTAGCGGCAGCCGTAGAAGAGCTGAACCAGTGCGGTTGCCAGCCAGTTGCCGAACCGCTGGTGCGGAAGCAGCGCGCCCTTTTCCGCCTGACCCAGGACACGGGAACCTAACACGAGGTCGGCGCGTCCGTCAAATATGGGAGAGAGCAAAAGCGGGGCTTCCCGCGGATCCTCCGACCCATCAGCCTGCATGAACACCACAGCTTCGACATCCGAGGGCACCGTGGCCAGCGCCTTCAGACAGGCGGCGCCGTATCCCCGCTGGGGCTCGCGGACGACCGTAGCGCCGCAAGCCGAGGCGACTGTTGCCGTTTTGTCGGTAGAGCCGTTGTCGGCTACGATGACCTGGCGGAACAATCCGCTCGGGATCGAGGCGAGGGTCTGTCCCAGGACCGGCTCTTCATTGAGGGCAGGAATGATCAGGACGGCGTCTTGCATGGGTTGCTCGAGCGCACCGGAAAGGTTAACAATAGGAACAATCTCCCGATGATCGAAGAGAATCCGTTGGTCCCGGCGTCGCTGCCTCCGCCGGAAGAGCCGCCAACAGGCCGAGGCGCAATTGCCGCGACGATTGGCTGGCTCCGCGACCTAATGCTTTCCGTGGTCATCGCGGTTCTTGTCATTCTATTTGTATACCAGCCTGTGAAAGTGGAAGGCACCAGCATGATGCCGTCGCTCGAAGATCAGGAACGGATCTTCATTAACAAGTTTGTATACAGCTTCGGTATAGGGGACATCAACCGCGGAGACATGGTAGTGTTCTGGTATCCGAGCGATCCAAGCAAGAGCTACATCAAGCGGATTATTGGACTTCCCGGAGATCGGATTGAGATACAGGAAGGCGCGGTTTATCTGAACGGCCAACGCCAGAAGGAGGATTATGTGCCTCCGGCATACCGGGACGGACAATCTGTCGCTCCCACGGCTGTACCGCCCGATCACTACTATGTGCTGGGCGACCACAGATCCTCCTCAAATGATTCGAGGGCATGGGGTCCTGTCCATCGCCGGCATATTTACGGCAAGGCGGTATTTATCTACTGGCCGCTCGAAAAGATGGGGCTGATCCGGTAAGGCGGGCCTCACGCGACGTCGAGAGCGTTGGACGTCACAAAGAGATTTCGTTCCCGAAAAGGTCCTGGACTCTCCAACAACAAAGTGGCGCATATGCGGGCCGGGACTGGCAAGCCACGGGCTTTCACAGAAACGGGAAGGGTGCCTTGTCCAGGCGGGGGCAGGCTTAGCCTGACTTTCGCAGTTGGAGCAGGTTTTTCGGAAAGCGCAAGCCGTAAGCCTTGTGCCTGCATCGCGGAGTTTCGGAAAACCGCAGAGTGAAGACCTACCCTCTTTTCTTGGCGCTGGAA